>Ga0247807_10002399_pt1 | contig 10316 bp, 17 predicted proteins | sample UWRJL074202C1_FD_179931 | JGI IMG/M metagenome (GOLD analysis project Ga0247807, IMG submission 179931) | Plant litter microbial communities from Arlington Agricultural Research Station in Wisconsin, United States - UWRJ-L074-202C-1 | ecosystem: Environmental > Terrestrial > Plant litter >...
CTTCGAACCTTTCCGTTCTAGCTGTAATTGCGGCGATCCGCCGTGTTGGATGATAGTGCTAGCCAGATATGCTGGAACCACCCCAAGAATATTTCGGAGCTGGAGGTGGTATGCCTGAAGGCCGTCTTGAAAGTTTGTATCTATGGAGTAAGATGACCAAATCTTATAGCTTCTTGTAAGCATGCGCTGAATATCCGTTTTGCTGGCTCGAACTGCATCTTCCAGCTCACTCATCTACATTGAAATCGATCATGGTTAGGACGATTTTTTGAATAAAATCCAAATGGAATACATACAATTAGAGTGGATGGTGAACGATGCCAGAAGTAACAGGCAACTCATACCAGGAGCAACGCGTAAGGTGTTGAGCAGCCTCCCACCATGCGGGGAGGTAGGAGACTATGGTAATAAGGTTTGGTAAGTGCTGCCGCTGATCATAGGTCGTACGAAAGACACACGTCAATATTTACGAGCCTACACCAAAGTTTTCGCAACACGTTCGAGTTTCCTCCCATGTCGGCGAGGATATTTGAGCTTGTGTATAGATAGGTGTGACGTTGGACTAGACTGACCATCTAAATAATTATTACCTACCAAGAGCGGAGGGTTCCCGCCTTGGCCAGTGATATTGCCATACGGTATATTGTGATGGCATTGTATTTAAGGATACAAGCAATGTTTGAACCTCCGACCCAGCGCCAGCTCTTTGCTGCAAGCAATAAGAAATGTGCGAAATCATTGATTGGACCTCTCATGACAAGACACAAGTTGGAGGAGTTCCTGGCAGCATTCATTAAGGACAAAGGTCGGGGTAGGTGAAGGTGATGCATCTTTGGATACGGTAGCCTCACCATACATGGCTTGATCGAAAGATGGCTTTCAAACCTTGCTGCTTTAGAAGAGTGGCTTCATTGTCACGACGAAAGTATAAAACCATAATCGTTCTTTCGAAAAAAACTTTTATTGGTAAGGGGATGATCTAGAGAGTTCGCTAGGAATCATGAAGTTCTCGCTGTCTCTTTGCTGTCTTGATGAGATAGTGGTTTTTTCTTTGTTGATAGTAAAGCTGTTACTAAATACTACAAAACTTCTTCGATATTGCCAAATTACGGCCATCAATCATTGTTATAGCAGATGTGTGCACCATTTGAAGACCATAACCTTACCAAATCCTACTCACCCTATTCCAAAATTACCACCCTGTCAGTACCATCGAGCCATCATGTTAGAACTGATACCTAATCACTGTTTCGTGATTCTAAATGCTTGTTTACCACAAAAAGATAGCTTTCCTACGTATAAGCCTATGTTTATCAAAAGCTGCACCCTTCGAGGGGTATAACTAAGTATGTACGGTACATAATAGCAAGTTCATACGCTTCCTGGCGGAAGTTATAGTAGCTTTTCAAAATTTATGATACTGGCTTTCTAAAAGAGATTGCTGCCTAGTAAACCTGGGCTGTTATCTGTTGTCTCACGCTTTGCACTTGCCCAGTAGTCCACACCCACGTGTTTTATTTGGATATTACGCAGGTCCGTACTTTTACCATACAGAGACTTACAGACGTAGTTCTCCATAACTTCTCCTCCGACCTTTAGTTATACCAAAAGTACTCGGTGGGACGTTTTCCCTTCCTTCTGACACTAATTTGCAAGTACTTGTCTTACCTGATTTCGATATAGCGAACCTTCCACTAGCAGTCATACTCCGCTCCATATTGAGACTATGCGGTGGAAACGCCAGCAACGGACCGGTTGCAGACTTGTTGACAGCCGAAGTACGTCCATCGGAAGAATATGAGATTCCCACATTTGCATTAGCATCCAATTCCCTCAATAGTCCAGCCAGCACAGGTGTCTCCTTGGAGGTCAATTCGTTTATAAGGCACGATGTTTCACCGCCACTTTCCTTGTGTATATCGTGACAGATGGTTGCACCAGATGCGCTTCGAGGAGTCCCGCTCTCGTCACTTGACTCGTTCGAGCATCGTAAGGTTGCAATTAGGTTCTCATGGTCTCCAGTCCGAGGTAACTCAGTTGGGTAGAAGTAAAAAACTTTTCGCGGACTTTCTCCAGTGGGTTTATATTCCTCCAAGTTTGTGCTGGATAAGTTGGATCGAAGGTCTACAAGAGGCAGACGCACCATATCTTCAACAGTATCAAGGTGCTTTTGTGATGCAACGTAGCTGCTTAACATATTATCACCAGTGACCTTTATCTGCTCATACGTCGACTTCAGATGTGAGCCTATATTGGCGTACGATGATTTAACGCAGGTAGACAATCCTTCGAGGCTCGTAATGTGCTGGTCACAATGATAGGCATTCTGAGATTGGGCTCTTGTAACAGATTTGTCAAGAACTTGCAGTTGAGCCGAGATGTCTGTCATTTGCTCATCCAAGATTTTTACCGTCTCGTTATGAATAGATCCAGTGGTCCTTTGTAGTGATGAATTATGCAAAATAGCAGCCTTAGAGTGATTAGCGATGGTCAATGTCATACAGATATATAGCTTACCACCCAGTCGTCCTTCAACTTGCTCTCCATAGCATCTCTTGATTTCAGGATTTTCTCCACCAGCTTAGCCTCTTTCTCGTTCCACGAATCCATTCCCTGACTACATTGCGCTTGAGCTACTTCAAATAAGTCTTTTGATGAACTGATGACTGATCGTATTTCTGATGTCTTCTCTTCGAATCTCTGATCTTGTACAACACCTTGATTCAAAATCAAATTTGTGATCTGGAAAAGCAAAGTCTGACGAAGGAGGCGATAGAGAAAGAATAGCTCTACCGGAAGTTCTCCAGCCGTCTAACTACAATCAAAAGGCAGAATTGAGTGTCGCGAATTTTTAAAGTTAATCAGGGTCCATTTCTTGACATATATGGCTGTGCACTCCTGCCTAGTTGTACTCCAGAGGTACCGTTACTAAATGACATCGCGGAAGCCAATTTATGCCTATGCCACGTGATCAAGTTTAACAATACTATGTAGATTGATGGATGACCTTACAGTCAACTTCGTTTTCGGCTCCCTTTTCGTAAACTCTGTAAAGTATGTTGAGCCATATGCACTGTACTTAGCTCAAGATATTGAGTCTTTACTGGAGGGACTTGCTTGACAGATTATATATTTTTTTGAAACGCACCGATGAGAGACGGACTTCGATCACAGAAATATCAATAGCATCAAGTTTTACCCAAATGTTTTGGATTATATTTCTCATCAAGATATGATGATATTGCACAATTAAACTTGGCTATTGTACCCGCTACTTGTAATATCATACGATAGAGTCGAGAGTAGCTGAAACTGTGATGGTCTATAATTGCGCCGTCTTGCCCGACGCCGCACCGGCGGGCAGGCCGCAGCAAATCCACATCGACAGCCTCCGACAAGCCGCATCCAACCTCAAGTTGGCACCAACCCCTGAAGCTCACCCTCAGCAGTCCTTAAGAGTGACTATAGATGTGAAGAAGGATATCTAATAGATTCTGGACTACTGGCACACCATGGATCCGCTATCCGCGCTGAGTGTTGCGTCTGCAGCCTCGGGCTTTATCTCACTAGGGATTCAAACTTGCGAGGGTATACTCAAATACTACTCCTCGTTCAAGAATGCAAGAGCGGATGTCAAACGCATGTATAGCTCCATGGAGAGGTTACGCGCTACACTAGAACAAGTTTCGCGTGTTTTGACCTCCGCGACGACTCCAATCATTGCTGAGATAGGAGATGAGGTCCAGCGAAATGTTCAGGGTTTGGAGCTCGGACTGATAACCCTCGAGAAAGAACTCGATAGGATTAGGATAACGCGGGAAGCCGGCAGTGGTGTATGGGGGACAGTAGAGGCGGCCGCACGGAGGTCATTATATCCCTTCCGTGAAAGTACGCTCACCAAGCTCAGAGAAAACGTTGAGGAGTCATTGACTCAGTTGTTCTTTATATTGAATATATTGCAACTGTCAGTCCACACCTTAAAGATTAAGTAACTAGGCTAATCATTGTAGGCACACTGAGCTGGGATTGTCGCAAAGCGTGGTGGATATAATTGCAAGCTTAGCCGAGACACACCAAGGTGAGTATATTCATTTTGATTTACTATAGCTAATATTAGGAAAAGACAATAACAATGAAGCCATAAAACGGTGGTTGAACCCTTCCGATCCATCTCCAAGTCATAACTCTGCAAAGGAACTGCGGCATCAACAAAGTGGCGAATGGTTTCTTAATTCTTGGGATTATACCAGATGGAAATCTGAATCAGGATCCCGACTCTGGCTATGCGGCAAAGCTGGATGCGGTAAAACCATCATTTCTTCAACTATCATTGAAGATGCTCTCATGAGCTTTAGGCCAAAGATAAACCACGCAGTCGCATTCTTCTATTTCCGCTACGACTTCAAAGCAGAGGATACGCGCATAACTCAATACAGCCATATGCTCCGCTCCTTGATTGTCCAGTTATCACGTCAAAGTCAAGTACCTCCCCACAAACTTGATGAGTTATACGAACAGCACTTAGATGGAAATCGACAGCCAAGCAACGCTGATCTTGCTAGCCTTTTTATAGAACTCATCCCTATCTTTGAGAGAGTCTTGGTGGTTCTAGATGCCTTGGATGAGTGTGATGATATCGAATCGCTACTTAGATTCCTCACTGATATACTGGTTAAAGCAAAAGGCTGTCTTGGCTTTCTAGTGACGAGTCGACGAGAAAGCAAAATCGAAGAGTCACTTGATGAATATAGACAGATCCGCCTTGAAGAGCGTGTTATTGAGCGTGATATCAGGCTATTCATAGCATACCACTTAGCTGGACCGGACTTCCAGCAGTTCCCTCCTTCACTAAAGCTAGAGATTGAGACCGACCTGACACGTAAAGCCGATGGAATGTATGTATCTTTCTAAATATCTTTGCGGACTATCTAATATACCAGCAGGTTCCAGTGGGTAGCGTGTCAGATCACTACTCTGCGAAAATGCAAGAATGCCTCTATATCTCAGATCCGGAGTGTGATGGTATCCCTGCCTCGAACTCTTGACGCCACATATGAGCGGATCCTGTCCGCCATAGACGAGGAAAATCGCCGCCAAATTGCAGGAGTTCTGGAATTTCTTGCCTTCTCAGGCGGAGCTACTCCTGATCAACTCTCAGAAGTTGTCTGCTTTAATCTAGACGATCCAAATAATGTCAAATTCGAAAGGGATCGACGGCCCTTGAGTCCGCATTGGATTTTGGAAGTCTGCAGCGCCTTGATTCAGGTTAAACACTATCAATGGCCGTATGTTTCACAAGGAGAAGTGATGTCTACCGCAGATCGTGAAACGGTTACCCTATCTCACTTCTCCGTGAAGGAATTCCTTACTTCTGACAGGTTACGCAACAATTCAAACCTTTCAGATTTTTATCTGGACGCTAAGACTGCACATAAGCGCATTGGGTTATGCTGTGAGCTTTATGCCTCCCTATTCAAAGATGCAATGGAGGAATTAGAGGCCGAGTACAACAAGGTGACGGGTGGGTGGCTGAGCATTTATCCGTTCGAGCCGGAGCACTCGAGCCTGCCTTTATATCCTTATGCAAAGCGTAGCGCAACCGAGCATTTGAGGAAGGCCGAGTCACTGGCGCTAGTGATTCGGCCTCGCTTTCCTCAAATGCTCGGTTGAAGGTATGGCTGTGAGCTCCGTACCTCTCTGAGCGACTAAGCCAAACATTTTTATGGTTAGTGCTGGCATATTCGGTGAGACGTTATCTATGTCTTGAGACTGCAGTGAAGACTTGTGCTTGCTGAAATTTTTCGGATAGATAGAGAGCTCATCATAGAACAAGCGGTCTTACTAGGCGACTTTGATTGGTGAGAGGTATCAACCCAGAATGGTTAAGATTAATGTATTCCAGTCGAAAAGCATGGGTCCTTGGGAAGTAACCTGGGGCGGAAAACTTTGGACCATCAACAAGTCTTTCTTACTATAGTAGCCTTCCAAAGGTTTAGAAGAAGTCACCAAATACTATCATACAGGCCCGTAAACAAACTATTCTTATCAATATCCTCAACATTCCATCATGACATATCCCGTAGGTGCGGAGAAGCGGGCTGTAGAACAACGGCACTTTTATTTACATACGGATAGATTCATCTCGGCACAAGTAGGTTCTCTCTATCTAGGGATGGATGTTAAAACATCACTTTGCTCGTCAAGCGTGTGTTGTTCCCTGTATGAAGGTGCTAGATGAAGTGGTTAATACCTAGTATTAAGATTGTCCCTGCTATAGGAGGTTAGCGAAACAGCGAAACAGCTCCACTTTTCCTAACTAAAACCAACAATGAAAGTGCGCTTCCCCTTACAATCTGTGTTTTCTATATATAGATTCCAACGACAAAGAAGTATGGATTCATCTCAAATATAAAGAAACTCCAGTTGCTTTTAATGATCCCAAACATGTTGATACTCATCGGATCTTGAATTTTTCGTCCCGTAAGAAAAAGCACTAAACGCCAAAATTCGCGCCAAGGCCCATAGTGAACCGCGTCTCAAATCTGGCTCAATCTGGCAATGTCTCCTCGCCAGCCCCTCCGAAACATCGACATCAACCATTCTTCACCCCGCCACACTGAAATAACAGGCTACCTGCGCATTCCTCATCGAACACATCCCAGCCTGCCATTGCCATCGCACGAAATACCATTGCGGCCACTCTTCAAATCCCCATTCTCGTCCGGTAGCGACGCTGAACCAGCCAACGCAATGTCTCACCAGCACAAACGTCCATACGCTGGCTCCCAGCCATCGATAACCTCCTACTTCGCCCCGGCCATCTCCCCCACGAATACTGAACCGCACATCTATTCCATCTCTCCGCAAGCACGTCCCGAAAACTGCTCACCACATCTGCCGGCAACTGTCCAGAGCAATCTCCTTTCGGTTGGGATGCGGGTACGAAAATCGGTTCCCGAGGGCTACAAGACTGGCTCATACTCTGCATTTACGCTGTTCTCTGATAATAGCTCCGCCAGAGCTAGCATGGCTGGCGAACAAAGAGCTGAGACTCGGGCGGATAATGTTACGACGAGGACGCGGCCAAGAGCGAGGGAATTGACACCGTTCTGTGGACTGCATAGTATCGGGGGATTAGTGGCTGCAGGAGATGGGAAGTCCTTTGTCTCTATAGAGGAGATGGACGAGGATGATGATGTCCCCGCACTGAGTCAATCTAGCACCGTATCAAACGACTCTATCAGCGCTCCGGGTGATAGGAAGAGAAGATTGGACTTTGATGAGGAAGATTCCAATGAATTTCAGCTGGAGGCTATGAGAGATAGGACTATGTCATTCGGATTAGGGGGGCGAGCCATTGCTGTACCACGGAAAAAGAAGAATGTCAAGGTGGCTGATGTGAGGGTGCTTGGGCAGGAGAACATCGATGATTTTGAAGATGCGGAATTCTTGGACTACGACTTGATTGGAACTGCTGGCGAGGTTGAGATGGGTGGATTGTAAGAATTGCATTAGCGGGTAGCAAAGGTCATTATGTTTTGATACGATTGGTATTTATGGGCAGGCGATATTGGGTTTTGCGTCATCATGGGAGGAGAGCATTGGCGTTATTTTACTTATACATACCTATGCCGTACCGGGAAAGGACGGTCATTTTGTTTATTCTTAGGCATTTTCTGTATAGTCGAAAGCATTGCCGTATGTGGCTACCCTAACATGTGTTCTTTTCGCGAAGGTGCTGAGCTTTCTGATACCTCGATTTTGATATTCATCATCAGTACGTATATCGACTCTGACGGAATGCCATCAGAGGTACCATTTACTTTCACGATCCTATATGAATCTTTACGTTTCTTCAAACATCCGATAGCCTGATAGCTAGTAGCTACAGTATTCTACGCAGTCATCAAGGTGTAGTTCACGTAGTCACAAAACCAAGACAAAGCAGACACATATTGACATATTGGAGAGGTTTTCATTATTCCCAACCAGTTATCTAACCATTAAATTACGTATTCATACAAGTCGTTAAAACGCTGCTACTGATTCTTGATCTTCACAAACTCGTTCCGCGGCCACTCGACACCGTCCTCATGCACGACATGTCGTTCCAGCGTATACCCGCCGATCTTGGGTAGGATCTTGGCCCAGAACAGCCAGTACACGGCGCCAACGCCAAAGATGCCCAAGCCAACCACGCAGTGCAGGTAGTACGGCAGGCTCTCGTAGACGTTTTGGTCGCCGGTGGGGGGAACGAAGGGCGCGACGATGAGGTAGACGTTGGAGAGGAGGAAGAAGACCGTGACGGCGACGCCGGCGCGCACAGGTGGCTTCCAGGAGTTGATGGCTTGCGAGTGCGGCGAGGAAGAGGGGTGGGACCGGCGCCAGTAGAGGGTGAGGAGACCGATGGATACGAAGAGGTTGATGATGCTGAGGGGGTACGAGATCACATTGAGGACTAGCTGGGTTAGTAGTGTACTCGCTTACGAAGGTGGTAGAGAAGGGCTTACTGAAGTTGTAGGCATCTCCAGGAGGTGGCGCGATCATGGTGATGACGGAAACGAGCCAGTGGACGAAGAGACCGGCGAACGGTGCGTTGAATGGCTTGTTGCTTGCCCAGACTTTGGAGAAGGGTAAGATACCCTCACGACCGAGCTCCTGGATCAATCGTCCTTGCGAGAAGATCACAGAGAGCACGTTGCCGTAAGCTGAAAGAGCAACGAATACGCTCAGGGCACGCTCTGCTTTCTTTCCGTAGACGTTGCGGAAGAAGGAGGCGGCGAGGATACGACCGCTGCTCAAGATCTCCTCCTTGGGAACGGCTGCGAAGTAGGCGATGTTTGCAAGCATGTACAGAACGCCAACGATGGCGATGGATGCGGGACCAGCAATCTTGAGTGTCCGAACTGGATTCTTCATCTCAGACATAGCATAGTTGGCGTTGGTGTAACCGATGTAACTCCAGATGACATTGTAAAGGGCAGTCACAACACCATAGGCAGATCCGGTAGTATTAGCGAACGCGTTGTCGAAGTTGTTTGGCTTCTCAATCTTCAGTTTGCCTCCAAGTGCTGCGAAACCAGAAAAGACAATGAGGAGCAAGATGAGGAGCTTCACAACACCTAGGAAGTTCTGGAGGCGTAATCCCCATTTCAACGCTAGGCCGTGGATCAGAAAGGCGCTGGTAACACAGGCAATCCCGACACCACGTTGGTTCCAGCGGGTGACTTCGACATCGGCGGCGTGAAGGATGTATTCTCCAAACACCACACTGTTAGATCCAGCCCAGCCGAGCAAAACCGCATAACTGGCATACATGCCGGTCACAAGGAATCGTGGTCTCCGGTAGACAAATTCGAGATAGTTCTTTTCTCCACCATTTCTTGGGAGCCCAGTCCCAAATTCTAGGTACACCATCATGCCAGCCAAGGCAATCAGCATGCCTGCGACCCATATGAACAGCGTGAGTCCCACACTTCCACTCAGAGCAAAAATGGTACTTGGGGTGGCGAATATTCCAGTCCCGATCATGCGATTAAAGATGAGGAAAATAGCGCTCGTGAGACCGATTTGCTTGCGCGAGTCGCTCGTTTGGAACAGGATGTCGGACCCATTCTCCTCATCACTCAGGTGAGACTCGTCTCCTGACTTCAGGCCATCTCGCTCTGTTAGGTTTTTCGAGGATTCCATGATTGCTGATTATCGGTCCCGCTCAAACAAACTGCCACTAGAAAAAAACAACGAACTGATAAAAACTATGAAGAGATGTAGAAGTCATGACCCACCGTTTGGTTTATATTCAATACAAGTGCAATCCAAAGTATTGCGACATCTGCTCAACTATGGCGATTCTCTTAGGTTTCTGCTTAGTGTGAAAATTTTAAGTAATCCGTTGAGAACCGGTCATGAATAATAGGGGCATCGCAACAAACGAGAAAAATAGAGCCGAAAGTTTCGGGTATTTGTGGGTCGGGGTACTTGGTTTGACACATAATATCACGCAGGCGACATGGGGAGAAAGTTGGGAATAGGTTCGCGCTGGATGGATCGAGAAGGTCATGAAGGTCGTCAAGGACTTGGAAGCGTGTATTTGGTTGACCTGATGGAAGCCTGTAAAGCTTGTCGCGAAGATGCAATCGCTTGGGAATAATCCTCATTGAAGCTTGGCAAGGTGCTGCAGTACGACGATACGCAAATACCACCTATGGTTTCGCCATAGAGTAGAAACACCATACTTATTACCAAACATCTAAAATTGTCCCGAGACGGAAAGTGTTATTCCGTCGCACGTATGAGCTAGCTGGCTCCTGGATGTT
>Ga0247807_10002402_pt1 | contig 10310 bp, 8 predicted proteins | sample UWRJL074202C1_FD_179931 | JGI IMG/M metagenome (GOLD analysis project Ga0247807, IMG submission 179931) | Plant litter microbial communities from Arlington Agricultural Research Station in Wisconsin, United States - UWRJ-L074-202C-1 | ecosystem: Environmental > Terrestrial > Plant litter >...
CGGGATGGCTGCGTACCTTTTTCAGATTCCGGTCCCTTGGTTTCCATGCACCTATTATATCATTGCGTCAAAAGTGCAAAGCAGCTCAGCTTACTCGCTTCTTGGGATAGCGACTGGTTGCCCAGATTGACCATTACCGTCACCTGCTGGTTTGCGCTTGCGAGTTCGCTTGCGTTTCTTCTTTACTGGCGCATCGCCTTCACTCCCGAATGCGGCAGCTGGTGCTGGACCGCCATTATTCTGGGCAACGCTCAGTTGTTGAACTCCTTGGATTGGGTTCTGTGGGGCATTTTGAGGCACGTCGGGAGTGCGAACCGTATTACTTACGGCCTTGGCGCCAGCATCGATTGGCCACTGTTTAGCTTGGCTTTGTGATTGTGGGCGCTGCGGAGCACGGTTGTTACCGCCTCCTCCGCCGTTATTATTGCCAGCAGCTTGTTCGGCCATCTGTGCCTTAACGTCTTTGCTAATCTCTTCTTCCACTTCGGCGCGACTGCGACTATAAAGGCGTCGCGTATTTTCAATAATTCGGCCAGTGTTATCAATTTGCTCTGGAGGCAATGTCAAAGTAGTTGCACTAAAGGCCGGTGTTTTTTCGCCGGCAACAACCATGTTTACAATGAAGTGACGGTTGTGCATTTGGAGTAAGTCACCTGCTTCGAATTGTGGTTCAAATTGCTTTGATAGAATTGGAGCGTCATCGGCAGAAACACGGAAGGAAATCATGGTACCTACGTTACCAAATACCGCATCGCGAACGGTGTCGGTCATTTGGGAAATGTACTGGTTAGCCACCGTTAAGTTAAGGGCGTACTTTCGTGCCTCAGAGAGAATGGTTGCGAATGAATCGGTGGCAAAGTTTTGGAATTCGTCTACGTAAAGGTAGAACGGACGACGGTCGGCAATATTTGGAATATCACTACGGCTCATAGCAGCTAGTTGAATTTTAGTCACCAAGAAGGCACCTAATATTGCCGCATTGTCTTCACCAATTAGACCCTTTGAAAGGTTGACGATAAGAATCTTGCCTTCGTCCATAATTTCACGAATGTTGAAGGTAGATTTTGGTTGGCCGATAATATTACGGATAGTTGGGTTGGCGGTGAAAGCACCAACCTTGTTAAGTACCGGTGCAATAGCTTCAGCTTGGAACTTGTCGTTCCAGCTAGCGAACTCAACGTTCCAGAACTGCAGTACCACGGTATCGGTACAGTATGACAATGTTTCCTTACGGAATTTTTTGTCGGTAAGCATACGAGTAATATCAAGCATGGTTGTAGTTGGGCGATCAAGCAGTGCCAAAATAGTGTAACGCAAAATGTATTCCAAGCGTGGTCCCCAGCTTTCGCCAAACATACGTTTTAGTACGCCAATGACTTCCGAGCTAATATTGCTCTTTTGTTCAGGGTTAGTTACTTCGAGGGGGTTAAACCCGAGTGGATAGGCGGTATCGGCCGGGTTGAAGTATACGACGTCTTGCATGCGACTGCCTGGAATAAAGCGCATGTTATCGACTGCAAAGTCACCGTGCGGGTCAATAATTGCATAACCGTGGCCATGGAAAATATCACTTAACGCAAATAGCTCAAGCAACCCAGATTTACCCGCACCAGTTTGACCAATAATATAAACGTGGCGTGAACGGTCTTGTCGCAGCATACCGAACTGGTGGTTAATACCACGGAAGTTAGTAAGACCGAAGGCGCTAATATTTTCGTCAATAGCGCTATCACCGGTGATAATAGGCAGCTTTGCTGGTGGCTCAGCTGTTTTAGAAGTTGCCCAAACAATGTTTGGTGTTTCCACACTCGTGTGGGGCAAGTGGTAGACACTGGCCAGCTCTTCGATGTTCAAAATGTAGCCACCGGCGCCAAATGAACGGTCACGGTAGGCGCTGAGGTCTTCTTTTTTGAAACTGGCGTTGCTGGCTTTAAAGCCATTTAAGTTTGTGCTGTTGAACTGTTTGAAAGTACCAACAATCGCCTGCATTTGCTGGCGGGCGTTGACGGTGCTATCGCCTAAGTACGCGATGCGAATTTTTACTTCATAGCCAAGCTTGGTGGCTTTTTTCTCGGCCTCAGCAATACGGGTTTTGTCACGATCACTGAGTTCTTTAATAGTTACTGTTCCACCGGCACCCGCTTCAGGTGGTTTCCAAAGTGCTTCAAGCATTTGCGGTACCCAAGTAAAGCCCAGTTTCATTGAGCTGCTTTTACCGTCGCGAACGCCCTTGACCCATTTACTGGTTTGTTTGTGCCAATCGTCGGCAGTTGGGCGAGCTAAAATTTGTACCCAGATTTCTTCACCAGTTGCTTCTAGCTTTGCTAGGGTTCCGGTAATACCGGCCAGCGGGTCCACTTCGAAACTTTGGAACGATTTAATTGGCAAGAAATCGGTTTCAGAAAGCGTGATGTCGGTTGAATAGACAATACTATGCTCACGTTCGTGAGCGGTGTAATCTTCATCGGCTGCTCGAATTTGCACGGTTGGGTACTGTGAGTAAATTTGGCCTTCGACAAAACTACGAAGGTTTTTAGGGACCCAAACGTAAAAACGAATTTGGCCGTTTACTGATGCGAATTCAAAACTAAGGTGTTCTTGCACTCCCCCGTTTTCTTTTAGTTCGCCTTTGTCACGTAAAATACCATGAAGGCTGGCGAACATTTGTTCAGCCGCAAGCTCACTTTTATCGTTGGTTTTAGGAATTTCAAGAATGAGTAAAACGCCGTCCATATTAGCGATAACTTCAGCTTTTTTGTAGTTTTTCCAGGTAAGATACGCCAACACTAAGACAATCGGTAACCAGACGTACCATTGCAGTAAAAAAGTAAAGATAGAGCCGATAAATTCCATAGTTGTTTCTATTCTCGCACCTCTGATGCTTTAAGGCAACATGAGCGTTTTGATATAGGTTTATTATAGCACATTTTATATAAATAATCAATATGAAAAGAGCCCGTCATCGACGAGCGATGCGTGTACCAATTAAGGTAACGGGCTCTTTCGATGACGGGCTGATTGGCTCTACTTGCTTGTCGCGACGCTTTTTTCGTACGCAAGTTTGAGTCGCGCTGCGAACTCTTTCGTTGCGTTGATGACATCCGTGTTGGTGAAAACCCTCATCTGCCTGTTGCTAGTCCAAGTATGGCTGAGGACGCGAACTGCGCTGTAGCTGTTGTTCAAAATGAAAAACGGTCTTGGATCGTCAAATGGAACGATGATACATTGCATCGGTGCGTAACTCGTGACTTGACCGAGCATTACTGCGTCTTCTCTGTCGAAATAATCCCTCGTGAGAAGTTGCCCCCTCGATCCTTCGTCGGCAGCATTGATGGCCGACGTAACAAGTTCTATAATTTGGACCGTTGGAATTTCCAACGGTCCCCTTTCGCCAGCTTGATCGAGACGAACGGTGACAGCCGCAATTGGCCATTCAGCTATAGAAGTCATTATCTACCTATCGTTTTTGTGGCCGAGGCCAGGATGTCAATGTGCTCACTGGCTAGTGAACAATATAATTATTATATCATATTATACAAATAAATCAAAGAAGCCCCGTAGGACTTCTTTGTGAATAGAAATTTGTAACTAAACTTCTTCAGCTAAAATGTACGTCGCTTTTGCAACTCGCTTGAACTGCGATTTGCTTTGGAGGTTCAAAAGAATTGTAGTTTCTTTTACTTGGCGGCTTTTAAGAACACGTTTCACAATTTCGTCGCGGTGTAATGGCTCTTTTGCATCTTTTAATACGCTCGAGATAATGTCGCTGACGGTACCCTTACTGTAACCCCAGTTGTCGAGGGCGTAAATACCACGGCCAATCAACACAAAGCGCTTGTCTTTGATAAGTTCGTTGTGGATAGCTTGAGTAGTAACGTCTTTACGTTTGAAAGTACTGCCTTTGATTGATTTAGCAATCTCAGAGAAGTGCATTGGCTTTTTGTTGTCAGCTAAGATAACGTAAATTTTGTCGCGAATATTCTTAGGGTTAACGGTTGGCCATTTTGTAAGACCCCATGAGTCTTTAAGGTGTGCAAGTTGCTTGCTAATGCTCGCAAGGGCGCTAACTTGTGAAGGGTGCTCGTAGTTCAGCTTGTCGAAGAGTTGGTCGACACTTTGTGGCTCTTTGGCTTCTTTAACGGTAGCGACAATTTCGTCAACGCGGGCTTTCAGCTTCTTTTCGTCGCCGTAATCAGCAATTGCTACAGCTTGGAAGTAGTTATCGTTTTCATCAAGTGTTGTAAGGCCAGGAGCTAAAGTAGCGATGAAGGCAACGTGAGCACGTTCTTGTTGGTTAGTGGCTTTGCCATAAATTTTATCAGCAAGGTCTTGAGTACGAGCTGCTCGACCGTTTTCGCTTAGGGTGCGAATGAAGAGTTTTTCAAGTTGAGATACGGCATCAGTTTTGCCATCTTCAGCAGCGATTTTAAGGCGGATAAGAATAGCCTTTTCAAGTTGACGAACACGTTCACGAGTAATACCAAGCAATTCACCAATTTGTTCAAGTGTTTCACGACGATCGTAAAGGCCAAAACGACGAGTAATAATTTCGCGTTCGCGTTCTTGGTCGATAAGCGAAATAACGTCGCTTACCCCTGTTTTGAGGTCAATTTGTTTAGTTTCAGTTGCAGTATCGGTCATGTATTCTCATCTTTCTTTTACCACACCACAGGTTATTAAAATCTATTAAGTATTAAATATCATTATAGAAGATTATATGAATAATGTCAAATACTTTATATATTAATTCAATTATAGCATAAATTCGACAGTGTATGTACATAGTGTTCTGGGACTTTTAGTTATCCACAGTATGTGGTGTGGTAAGTAAGCATAAGCGGTACTATCACCTTACTATGCAAAATAAAAAGGGTATCAAATAGCCCCTGTCATAGAGGACGCGGAGTCTGCTATTGCAGCGTTCACGCGTCCCCTACTCTGGGGGCTTATGTATTTGACGACGGGAGTGACCGAAGCCATTCGTCGTCATCATCGGCTTGCATTGTGATGGTTTGCTTGCCGTGTAGCTCTTTTATTTCCAATACCGCGGGGAGTTCTTTGAGCTTACGCCATTCACGTTTGGCCCACGCAACAACGAGTGCCGCGAGCGCAAACCACAGGTACGCAGTCAGCAATTCGACGAGAACAGCATAGGAGAAGCTTTTTAGGGCAAACCCTATCGCGAGGATGACTAACCCCCAGAAGTAGATCTGCATCCGTCGCCGCAAGGTAATGCCACTCGGCTTGCCGTTGAGGTGACGGATAACTATCCAGCCTCCAATCAGAGCGAAGCTACTGATCACTATGAAGATAAGCATCGTCGCTAATATTTCTAGTAGTATCACTGACACTATGTTGTCATCCATCTTGAACCCTTCTTGCTACATAGAAGAAACAAAGAATATGTAAGAACGTCTCTTTCGTCACCATTGTGCGATGGTGGATAAAAACTTTACATACTATACCATGGAAATAAGTTTTTGCCTTAACGTATAGTTAATAATTACTTCTTTGCAGGAGTACGCGTAGCGTTTACGGTTTTAGCTTTTTTCGCGGGTGCTTTTTTCTTAGCAGCAGGCTTTTTCGCAGCTGTCGTGCGTTTCGCAAACCGACCCTTAGTTTTCGCAGCTGGCGCATCGGCAATCATTTGCTTCGCTTGTTCGTGTGTAATTTCTTCGGGCTTTTGGTCTTTAGGGATTTTAGCGTTCTTTTTACCATCGGTAATATACGGGCCGTAGCGACCGTTCAATACTTTAATGCCATCGCCAAAGTCGGAGATGTTTTTAGCAGCCTCGGTTTTGAGCTTCTCGTTATACAGTTCGATAGCTTGCTCGAGGGTAATATCGTGTGGATCAATTGGTTTGATGCTGACGAAGAGTTTATCAACTTGAATATATGGACCAAAGCGTCCGATGTTAGCTTTAATGGGTAAACCATCCGGGGTCTCGCCGACTAAGCGAGGTAGCTGGAAGGCTTTGAGGGCTTCTTCTAGTGTAACGGTTTCAATACGGGCACCTTTTGGCATTGGTGCAAACGTCGGCTTGTCTTCACTTTCGGTATCGCCAAGTTGTAGCATTGGACCAAAGCGGCCAAAACGAGCGTAAATCATCTTACCAGTTTTAGGGTCGGTACCGATAGGTGTTGATTGCGCAACTTTTGAACGGTCGATATCGCTCGCGCCTTCAATAAGTTTGTGGAATGGTTGGTAGAACTTCTCGAGCATAACGTTACGAGCGAGCGCGCCGGTAGCGATTTGGTCAAAGTCTTGTTCTACTTCAGCGGTAAAGCCAAAGTTTACAATTTGTTCGAAGTGTTCAGTTAAAAAGTCGCTCATCATCATACCAATAGAAGTTGGTACTAATTTACCGCGGTCGGCACCGGTTTTTTCTTTGACAACTTCGCGAACAACATCGTTGCCAGGTGTGACACCTAAAGTAATAACATCGCGCTCGTCGCCTTCGCCTTCGCCTTTTTCGACGTAGTCGCGAACCTGAATGGTATTAATAATAGTTGCATAGGTAGATGGACGGCCAATTCCAAGCTCTTCAAGCTTCTTTACGAGTGACCCTTCGGTAAAGCGCGCTGGTGGGCGGGCAAAGGTTTGACGAGCGTCGGCGTGTTCGAGCTGTAGAAAATCACCAGTGGACATTGCTGGAAGAATATCTGGATCTTTTTTGCCAGCACCATATACTTTTAAGAAACCAGGGAAAATAATAACCTCACCCTTTGCTTCAAAGGTTTTGTCTGATGTGCTAATTGAAATAGTAACGACGGTCTTTTCAAGTTTAGCGGCGGCCATTTGGCTTGCAAGGGTTCGACGACGGATAAGGTCGTAGAGTTTTTGGTCGTATTCGTTTGAGCTTCCCCGTTCGGCTGACATGTCAGTTGGACGAATAGCTTCGTGAGCCTCTTGTGCGCTGGAAGATTTAGTTTTGAATTGACGAACTTGTGAGTATTCTTCGCCAAACGCACCCTTAATGTAATTGGCTGCAGCTGCGATTGCTTGGCCGCTTAATGTATTAGAGTCGGTACGCATGTAGGTAATTTTACCTTCTTGGTAGAGCTTTTGCGCGCTGCTCATGGTTGCCCGAGCACCAAAGCCGAGCTTGCTGTTGGCTTCTTGCTGTAAGGTGCTGGTAGTAAATGGTGCACCGGGGTTACGGGTACCAGGGCTAGTGGTGACGTTAGACACACTAAAGGTAGCGTTTTTAAGAGAATCAAGGAAAGTTTGCGCTTCTTCTTCAGTTTTAAATTTCTGCGGAAGTTCAGCTTTTACAGTTTCGCCACTTTGGGTAAATTCGGCTGTCACTTTAAACGTAAATGAACCTTCAAAGCCTTGAATTTCACGTTCGCGTTCAACCAGTAAACGGACAGCTGGAGATTGTACGCGACCAGCAGATTTGCCGCCAGGAACTTTCTGCCAGATAACCGGGCTTAATTCAAACCCTACTAAGCGGTCAAGGATTTGACGGGCTTGTTGCGCTTGGACTAACTCCATATCAACCGTCCGCGGGTTTTTGACTGCTTCTTCAATAGCAGACTTGGTAATTTCATGGAAAACAATACGTTTAGTTTTTTTAGGGTCGAGGCCTAATACTTCACATAAGTGCCAAGCAATCGCTTCACCTTCACGGTCTTCATCGGTTGCAAGCCAGACTTGTTCGGCAACTTTAGTAGCTCGTTTTAACTCGGTAATCGTTTTCTTTTTCTCAACATCTACCTCGTAGGTAGTATTGAAATTGTTTTTTACATCGATTGGCGGCGTGCCATCTTTGGTTTTTTTGGCAATAGAGCGTATATGACCAACACTGGATAGTACGGTAAAGTCGCTACCGAGATATTTCTCGATGGTTTTCGCTTTTGCTGGGGACTCTACGATAACTAAATTCTTGCTCATATATATTCTATTGTACGTTTCTATTCTTATATTTTTATGTGATGAACCGTTTATTAGCTAAACACAAGGCCTGACTTTATACAAATTACTATCATTTGTAAAGCTTCTTTATAATTAAACAGCATCCCTTTGCGAGCGCTACATATATAAAGCGTTGTAAAAGTTAAGGCCGCCACATAATGTGACGGCCGGGTGGACTTTCGATTAGGCATTGCGGTAATGAAGCAAGAACGCATCGGTAGCTGCTAAAAACATTTCACTGCCACCGGGGAGTTCAGCTAGTACCTTCTTGGCGCTATCTTCGTTCATTCGGAACCGATAAATAGTACCGGGCGCGTCTCTGGTTGCCCATAACCCCAGCCAGTAGCTCATGATGTTGAACACATCTGTGCTGGTGCGGTGTCCTTTGTGTAAAATGATGGCAAATCGGAGATTCTCTCTACCTAGTTGCCTTTCGACGACTTTGAAAGCTTCGAGGAAAGATTCGTGCAGTACCGCGAGGTTCCGCTCGTTAATTGTTGTCTCACCACGTAACACAAGCCCGGCTACTAACCCAACCCCAAAGTCGAGCTTGTCGAGGCTGCTTCTTTCATCACGCATGGTTTTCCAATCTATAGATGTACGAAAGTCCTCATGTAATTATATAATAATTAGTAAAAATGAAAAGCGCCACCCTCCCTTTTTTTGGGGCAGGTGGCGCAGTTCATTTTGTGCTAGACGTAAAGATGGATTGGCGCAACATCGCGTATCGGCTCACGAATGTCTGGTGAGAGATGCTCCAACTGAGCAGCGGTCAAACGTGATGCTTCGATGGAATGAATCTCTTTCAAGGGTGTTCCGTTCATAAGAGCAAAGTGCCTTAAGCTCCGGTAAGCATTCTCTACTACCAGTCGGCTGTATGCAACCTCTTCGACAGAATAGGAAACTCCTTCAATGATCCGTGGCGACACTATGAATCTTGAATGAACACGAACTTCTCGCTCGGTTAGAGCGTTGCTTACGTAATGAACTTCCCCATCTTCGTACAGTACCCAGTGAAAACGCTGGCTGGCATCATCGATGGTGAAGATGGGTGGATTGATGTCCCACGTGAGGAACCGTTTATAGGTCCTCATACGAAACGTTAATCCCGTTCCCCAAATGCGATGACGGACCAGGCGGCGTCTGCTCCAGTAATTACCTCTGAAATCGACCCGCTTGAGGCCGATAAGGGCTTCTTGAGCCAGAACGCTCATCGCAGTGAGAAGGACCGGAATGTATTCCTTGTCCTCCTGAATTTTGCGGGTTTTGACTGCTCGGACATCCTCGCGGATTCCCATGGTGTTCCTTTCATTAAGCGACAAAATGAACGTACGTGTCGACATTCATTTGAGTGTTTTACTAAAACTTAAATAATTCGACGACAATATACATACGATAACATATTTTATCTAAACCGTCCACATATTTCCTCCGATAGCTCTTACTGTTCCGTTTAATTCCATCATCGTCATTGCCTGCATGAAATCGCTCGGGCTTGCTTCGGATTTTGCGAGTAACTCATCCCCGCTCCGTATACCCTGCTGGATTAACTCAATAATCTTCGATTCTAACGGGGTATTTCCAAATACAAACTTTCGCTGCCCTGCTATTAAATGGGGCGCAATGACCTTTAATACATCATCCGCTGATAACACAACATGCGCCCCTTGCTGTAAAAGCCGGTTCGGCCCAGCTGACAGTAAACTTGTAATAGGTCCTGGCACGGCAAATACCTCTTTATTCTGCTCAAGAGCATGCGCTACTGTTGAGAAGGTCCCGCTCCGATCTGCGGCCTCGGTAACGATAACTGCATCGGCTAAGCCGCTTACAAGGCGGTTGCGAGCCAGAAAGTGATGTTTCATGGCTTCCTGACCCATTTCATACTCAGTAATAAGTGCGCCATTCTTTGTAATTCGCTCAGCCAGCCCACGATTTGAAGCCGGGTATATGCTCTGTAACCCTTGGGCTAAAACGGCGACAGTAGTACCGCCCGCATCAAGTGTGGCGGTATGCGCGATAGTGTCGATACCAGCCGCTAAGCCACTGACTATTACTACGCCACTACGAGTTAGCTCTGTGGCTAAGGTATGCGTTATTTCTCGACCATATGGGGTTGGACGACGCGTGCCAATTATGGCCACAACCGGCGGGCGAGAAATTGGCAAATTTCCTTTTATATATAAATTTTCTGGTATTTTTGTGAGTTGTAACAGGGGTGATAAAAAGCTTTTGCTTACTATACTTTTTCTATTGATATTAATGATTTTCATGTTTACCCTTAATTGAGTATTGACACAAAGTCAACTAAGTGCTATACTTCGAAGCGATTGATACAGCAATAGCTCGTGTCAAGCACCTTATACCCCCTATTTCTAACGGTAGTTACAATTTA
>Ga0247807_10002403_pt1 | contig 10309 bp, 10 predicted proteins | sample UWRJL074202C1_FD_179931 | JGI IMG/M metagenome (GOLD analysis project Ga0247807, IMG submission 179931) | Plant litter microbial communities from Arlington Agricultural Research Station in Wisconsin, United States - UWRJ-L074-202C-1 | ecosystem: Environmental > Terrestrial > Plant litter >...
CGAAGGATATTCCATGAGCCGCACCCCCACACCTCCACCAACGGTCACCACTCGAGTTGTCCTGCCCGGGCTGGTTGAGCCATCCGGCCTGCAGATCGCGACCGGGCCGATCCCGGTGCCCGCCGCGGGTCAACTGCTCGTGCAGGTCGAGGCGACGGGAATCGCCTTTGCCGAGCAGGTGATGCGTCGAGGTCGCTACTTCGGCCAGCCCCCGTTTCCCTTCACGCCGGGTTACGACCTCGTCGGGCGGGTGCTGGACGTCGGCCCGGAGGGAGACCGGCGCCTCATCGGAAGCCGAGTCGCGACGATGACGAAAACCGGCGCGTGGGCGACGCACGCCGTGGTCGAGGCACGCGACAGCATCGTTGTGCCCGAGGACATCAGCGCGGAGGACGCCGAGACTGTCGTGGTGAACGGTGTCACCGCCTGGCAGATGCTTCATCGCGCAGCGGCCGTGAAGCCCGGCCAGACCATCCTCGTCTTCGGGGCGAACGGGGGAGTGGGCGGCATCCTCATCCAACTGGCCCGGCATCACGGGCTGAGAGTGATCGCAGCCGCCTCGCCGCGGCACCACGATGCCCTTCGAGAGTCGGGGGCCATCCCGGTCGACTACGCCGCCCCGAACCTCGCGGCGGCCGTGCGCGACATCGCACCAGGGGGAGTGGATGCGGTCTTCGACAACATCGGTGGCGAGACCTCCCGGACGGCATTCGCCCTCCTTGCTCGAGGCGGCACGCTCGTCACGTACGCAATCCTCGCGGCCGTCAGCGGCACGGGACCGTTGATGGCTCCCTTCATCAGGGCTATCGGACAGGCGCTGCTCTGGACCGCCCTGCCCAACGGAAAGCGGGCGACGTTCTACGACCTCTGGGCCGGGCACAAGTACCGGCCCGCCCGCTTTCGGCGACACCTCGAGCACGACCTCGGGGCCGTCCTGGAGCTCCTGCGCGCCGGCACGATCACCGCGAACATCGCGGCCCGGTTCCCGCTCGCCGAAGTAGTCGCCGCCCTCGAGCTCGCCGAGTCCCGCACGCTCAACGGCAAAGTGATCCTGCTGCCATGAGCGCCTCGTCGAACGGCCGCCGCTGGCCCGCCCTCGCGCTCATCCTCGGCGCCCTCGTCACCATCGTCGCTGAGGCCGTCACCGCATCCGCCTGGGACCTGCGTCCGTACAGCTACGCGGACGACTACGTGAACTTCCTCGGCTCTCCGTTCGTAGGAGAGTTCCACGGCATCACGATCTCGTCACCGCTATGGCCGGTCATGAGTGCGGGGTGGATCGTCTCGGGCCTGCTGATCGCAGCCGCCGGAGTTCAGCTCAGCCGCGCGCTGGGTAGAGGGCGACGTGCACTGGTCGTCGTCTTCTCCGCGTTGCAGGCGGTGGGTCTCATCCTCTTCGCGACCGTCCCGCTCGGTCCGGACACCGTCGCGGCCGGCCTGCTCGGGTTGTACCTCGCAGGTGCTTTCCTGTCCGTCATCGCGGGCAACGCGCTGGTGGTCGTCATCGGCTTGTCATGGCGCGCCCTGCGACTCCCGCGCGGCACCGGCATCGGGTCGTTTGTGCTCGGAGCGGTCGGCCTCGTGAGTATCCCCGTGACGTACGGGTGGGCACCGATCGGGATAGCGGAAAGGATCTCGGTCTACACGTTCCTGGCCGCGGCCGCCCTCACGGACATCGCACTGCTCGCCCGCAATACAAAAGAGCGGAGCCTCAAGTCCTCTAATCTGGACACGACGCCCGGGTAACCCCGACGCAGTACAGGAGCAGACAGTGACCGACAGCAATCTCGCCATCATCATCCTCGCCGCAGGCCAGGGCACCCGGATGAAGTCGTCGACGCCGAAGATCCTGCACAGCCTCGCGGGTGTGCCGCTCGTCGGCCACGTGCTCGCCACGGCCAGGGCGCTGGACCCCGCCCACGTGATCGCCGTGGTGCGCCACGACCGTGACCGCGTGGCGACGGCCATGTCCGAGCTGCTGCCCGACCTGCTCATCGTGGACCAGGACGAGGTTCCCGGCACCGGTCGCGCCGTCGAACTCGGCCTGACTGCCCTGCCCGACGGCTTCACCGGTGACGTGCTGATCGTGAGCGGCGACGTTCCGTTGCTCGACGCGACGACCATCACCGCCCTGATCGCGGAGCACCGTGCCGGCAACGCCGCCGCCACCCTGCTGTCTGCGCTTCTGGATGACGCCACGGGCTACGGCCGAGTCGTTCGCAACACCGAGGGCGTGCTCGACCGCATCGTCGAGCAGAAGGATGCCTCCGACGACGAGCTCGCCATCGGCGAGGTCAACTCGGGCACCTACATCTTCACCGTCGGGCCGTTGCGCGAGCAGCTCGCCCTCGTCGGAACGAGCAATGCCCAGAACGAGAAGTACCTGACCGATGTGGTCGGTCTGCTGCGTGCCGCGGGCTCGACCGTCGCCGCGCTGCCGGTCAGCCAGCCGTGGCTCGTCGCGGGCATCAACGACCGTGTGCAGTTGGGCGATGCCGCGGTGCGCCTCAACCAGTTGATCGTGCGCGGGCACCAGCTGAACGGGGTCACCATCTACGACCCGGCGAACACCTGGATCGACCTCGACGTGAGCATCGGCGAGGACGTGGAACTGTTCCCCGGCGTGCAGCTCAAGGGCGCGACATCCATTGAGAGGGACGCGGTCATCGGACCGGACACGACCCTCGTCGACTGCGAGGTCAAGCAGGGTGCGACGGTCAAGCGAACGGATGCCACCCTCGCCGTGATCGGCGCCTGGTCGACGGTCGGACCGTTCGCCTACCTGCGGCCCGGAACCGACCTCGGTGCCGCCGGCAAGATCGGCACGTTCGTTGAGACGAAGAACGCGGTCATCGGCGCGGGCAGCAAGGTTCCGCACCTCAGCTACATCGGCGACACGACGGTGGGCGTCGAGTCGAACGTCGGTGCCGGCACTATCACCGCGAACTACGACGGGGTGAACAAGAACAAGACGGTAGTGGGCTCGCACGTGAGAACCGGGTCGCACAACGTGTTCGTCGCCCCCGTTAGAATTGGTGACGGAGCGTACACAGGTGCGGGCACGGTCGTCCGCAAGGATGTCCCGGCAGGAGCCCTCGCCATCAATGTCGCTCCACAGCGGAACATGGAAGGCTGGGTCGAGGCCAACCGTGCAGGCACCGCAGCGGCTCAGGCCGCGGCGGACGCCGACACACACACGAACTGAGAGCAGGCACATGTCCGAGATCAAAGTCAACGGACAGAAGCGCCTCGTCATCGTGACCGGGCGAGCCCATCCGGATCTCGCACACGACATCGCCAAGCACCTCAACACCGAGGTCGTGCACACCGACGCCCGCACCTTCGCCAACGGCGAGATCTACGCGCGCTACGACGAAAGCGTGCGCGGGTGCGACGCGTTCGTCATCCAGTCGCACACCACCCCGATCAACGAGTGGCTCATGGAGCAGCTCATCATGGTCGACGCCCTCAAGCGTGCCTCGGCCAAGCGCATCACCGTCGTGAGCCCCTTCTACCCCTACGCCCGCCAGGACAAGAAGGGTCGCGGTCGCGAGCCGATCAGCGCCCGCCTGGTCGCCGACCTGTACAAGGCGGCCGGCGCCGATCGCATCATGAGCGTCGACCTGCACGCCGCCCAGATCCAGGGCTTCTTCGACGGCCCCGTCGATCACCTGTTCGCGATGCCCGTACTGCTCAAGCACTTCCAGGCGATCCTCGACCCCGCCACCCTGACCGTGGTCAGCCCCGACATGGGTCGCGTGCGCGTCGCCGACATCTGGAGCGACAAGCTCGGTGCTCCGCTCGCCATCATCCACAAGCGTCGCGACCCGAAGATCGCCAACCAGGTCTCGGTGCACGAGATCGTCGGTGAGGTCGCCGGCCGCACCTGCCTCATCGTGGACGACCTGATCGACACCGGTCGCACCATCGCCAAGGCGGCGGAGGCGCTCAAGAAGGCCGGCGCGAAGAACGTGGTCGTCGCAGCCACCCACGCCGTGTTCAGCGACCCGGCCACCGAGCTGCTGCAGAGCGAGTTCATCGACTCGGTCGTCGTCACCGACACCCTGCCGCTTCCTATGGAGAAGCGATTCCCGAAGCTCACCATCCTGCCGATCGCACCGCTCATCGCGACGGCGATCGACGCCGTCTTCAACGACGGTTCGGTCACCTCGATGTTCGACGGCGCCGCCTAATACCCCTCAGCGTTCTAAACTCGGCATCATGTCGCTCAGTCACAATCTGCGCCGGATGACGGGTCGCGATCCGCACGAACAGCACCGTGCGGCGAGTCCGCTCGAGCTGTTGTTCGACCTCTCGTTCGTGATTGCGATCGGTGTCGCCAGCGGGCAGTTCTCGCACCTGGTCGCCGCCGGACACATCGCCGCGGCGCTGCTCGGGTTCGCGTTCGCGATGTATGCGATCTGCTGGGCCTGGATCAACTTCAGCTGGTTCGCCTCGGCCTACGACACCGACGACTGGATCTACCGCCTGACCACGATGGTGCAGATCATCGGCGTCGTTGTGCTCGCACTCGGACTGCCCGCGCTGTTCGCCTCGATCGAGGAGGGCGAACACCTCGACAACAAGATCATGGTGATCGGCTACGTCGTGATGCGGGTCGCCCTCGTCGCCCAGTGGCTGCGTGCCGCCAAGTCGGATCCCGACCGTCGCGCGAGCGCCCTCACCTACGTGAGGTTCATCCTCATCGCGCAGGTCGGCTGGGTGCTGGTGGCCTTCATCGAGCTGCCGCTGGTGCCCACACTGGTCTGTGCTGTTGTGCTGTATGTGATCGAGATGACCGGCCCGTGGGTGGCCGAGCGTCGGGGCTCCGGAACCCCGTGGCACGCGCACCACATCGCCGAGCGCTACGGGCTGTTCGCCATCATCGCCCTCGGCGAAGGCCTCTTCGGCACCATCGCTTCGGTGTCCGCAATCGTCGAGGAGCAGGGCTGGAGCAGCGAGGCTGTGCTCATCGTCGTCGCGGGCGTCGGCCTGACCTTCGGGCTGTGGTGGAACTACTTCATCCTGCCCTCCGGCCCGATCCTGCACGCGCGGCGGGAGCGGTCGTTCGTGTGGGGCTACGGCCACCTCTTCATCTACAGCTCGATCGCAGCGGTGGGCGCCGGTCTGCACGTCGCGGCCTATGTGATCGAGGACCACGCTGAGATCGGCAACGTGGGGGCCGTGCTGTCGGTCGTCATCCCGGTCTTCGTCTTCTGCCTCGCGCTGTTCACGATCTTCGGCTTCCTGGTGCGCGAGTTCGACCGCTTCCACATCTCGCTCATGGTGGGCGCGACGGTGCTGCTCGTGGTGGCTGTCGCCATGGCTGTCGGCGGAGTGTCGATCGGCTGGTGCCTTCTCGTCGTGACGCTCGCTCCCGCGGTCATCGTGGTCGGCTACGAGACGGTCGGCCACCGGCACGAGGCCGCGTACCTCGAGCGGGAGACTTCGCAGCGCTAGGACGACACCGTGCCGTCGGGCAGCACGACGGCTCCCGGGATCAGCCCGAGGGCACGCAGCAGGCTCTCTGTGCCACCGAACTCACGCACGTAGCAGTTCCAGCCGGGGCCTTCCGGCCCGAACATCTCGAAGCGAACGGATGTACCGACCGCCGTCGGCGCGTACACCCCCGCGTAGGCGGCGCAGGTGCGGTTCGCCGTCGCCGACGCCGTGGTCCAGCTGACGAAGATGCCCGGCAGGATGAGCCCGACGAGGGCGAGCACCACGACGATACGCATGATCGTCTGCAGGTGCGGACTGCGCAGCGGCTTGTCGCGCATCGGCTCATAGCCGTCGAGTTCGGGGTGGTCGCTCACTGTTCCATCATCTCAGGCGTGGCACGCCCTACGCTGAATACATGATCACGACACCTCGTCCCTGGCTGGCCAGCTACGCCGAGGGCGTCCCGGATGAGATCGAACTGCCGGAGGGGTCTCTCTACGACCTGGTCTCCGCGTCGGTAGCGGCGTATCCACGGAACGTGGCCCTCGAGTTCTTCGGCCGGGAGACCAGCTACGCCGAGCTCGGCGAGCAGATCGATCGCGCGGCGGAGGGTCTGCGCCTGCTCGGAGTGCAGAAGGGCGACACCGTGGCGCTGGTGCTGCCGAACTGCCCCCAGCACATCGTGGCGTTCTATGCGGTGCTGCGCCTCGGCGCGATCGTCGTCGAGCACAACCCGCTCTATACGCCGCGTGAGCTGCGCCACCAGTTCGAGGACCACGAGGCGAAGGTGGTGATCGCCTGGAACAAGGTGGTCGCCACGATCCAGGACTTCCCGGTGGATGTCGCCGTCGATACCATCATCTCGATCGATGTGACCCGGGCGATGCCCTTCGGCACCCGCGCCCTGCTGCGCCTGCCGATCGCCAGGGCGCGCGAGTCGCGCTCCGCGCTGTTCGAGTCGGTGCGCGGCACCATCACCTGGGAGAGCCTGCTGAAGTCCGCTCCGATCTCGGAGCACATCGTGCGCCCGGACGCGGGGGACGTCGCCCTCATCCAGTACACGAGCGGCACCACCGGAAGCCCGAAGGGTGCGACCCTCACCCACCTGAACCTCTCCACCAACGCGGCCCAGTCCCGCGCCTGGGTTCCGACGGTGCCGCTGGGTACGGCCGTGGTCTACGCCGTGCTGCCGATGTTCCACGCCTACGGGCTCACCCTGTGCCTGACCTTCGCGATGAGCATGGGTTCGCGCCTGGTACTGTTCCCGAAGTTCGACCCGGAGCTGGTGCTCAAGGTGATCAGGAAGCGCCCGGCCACCTTCCTTCCCGCCGTGCCGCCGATCTACGAGCGCCTGACCGCGGCGGCCGACGAGGCCGGAGTCTCCCTCAAGGGCATCGAGATCGCGATCTCCGGTGCCATGCCGCTGTCGGCCGCGGTCGTCGAGCCCTGGGAGGAGCGCACCGGCGGAACGCTCGTCGAGGGCTACGGTCTCTCCGAGACGAGTCCGGTGCTGATGGCGAACCCTGTCGGTCCGACCCGGCGCGCCGGAACCGTGGGGCTTCCGCTGCCCAACACCGAGATCCGCGTCGTCGACCCGGAGAACCCGACGGTCGATCGGGCGTCGGGCGAGGAGGGTGAGCTGATCGTGCGCGGGCCGCAGGTCTTCTCCGGCTACTGGGGAAAGCCCGATGAGACGGCCGCCGTCTTCGTCGAGTCCTCCGACAAGGGTGCCGACTGGTTCCGAACCGGCGACATCGTCACGGTCGACCCGGAGGGGTTCGTGCGCATCGTCGACCGCATCAAGGAACTCATCATCACGGGCGGCTTCAACGTCGCCCCGAGCGAGGTCGAGGAGGCACTGCGCGCTCACCCGAGTGTCGCCGACGTGGCCGTGGTCGGCCTGCCGAGCGAGCACAGCGGCGAAGACGTCTACGCGGCCGTGGTTCTCGCCGAGGGAGCGACCCTCGACGAGGCGGCCATCCGCGCCTTCGCGCGCGACAACCTGACCGCGTACAAGGTGCCGAAGCACGTGGTGGCGGTGGATGAACTGCCCAAGTCGCTCATCGGCAAGGTGCTGCGCCGCCAGGTGCGGGAGCGCCTGCTCGCCACCCCGTGATCGAGCGAAGCCGAGATCAGGCCGGGTCCAGCAGGCTCTCCAGGTGCCACACCTTCGCGACGATGCGCCAGCCCTCGGGCCCCCTCACGAACGAGAGCTGATCGACGAAGACGCTGTCGAGCACACGCAGGCGAACGCGCACCACCGCGGCGTCGTCCGATAGCCAGTCGACGAGCAGCACCTGCTCGTCGCGTTCCTGCCCGACGGACTGCGGTGAGGGCCGGTTCGCCACGACCTCGCGCCAGGCGGGGTACGGGTCGACCGTGACCACGCCCTCGTCCACGTCGAACAGGGTGCTGGCGGGGTGGAAGACGCTGTCGAGCAGGGCCGTGTCGCACGCGTACAGCGCGCGGAAGTAGACGTCGACGGCTTCGAGGAGAGCGGTTTCTGCGGTCATTCCTGAATGATGGCAGCCGTCGAACGGGTCGCGGCGCCGTCCCTGACTCTTTGGCAGGAACGGCGCGACGAATGGCCGAGACCGGGCGGATCTAGGCGGGTACCGGCTCCACGAGGCGCGCCCCGCGTCCGGCGCGCGGTCGGGCGATCACCGGGGCGAGCGCGCCCGCTGTGGCCAGGGCCGCGCCGACGACGAATGCCGCGACGAAGCCCGATTCGGTGCTGCCCGAGGCGCCTGCACCCGAGGCGACAACAGCGGAGAAGATCGTGGTACCGAGTGCGCCTCCGATGGTCCGGATGTTCGCGTTCATTCCGGTGGCGATACCGGTCTGGTGGGCGGGAACGCTCCGCACGATGAGGTTGGGCGTGGACGAGGTCACGAGACCGGTTCCCAGGCCCAGCACGGCGGCGGCGATGGCCAGTTGCACGGCATTCTCGTGGAAGGCGGCGATAGAGAGGCTGGCGCCCGCCGACATCAGCGCGCCGATCGTGAGCTGCGCACCGAACGGAATGACCCGTGCGAGAGGTCCCGCAACGAAGCCGACGGTCGCCATCGTGACCAGCATGGGCAGCATGATGAGGCCGGCCGCCGTGACGGAGGCACCGATGCCGAAACCACTGCTCGTCGGGGTCTCCGCGAGTCGGGGCAGGAATGCCCAGATGCCGAACATGGCGGCGCCGGTGAGCAACGCGGTCAGGTTCGTCGACCACACGGCGGGGAGGCGCATCATCCGCATGTCGACGAGCGGGTTGCTGGAGCGCAGTTCCACGGTGATCCAGACAGCGAGCAGCACGGCGGCGAGGGCGAACAGGGCGATCGTCAGCGGCGACCCCCACCCCCACGTGTTCCCCGAGCTGAGGGGGAGAAGAAGCGCGACGAGCCAGGCCGAGAGCAGCACCGCTGCGCCGCCGTTGAGGCGCACCCCTGGCTGCTTCGCAGTCTCCTTCATGCCGAGGGCGGTCAGGAGGAGCGCGGCCGCGGTCAGCGCGATCGGCAGCAGGAACAGTCCGCGCCAACCGACGAACTCGCTCGCCGGCCCCGCGATGACCGTGCCGAGACCGCTGCCGACGGCCATGATCGCGGAGAGGGCGCCGATGGTTCCGGGAACTCGAGCGGCGGGGAACGCATCCCGAACGATTCCGAAGCCGAGTGGGAAGACGGCGCCACCGAGGCCTTGGAGCACGCGAGCCAGCAGGAGGACCGTGAGGTTCGGCGCGACGGCGGCGAGGATACTGCCGACGGCGACCGATGCCAGCGCGATGAGGAACATGCGCCTGCGGCCGACCAGGTCGCCGGCTCGACCGAGGAGTGGGGTGGCCACCGCAGCCGTGATGAGCCAGATGGTGAGAACCCAGGTGACTCCGAGCGGGTCGGCACCGAGGTCATCCCCGATGACGGAGAGCACGGGGATGAGGAGTGATTGGAGGCTGGCGACCGCGGCAAAGCTGACCGCGACAGCGGCGAAGGTAGCGCGTGTTCGCGCCGGGGCGACGTCGAGTGACGACATGAGTGCCTTTCGAGCGGGAGGTGGTTAGAATGGAGGGAGACTCCGAATGGAGGGTGCCTCCGCTTTACTCGATGTTAGCGGAGGGTGCCTCCGTTTCGCAACCCGCCCACCCTGGAGCAGACATGACCGAGACCGCGCTGGCCACTTTGTTGGATGAGCGACGCCCCAAACGGGCCGACGCGCGACGCAATTTCGACGCTCTCATCGACGCGGGCCGCCAGGTCTTCGCCGAGGACGGCATCCAGGCATCGCTCGAGGAGATCGCTCGCCGGGCGGGGGTCGGGATCGGCACGCTCTACCGCAACTTCGAGACACGCGACGCGCTGGTCGAGGCGGTCTACCTCGAGGAGGTCGCCGCCGTCGCTGCGTACGCCGACGAGCTCGGCGACCTTGCGCCGTTCGAGGCATTCGCGGCGTGGATGAGGCGTTTCGCCGACTACAGCAGCACAAAGAAGGTGCTGCTCGACGGACTCAATCGAGACTCCCGCGTCATGCAGTCCTGTCGCGGTGTGGTCAACGCTGCGGGCGAGCCGATGCTGCGCCGCGCGCAGGCGGCGGGGGAGATCCGTGACGACGTCACCATCGATGATGTGGTGCGAATCGTCTATGGCCTGGCCGGCGTCGCGCTCGCCGAGCCCGGCCAGCGCGACCGGCTGATCGGCATCACGCTGGACGGGCTTCGATACTCGCGCTAGTGCGCGTCCACTGCCTCGATCTCGGTGCGGTCGCCCGACCACAGCGTGTGGAAGGTGCCGTCCTTGTCGACCCGCTTGTAGGTGTGCGCGCCGAAGAAGTCGCGCTGGCCCTGCACGAGGGCTGCGGGCAGGCGGTCGGCGCGCAGTCCGTC
>Ga0247807_10002404_pt1 | contig 10305 bp, 10 predicted proteins | sample UWRJL074202C1_FD_179931 | JGI IMG/M metagenome (GOLD analysis project Ga0247807, IMG submission 179931) | Plant litter microbial communities from Arlington Agricultural Research Station in Wisconsin, United States - UWRJ-L074-202C-1 | ecosystem: Environmental > Terrestrial > Plant litter >...
GGCGGTATTCGGTTGAGCGCAAGTCCAAGATACCCTTCGATTGAGGCAACTGGTGTACGCATCTCGTGACTGGCGGTGCTAATAAATTCGGCCTGTTCTTGTTCTTCGGCTTTTTCTTTTGTCATATCGCGGAATACTGTGATGACTCCAGATCCGGCTGATCCAATCGGAGACACTACGAGTGATGAAGTGACTTTTTTGCCCGATTTCGTCTTGATAATCAACGTATTTGAGCGCATCTGCTGGTTGGTGTTAAGGACTTGCATAATCGGGTCAGCTGTTGGGTCAAGCTCTTTGTTGTTAAGATCTGTTAACTGAAGTATCGACTTGTAGTTGAGCATCAAAGCGTCTTGCTTGCCCCATCCGAGAATTTCTTGAGCAGCTGGGTTGATAAGTTGAATTGTCCCCTGCGCATCAATTGCAATTACGCCATCACCGATGGCGTTAATGACGATCTCTGAACGGTTAGCGACTTCGGATAATTCACTCGTGAGTGTTTTTACGTTCTTTTCGCTTTCTGTTTGAGTATCCTTGTTGCGCCAAATCATCATTCCAATCACAGTCGGAAGGACTGAGCTAAACGCAACGACCGCGATTAGGTTTGCGTCAAATTTTCCGTTTAAGTATTCTGCCATTACGAATACGGCGGTAGTAATGAATATTGGGAGCCATCCGTAAATTGCAAAGATTGCGCTAAAGAATGCGATGAGCATCCATACCATAATGAACGGAGAGCCAATTCCTCCAGTTTGAACAACGAGTAACCCCGCAGTCGCAGCTAATAAAAGATAGACGACGAGTGATGGGAAGAAGGTTTCTGCTTTTGTTTTGACGATATAGAAAATGGCGCTGATGAGTGCCGTAATTCCGGCTGCAATCGCGACGAGAATCGTGATACCAAATAGTCCATTTGGTGCAACCTGAGAGACAATTGGCACGATGTATAACGCCAAAATAGCGAGCGAAAGCAAAAAAGCCACCTCATAGATGCGGCGATGCCAAAAATGTGACAATGCAAGCGGTGTGATAAATGCCCCCTAATTTACTCTCGGTCAAACTGCTTGTGATTAGTATGAATGATGACGGGGGTTAAGGCAAGTAAAAAGAGAGTGATTCTTTGGCAGAATTTATAGCGTCCCAGATGGACACGCTCGCCTGGCTGGCGATACGTGTCCATCTGTGGGACTTAAGAACTACGCCCGGATGAGCTCTCGCCAATCGAAAGGACTATTCATCTTTTCTTCTCGGCGGCGCTTCAATTCCCGACTTTCGGCTGCTTTTTGTGCGGCAGCTTTCTGTTCTTTGCGGCGCGCTTCTGCCTCCACTCGAGCTTTCTGTTCGGCCACCAGCTCTTCTTCCCAATACTTTGGGATGAGGATTCGGATGGCCGTGTCGAGATAGGTGTAGACGCGCGTTGGCGATGTGAGCACTGCCTTCAACTCAACTCCGAGACGCTGGATGCGTTCGTCGCTGCGAAGAAGTTGCTTTGCCTGCGCAAGCGAGGCGTCGCAGAACACTGCTTTGAGCACCACATCGTCCCCGAAGACTGCATCGAGTGCATCCAGAACGATTTGCGAATCGTCGTACTTGCGTGAAAGTGCGGCTTTTCTTGAGCGTCTCCGCGAAGTAGCTCGCGGGGCATGCGCCACTGGCGGTGGCGGTGCTGTTCGAGCGACTTGCTGAAGCTGACGTGCAGTGAGAGTTCGCTTCTTGGTGATCTTCACTTCTTCCTCGGGCTGTGTAGCCTTTGGACGCTCGACGCGGATGAACTCAACAATTGTCGACTCCATCAGTTGGTGAGGATTGTAGCCCCTGTACTTGGAGAGTACACGGACGAAGGAACTGTTCGCTACTTCTGCAGCGAGGACTTTTGGATCGCTCCGCAAATCCTTTAGCTTCTCGTAGCCCACAGGATCGTGAGTTCGATACTTCTTCGCAATGCTCGCGAAGAGTCTCTCGCTCGGAACCTTAATCGCGCGTTTCGGCGGGATTGTTATGGGCTTCGGCTTGCGCCTGAGGGTTGCCTTCGCACGAGGTTGAGTTGACGACGAAGGAAAGCGTGCACGGCTCTCCTTCTTCAGTCGCTTCTTTACGACTCGCGGAAGTCGTTTGGCCTGGGGCTCGTTCGCCCAGGGGTTTCGAGTAGGGTGTTCAGCGGTCCGTTCAGACAAAGTGCTCCAGGTTCTATAGTGTGCGAAATTAACGCAATTTGGGGTTTCGGTACCCAATCCACTATTAGCAGTATTTATACGCCACTGACAAGTGTCTGTAAAGTGAGCATAATTTGACATAATGTACACAATGACTTTTAATAAACACAATTATATAAAAGTGTTGTGTGTCTTTTAATGAAGGAGCAAATCGTGCCGAATAATGAAGTGCAGCTGTGGCGACGTGGTGAAAAACGCGAACGAAGTGCCGATAAGCTTGACCCTATCTATGTAGAAACCCAGCGAGTGCTTCTTGCAAGTAAGAAGCATGGTCAAATGACGCAGCGACGCGATGGTTCATATAGTAATGTTGTGCCTTTTTATTCGCCGACTGAAGAGCTGAAGCATCGAGAATTATTCGCGGAAGCTCACCTATCAAAGAAAGACGACACCATTCGTATTGCGATCGCTGAAGGATTTGATAGTAACGGCAAGGCGGTTAAACTTCGTAGTTATCAGATGACTCCACAGGGTGTGGTGATCGATCTCGATACGATGCACGATGTCGACGTAGTGACTGGTGCTGAAGATCTTGAGAATATTACAAAAGGACTTAAAGCCGTTCGTCAGCACGAGCTTGGCGAGATTGCTGAAAGACTCAAGCGCAACGAGCGTATCCTCAAGGGCTTTGGTAAGGCAGCGATCGGCACAGTCGTGGTTGCTGGAATTACAGCTGGAGTCCTCGCTGGTGTAAAAACTTGGGTGATCGACCCAGCTGAACAAGCAAACACCTACCGCGAAGAATTCAACAAGACTGACTACGTACTCCCAGGTGAAGGTATCGAATTTGATTACCACGACTTTGATACTATTCCTGCTGGTGAGTTTGATGCAATCCCTGCGTATGGCGGCATTGACCAAGATCTCTCGAGTCCTCGAACTTTTGAACTTGAAACTGATGGATGCGTTACGATCAATACACAAGTTTCTCGAAGCGATAACTTGTATGCAGCACTCCCTGCGGATAGCCCTTATATTGGATATCACTTCGAAACTTCACTTGAAGATGATGGGTTCTCGCTGTGTTTGACTGAAGATAACCAACTTGAGAGTACTGCTGATACTGTTGAGATTGCCGTTCAGGTTCGATAATCAATATCTGAATTACACCCTAGGGTTTTGCGATAATTAGACGAAGCTTACGGTTTGGTATTGGCTCGCTTTACGATAAATCAAATCCCCTAAAAAACGAAAATCCCTGCAAAACAGGGACTGTCGTCACTCCGTTTGTACAGGGCTTCTATCCAGGAGTTGCTACTTGAAGGCTATCGTGCGGTTGGGTTATCTGTTCATGTAGCCACGCATGTGAGGGTCACGTGCCGGCAGTAAATGCACCTTGCGCGAATCCACCACGAAGTTGGTTCGATTCCAGAAGGGCTTGCCGGTGTGGAAGTGGTATGGGGTAACACCCATATCAGTCAGGAACTTCTCCTCTGTTCGGTACGAAAAATCGGAGTGTAGCGGATGCACGTAGAGCGACATGAGCTGGATCAAATAGTCACGCTCGTTCTGTCCCTCGTACGAGTCTTCGCCACGAAGTACTCCTATGTAGGGCTTCCTGAGCACGATGAAGTCGCCCATGTAGCCGAGTTGCAAGTTGAATCGGGTGATCTTCTGACCGACGAACAGGTCGTTGACGCCGAGCGCACTCGGGTGCAGCGGGGACTTGCGAAGGTCTGATGACTTCTTCAATGTAGTTCTCCTTGGTAGGTACTGCTTTGCGAGTAAGAGAGGTAAAACCGGTATTACTGAAAGTCTAAGTATATTATAGCAAATTAGCTATGTTTTGTCAATTATGGCCTCTGTTCGCGCTGATGTGATGATTGCTCTTCCAAAGAAAAAAGCCCACCTTGTTTGTGAGCTACTTTCTTTGGTGATCCCGCGGAGAATCGAACTCCGATTGCCAGGATGAGAACCTGGTGTCCTAACCGTTAGACGACGGGACCGCGTCTATGATTGATACTGCCCTACTCTATCAAATAACAGAGGTTATGTCTAGATAAGCCTTCTATGATTAAGCTGTTTTATCGAGGTGTTGAATAACATCCAAGAGTTTACTTGGCGTAATTTCAGCTTTGATAAGGTATCCATCGGCGCGTTTTTCCATTGCCATGCGAGATTCGTCGTCTTGTTCAAAATTAGTTAAGACGAGTACTTTACTATTAGGGATGAGATCTTCAGCGCCGCCGCGGAGTGCTTCCAGGATTTCAGGTCCCCTACGTTCAGGCAACATGACATCCAAAAGGATAAGGTCGTATGATTTGTTGCGCGCAGCGATCAGGCCGTCGTTGCCGTCGACCATCCAATCAATGTCATATCCGGCTTTTTTAAGGCTGCGTACATACATCTCACCAATGAATCGGTCATCTTCAATAATCAGTATCGTTTTAATTGCCATGTCTGTATATCCCGTCTATTCCTTAGTTATCCTCGGTACATCGAGTGGTTCTTAATCCAGCCACTTCCCTGCTCGATTAGTCCTTCGTTACTATTATTGCCTTCTTTGAGCTTGTCTGCAACTGACTGGAAGGTTGGGAGTGAAACTGTGAAGGTTGATCCTCTGCCGTCTTCACTGCGCACACTGACTGTCCCACCGTGCGATTCAATGATGGCTTTCGAGATATAAAGTCCGATTCCGGTACCCGCTACTGTTTCGCGTGATCGGTGTGAACGGTAAAACTTTTGGAAAAGGTTGCCGATGACGCTAGCTGGAATACCGATTCCGTGGTCTTCGATTGCGATCTCAACCATCTCACCTTTAAGCCCGGCCGTGACGTTAATAGCACCACCTTCGTTACTATATTTGATTGCATTGTCGATAAGGTTACCAAAGACTTCACTGAGGCTTGCTGGGTCACCCGCGATGGTTGGAATATCTGTCGGGATATTAATAGTGAGTAGACGATTTTGTGCTTGTGCGCGTAGGTTCATGTCATCGCGAATTGTGTCGTATACTTCGGCAACAGTTGTTTCAGCGAGGTGAATTTTAAGGTGGCGTCGGTCATAGCGCGAAGTATTAAGAATATTGTTAATGTAACCTGAAAGACGATTAGCCGACACTGTCAGTCGATGGAATAGTTCTTGCTGGTCATCTTTTAGTACGTCCTTGAGTTCGTCCGAAAGTACGTCGAGGTATCCACGAATAACAGTAATCGGTCCACGAAGTTCGTGAGCTGCAAATGCGATGAAGTCGAGTTCTTGTTCACCGACGCTATACAAACTTGTGCGGTCGATGAGCGTGAGTACAACTTCGCTCTCGGCGCCTTTATCGTAGGACGCGATGACATCAAAGAAACGGCGGTCTTCTTCTTCAGGAAGTTTGTTTGGCACGCGTGACCATGTTTTTTCGGCATGAACAGCGTTTTGATCGCATTCATCAAGCCACGCATCGAGCGTTTCTTGTCCATTAAATAAAAGACTGAGTGACGCGACGCCTTTTGTGTCGATATTAAGTGGTGCTGCTTTGTTTGAGAACGTAATAACTCGTTCGTGGTTCATGACGACAAATCCACAAGACGTTTCGTTCAATGCGCTCTCGAGCATGGTCGTAGCTGGTGAAACAGCCGGTGTAACGATTGGAGCCGTCGAAGGTTCGATTGGTTCCGATGAAATGACGGGAGCGGTTTTCTTATCGTTACTTGCGAGTTCGTAAATTGTTTGAAGAACGTCTTTAAAACCACTTTTTGCGAATCGTCGATCATTCGGATTTGGGGGTGTCGTGTCGGTAAGCTCGCCAGAAACATGTACGATTGCCGCAAGCAGGTCTTTGATTGGCCGAGCAATGTACACGTAGATGATGATTGAAGCGAGCGCACCGAGAACGGCTTGAGCAGCAAGAATTCCAACGAACGCTAATGGATTGGTGTCATGAAATCCGAACATGTAAAGGATTGAGGCGATAATAAGGAGGATCACGAGTTGTGACACTGTAATAACTATTGCGACTATCCCGTTAAAGTATGGCCAAAAGTCTTTAGCGAACTTTTGCGGAGTTTTTACTGCCATACAACTCCTCCATCTTGTGGAACTGAAGTGAGCCATGTTTGGCCGCGTGCGAGTGGAACGTCTTTTCCTTCGGCATCAGTGAACTTGATTTGTTCGGTTTTACTGGCTTTGGTCCAGGTGACTTCTTGAACGGTGCCATCTTGGAAAATAGTTGCTTTACCAGATCCAACAGCATCGATTTGTTGACGGTAGCCATCTTCGAGTACAGTTCGTTCTGGGATAACCATTACGATGACAACACGAGGACTAATTTGGCCAGCTTCACGATCGAGGTGGGGCGCACCTCCTTCTGAACGGTCATATGTATTTGTCGTCGCATTGTATGCGTAGGTGCTGTTGAATAATGGACCACTGATGTCAACTTGCATAGCTGTGGCGGTTGGAACTTTTGCTGCAACGCTGTCTTTTCGGGTAAAGCCATTAAATGTCGACACAGTGTAACCCTTTGCTGCGTTCAATGCGTCGAGCCGTTCGAAAGTGGTATAGACATTATGTGGTGCCCATCGATCAGTTGCACGGTAGTATGAATTGGCATTAAAGAATTGATCAATATCACGGTAGCTTCCGTTTCGAACTTCCGCTAAGGCTGCAGCGCTACCTCCGATATGAGCGATGCTTGCATCAAACGCCGCCATCCAGTCAACGTAGTACATACGAACACTTCGGACCGGTCCAATAAGGGCTGGTTTTTCCTGTTGGTACATAACTGCAAAACGAGTAATGCCACCTTCGGCAACTGCTTCAAATACGACACCGCTGTTCTTTAGGCCTGATTGTGGCCGAGCATCGGGGCTGTTTTCGATCATAATTCCTGTCACTGCTTGCGTTACAGCTGCTTCATTCTCGACAAGATTTCCGGTAAGCGGAGAGTAGAATTTAGGCGCTGGTGGTTTCACCTCTGGCTTTACTATTTTTACAGGAGCCGGAGCTGGCTTTTGGTTCAAGAAGTACAATGCAGCGGCAACTCCCCCACTCACGATGAGTACAATAACAATACTAAGAATAATCGCTAGTTTTTTGTGACGACGAAACCAAGAAGGGCTTTTTGGGCTTCCTGGATCGCCTAGAGTGACGGTATCTTTTTTATGTTTGAATAACGAACGCATAACTACTGGTCATTATAGCAAAGTGCTTGCGCTTTGTAACTCTTTAGATAGGGTGTATGATTTCGGTATGAAACAATTTACTGCAGAAGTAGTCGAAATCCACCAAGATATTCAAGCAATTGAGCATATCAATGACGTGCCTGCTGTTGATACTCGAGTAGAATCTCTTGTTGATCAGGCAGTTAATCAACTAGATGCTGTGCTTAACGAGGCTGAGGTAATTTTGCTCTCTGCTCGTGCACTCGCCAATCGATCTATTATCGAAAAACTATAAGTCGTTTATTGCAGCTTCAATTCGTTTGAGGCTGGTTTCTTTCCCAAGCACAGAGAGTGTGTGATCGAGTGCAGGGCTAAAAGGTGCCCATGACACGACGGTTCGAATCAGACTAAAGAGGATTCCTGGTTTTTGGCCGGTGGTAATAAGGAGCTGGTTGAGTGTTTCTTGGACTGCTTCTGGTGTGAAGTCGCTGGTGCCGAGTGCTTCGAATGAAGCTTGGAGTAGACTCTTTAGTTCTTCCTTTGGAAGTTTCGCGAGTTGTTTGTTGCCTTCAATCATAGACCAGTCAGCGGTCGGCTCTTTAAAGAAATAATCAGTCAAAACGGCAAGGTCTTTGAGTGTTTTAAGACGGTCTTGGACGAGTTCAAGCACATGTTTCTTGAGGTCTTCGCTGGCGCTTGCGGCAGATTCTGGCCAAAAGTCAGTCACACGTGCGTAAAGATCATCGAGCGAAAGCAAGCGAATATGTTGGCCATTCATCCATTCAAGGCGCTTTTCGTCGAAACGTGCACCACTTTTTTGTACACGGTCGAGGCTGAATTTTTCAATGAGTTCCGGTACTGTGAAAATTTCTTGTTCAGTGCCGTCGTTCCAGCCAAGGCTGGCGATGAAGTTGATCATTGTTTCGGGGAGATAGCCATCAGCTAGGTAGTCTAAAATATCCTTTGCACCATCTCGCTTGCCGAGTTTTTTATTACCCGAATCAGCCAAAATATGAGGCATGGTAGCAAAGATTGGGAAATCAAGTCCAAGTGCTTCGTAGATATTGAGGTAGTTTGGTTGGCTTGAGATAAATTCTTGGCCACGAATAACATGACTGATCTTCATTTCAGCGTCATCGATGATGTGTGCGAAGTTGTAAGTTGGAAAACCGTCAGACTTAATTAAAATAAGGTCGTCAATTACTTCTGGTCCAGTCGAAAGGTCTCCTAGGACTTGGTCGTGCCAGTTGTAGGCTTTTGGCTCAGATTTAAGGCGAAGTGGCATTGTTCCATCCCAGGTAGGCGGGTTTTCAGGACGGTGATCACGATAGAGAAATGCTTTTTTATTAGCACGTGCCGATTCACGGAATGCATCTAATTCAGCTGGAGTATAAGGGTCGGCGTACGCACGTCCGTCATCGATTAATTTCTGTGCCCAAGTTTTATAGCTTGCGAGTCGCTCACTTTGAACATACGGAGCGTAAGGACCGCCAATATCTGGACCTTCGTCGTAAAGGATGCCAAGTGCACGAAGTGTCTTCACGATGTGTTCAGCTGATCCAGCCACTTCCCTTTTTTGGTCAGTGTCTTCGAGTCGAAGAATGAACTGACCGCCGGCTTGACGAGCTGTTAACCACGCAAAAAGCGCAGTACGGACACTTCCGACATGCATAAAACCAGTTGGACTTGGAGCGAAACGAGTACGAATAGTAGAATCAGACATTACAGCTCATTATAACAGATGTAGGGTTAATATTAACCTCTTGGGATGGATTAAAGACTTGTCGCAATATGACGAATTTGTTCGCCAGAAATCGGAGCGTTACTCTCGATTGTGTAAAGGATACCACCGTTTACCCATGTCGCGTTGTCGTCGTATGAGTAAATTGTGAGGCCGCTTTCTTGTGTCGTGATGTAGTTGTCGCCGGCTGCTTTCTTGACGATGTTTGTCAGAACTGCAGATGAATCCCATGAACTACGAGTTTGAATCACAGAGTATTCGCTTGTGTCGCTATTTGAAGTGAACTTGAGTGTGACAGTGCCGTCACTATAGGTAACTGGTTGTTTCAAGCGATAGCCATCTGGCTTGTACTGAGGGTATGTTGCGTTGATACCAGCTTGTGACGCGGCAAATCCAACTGAAATTGCTGGAATGTTTACCCATGTAAGGTATGCACCAATGATGAGCACGGCAAAAATGGCTGTAATGATCGTAAATCGTCGTGACCAACGGAAGCCTCGTTTTTTCTTTGGAGCTTTTGCGGTTGGAGTGGCGATTGCTTTTGATATCGCTTCGTCTTTGATTTGCTTTGAAGTTTTTGCAACTGTTGCAGAGGCAGCAGGTTTTGCAATCTTTGCGTGGGCACGCGCAGCAACAGGATGTGGTTTGTGTGCAAGGTCAGGTGTTGCTTTGACTTCTTTTTTTACGACAGCAACAGGATGTGCGGCAAATCGAGCGACTTTAGAACTGCGAGCGATGTCCATGCTGCGTCCTGGTTGAGGACGCTTTATGACTGCTGGGCCTGGTTTCTTTGTTGCTCGACGTAATAATGTCTTTGAACGTTGAGGTTGTGTGTGTACAGCACTGGCTGCAATTTCAGCAGCGTGCTTCTTTACAACTGATGGCGCAACTGGCTTATCTTCTTTTTTTGTTGTCTTGTCGCTTGATTTTTTTAGGGGTAGTCCGGTCACCGCGTCATAAAGACGCCCGTTGATCGTTACCGTTTCGTTCGATTGCATACTATTTTTTCTTCCTCGCAGGTCAAAATGAAGTATGGGATTTGCCCGCATACATTATCACTTATATTAGAAGTATCATGACGCTTATGCAAGCCCTGATTAAAAAATGTATGCAGACTGCTATAATGAATAGGAATTATGTTTCGACGCCCTACTAAAAAACAATTGTTTATTCGCCGGATCATCACATATGTAGTGATGGTGCTCGCTGTTATTGTCATCGTTGCCGGTACGATTCTCTTTATCTTAGGGTACCGAGTCGATAG
>Ga0247807_10002406_pt1 | contig 10297 bp, 11 predicted proteins | sample UWRJL074202C1_FD_179931 | JGI IMG/M metagenome (GOLD analysis project Ga0247807, IMG submission 179931) | Plant litter microbial communities from Arlington Agricultural Research Station in Wisconsin, United States - UWRJ-L074-202C-1 | ecosystem: Environmental > Terrestrial > Plant litter >...
ATTTCGATTACTACGTTTACAACACCACCGTCAATATCACCAGGTGTAAGAATTTTATTAAAATCAGCCACTATGTTTCTCCTTTGTTTATCTCTGTTATTTTATCATCATGCTATACTTTATTAAAGATGAAGCTCGTAACTCCTAATGAATACGTCGCCCAAGCGGCCGAACTTGTACGTAACGCCAAAGAGCGTGTCTACTTAATTTCAATGGTCATGGCCGACCACCCAAACACGAATGAGTTATTTACCGAAATTAAAGCCGCTGCTCAACGAGGAGTGACCGTTACCGTTGCGGCCGATATTTTTACTTTCGGTGAAGTGAATGGCGGCTGGTTACCGTTCCGTTATTACAGCCCGGGTACCAAAGACACTAACAATATGGTGAAGGTACTAAAAAAAGCTGGTGTGAAGTTCCACTGGCTAGGCCGAAGCCGCGTTACCATTTTTAATGGACGCACTCACAGTAAATGGTGTGTGATTGATGACACCTCGTTTGTGTTTGGTGGCGTGAATTTATACGACGGTGGCATTGATAATGTCGACTACATGTTCCGCATTGATAACGACCCAAAACTTGCTGACCGCTTAGTTGAAGAACAGCTTCGCATTTATCGTTCAGAACGAAAGTCCGGTAATTACCCAAGTATTGCCGTTGAGCAAACTGACAAGAAAATATTAATTGATGGCGGCATTATTGGCCAGTCAATCATTTACCGTCGCGCCTGTGAACTTGCCGAAGAAGCAAAACACATTACCTTCGTATCACAATACTGCCCCACTGGAAAACTCGCTCGTATTCTAAAACGCAAAAAAGTGAAGCTTTACTATAACAAGGCTGCAAACACTCACGGGCTGAACAAACTAGTTATTTCATTTAGCCAATTTGTCAGTGGCCTTAACACCAGCTACCGAAAAAAGCGTTACATCCACGCAAAGTTTATTGTCTTTACTATGCAAGATGGTACAAAACGAGCAATCACCGGCTCGCACAATTTTGCGTACACCGGTGTATTACTTGGAACTCGAGAAATTGCTTTAGAAACTGCCGACCCTGCAATTATAGGTCAGCTTGAAGAGTTTATTGCTAAGAAAATTGCTTAACTGCTTACTTAAGCGCGGTCAAACTCATCAAGATATTCACGAAGTGACAAGGCAGCAGCTGCACCCTCACCTACCGCACTCGCAATTTGCATTGTAGCGCCACTTCGGACATCACCACTCGCATATACACCTTCAAGTGTTGTCTGGAGCTTAAGGTCAGTCTTCACAAGGCCAACTTCATCAAGCTCAACCACACTACCCGCTAAGAAGCCGGTGTTTGGCATAAGGCCGACAAATACAAAAATACCATCAGTGACAATTTCAGCCGTAACGCCGTTTTCAGTAATTTTCACACTTGAAACACGACCGTCAGTATCGATAATCTCGTCAGTTGTCGTATTAAGGTGAACGGTAATTTTACCCTCGTCAACAAACTTTTGCAGTTCATGTTGTAATACGTCGCTGGCTTTAATGGTGCTTCGGACCAATAAATCAATATGGGTAGTGTAGCGAGTTAAGAAAATAGCTTCTTGCAAGGCAGAATTTCCGCCACCAACTACTACCAATGTCTTGTCGCGATAAAAGGCACCGTCACAGGTTGCACAGTAATGAACACCGCGGCCGTAAAATTCTTTTTCACCTGGTACACCAAGCTTTTTGTAATCGCTACCAGTCGCAATCAGGACCGCTTTTGCTTTTACTGGTTCACCGTCAACGGTAACAATTTTATACTTACCATCGGTTTTAATTTCTGTAACGTCACCATATTCAATTTGAGCGCCAAAACGTTCAGCTTGTTTTTCAAGGTGGCCAGCAAGGGTCATCCCCTCAATACCGTCAGGAAATCCTGGGTAGTTATCAACCATATCAGTAATTGCAGCCAAGCCACCGATAGCTGATTTTTCATAAAGCACCGTATCGATGTCTTCACGGGTAGTATAAATAGCCGCAGCTAGTGCACTTGGGCCAGCGCCCACCATAATTACATCTCGAATAGTATCACTCATATTAGTTAATTAATCCTGCATTATAATATTTAATTAATTGTTCCGATGGTTGAATTTGTTCAGGTGTCGGAATCACCATCACAATAAATTTAATTGGTGTGTTTGGTGGAATATCTTCGCCACTTCCCGTTTCACCATAAGCTTGGGCAGCTGGAATAGTAAGCTCACGAACACCGCCAACTTTCATACCCACTGCACCCTTCGTCCAACCTTCAATGACACCACCAGGTGAAACACTAAAAGGTGATTTCAACGCGTTGCCATCAATAGAACCATCAAATACTTTACCGGTTGGATTCCAGCCTAAGTAGTACGCCGTAAAGCTTGATTGATCAGTCAGTGTGTCACCGGTACCAACAACGAGGTCATTGGTTTTAAGTTCAGTTACACTTGCTGCATCAAACGCTGCTGGGCGTGAAGCGAACTGGTTAAATGTATCGAAGTATTTTTTAGAAAGTTCTGTTTTTTGGTCATTAACTTGTTTTTGATATTTAGCATATTCAGCTTGAGCCAATTCTTTGTCACTTTGTTGATTGCTGTTTGCCAGCACAATCGCCACAAATGAACCAATAGTTCCTACGAGCATAAATGCGGCAATAATCCATATACCAATACGTTGTGCTTTAGTTGCAGCCATTATATTACTCTCCCCTTAGTAGCTTCCAGTACGCGTGAAATCACACCATCAATTACAGCTGTTACTTCTTCGTTTGTCAGTGTCTTATTATACGATACTAGCTTAATTCTTACTGTGTTATTTTTCTCATCACTTCCTTCGGCTTGATAAATTCCGAGTGGTTCGACGGAAGTAATTAAATCAGTTTCGTTTAATGCACTTGTCGCTTCATTCATAATAGTTTGGAATGAAATGTCGGCTGGTGTTTGGAACGTAATATCACGCTCACTACCTGGGTAGCGACTCAAAGCTTGATACCGAATACCAACATTCGATACAGCTTCGTGCAGTGCACGTGGGTTAATTTCAAACCCAGCAGTGTATTCGGGTAATTTAAACGTTTTCTGAACTGCTTTTCGATATTCACCGACAATACCTAAGTAAATATTAGTAGCTTCGTCGAACACTGCGGCGCTACGAGCAGTTTCAAATGGTGCAGCTGTAGCGTCACCATCAGTCAAAGTTTCATACCGAAGCTTTAAGCCGAGCACATTCGTGACATATTCAAGATAATTTTTCGCATCGTAATAAGGGTCACCCTTTGTTTTTGCTCGGGTTAATACTAACGCAATGCTATCAAATTCAATTGGCACACCTTCTTCAGTTTGACCGGCTGATTTACGGTGTACTTTATTACATTCAAACACAGCAAATTCGTCGTAGCCAGATTTTCGGTTTGGGCTGATGAGAGTGAGTAAGTTAGGTGTCAGGCTTTGACGGTAATATTGTAAATCAGGGCTAATGCTATTGGTAATACGGTACGCATCTTCAGGGTTTTGGCCGACCTTCTTGAGGATATCGCCATGTACAAAGCTGTACGTTAACACTTCATTCGCGCCAGCTCGAACCAACAGTGAACGAACTTGCGAACGCAGCGCATCAAAACTGCTTGGACGAGTGGCAACAAAGTCACGACGTGGCAAGGTAGCATTAATAGTGTCAAACCCAGCTAAACGGCCAACTTCTTCAATAATGTCTTCAGGAATATGAATATCTTCCCGCCAATACGGAACTTCAACCGTAGCATCTAGTTCATTGAAGCTAACGCCAAAGCCAACATTTTGCAATAATTCTGCAATATCATTAGCACTAAAGTGAGTACCGAGTGTTTCATTAATGTGACGCTCGGTTACCTTCACAATAATTGGTTCGCGCACACCAGGGTACGCTTCGGCAATATCACTTGAAATAGTCGCACCGGTATACTGCATTAATTGACTCACCGCTTCCGCAAGCACAGGGCCAGCAAGCGGTGCAGGCACACCTTTAGTAAAGCGAGTAATCGCTTCTGAGAAAATTCCATGTCGCATTTGGGTTGAACGCAGGTGATATAAATCGAAAGTTGCAACTTCCACCAATACATTCTTAGTTGTTTCATCGACGGTTGTGTTCGCGCCACCCATCGCCCCGGCTAAACCAACGGCAACATCACCAGCGGCTATAACAATATCAGCTTGATCCATAGTAACTTCTTTACCATCAAGTAAGGTCAGTTTTTCGTTTTCACGAGCCGAACGAACTCGAATACTAAAGTCGTCGCCAGCAAGGGCTTTAAACTTATCGTAGTCGTAAGTATGTGAAGGCTGGCCAGTCAGTAGCATTAAGTAATTCGACACATCAACCGAGGCGCTAATAGGACGCACTCCGCTACGCGCTAAATAAGTTTGTAGTTGCACTGGTGACTGAGCTTTTTCATCAACCCCACTTAAGACTATTGTAGTGAAACGGTCAGATAATGCTGGCTCTTCAATAACCACCGTTGGTGCTTCAAGAGTACCGTCAACGTTAAAGCGTGGCACAATATTATTTAACCAATCAGGTGTATTAAATGGTTTACCTTGAATACCGGCAACTTCACGCGCAAAGCCAATAATCCCAAAGGCATCAGGGCGGTGCGTGAGTGATTTGTTTTCGACTTCAAGTAGGTAATCGTCGAGTTCGTACAGTTCGGCGAAGTTAGTTCCTGGTGCACAATCTTTATCAATGACTAAAATACCGGTGTGGTCATCAAATAAATCAAGTTCTTTCGCACTGGCAAGCATACCGTTGCTATCAACTCCACGAAGAGGACGAACACTAAGTACGAATGGCTCTGCGTCGTTAAATGTTTCCGGAACGGTACTTTGGGGTGGTAACCACGCAACCATAATACCGGCACGAACGTTTGGCGCACCACAAACAACTTGGACTAAACCATTTTCATCACGGGCAACGTTTTGAGCCACGCCACCATCGTCAATTTTCGTAACGTTCAAATGGTCAGTACCTTCAATTGGTTCGCAGGTAACAACCTTAGCAACAATTACGTCGCTATACTTAGCGCCAATGTGTTCAACACCTTCAATTTCCACCAAACGAGCACCAATAAGGGTAGCGAGTTCATCAACCGGCATATCAATGTCGGTGAATTTTTTGAGCCAATTTACTGAAATAATCATGATTCAAACTTTCTTAAAAATGCCAATTTACCAGATTCAAAGTGACGTAAATCTTCAATGCCGTACTTAAGCATTACAAGGCGTTCAACCCCACCGCCCCAGGCAAAGCCACGGTACTGGGTTGGGTCGATACCCGCAGCCTTCAAAACATTCGGGTGGATCATTCCACAACCGAGCATTTCAAGCCACTCGCCTGGTTTACCGCCAATGACAGCCGGTTTTTCAATTAAGAATTCCAAACCAGGTTCAGTAAATGGGAAGTATGCTGGTTGAGTTTTAACCCGCAGTGTTTGACCGTAATAGGTTTCAAAGAAACCACGAAGCGTACCAAGCATTTGGCCAAGCGTGGCAGTTTTACTAACGTACACCCCTTCAACTTGGTAGAACGTGTGTTCGTGCGTTGCATCAACGTCTTCGTTACGGAACACACGGCCATAACTAACAGCCGCAATTTCACCACCAGCTTCAAGTTTTTCTTTGCCTTCAATAAGAACGCGGTTTTGCATTGTTGATGTGTGGGCAGGTGGAATAAAGCCTTCTTCGGTACGGAACGTATCGTAACCATCACGAGCTGGGTGGTCTTCTGGGAAATTAAGTGTACCAAACATATGGTGATCATCATCAATTTGACGAGATTCGACCGCTTCAAAGCCCATCCGGGTAAAGATATCAATAACGTTATCAAGTTCTTTTGTCAGCGGGTGCTGCGTACCTTGCCCGGTTGGAAGCAATTCAGGTTTGGTACCATTTACCGACCAAGGGGCAGTAACATCAAGCGCGACAACATCTGCAGACTCAACTTGCTCTTCTCGGGCTTGAACTGCGTTTTCAACCGCAACCTTCACTTCATTTACCTGACGCCCAAACGCACCACGCTCTTCAGGTGGAAGTGTCGCAATAGTGCTATACATTTCTTTAAATTCAGGCGCTTTTAAAACTTCACGCGGCGAGTCGCTCGCAGCAACTTGCTGTAGCAAACTTTCAAGAACACCCTGGACATCAATTGTAGACATAATTACTAACATTATATCATGAGGGTAAGGGTAAGCGCATATTGACAATTATGCTTTAATAGAGTATAATATATACAGCTTTAGTAAGTGTACTTTCAATCGACTCGAAAGGTATATGATGGAAATCATCGCATGGATTCTGTTTGCGTTCCGAACGCTCTACTACGTGATGGTCTTCATTGGCCCACTCGCAAAGGTGACGAACCGTAAAAAGCCAGAACTAGGAGGACCTGTTCTTCTGTCCTGGCTGAAATACATCGCTTTTAGCTTTATGTTTAGCTATCTCCTGATGCTCACCGGAATGAAGTACACCCTGCTCGATATGAGCATTCTGAACTTCATCACCGTTGCATCATGGGTGCTCCTGGCAGCTGGCTTAACCGTCGTCATCTGGAGTTTCGTCAAGAAGTCACGCTTGCGCAAGCAGCAACGTGTCACAGTCACTAACTAGGCTAACGCCGCTGGAAAGGTTCCGTACTGAGCAATTGCTCATACTCGTCGAATCATTTCGGCGGCCTTTTCTTTTTTTGTATATCGATTAGTTAGATGAAGTTGCCACGAACCAAATAACGCCGGCGCCAATAACTACCGCAATCACCACAATCCAAACCCAACCAAACTTTGAAGTTAGGCTAGTGCCTTCAATATACGCTGAATCATCAACGCCATCAGGTAAGTCAGCCTGTTTCGCTTTTTCGCGTGCACGATCTTGCAGTTCTTGTGCAAGCTTTTCTTGAAGTTGCGAACGAGTGTCGCTTTGTTTTACGTATAATCCCATACATCTACTATATCACTTCAAATGTGACAGGAGATTCATAAGTGTTGACTCGAATCGTTTATGGTATACTGATGGCATATTTACCATAAGGAGGGAAATACATATGGCAACTAAGAAGGCCGCTTCTACTAACAAGAAAGCTCCGGTGAAAGCTAGCACTTCATCTTCAGCAAAAACGACTGTCAAGACTGTCAAAACCGTCTCTGTGTCAGCATCAGCATCACAGACCGGACTTAGTTCTCACATCGTTACATCACTACGTTCAGCAAAACTTTGGCGTGCATTAGCAGCTGAGTTCATTGGTACATTCCTACTTGCTTCAGTAATCATCGCTGGTCAAGGTCAACCAATCTTCGTGCTCTTCGCACTTGTTGGTATCGTCCTATTGATCGGTGCAATTTCTGGTGCACACGTTAACCCAGCTATCACTATTGGTGCTTGGGCAACTCGTCGTATCGGATGGCTTCGTGCAGTTGGTTACATTCTTGTACAACTTCTCGGTGCAGCAATTGCCTACGTTGTATTCAACGCATTCATCGGCGGTGCTGGTGCAGTCAGCGAACAACAACAGCTTTACGGCCAAACTGCTCCAACTTTGTTTGCTGCAGCTGACCTTGCTAACATCAACGGTAAAGAATGGTACGTCTTCTTCGCTGAGCTACTTGGTGCTTCAATCCTAGGTCTTGCTTACGCAAGCGCTACTCGAACACTTGATCGCCTTACAAGCGCATTCACAATTGGTCTTGGTATCTTCGTCGCATTGATGATTACCGTTACTGTTGCTGGATATGTTTCAGCAAGCGCCATCTTTAACCCAGCAGTAGCTATTACACTACAAGCTTACGACGCAAACGTATGGGCTTACGCCATCTACGCTCTTGCGCCAGTTATTGGTGCTGTTATCGGCTTCATCGTACACGACTTGGTTCGTACAAAAGAAGTTATCTAGTTTAACCACTAGAACACCTAAAAACCCGCTTGCTAGAGCGGGTTTTTAATTTGACAATTTTTATTAAATGTTCTAATATACTAGACTGCAGTTCGCCCCATTCATTGGACGCGCGAACCGCGCACCTCACAAGCAGAGAGAATTATTATGACGCAACTGATTAGAGCCGTTAGATACGGTGACTCGCTGACGATTATCACCCACGTTTTTTCCGTCCCGTCCGATACGACACGCCCCGTGCACCAGAAAACCCTAGCGCAATTCCCCCAATTCATTCTCAGCGAAAACGAGACTAAGGATGAATTTTCCGAATCTTTCAAAGATTCGGTACAGGCTCACCCTGCCCGGGACGAGTTGGACCTGTACCTTATTCAACGAGGCAGCTCGTTGTATTTCGGACTGAAGCAAATTCAAGCGGAGTTCATCGCGGCGGTGAAAGAAACCTTCGGATGGACGCAAGATGTTGAAATCAAGTATCCAATTTCCGAACAGTTTTGCTACGAGCGTAAAGTTGTCGCGTACAAGTATCCACTTAAAACTCCAGAGGAAATCGTGGCAAACATTCTGGCCGGCGAACTTTTTCCAACGAAGGTAAGCCTAGACCTGTACAACGAACACGTTACCAAAATGCGTAGCCTTAGGTAGCGATAGCAGGGGGTGGTGAGATCACTTGCCACCCCCGCACCAAACTATTCTCTCTGCTTGTATACAACTCCTTAACGGGAGTTATTTTTTTATTCTTCGTCTTGCTGTGGCTTATCCAAAAGTAATGGCTCAATACTCTTATTATTTCCGGCAATCTTCGTCACGTCGGTATCAATCTTGCCCAGTTCTTTGTGGGCATTATTATAGTGCCCCACAGTAGTACCTAATGACTTACCGAGCTTACCCATGTAATCATCAAAGGTCGCTATATGGCGCCCTAGCTTCCCTACTTGAATTTGAATATCTTTTGCCTGCTCTTCAATTTGAAGGCTACGGAGGCCCTGTAAAACAGTTTGTAGGTAGGCCATGAAGCTCGTTGGGCTCACAATAATTACTTTCTTTTCCCTAAAGCCATATTCAATAAGATCGCGGGCGCTCGAACCTGTTCCAACATCGCCAATTAATAAGTCGTAGTACAACGATTCACTTGGAATAAACATGAATGCAAATTCCATGGTGTTTTCGGCTGGGCGAATATACTTGGCCGTTTCGTCAATACGCCCTTTAAGGTCGTTCCGAACTTTCTTTAACCATTCCTCGCGCTCGGGTTTAGTGTTTGCCTGCACCATACGGTTGTAGTTCTCGAGGCTAAACTTGCTATCAATTGCTAAAATCTGGCCTTTATCCAGAAACACCACGGCATCAGCAATTTGGCCATCATTAAAGGCGTACTGCATTTTAAAGTTTTTAGTTGGCAAGATGTTCGCAAGCACCGATTCAAGGTAATATTCCCCAAACACGCCGCGCTGCTTTGGGTTTTGCAAGACGTTTTGAAGTGTCTTGAGTTCATCGGCCACATCAACCACTCGCCTATTAGTTTCATCTAACTTCGTAAGGCGCTGCGAAACATCGTTCACCAGCTTCATACTTTGGCCTAATTGCTGCTGCATAGAGGTTTGCATGTTAGTCGCGTTGCGCTCTAACTTGTCGCCCAATACCGTTTGTAAGTTAGTAATAGTCCGGTTTAATTCCGTCACATCCGATTTAATAAGTTCAACGCTGCTGCCAGATTTTAAATCGCGCAGGCGCTGCGCAATAATAAATAGCCCCACGGCCAACCCGAAGACAACAATAATAAGTAAAATAACCACAACCATTTCCATGGTTTCAGTATACTACAGTGCGAGAAGAAGTCGGATGGCTACAACAGTAACCACACCCATAATTACAGCGCCCGGAAACCAGACAATGCGCGCAACGAGGCCAAATAGTACATAGGTTGCAGCGTAAAGCACTACTGCCCAAAGAATAGCTTCATACCAAGCCAGGCCACTGACATATTGGCCAAGTGTCCAAAGCACTGCTGCCGAAGCGACAGCAATAATAATAGGACGTGGTTGCAAGGTGCGTACTAAGGCAAACGCACCCAGAATAGCGACAATAACAGCTGCAATGCTGCCAGCCATACCGTATGAGTCAACACAGGTTGCGGCATTCGCTAAATCGCGACAAGCAATGGGTTCAATAACGTAGGCACGAAGTAATGCCGTCAATACCCACCAAATTAAGCCGAGGACTGCCCCGACAAAGACTATTCTAACTCTCGCCCACCACGGTTTTACGACTACTGTTCGTTCGTCTGTTATGACTTTTGCCATGTCCGTGTATCTCCCTATTCTGATTGTTCGTTCTTGGTTGGTTACTGTACCATAAAGCACCTATCAGTGCAATTCCCACCCCTGCTA
>Ga0247807_10002408_pt1 | contig 10288 bp, 10 predicted proteins | sample UWRJL074202C1_FD_179931 | JGI IMG/M metagenome (GOLD analysis project Ga0247807, IMG submission 179931) | Plant litter microbial communities from Arlington Agricultural Research Station in Wisconsin, United States - UWRJ-L074-202C-1 | ecosystem: Environmental > Terrestrial > Plant litter >...
ACACTGCGATCAGCGCCACGGACAGGCTGCCGGCGAGTTCGAGCACGAAGCCGCTGAGGAAGGACACCCGCAGCACCTTCATGGTGCGGCCGCGGTACTCGTCGGTGAGAGTGCCGAGGCGCGTCGCCTGGCGGCGATCCCTGCCGAAGATCTTGAGGGTGGCCAGGCCGCCGACAACGTCGAGGAAACCCGCGGAGAGCCGCTGCAGGGCATCCCACTGCTGACGTTGCACGACCTGGGTGGCCTGACCGATCAGGATCATGAAGATCGGGATGATCGGCAGCACGATGATCACGGTGATGCCGCTGGCCGGATCCTGCCAGAGCATCAGCAGCACCAGGATGGGCGTCGCGATGGCCGTCAGCAACAGCTGGGGCAGGTACCTGGCGAAATAGTTGTCCAGGGCGTCCAGCCCGCTGGTGACAACTGTCGCCACCCTGGCGCCTTGCTGGCCGGCCAGCCAGTCCGGGCCGCGCTGAGCGAGACGGTCGAGGACCTTCGCGCGCAGCTGGCTCTTGACCGCCGCCGCACCCCGGTTCGCGGCGACCTCGAGCAGCCACACGATCAGCGCGCGAACGACGACAACGCCGGCGAGGGCCGCCACCGTGCCGCGGAGGCTGTCGAACGAATCACCGTTCACCGCCCGGGTGATGCCCTGGCTGAGCAGCCAGGCGAACGCCACAACGGCGAGGGTCTGAGCCAGCCCGAGAACGGCGCCGACAAGGAGGAACCAGCGCGCGGCGGAGGCGTGGGTGAGGAGCCGTGGATCGAGGGGACGCATCCCGTTCAGTGTACGGCGGCTTCGATGTGGCTCCGGCTGATTCGCTTGCGGAACACCCAGTAGGTCCAGCCCTGGTAACCCAGGATCACCGGTGCCGCGATCAGCGCGGTCCAACTCATCACCTGCAGCGTGTACGGGGTCGACGAGGCATTCTCGATGGTCAGGCTGTTGGCCAGGTCGTTGCTGGCCGGCATCACGTCGGGGAACAGCGAGGCGAACAGGGTCAGCACGGCGAAGCCGATGGTGAGGGCCATGAGGCCGAATGCCGTGCGTTCCTTGCCCCGCAGGTTGGCCAGGTAGGCGGTGATCAGGGCGACGGCCGCGACGGCGGCAAGGACGCCGGAGGCGAGGGTGCCGTAGGCCAGGGTGGTCCAGACCAGGAACGAGGCGGCGACGACGATGGTGATCAGTCCCGACTTGATCGCCAGCGAGCGGGCCCGCACCCGGATGTCGCCCTCGGTCTTGGCGGAGACGAAGATCACACCGTGCGTGAAGAAGAGCAACAGCGTGGTGAGCCCGGCCAACAGGGCGTAGGGGTTCAGGAGGTCGAAGAAGGAGCCGATGTAGTTGAAGTCCGCATCCAGCGGCACGCCGCGAACGACGTTGCCGAACGCCACGCCCCAGAGCAGGGCCGGCACCGCGGAGCCCACCACGATCATGGTGTCGAAGGACTTCTTCCACTTCAACTCCGGTCGCTGGTGCCGGTATTCGAACGACACTCCGCGGGCGATCAGCGCCAGCAGAATCAGAAGCAGCGCCAGGTAGAACCCGCTGAACATCGTGGCGTACCACTCCGGGAACGCCGCGAACAACGAGGCGCCGGCCACGATGACCCAGGTCTCGTTGAGGTCCCAGACCGGGCCGATGGTGTTGATGAGGACGCGGCGGTCGGTGTCGTCCTTGCCGAGGAAGGGCAGGGACATGCCGACACCGAAGTCGAAGCCGTCGAGGACGAAGTAGCCGATGAACATCGCGGCGATGATCCAGAACCACAGGATATTGAGTTCCATCGTGAGCTCCTAGTAGACCGTGGTCGTGTGCTTGATTTCGCCGGACACAGGGTCGGGCACCGGGGCGTCGTCCGGCCCCTTCTGCACGGCCTTGAGGATGAGCCGGAACTCCACCACCGCGAGGGCGCCGTACAGCAGGGTGAAGGCGATGAGGGAGATCAGGATCTCCAGCCCGCTCACATTCGGCGAGACACCATCCGCTGTCTTCAGCAGGCCGAAGACCAGCCAGGGTTGCCGGCCCATCTCGGTGAAGACCCAGCCGACGCTCATGGCCAGCAGCGACAGCGGGAAGGACCAGATCGCGATCTTCCAGATCCAGGTCTTGGGGCTCTTGCCCTTGCGGGTCACCCACAGGCCGCCGACGGCGACGAGGATGTGGGCGATGCCCAGTCCGATCATCCAGCGGAATGACCAGTAGGTCACCCAGATGATCGGGGCGTAGTCGCCGGGGCCGTACAGCTGGGTGTACTGCTCCTGCAGATTGTTGATGCCCTCAACGGTGCCGTCGAAGGTGTGCGTGGACAGGAACGACAGCAGGTACGGGATACGGATGGAGAAGAGCTCGCTGACCCCGTCAGGGGTGCCGAGGGTGAAGACCGAGAACGACGCGTTCGCGCCGGTGGCCGTGTGATACATGGCTTCGGCTGCGGCCATCTTCATCGGCTGCGCCTGCACCATGGCCAGGCTGAGCTGGTCGCCCATCAGGGTGGTCAGGGCCCCCGCAATCACCATCATCCACAGACCGAACTTGAGTGCGGGTCGCATCGTCTCGAGGTGCTGGTTGCGGGACAGGTGCCAGGCGGCGACCGAGATGATCAGGCCGGCAGACACCATGAAGCAGGCGAAAATCGTGTGCGGGAACGCCGCGAGGGCGATCGGGTTGGTGAGCAGCTCACCGATGCTGGTCAGCTCCGCCCGGCCCTTGACCTCGTTGATCTGGTAGGCGACGGGGTTCTGCATGAAGGCGTTGGCGGCGATGATGAAGTACGCCGACGCGATGCTGCCCACCGTCGTCAGCCAGATCGTGGCCAGGTGCAGCCCCTTGGGCAGCTTGTCCCAGCCGAAGATCCACAGTCCGATGAAGGTGGCCTCGAGGAAGAACGCGGCGATGCCCTCGAAGGCCAGGGGCGCGCCGAAGACGTCACCGACGAACCTGGAGTAGTCCGACCAGTTCATGCCGAACTGGAACTCCTGCACGATCCCGGTCACGACGCCCATGGCGAAGTTGATCAGGAAGATCTTGCCGAAGAAGTGGGTGAGCTGGAGGTACTTGGCCTTGTTGGTGCGGTACCAGGCGGTCTGGAAGATCGCCACCGTGGTGACCAGGCCGATGGTGAGTGGCACAAAAAGAAAGTGGTAGACCGTGGTCAGGCCGAACTGCCAGCGCGACAGGAGTAACGGATCGAGCCACTCGTTCATTTGTCCTCCGGGACGGTCTTTTCTACGTGTCGTAGAAGACTACTATTCTACGCACGGTAGAAACAGTCGCCGCGATTGATAAACTTCTGTCATGGGAAGTTTGGGTGTACTCGAGAGACTGTTGATGGACCTGCTCTGGTCTTCAGACCGCCCCCTGACGGCGAACGAATTGCGTGATGCCCTTCTCGACCCATCCGCAACGGGCACGAAGCCGTTGGCAACGACCACCGTGCTCACGGTGCTGTCCCGGCTGGAGAACAAGGGTTTCGTCACCCGCGACCGCGAGAGCCGACCGCACGGGTACACGGCGGTGAGTTCCCGTGCGCAGCACACCGCCGAGCTCATGCACGAGGTGCTGGGTACCACCACCGACCGCACGGCCACCCTGGCGCGCTTCATCGGCAACGTCAGCCCGCAGGAGGCGCAGACCTTGCGCGCTCTGCTCGAGAGCGTCGGACCGTCCGCAGAGTGACGAGCTCCAGTTCTCTCCGGCGGGTTGCGCTCTGCGCTCCCCCGACGCCGGATCGGTAGGTCACTGGCGTGCTCGCGACCGCACTGTTACTCATGGTGCTTGCCGTCATCCTGGCCTGGCCCGTACCGATCGTGCTCGCCGGCTCGGCTTGGCCGGCGACGGCGCCCGGCCTGGCACTGGCACTGTGGCAGTCGATCGCCCTCGCCGGCGGCATCTCGATGATCAGCTCGTTACTGGTCTTCGGCTTGATCCCGTTCGGTTCCGCGCCGGTTCCGGCGCTGACGGCCCTGTCCGCCCACGTCGTCGCCGGCACCCTGCCTGCGGGAGCCACCCTGGCCGGTGTGATGTCGCTCTGCCTGGCACTGATCCTGGGCACCCATCTGCTGCTCAATCTCAGCGCCACCTTCATCAGGGCGGAACGGCAGCGCCGCCGCCACCACACCCTGATCGGGCTGCTGAGCGACCCTCTGCCGTTCGACACGTCGGGCACCAGAGTCATCGACTACGCCGCACCCGTGGCCTATTGCCTACCCGGCGCGACGCGGTCGGCGACGGTCTTGTCGCGTGGTCTGCTGCGACTGCTCGATGCCGACCAGCTGCGGGCCGTCGTCGCCCACGAACGCGCCCATCTGCGCCAACAACACCACCTGGTGCTCCTGGCCTTCAAATCCTGGCACAGCGCCCTGCCCTGGTTCCCCATCGCCAACCGCGCAGAGAATGCGGTCGCCCTGCTGGTGGAAATGCTCGCTGACGACACGGCCAGGCAGGAGGTCGACGACCGCACACTGGCGACGGCCATCGCGCTCGTGGGTACCGCCCACCTGGCGGATGCGCCCGGACCGGCGTCAGCCGAGACCGCGGGCGGCCGCGCGGCCAACGGCAGCACCGGACTCGCGGAGACCGGATTCGCGGAGACCGGATTCGCGGATGCCGGATTCAGCGCGGAGGGTCACGGCGCCGGGCCTCGCCGGAACCATTCGGTCGACGGGTCCGCCGACATGGTGGGGCCGCGGGTGCACCGTCTCCTCAGCGCGGGGCCGGCGTTGGGCCCGATTCGTCGCACCATTGTGATCGGCGCGACGGCGGGTTTGCTCGTGCTTCCCGCCGTGCTGCTCGTCACAACCTGACCCGGGCATACGAACGGCCCCGCCGCTTGGCGGGGCCGTTCGGGTTCGGTCTGTCGACCTGGTTGCGAGGGGCGCTCTAGAGCAGCCCGGCCTTGGTCAGCCAGTCCGTTGCGATGGTGTCTGCTGCGGCCTGATCGTTCACGCTCTGGGAGTTCAGCTCGACGAGAGTGTCGGCGGTGAGCTTGGCGCTCACGGCATTGATGATCTCGGCCGCGCCGTCGTCGACCTTGTCGGAGACGACGGGCACAACGTTGTCCGCGAAGAACAGACCGTCGGGGTCGTCGAGGGCGACGAGGTTGTTCGAGGAGATGTTCGGGTCGGCCGTATAGACGTTAGCCAGCTGGATCTTGTTGTCGACCAGGGACTTGACCGTCAGCGGCCCGCCGTTGTCCTCGACGGGCGTGAAGCCGGCGATTTCGATGCCGTACTTCTCTTTCAGGGCGGTGGGGCCGTACGGGCGGGTCTCGAGCTCCGAGTTGCCGCCCACTGTGATCGGTTCGGTCACCTTGCTGAGCGAGGCGATGTCGGTGAGGCCGTAGGTGTCGGCAAAGGCCTGGGTCACGGTCCAGGAGTTCTGGTCGGTCGCCTCCGCCATGTCCAGCACGCTCACGCCGTCAGGCAGGGCCTCCTGCAGCTGCGTGTAGGTCTCGTCGGCGGTGCCGCCGGCGGCGTCTGGCTTCAGCGCCTGCAACAGGCTGCCCGTGTATTCGGGGAAGACATCGATGGAGCCGCCTTCGATCTCGGGCAGGTATGCCTCGCGCTGGCCGATCCGGAACTGACGGTCGACTGTGTAGCCGCCGTCTTCCAGGGCCTGGGCATAGATCTCGGCGATGATCTCGTTGGAGTAGTAGTCCTGCGAGCCCACCACGAGGGTGTCGGTGTCGCCCGAGCTGCTATTTCCTTCGTCCAGCGGATCGCCGGACGCACACCCTGCAAGGGCTACGACTGCCCCAACCGCGACCGCGCTGACAAGCGCGAGCCGGCCTCTTGTGATTGTGAACATGCTGTTGTCCTTCCTCAGGTACCGATGGTTCGGTAGTGGTGTCACCGAATTGCTGTGGAGCGTTCGGGGAGATTCGCGGAGATGCTGGGCCGGCCGGCCTTCCCGGACCCGGGTCCGGCACGGCCGGAAACACCCCGTGGTACGACAAACCGCTGGATGAGCGCAAAGATTCCCTCCAGCACAAGCGCCAACAGGATCACGAGAATAGACCCGCCCAGCATCTCGGCATAGTCGCGGTTCTTCAACCCGGAAAACAGGTAGCGGCCCAGACCGATATCGGCCACGTAGGCCGCGAGCGTGGCGGTCGCGATGACCTGCAAGGTGGCCGAGCGCAATCCGCCGATCAGGAGCGGGAGGCCAAGCGGGACCTCCACCTTGCGCACGATCTGCAGCTCAGACATCCCCACCGCACGCGCAGCGTCGACGGTGCGCCGGTCGATGGCCTCGAATCCGGTGTACGCGCCGGCCAGAATCGGCGGGATGGCCAGCACGGTCAACGCCACGTATGGTGCCACGACGCCGATGCCGACCCAGAGGGCGACCAGGGTGAGCAGACCCAGCGTCGGGATGGCCCGCAGTCCCCCCGAGGTCATGACCGCCAGGGAACGACCGCGGCCGGTGTGGCCGATCAGGTAGCCAAGCGGAATCGCGATCGCCGACGCGATCACCAGGGTGACCAGGGTGAAGAGAAGGTGCTGGGCGAGGCGCAACGGGATCGCGTTCAGGCCCACGTAGTTGGCCGGGTCGAGAATCCAGTCGATGGCGCTGGCGAAGAGGTTCATGCCGCCGTCACCTCCACGGCTGCGGATCGTTTGGTGCCGGCCCCTCGGCGGGTCCAGGGCATCAGCACCCGGCCGGCAAGGACCAGCGCTCCGTCGAGGAGCAGGGCCAGGCCCACCGTGGTTACCAGGCCGGCGATGATCTCGGCCTGAATCCCGCGCTGGAAGCCGTCGGTGAACAGGCTGCCGAGGCTCTGCACGCCGACGACCGCGCCCACGGTGACCAGGCTCACGGTGCTGACCACAACGACCCGCATGCCGGCTAACAGCACCGGGCCGGACAGCGGCAGTTCCACCTGCCAGAACCGCGTCCATGTCGAGTAGCCCACGGCGGAGGCGGATTGGCGCACGTCGGCATCCACGGAATCGAGACCGTCGGACACCACCCGAACCATGAGGGCGATGCCGTAGAGAGTGAGGGCGACGATCACGTTCACCGGCGACAGCAGCCCGGTACCGATCACGGCCGGCAGCACAAAGATGAGGGGAAGGGAGGGCACAGCGTAGAGCAGGCCGGCGGCGGTGAGGATGATTCCCCTGCTGATCCTGTAACGCCGCGCCAACCAGCCCAACGGGAGTGCGATCACGAAGCAGAGCACGATCGGCGGCAGGCTCAGGACCACGTGGTCCAGGGTGCGCGCCCAGATCAGGCCGAGGTTGGCCAGCACCCAGGTCATCGGTCGCCTTCGGTGCCCGTCGCGGATCCCACCGCGTCGCGGGCGGCCGGGCCCCGTGGAGTGCCCGTTGCCGAGGCCGCTCCCGCGTTCAGCACCCCGGCCAGGCGTCCGTCGCTGTCGACGACCACATCCTCGTCGCCGTGGCGCTCCACATGCAGTGCCCGGCGACCGCGGTCGGCGCCGACGAAGCTGGCGACGAAGTCGTCGGCTGGGCGCGCCAACAGATCGGCCGGCGACCCGACCTGGGCGATGCGGCCCCCCTCACGCAGAATGACGATCTGGTCGCCAAGCAGAAAGGCCTCTTCGATGTCGTGGGTGACGAAGACGACAGTCTTGTCCAGCTCTTTCTGCAGTCGCACCAGCTCCTGCTGGAGTTCCGCGCGCACGATCGGGTCAACGGCCCCGAACGGTTCGTCCATCAGCAGGATGTTCGGGTTGACGGCAAGCCCCCTGGCCACACCGACGCGTTGCTGCTGGCCCCCGGAGAGCTGGCTCGGGTATCGGTCGGCCAGCGCACGGTCCAGGCCGACGGTGTCGAGCAACGCCAGGGCATCCGCTCTGGCCTGCCGCTTCGGGGTGCCGCGCAGCAACGGAACCGTGGCCACGTTGTCGATGACCGTGCGATGCGGGAGCAACCCGGAGTTCTGCATGACGTATCCGATTCCGCGGCGCAACTTCACCGGCGGCAGCGTTGCGATGTCTTCACCATCGATTTCGACCGACCCGCTGGTCGGATCGACCATGCGGTTGATCATTCGCAACAGGGTGGTCTTACCCGATCCGGAGGATCCGACCAGCACGGTGGTCTGGTGGGAGGGCAACACGAGACTGAAGTCCTCGACGGCCAGCGTGCCGTCAGGGAATCGTTTGCTGACTGAACGGAACTCGATCATGGCTGGGCTCAATCCTCGAAGCGGGCTCGGCGCCCCGCACTCCCCGACGGCGGGGATCACGGAGCGGGCGAGTACGGAAGACTAGCCAATCATCCTTCGGAGCCAGATCCAAAGCGGATTGCCCCGTACGCCGGGATCGCCAGGGGCGAAGGTCCCGATTTAGGCGTCTGGACCGTAATACCCGACGAGGTAGTCGTGCATGATGCGGCGGCACTCGGCAATGAAACGCTCATCTCCCTGGCTGTTCCAGGTGAAGGCACGCGAGAGCAGGGAGTCGGCCATTTCGACGGCGACTTCGAGCCGGAAGATCAGGTCGGGACCACCGGTCAAGCCGAATTCCTCGGACAGGACACCGGCGATCTGATTGGCAAAGAACCCTGAATCCAGCTGGTCAGGCGTGCTGGACTGTGCGCGTTCCCGATCGGCGAAGTGCAGGATGCGGAACCCGGGTTCGGCGCGGTACAGCTCGACGAAGGCCGAGATCCCGCAGTCGACGGCTTCCCACCAGGTGCTCGGCTGCGTGTCCTTGAGGGACTCGGCGACACGCTGCCTGAATCGCAGCACCGCACGTTCTCGCAGGCCCTCGAGAACGGCAACTCGATCGGGGTAGTAGCGGTAGACCGTGCCGATCGAGGCGCCGGCCCGCTCGGCGACCATGGCGGTGGTGATCCGGTCGAATCCGACCTCGTCGACGACCTCAGCGGCAGCGTCGAGAAGTGCGGTCAGCCTGGCCGCGCTGCGCTGTTGGATGGGTTCGGTGCGAATCTGCCTGCCCTGGGCAAGCGAGTCTTCACCGAATAGGTCGATCAGCGCCACGTGTCCTCCTTGAATATACGTCACAATCTTAGACGGCACGGCCGACACCGAGGCACAGACGGCACCCCCCAAACGGAGCGGACGCCCGGGGCCCGGGCGAGTCGGGTCGGCGCATCCCCGCGCTCCCCCCGTCCACGGGTGCGGTCGGCCGCATGAGAGACTGAGGTGTGTCAAAGTCCCCCGCCACGCCCGCCCTGCCCCTGGACCCTGCGCGCCTCATGCACCGAGCGGCGCGAATCGAGGATTGGCTTCATGACAAGCGGGAGAAGTTCGCCCGTCGACGAGGGCATCTGCCTGTCGTCATCCCATACACGGGTTACGGTACGACCGAACGAGTGCGGATCCTGTGCCGGGTGTTGCTGGCAAAGCCGGCCAAGCCCGGCGCTCGCACCCGCAAGCCGCGGCGGAACGTCGGCCGCGATGCGAGCATCCGGGGCTGGCGCAGCTTCACAAGCGTTCCGGTCAACGACGTCACCGTCACCATCGACATCGGGGGCAAGGCCCACCGGGTGCAGGCCGACCGCGGCGGCGTCGTCGACACCGTCATGCAGGTCAACCTGGAGCCGGGCTGGCATACCGCCCGGCTGCACACGCACGCCTCCGGCAGCGTCGAGGCGCCGGTCTTCATCGTGGCCCCCGACGTGCGCACGGGCGTCATCTCCGACGTCGACGACACCGTGATGGTCACGACTCTCCCCCGCCCGCTGCTGGCCGCCTGGAACACCTTCGTCCTCGACGAGCACGCTCGCGTCCCCACGCCGGGAATGGCCGTGCTGCTGGATCGCCTCGCCGACGCGACGCCGGGGGCTCCAGTCATCTACCTCTCCACCGGTGCCTGGAACGTCGCACCGACGCTCAGCCGGTTTCTCTCCCGCAACCTCTACCCCGCCGGGGCGTTGCTGCTCACGGACTGGGGACCCACCCACGACAGATTGTTCCGCAGCGGCAAGGAGCACAAGCGCGAGAACCTGCGCCGGCTCGCGCAGGAATTCCCCGAGATGAAGTGGATCCTGATCGGCGACGACGGGCAGCATGACGAGGCGATCTACAGCGAGTTCCAGCAGGACTTCCCCGACAGCGTCGCGGCCGTCGCCATCCGTCGGCTGTCACCGAGTGAGGCCGTGCTGGCCGGCCGTCGCGCCAAGGACGCCGCCGAGGCCAAGCCGGACGCGCTCTGGGTCTACGGACCCGACGGCGCGAGCCTGGCCGCCCAGTTGGCCGATCTCGGACTGATCACCGATCCAGGACTGCCCGGCCCCACGGACTGACGTGGTCAGGCGGGCCGGCCGTGGCTGGCTTAGGAGAGGATCG
>Ga0247807_10002409_pt1 | contig 10285 bp, 8 predicted proteins | sample UWRJL074202C1_FD_179931 | JGI IMG/M metagenome (GOLD analysis project Ga0247807, IMG submission 179931) | Plant litter microbial communities from Arlington Agricultural Research Station in Wisconsin, United States - UWRJ-L074-202C-1 | ecosystem: Environmental > Terrestrial > Plant litter >...
GTTGTAGCGATGAGGGTATTGTTGAGCCACTGTTGAAGAATCGAACCGTCCTTTTGGGCCTGAGCCTTGATAGCATCAAGAGGGGTAACGATGTATGTAGCCCGTCCAGTACCAGAACCACCTCCAGCTGTAAGCGTTCCATATTCAAAGTTTTGTTGGTTGAGAAGGCCTTGAGTATCGTCTCCTGCGTCGTTGCCGAAAACAGCAATTGATTTAGGGGCCTTTAAGGGGAGGGTAGCATTGGTGTTCTTGAGAAGTACCATAGAGGAGGCTGCGTGTTTGCGGATGATTGCGGCGTGTTTGGCCCGGACATCAACACTGCGGTCAGTACCTAGCATCGCGGTCCAATCGTCGAGCCAAGAAGCTTTTGGAGAGAAGGTGTTCAGATCAGCAGACGATGGGTCAACCTTTGGGAAGTTTTCGTCTTGGCCTAGGAAGAAGTACGGAGTCATGATTCGCATAACCATATCATCTAGTCGGGTGACCTCAAGACTGCCGTTGTTGACACCAGTCGTCAAGTTGCCACCGAAGTAGGATCGACCGAAATTTAAACCGTAGTTTCCAAGACCACCTGGCATGTCCATATCGAGACCGGACTCAACAGATGAAAGTCCTGAGTGGGTTCCTCCCCAATCGGACATCACGTAACCTTGGAATCCGAGTTCTTCCTTCAGGTAGCCATTGAGAGCCTTTGAGTTCTCGCACGCGTAAGTACCGTTGATGCGGTTGTAGCTGCACATGATACTTGCAACGCCAGCACGGACAGCGTTAGCAAATGGCCACATGTAGAGCTCGTGCATAGTTCTATCGTCGAGGTTGGAAGAAATAGACTCTTGAATGATTGTTCCATTCTTGCTGTAAGTTGGGTTACGTTGGGTTTCCTGTTACCTCCTGTTAGATATTACACCGGAGAGAAGGCTCATTTTATCTTACCTGCTCGTTGGCAATCCAGTGCTTAGCACAAGCCTGGATACCGTTGCTCTGTAGTCCCTGGATAGTCTCCTCCATGGCAACACCGGTAAGGTATGGATCTGGGGAGAATCCTTCCCAGTTGCGCCCAGCATAGGCTCCACGTCCCAAAGGACCAGCGACGGGGCTAAGTGCAATATGGGCACCCTTTCCTCTAAACTCAGCACCCATCATTTCTCCGCGCTCGTACATTAAAGCTTTATCGAACGATGCAGCAGTGGTGACACCAGCCTGGAACAGACTAGCAAAATCCACGGTACGGATGGCTAATGGACCATCCTGCAGACAGAGTCCATGGAATCCAAGACGCTCAATTGGAACGATGTTGCCTACACATGGACCTGGTCTACCAGTAACCATGCCAGATTTCTCTTCAAGAGTAAGCTGCGAGACGAAGTCTTTAACTTTAGCCAAAGCTTCCTCCCAGCCACCCAAGCCAGTGGCATTTGCTGTGAACTAAGTCAGCACTGTCGATTAGAAATGCCACATAGGAACTCACGAGAAGGATACACAGGCGGAACGGAACCATAGGGACCGAGGATAGTCGTGTTTAATGGTTGGACAATGGCAGCTGCCGGTGCAAGTAGCACGGCTAAGGACAAGAAAGAAGATATCATGTTTCTTGTGGTATCAGAATACTGGTGAAACTGGAACTGATTTCTCCAGGAAACCGGGAAACCAGGCGCCTTTATAGAGTGCAGTCATGACTTCATGCCATCGACCCCATTCTCCTCGTGTCGGAGTAAACATTGGCAGCATGGGGATATCGTCCTCTAGCAGTCGTCTAGCAGTGCCTCTAAAGTCGAGTCGGGCCGTGGAATTGTGGTAAGAGAGTGGCCTTGTTTACCAGTATACTAATACAGAGCGTAGGAGAAGAATCGTCCGGGATATTGACTCGGGATTGGCTGCACAAGTAGCGTTCTTGAATAGTGTTCCCGAAGTTTTACCGTCATGACTATTAAGTGGTACCGTTGCGGTACCGTTGTGGTGCTGCTGCTCTGGCTACAAGTGATTCAAGTGGTTCGACTGATTCAGTCTGTTCGCCCCGGGTTTTGTTGCTGGTTCCTCGACTTCGGTTTACCCGACATCTGATCCCTGTCCATCATGGAGAGTGGGGCGGAGTGGGGCAGAGTGCGGAGATCGAGGATGGAGACTGGAGAAACAGTGGGGCTGGCCAGGGTCATGTGACGGCTGGATTTGATGGGGAAACAGCGTTCCTGGAGAAGGGCCGACCCCATTCCACGCTAATCGTTAGTGCGGCCACATAATTCATAGTCGTACGGCATTTCACAGCTGGCATCTCACATCTATAACATCTAGCTGTCGCCCAAAAAGTGCCGAAGTTCTACCCGAGGCTCAATTTAGTTTCCGAGGCACGGGTATAAGGACGTATGTGGTTGGCTGCATCCGTACAGTACATGAAGAAACCTCTAATCGTTGGCTTCGACTTGGTCTATGTAGTACAGAGTACTTGAACATGTCCTGTAGGAATATTGAGGATCGTCGTTTTCTTGCTTGTTTGCTTGCTAGTCAAGAATAATAGCCCCGTCTCCGTCCATTGTCAATTCCATGACTCGCAAACCTCGGTTTCTGCCGCAAATTCAATCAATGCACAGCTTCATGCCCACCTCCGCTTGATCATCCTGATCATCCTGTTCGTCCTGTTTATCCTACCCGGTGGGCTGGTGACTGGAAGAAAATATCACGGAAACATGGTTCATAGTGGAGCGGCTGGAAGATGGATCAATTTTAAAGAAGCACAACCGAGATTTAACCTTGATATTTTATATTTTATATTTTATATTTGAGCTGGGACTTAACGGTGGCATAATGAATCAACAAGATGGCCATGAATGGGGGGGGGGGCATCTCACGTGCTTCATCAAAACATTTTTCGCCCGCCGTTACCGTTATGAAGTCATAACCCGCGGGACAAGCATATCTTGGGTGGTTAAGCCTCAATTACCAAGGATGGGGATGTCCCATTCTATCCGTCGTTTTCCACCTTAGCCTAGCGCAATTGAGTATCTTTCAACCTCATTTTTCACTATTCTCCAACCCCATTCGGCTTAGTGAGACGTCATACCGTCGAAGGGAAAACCCGGACAATATTAGGATCTCCGAGCGAGGAAATTGGCTGCTTTGCGGGATAGAGAAGAGATTGGGAAGTATATTACATTGATTATCGGCGATTGAGGTGTGGTGATAAGTTGAAAGTAAACTGATAATGACCTTTACTCCGATAGTGGACATATATCTGCGGACTATAATGCTCTACACACCTATATCATGATAGATTGTCTTCGATGCGGAAGTTCTGCTCGGAATGAATGTCAGCCAACATTACTAAATGGAACAGTGAGATTCTACGACACGCAGACCGTTAGATTTTTCAATGCATCATTAAGATGTGAGACTAGTATTTATTCATCCATCAATCCAGCTGAGATTCAATTAAACTGTTCTTCAGGCAATTTCCAGTTTCGGTATCTCGTCATGTGATGCAAACACCTCGTCACTCGTGACATCCTGCCCAGCCTTATCAAAGAATATATGGTAGTTTCAAGAAGAAAAGCTTGCTAATATCAAGGAAGGTCAAATCACTATAGATGATCGGAAAATGGTGTTGCGATTGTAAAACATTCTCGCGAAACAGTTGATAAGAATGCGCGCCATAATATAATGAAGGCAAAGTCGAGCCATCCTCTGGCGTTGTTGCTGCCTGATGCAGCCACAAACCGCAGCTTTCCCAAGCATTTACTCTCTGCGCAGTCGTCGCTGCAATTATCTTTTTCTCCAATCTAGGGAGCACTTGAGTCAATAGTTGGTCATGAACAAATTGCCTTCGTCAACTTAGGTTTAGTTATAGTATCTTCAATGTCGGCTGCGCCAATTGCGCCAATGCAACCAGCATATAATATAACGAAGCAGAACCAGGAGGACAGCGACGCTCCCAGCTCAATAAACCAACCATCGAATGAGCTACTAAGTTATGCTACCGTTGAGTCATCTCATTCATCAAAGATCACATGGTCCACACAGAAAGACGGAACACTCTGCAAAAGATGTGGAAGCCTCGATATGAATGACATCTTGTCAAAAAGACCAAAAACTACTCGTGGAAGGCAAATCATGAACCTTGGACGCACCGCGGCACCGGAATTAGATCCTTCATGTTCCTTTTGCTGCTTGCCCTTTTTTATGAAGCCAGCAAACTGTGGGTGTGGAGCCGATTCTACTTTACACCTCTACTCATTCGCTTCTGACAAGCGCCTTTGGTCATATAAAGATGAAGTCGTGCTTCTTGTCGTCAACCAAAAATGCACTACATCTTCGCATTGCTCGTACAGTGTTGAATCTCTATGCTCTACATCTCCTCCGAGCTACGTGAATGGAGATACACTCCGAGCAAGGCTTATTGCACCAGGTCATATTGATTAGAGCATCATTCGCAAGTGGATCACGCTCTGCGGACAGAACCATCGACTCTGTAAACGGGTGCCATTTCAAAAACCGATCCTCCTACAATTCATTGATTGTCACACACGGAAAGTTGTATCCGGAGATACCACCTATCGCTACGTCGCTCTGAGTTACGTTTGGGGCACTTTGGGATGTCAACCGACCTCATCTTTTGGAAAGAAAGTGCTACCAGAAGAAAAATTAAACACTATCGAGGACGCTATTACTGTGACAAAGATGCTTGGTGTACAGTATCTCTGGATCGACAGATACTGTATAGATCAACGCGATTTGAAAGAGAAGCACTCTCAGCTTAGGCAGATGGACAAGATTTACCTCGGAGCTTATGTAACAATTGTTGCTGTCGCGGGATCTGATCCTACTTACGGCCTTCCAGGTGTTGGTAGAAAACCGCGTGTAGCCCAACCGCATTCAAAGATGGGCAAACACATCTTAGCGTCTCTGATGGAACCTCCGCAAAGTCTCATCGGAAAATCCGTGTGGACCTCTCGAGGCTGGACATACCAGGAAGCACTTTGCACCCAGCGCAGACTCATCTTCACTGATCAATATGTTTACTTTGAGTGCGCTGAAGCAAATTGGTCCGAAACGTGCGATCTCGAGAGAAGTTGGTCAGGTTGGAATATATTTATGAGAGGGTCTATTGGTAAATATCCCTGGAAAATCCTCACAAATATCTCAGATTACAACAAACGCCAGCTTACCTATGAGTCCGACGCCTTAAACGGAATTCTTGGCATTCTTCGACGATTTGAAGAGGAACCAAAATATCCTGTGTATCATTTCTGGGGCGTTCCAGTCCTTCCTTGTGTCCGGAAGCATGAAAATGGCCAAGCAGTCTATGTACAACGCACAATGGTCGATAGGTTCCTTTCCGGTCTCTGTTGGAACTCTAAAAGCCCGGGAAACCGACGAGCTCGATTCCCCAGCTGGTCTTGGACTGGTTGGAGCTGTGAAGTCGAAGAAGTGTCGCCCGAATACGAGAATACGCATAATCTCATGTCCAATCTAGATATTGAGATTCAGGTGTTTGATTGCGTTAAGAACTCGTTGGTTGGATTTGAAGCAGTTTTAGAAAGTTATAGGAAGGATACATTATCTTATCCTAACCCTCCGATGCTTCACATGACAGGTCTAGTCGTCGATCTCTTCATCTCAGGTGGTTACCAGAACAATCTCAAACTCACGAAAGATGGTAACATCTTTACGTTGGCTCTTCTACCAGTGCTGGAGTGTTATGACTCCCCCGAAAACATGAAGATTTGTGTGGACGTTACCATTACTGAGAGCATCCAGGAATCAGAAATCAACGGGAAGCTCCTTTCCCAGCCGATCAAAGGTATTCTTTTAGGTAATAGCATCCGAGATAATAAGAATGATGTATTGTTCATACTTGTTGTAAGAAGAGTTAGGAAAAATGATGGCGCGGATGAGTACGAAAGATTCGGCAGTGGTCGTGTTTGGCATACAATTTCCTCAATATCCTCACAGCTATTCGAAAGGGCAACGCGGCAATCAATTCTCCTGGCTTAGTGTAGGAACATTTTTGCTATTCCTCCTCTCAACATTCTCAGATTTGTCTGTGTAGGTCTAGTCACATGGCCCCCAAATAACTCTAGTACTATCTCATGCAGACTGATTGCGGTTGAAGCTGCTCCTGAAAAGAAAACCAACCAGGAATTTGAAATTCTGCTTGTCAAAAGGACAATATCGTGGTCAATGTTTCACAATATCATCTCAAGAAGTGACTAGATACATGCCTACGAAGCGAGAATTCAAAGAGAGCCTCATTTTGCGTGAGCTAAATCCTTAACCTAATAAGAGATTATGAATTCCTGAAACCTTAGCAATCGATCAATGTGCTTTAAAAGGGAGTAGGTACTCGAAAGGTGTACTTGCAATGGGATAAAGAGCTAAGTTTTAGATACAAGGTATTCATTTTTATGCGTCAGGTATTTCGTACTGCCAGGCAACTCGGCCAAAACTAAGAGGGCAAGGAATTGCGAAACTATGACTTGCCCCCATTTTTCGAGGTCATATCACTATAGAATTTCAAATTGGGTTGAGTAGTCGGGAGGCTATTTACCAGTAAGAGTAAGCCATGGTCTAGGAAGTGAGTGTTTTTGGACGCTTCATCTACGTCGTTCAAGGCCATTTGGTAGGAAGAAATTTGATAGAGGCACTTCAGTAAGGTATAGATCACATCACCATCATCTGAACAATCGACGAAATGTGATTCTTGAAGTATAATATATAGCTGCATTGTTGTCACGCGGCGTGCGGTTGGATGTGGCGGCTGGTTGTGTCACTTAGTGGCTAGCGGCCGCGATAAGAGATACCCCTTATGTGAGCCGCTGCGTAGGTTTATAAGTAGAGGTGAATTGCACTAGCACAGATTACGATACTGTCCGCGATAGTAAGAGGTTCTAACAATGAGTTTTTAAAAATATGAAGCCAGTATACAATATCTAAAATGTCCCTTTTATAATCTTGTCATGAACGCCATTCTTTCCCAAGTCTGTCTTGTATTGACCTCTGGGTATCAACGCCCCTGTCTAAGGCCTCTCAAAACCAAAACACCCTCTTGTACAACTGCCCACCTGACACCTTCTAACGATCTCGCGATTACCCTGGGCAAGTCATAAACTCGATACCTTCCCCTGATCCTCCATAGGTCTTCAGGTTTAGCTCGGGTGATCGCACTGATCAGAGCATTCATCTCTGCTTTCGCATCCCAATCTGCATCTTCACTGTGGACGTGGTTGGTAGCCTCGCTTGGATAAGCGTCTGTACGGTTTTCAGGTATGCCAGCCATGAAAGCCCAGCAGGCTAACGTGGCGAGGTACAAACACCACGGGTAGTGAAATGCATCACCGGCATCCCAATTTTGTAGCTTGGTAATACCGTCTCGGATTAGAAGTGCAGCATGAGAAACTGCGACAGCACCGTCCATGTTTCCTGATGCAGCCCAACTCTGGACATTGTGTATAGCCCGCGCTTGTTCGGCGGGTCCAATGTAACGGCCAAGGATATGTCGTGCGCCAGCATAGATTTGTAGATCCATCAGTGGAATGTAAAGGGCAATGGATGCCACGTGATATAAAGCAAGTGTCGCTGTGCAACCTTTTTGGAATTCAGCACTCTGGTGCTCTGGAAGGGTGGAAATTGTGACTTTGGTAAAATTGTCGAAAGCCGTCTTCCATGTTTCGTATGCCCGGATGATGAGAAATCTCCAGGGTTTTGAGTGAAAGGTAATAGGTTCAGTAGTCATTTGCTCACAACTTTGTAAATCTAGAGCTATTAATATTAAACCATGGAGGATGATGATACACGAAAAGCTATTGAGTAAATATGGATTTCGGGAGGCAGTGGTAAGATATGTCTTAAGAACTGGAAGAAATGCCTTGGGCCGATGATTTGACATAAGAGAGGCCCATGATTCGGCTGTGTCTGCTTCCCATATTATGGCATCCCAAGGGAGGCAGAGGTGAAGTTTAGTGGGACTGAGAGAAGGTACCTCGGTGGAGAGGATAGCATGCTGGGAAGTCCAAATCAAGAAGAAGAAGGCGAGTCTACTATAATGTTAGCGTGCCAACTTGGATCGCCACAGGTTCAGACAGACCGACGACGCTGTTCACTATGAATTTCATATCGCCATCGAAACTCGGTGCCTTGATTAACTTCATTTCTTGGGCTGTAAGGCGAAAGATACTCGCTTCTATGAAGAAGGCTAGGAACTTGTGAGTAACTGTCGCATATAATCAGCAAGAAGATATTGGTTCCACTTACTCATTCAGCAAACTATGGAAAAGCTGTGACATCTCATACTGCAGCTGCCCTGCCCTCGATTTCCCAAAACACTCCACCAAGAAAATAGTCTGCAATACCCATAGACAAGGCCGAGAGTTGAATGATTGATGCCCAAATATCTGTGCTCGCATTGTGTCGTGTAGAGACATAGCAAACATATGATCATCTTTCGTACTGTAACTAGCACCTAGTTGAATAATGGCAAATAGGAGCAATGGGTCAACGGCTTCAGGTTCAAAAGTAGACTGATGTAAAAGCGGATAGGTCGTATTGAATCTGCAGAAAAACAGATCTGAAAAGTGTTGAAGTGTTGCAGTGGAAAGGGAAGAATTATCACGTGAGATTATGCTTCCGTCGTTAGCCTTCGGATGGGTATGGTCTACTAGTTGTAGGATACCATTTCTAGCAGCGTCTCCAATGATAGGAAGCCGTCGAAGGCGCCTCGATGGGCTCGATTGAGGAAATTCGGGTTCTGGTCTGGTTTCACGAGTGGTTCTAATAAATTCATTTCTCGATGCAGTACCAATTGCACGAACAGGGAGCGACGAGTCTATTGGACTTCCACTCGCTGGCTCTCTCTGGTAATTGTTTGATTGTGACATTGCTAAAAATTCTGCGAATGCTGGAACACCACTTTTCGATGTGGAGTCTGATACTCCACCTCCAAATGTTGATCTAGATGTTGGTTGGCCGATGGGGGGTAGCCGGGTATCTGGGTACCTTCGAGGATCAGAAGACGATTTTGGTGAGTATCCAGGAGAATCGCGACGCATAGTATCGACTAGAAGAAGATCATGTGGTCCACGATATCCGTTAGACTCGATATTGTCAGCTTCTGATGGCCCTGAATCAGTCCCAAAGAGCCAAGCATATGATTTTATGGTTGGAAGTGGGTTCTTGAATGTTTCAGCTACCAGAGATTAGTATTGTTATGATCTGAAACTGTCTCAGGGTGTTTCCTTACCAAGGTCCGAACTCAAGGTGCCATTGTACAGAGAATCTATATTGTTATCGGTACTGGGTGCATCTGTTCCCCAGGTGCCATTACACAAAAATTCCAATGAATCCAAATCACCCTCTTGGTGCGAGGGATTCTCATGTGATGCTGGCCATGAATTGACCATTTCTGCGACGGGCATCTGCCTTTTGTCTGGGCTACTGCTTGGCAATAACAAAGGGTCTATAACCTCTGACCCATTTGACATTGGCCTGAGGTCTAGGGATCGAGGTGATAGAGGCAAGTCACTCTGAGGAGATAGCGACGGTAGAGAATCAGCCCTCGCTACTTGATTAATGAGCGTAGAAGTGGTACTCCTTGGATGGGAAGACTGCTTTCTCTCCTTTTCATGCTCAGGTCTTTTCTTGGACACAATTGCTCCTGTAGAATCTCTCCACAGTCGCTTGCGGGTCAGTAACTTGCCCAACCCTTCACCGCCAGCCTCATCATCCTTTTCCTTATGGCGAGCCATATGTCGTTCTATCTATTGTTAGCGTTATCCAGCATCCAAGGAAGATCTTCCCGTTCCCGCAATTCGGGTAGTACCCCGCAATATCAACACTCACCCAGGAGATCTCTCCGCTTGAAAACGGCACTGCAGCGATGACAGGCTGAGCCATTGCCCTCGTTATGATTAAGCGCATGGCGGTGCAGGTGTTCAGCTCGAGTAAATGCTTTTGTACACCCGGGAAACACACACGCGAATTCTTTGGTTGTCACCACATGTGGACCGCGTGGGGATGTGATTGGATCCCTGGAAAGCCGGGCCTCCGACGGAGGCTCGTATTGAGGATTCATCTAGCCAGCACCCAAGTCGTTAGGGAAGAATACGCATCATGGATAGCAATATCTTGAAACAGGTGAAGATCGTTGTGTGTAGTACAAGGACTATGTTGGTGGTTGTTGGTTGCACGCGCACCAGACTTTTGTTCGATGATTTGATCTTGCGCTATTTCTTATCGTCGCTTAACCTTAATTATTATCTCTCGGGTGGGGGGCACTCACGTGATATTTCTCCCACTCTTC
>Ga0247807_10002410_pt1 | contig 10279 bp, 6 predicted proteins | sample UWRJL074202C1_FD_179931 | JGI IMG/M metagenome (GOLD analysis project Ga0247807, IMG submission 179931) | Plant litter microbial communities from Arlington Agricultural Research Station in Wisconsin, United States - UWRJ-L074-202C-1 | ecosystem: Environmental > Terrestrial > Plant litter >...
TTTTCCATGACATTGAGCTATACACCGCCCGTCATGCCTACGCCCTGAGGGTGCGAAACAGCAAGGTCCTGTAGGCGTTGTCGGAGGTTACGACGGCGGCGAAAGCGGTTTGCCTGACCCCCCCATGTTCGCAGCCTGCGGCAGCTCCTACAGATCGCACCGTCCCTGTGGGAGCGGTGCCTGCCCGCGATGCAGGCGCCGCGGTCTTCCTGCCACACCGCGTTATAGTCCCTCGCGAACAAGTTCGCTCCTACCGCCGATCACCCGCCTGTTGGAGCGAGGCTTGCCCGCGATGCAGGCGCCGCGGTCTTCCTGCCACACCGTGTAATCGTCCCTCGCGAACAAGTTCGCTCCTACCCCCTGTGGGAGCGGTGCCTGCCCGCGATGCAGGCGCCGCGGTCTTCCTGCCATACCGCGTTATAGTCCCTCGCGAACAAGTTCGCTCCTACCCCCTGTGTGAGCGGTGCTTGCCCGCGATAAGGGCGACGCGGTCTATCAGACGTACCGCGTCATCGTTCATCGCGAGCAAGCTCGCTCCTACAGGCGAGCGCCGAAACCTGTTGGAGCGAGGCTTGCCCGCGATGCAGTCGACGCGGTCTTCCAACTATCCTCTGAGCAAATGCCGCCTAAAGGCCACTAGATCGGCAAATTTCCAGAAATCAGCCCAGCTGAAACGTTTAATTATCTCGAAATATCCGGTTACTTTGCGGAACTAGCGCGGTTGGCAGGCCCCTAAGATGCCATGTCCGCAGCCTGGACCGTTGCTTTCACCTGGCCGCCTTACTGTTCAACCAAGGATTTCGCAGTGCCTTCAAGTATCTCCTCCCCAGCTAAACCTGATCAGGGCGGGCAAGCGATGTCGCCTTCCCGGATGATCTTCATTTCCGTGCTCGTTGCCACCATGGGTGCTCTGGCATTTGGTTATGACACCGGCATCATCGCCGGTGCCTTGCCTTTCATGACGCTGCCTGTAACTGAAGGCGGGCTCGGCCTGACCGCGTTTACCGAAGGCTTGATCACGTCTTCACTGATCGTCGGCGCAGCCTTTGGCTCCCTGGCCAGTGGTTATCTGTCTGATCGGTTCGGCCGTCGCGTCACACTGCGCGTCCTGTCGCTGCTGTTCATCGCGGGCGCTCTGGCCACTGCCATCGCTCCTTCGGTGCCGATCATGGTCGCCGCGCGCTTCCTCTTGGGTATCGCCGTGGGCGGTGGTTCGGCGACGGTGCCGGTATTCATCGCTGAGATTGCCGGGCCGAAGAAACGCGGCCGACTGGTCAGCCGTAACGAGCTGATGATCGTCAGCGGTCAGTTGATGGCCTACGTGCTCAGCGCCCTCCTCGCGGCGTTGCTGAGCTCGTCGCATATCTGGCGCTACATGCTGGCTATCGCCATGATTCCCGGCCTGTTGCTGTTGGTCGGTACTTTTTTTGTGCCGCCCTCGCCGCACTGGCTGGCCAGCAAAGGCCGCTTCGATGACGCCCAGGACGTTCTCGAGAAACTGCGCGATACCCCCGAGGAAGCCAAGGCCGAAGTTGCCGAGATGAAGTCGCAAAAGGAGAACCAACGCAAGCGTCCACCGGTCTCCGAACTGTTGCGTCAAAGCTGGGTGATCAAGCTGCTGCTGATCGGTATCGGGCTGGGCTTCACCGCCCAGTTCACCGGCGTCAATGCCTTCATGTACTACACCCCGATCATTCTCAAGACCACCGGCATGGGCACCAACGCTGCACTGACCGCCACCATCGGCAACGGCGTGGTATCAGTGATCGCGACCTTGCTGGGCATCTGGGCAATTGGCCGTTATGGCCGTCGTCATCTGCTGATGACCGGCCTGGTCATGGTGGTGATTGCTCAGGTTGCACTGGGTTGCGTGCTGACGTTCATGCCGCAGAACCTGACCCAGAGTTATGCGGCACTGGCTTGCATCCTGCTGTTCCTGCTGTTCATGCAAATGTGCATCGCGCCGGTTTACTGGCTGTTGATGTCGGAGCTGTTTCCGTCCCAGGTGCGCGGGCTGCTGACCGGCACCGCGGTATCGATGCAGTGGCTGTTCAACGCCGCCGTGGCCTTTCTGTTTCCCCTGGCGCTGGCGGCATTGGGCAACCCAACGTTCTTCATCTTTGCGGTCATTAACGTCGGCTCGCTGCTGTTCGTGTTCTTCTGCCTGCCGGAAACCAAGGGCAAGTCCCTGGAAGAAATCGAAAAGCACATGAAGAAAGAACTCTAGACGTGTGCGCCGTGCTGCCGGTTTAATTGTCCCCGCGTTCGGCACGGCGCGATCTATACGCAGCAGGTTCCCTGCCCGAGGAGCCTGCCACAACGTTTTGCGAGGATTCATGACAGCGTCTGCTGACACTCAAAACACCAGCTGGGTCAGTGTCTGCACACTGGCAGTAGCCGCCTTCATTTTCATCACCACCGAATTCGCACCAGTGGGCTTGCTGAGCGCCATCGCCAACAGCTTTGGCATGACGTCCGCTCAAGTGGGCCCGATGCTGACGGTCTACGCCTGGACCGTTTCGCTGATGTCGCTGCCCATGATGCTGCTGACCCGCAACATCGAGCGCCGTCTGCTGCTCAAAGTGGCCATCGGCGCACTGATCGCCAGCCACATCCTGCTCAGCCTGTCGCCCAACTTCACCCTCGTGGTGATCAGCCGGGTCTGCATTGCCCTGGCCCACTCGGTGTTCTGGTCGATCACCGCCTCTCTCGCAGTACGCCTGGCACCGCAGGGTAATCGCGCCCGGGCCCTGAGCATTCTGGCCATGGGCTCATCCCTGGCCATGGTGCTGGGCATCCCCATCGGGCGACTGCTGGGCGAAAGCATGGGCTGGCGGGCTACGTTTCTGGCGATTGCCGGAGTGGCGTGCCTGATCTGGATCCTGCTGGCCAAGAAATTGCCGCTGTTGCCGACCCAGAACAGCGGCAGCCTTACCAGCCTGCCAATCCTGTTCAAGCGTCCGGCGCTGGTGTCGCTGTACTGGATCACCGCTCTGGTAGTGACAGCCAACTTCACGGCCTACACCTACATTGAGTCGTTCGTGCAAAAGGTCGGCGGTTTCAGTGAAGGCACCACCACCTGGTTGCTACTGCTGTTTGGTCTGGCCGGATTGCTGGGCTCCATGGTGTTCAGCAAGCTGGATACCCGCTTCCCGAAAAACCTTACCGCACTGGCGATCGGCTCTTTGTGCCTGTGCCTGGGCCTGATGTTCTGGGCCTCATGGAGCATTTATACGCTGGTGGTGGTGTTCGCTTTGTGGGGGCTGGCGATGTTGTGTTTCGGCGTGCAGATGCAGTCCCAGGTCATCAGTCTGGCGCCGGATGCCACCGACGTCGCGACCGCCCTGCACTCGGCCATCTATAACATCGGGATTGGTGGCGGCGCGCTGCTGGGCAGTATCGTCGTGCATCATCTGGGTTCGGCATGGGTGGGCTTCATCGGTGGCCTGGTGGCAGCAGTGGCTCTGGCGTTGTGCCTGTTCAACGCCAGACGCTTCGAGAAAGCCGCGCGGGCAGCGGCTCAGGAATCAGGCCTGCAGGGTTGACCTACGTCAGAGCGGGTCGAGTTCTTTGCGACGCGCATCGGCCGAGACCGGGTACCCAAAAAGATAACCCTGGAAATGTGAGCAGCCCTCAGCCTCGAGTTGAGCCTGCTGCTCCGGGGTTTCGACGCCCTCGGCAGTGACCTTGATGTTCAGGCTGTTACTCATGCCGGTAATGGCCCGGACGATGGACAACGCTTCGTGACTCTGTCCCATGTCGCGAATGAACGACTTGTCGATCTTGATGCGATCAAACGAGAACGAGCGCAGATACCCCAGGGATGAATAGCCCGTACCGAAATCATCCAGCGCAATACTGATCCCCAAGTCCTTGAGCGCCCGCAAGGTCTGAATATTCTCCTCGCTGTTCTCCAGCAGGACTGACTCGGTGATCTCCAACTCCAGAAGATGAGCCCCAAGACCCGAATCGGAAAGTGCCAGCGCCACGATGTCCACTAATCCGGGGTTGTTGAATTGCACGGACGACAGATTGACCGCCACGGTTTGTCCGGTGCCCCAGCTGGCCGCCTCGCGGCATGCCAGATTCAGCGCGCGGCTGCCGATTTCATGAATCAACCCGGTTTCTTCAGCAATGGGAATGAAGTCCAGAGGCATGATCGTGCCCTTGGTTGGATGCTCCCAGCGCATCAAGGCTTCATAGCCGCAGATGCGTCTGTCCCGGGTGTCGATGATCGGTTGGTAATGCAGTTGCAGCTGGCCCAGATGCAGCGCGGTGCGCAGGTCGGTCTCGATACTGCGACGGGCGCGGGCAGCGTCACTCAGCTCGGGGCGGAAATACTCATGGCGGTTGCGGCCGTTGCGTTTGGCTTCGTAAAGCGCCATCTCCGCAAAACCTAAAAGTTGCTGGGGACTGTCATGGTCATCCGGTGCTATGGAAATCCCGATGCTGACCCCGACAATAAGACTGTGCCCATCGACCGAAAACGGTCTGGTGATCGCCGAGATGAGTCGTAGCGCGGCGCTGCCAGCCGCCTCGGAATCTTCAAGGGCGGTCAGCACAATGGCGAACTCATCGCCGCCAAGCCTTGCCAGCGTATCGTCTTCACGTAGCTCACCGCTCAGGCGTTTGCCCAGCGCGCTCAGTAGTTTGTCGCCCAATGCATGCCCCAGGGCGTCATTGATATTTTTGAAGTTATCCAGATCCAGGCACAGCACACCGGTCAGCTTTCCCGGGTGCTGATGCAGCTCCAGAGCCTGAGCCAGCCGCTCGTTGAACAAGACTCGGTTGGGTAAACCCGTGAGCGCATCATGATGAGCCATGTGCTGGATCTGTGCCTGAGCGGCCAACTCATCGGTGACGTCCTCTGCGACAAACAACACATAGTTGGACTGGCCTTCAAGGTTCTTGCACAGCAAGGCGCGACTGCGCAGGGTGCGGTCCCCGACGACGGTTGCTACCAGTGTTTCGGCCACCTGCACGCCGGGCCTGTGAAACACCCTTTCCACCTGTTGCTCAATGTACTGGGCGACAACCGGCTTCAAACACGCACTGATGGTGCGCCCAACCATGCTTGCCTGCTGGTAGCAAAACAGGCGCTGGGCTTGCTGATTGGCCAACAGCACCTTTTTGGTTACAGCGTCCTGGACGATGACGCTGGCAGGAATATTGGCGATCACAGAATCAAGGAAGCGCGACAGCGACGTCATTTCCTGGCTGTATTGCTCGGCCAGCTCTTTGGCATTGACCAGCTCAAGCTCGTAGCGGCGTCGCTCGCTGATGTCCCGAGTCACCTTGGCAAAACCGATCAATTGGCCGTTTTCATCGTCGTAGATCGCATCGATCACCACGCTGGTCCAGAAATGGCTGCCGTCCTTGCGTTGACGAATACCTTCGGCGGCGAAACGGCCGTATCTGCGCGCGGTTTCCAGTCCGGCCTGGGGCAGGCCCTTGGCGCGGTCCTGAGGGGTATAGAACACCGAAAAATGCTGGCCGATGATCTCCTCGGCTTTGTAGCCTTTAGTCCGTTGCGCCCCGACATTCCAGTTCACTACGTGGCCCTGGAGGTCGAGCATGTAGATCGCGTAATCGGTGACGCCCTGCACCAGCAGACGAAAACGCCGCTCCTGCTCGCGTTGAGCGAGTTGAGCCTGGCGCTGTTCGGTGCAGTCACGAGTGATTTTCGCGAACCCCAGCAGTTCGCCCTCGTCGCCCCAGATCGCATCAATGACCACATGGGCCCAGAACGAGGTGCCGTCCTTGCGCAGCCGCCAGCCCTGATCCTCGAAACGCCCGGTCGTCCCGGCAACCTGCAGGTTTCTGTCAGGCAAGCCAGCGGCGATGTCTTGCTGGGTGTAAAAGGCCGAGAAATGCTGGCCGACGATCTCGTCCGCGGTATAGCCTTTGGCCCGCTCCGCTCCCGGATTCCAGTTCGCGACGATGCCCTGAGGAGTGAGCATGTAGATCGCGTAATCGACCACACTTTGAATCAACTGGCGATACATCAGGTCGGAGCTTTCAATCATTGGCATTACAGCGAACCTCAGCAAATTCAAGGCCAGCTATCCATGGCAGTGGCGGGTTATGACCCGTGACTATTGTTCTGGGTAGCATAATGCCACTCTTTTCAGCGGATTATGGTAAGAGATGACGCTTGCGAACAAGACGTGGACAAATATTCCCGGCAGGTGCAGGCGCAGCGCCCTCTGACGCTTGCGGTCAGCAGGCTTGCCAAATCCTGATACAACTATGAAAATGAGATTCATTACCAAATAACTGATCTCAGGTTCACGCCATGTCCTCCGCCGACCCGTCGCTGCAACACGCGGTGCACACGCTTTATGTGGACCATCATCGCTGGTTGTGCGGCTGGTTACGTAAAAGGCTGGGCTGTGTCGATCATGCCGCGGATCTTGCCCAGGACACTTTCATCCGGGTACTGACCCAGCGCAAGGGAGCCGAACTTCGCGAGCCCCGCGCCTACCTCAGCACTGTGGCGCGCAGCCTGATGATCGACATGTTCCGGCGTCGCGCGCTCGAACAGGCTTATCTCGAAACCCTCGCGGCACGCCCCGAATTCCACGATGTGTCCCCTGAAACCCGCTTTCTGATCATCGAAGCGCTGGTGGAAATCGACCGGCTGCTCGATGGCCTTGGCGGGCGTACGCGGGAGATTTTCCTGATGGCCCAACTGGATGGGTTGAGTTACGTGGAAATCGGCCGACAGCTGAATGTCTCGGTGAACACCGTCAAGAAACACGCGGCCCGGGCGCTGACCCATTGCCTGCTGTCAGTGGAAGACTGAGCCTTGTCTACCGCTCAAACACCAGACCGCGCCACCCTGGAAGCCGCCGCCCGCTGGTACGTCGAACTGCATTGCGAAGAGCTGAACGAAGCGACCCGCCAGGCTCATTGCAACTGGCTTGAGCTTGACCCCAGCCACCGGCAAGCCTGGGAACGTCTGGCGCGCTTGCAGGAAAAATTCGACAAGGTCACGCCGGGTATCGGCCGTGTGACCTTGTCCAGTGCCCGAGCCAGACGCCGCGAAGTGCTCAAGGTTCTGTCGGTTCTACTGGCTGCTGGTGCTGCGGGCAGCATTGCCTGGCGGGCCACTGATTTGCCGCTGTTGATGGCCGATCAACGCACGGGCGCCGGAGAACGGCGCCGTGTCCGGCTGGACGATGGTAGCCAGATGCAAATGAATACCGCCACGTCGGTGGATATCCGCTACACCGGGCGACTGCGGGAACTGCGCTTGCTCAGCGGAGAAATCCTGATCGAAACCGCAGCGGACGCCCAAGCCAGGCCCTTCATCGTCCACACCCATGACGGCAGTATCCGGGCGTTGGGCACTCGCTTTACCGTGCGTCGCGACGCCGACCTGACCCGGGTTTGCGTACTGGAGCATGCGGTGGAGATCCGCAATGGGCTCTCGACTGACAAAGTACGCGTCGCAGCCGGCCAACAACTGAGTTTCAGCGCCAATGTCATGGGCACTGTGCAGCGCGCTGAAGCGCAGGCTGATGCCTGGACCCGGGGTATGTTGGTGGTCAACGATTGGCGTTTGGGAGATTTCATCGCCGAGCTGCAACGCTACCGGTCCGGCCACCTGGGTTTTGATCCAGGCATCGCCGGGCTGCGTATTTCCGGAGCATTTCATCTGGGCGATACCGACGTCATCCTTGAAAACCTCACCCTCACCCTGCCCGTGCGGATTCGTCGGTTCAGTCGGTTCTGGGTGAGTGTCGAGGCGGTTTGAACAGCCCGACCTGAGTTGCCCGGTCTTCCTGTAGGAGCTGCCGAAGGCTGCGAAAGCAGTATTCCTGATACTCCGCCTTCGCAGCCTTCGGCAGCTCCTACAGTAATCGGCAGTCAAATTTTTTCACCCGGGGTGTTGTCGATTCCCGTTCTCATTCGACTTTGTAGATAAGAGGCGCAATCGACGCCGCAATCATCGCTACAGGGCGAAGAGGAAACCGCATGTCCCCGCGCAAGTCCCCCATTGGAAATACGCTCATCAGCCGTGCACTGTTCGGCATGGTCTTGGCCGCTCCCTTTGCCACGGTGCTGATCACGCCCACTGCCTGGGCGCAAACCAGCGTTGAAACCGAGTTCAACATCCCGGCTGGTCCCGTGAGTGCAGCGCTGGAGCAATTTGCTGCGATCGCTGACGTCACAGTGTCCTTCGAACCTGATGCCGCTCGCGAACAAAAATCCCCTGGCTTGCGCGGCCGCTACTCTACAGACGCTGGCTTGCGACAACTGCTGGCCGGCAGCCGATTGCAGATCGTGCCTCACGCCAATGGCAGCTATTCATTACTGCCAAAAACCGGTGACGCCTCGGCGGTGCAACTGGACGCGACCAGCATTTCGGGACGCTCTGTCGAATCCGCCGCCGGGCCGGTGGACAGCTACGTCGCCACTCGCAGTGCGTCCGGAACCAAGACCGATACCCCGCTGATTGAAGTGCCGCAATCCATCTCGGTGATCACCCGCAAACAGATGGATGCACAGAGTTCGCAGACCGTGACTGAAGCGCTGCGCTACGTGCCCGGCGTCAAGGTTGAAGGCTACGGTCTGGACCCTAAAGGTTTTGACTGGTTGTTCATTCGCGGCTTCAACGGCCAGTCCACCAGCGACTACCTCAATGGCCTGCGACAACAGAACAACAGCTACGCGTTTTTCCGCAGCGAGCCTTACTCACTCGAACGTATCGACGTGGTCAAAGGCCCCTCGTCGACCCTGTTCGGTCAAGGCGATGCAGGCGGGATCATCAACCGTGTCAGCAAAAAGCCCGAAGCCGACCACGTCAACGAAGTGCGACTCTCAGCCGGCAGCCATGATCGCAGGCAGGGCCAGTTCGACCTCGGCGGGGCCCTGGACGATGAGCAACATTTGCTTTATCGGGTGGTGGGCTCGGTGCGCGACGCCAACACCCAGGTCGACTATGACGACGGCCATGAGCTGAAAGACGATCGCCTGTATATCGCGCCCTCATTCACCTGGGCGCCGGACGAAGACACCAGCCTGACCCTGCTCAGTGATTTCCTGCGTGACCGTAACGGCGGCTCGCTGTTTGCCTACAGCACACCCGATGGTCACACCACCGACACGTTGATGGGTGACCACAGCTTCAACCATCTGAATCAGGATCAATACAGCTTCGGTTACGAGTTCCGGCACCGCCTCGACGACACTTGGGAATTCCGTCAGAACGCTCGTTACGGTCAGGTCGATGTGATTTTCCAGAACCTGCTGCCCTTCAGTGTCGACACAGGCACCGGCAACACGATTCGTGGCGCCGACCGCTTCGATCAGCACATGAACGCCTTCAATCTGGACAACCAGCTCCAGGCTGACTTCAACACCGGGCCACTGACCCACAAACTGCTGATGGGCGCCGATTATTCCTGGCAGGACGCCGACGTCACCCGCTGGCGAATCCAGGGTCCGAGCCTGAATATCTATGCCCCGCAGTACGGCCAGAGCGTGACCCGGCCAACGGCGGCCAACAGCATCAGCTCGATCAACTATGACCAGACTATCGAGCAGATCGGCGGCTATATTCAGGATCAGATCAAGTTCGACGATCACTGGATCCTGACTGCTGGAGGCCGTTACGATTACGTGCACAACGATCTGGACAACCATGCTGGCGCGTCCACCAACCAGAAGGACAACGCCTTCACCGGCCGCCTGGGGCTGACCTACCTGACGGAATTTGGCCTGGCGCCATACATCAGTTATTCCGAGTCCTTCGCCCCCAATACCGGCCTGGACAGCAGCGGTCGTGCTTTCGACTCAAGCGAAGCGCGGCAATGGGAAGCTGGCGTGAAATACCAACCGACGGACGCCCTCTTCATGACCCTGGCGGCCTACGACCTGACCAAGACCAATGCGCTGACCAATGAACTGATCAACGGCGTCAGCACCGGATTCTCGGTGGCCAACGGCGAACAACAGTCCCGTGGCATCGAAGCCGAGATCAAAGCCAAGCTGGATCACAACTGGGACCTGGTGGCCTCCTACACGTACACCAAAGCCGAAATCACCAAGAGCACCCGTGGCGATGAGGGCAATCGCCCGGCGAACGTGCCGAAGCACATGGCGTCGGCCTGGCTGAACTACACCTTCCACGACACCCTGCTTGATGGCCTGATGCTCGGCGGCGGCGCTCGCTACACCGGCGTGTTGTATGGCGACAATGCCAACTCCTACCACATCGACAACTACACCCTATTCGACGCGGGCGCGAGCTATCCGATCAGCAAGAACGTGA
>Ga0247807_10002414_pt1 | contig 10274 bp, 7 predicted proteins | sample UWRJL074202C1_FD_179931 | JGI IMG/M metagenome (GOLD analysis project Ga0247807, IMG submission 179931) | Plant litter microbial communities from Arlington Agricultural Research Station in Wisconsin, United States - UWRJ-L074-202C-1 | ecosystem: Environmental > Terrestrial > Plant litter >...
CTTCTAGGACCGCGCCATCTGGCTTAACGCAAAAGTCCCGGCCTCTGTCGAGACCGGGACTTTTTCTTGTTGCGGGGGCAGGATTTGAACCTACGACCTCTGGGTTATGAGCCCAGCGAGCTACCGAACTGCTCCACCCCGCGCTACAAGAACTAAGTTACCACAGTTCCGCAAGGCCCTCGAATCGGGGTCTCCCCCCGGGCGCGTCGCGGCCGGAGAGCCAAAACGCGGGTGGTGCGACCGGGTTTCCCCGGCGCACCACCCGCGCGCGGATGAGGCGGCGAACTACGCGCTACTGCGCGTCGAGCAGCACCAGCAGCTCGGCCACCGCATCGTTCAGCTTCTTGTCGGCAACCCCATAGGCGGAGAAGTCACCCGACGTCAGGGCCGCCTGCTTCTCGGTCACGGCCAGCTTGGCTTCCGCGAGGAGCGACCTGATCTGAGCGTCCGTCGCCGGGTCACCGGTCGTCGTCGACGGGGCTGTGCCTTCGTCGACGGGAGCCTCGCCCGGGGCGGGCGCTTCCACGGCCGGCACGTCGGTGTCGCCGGCGTTGGCCCCGGACTCACCGCCGAAGAGCACGTTGAGCGCGTTGTCCAGGGTGTCCTCGAAGGCGATCTGGTCACCGAAGGCCACCAGGACCTTCTGCAGCAGCGGGTAGCTGGTCTCACCGGTGGACTGCACGTACACGGGCTGCACGTAGAGCAGACCGCCACCGACGGGCAGCGTCAGCAGGTTTCCGTTGAGCACAGTGGACTGGCCCTGCTTGAGCAGGTTGAGCTCGGCGGAAATCGTGGGATCACCGTTGAACTTGGCCTGCACCTGGCCGGGGCCGGGCACCGTGATGTCGTTCGGCAGGGTCAGCAGGCGCAGCTTGCCGTAGCCATCCGCCCGTTCGCCGTCGGTCGCACCCGCATCCGCGTCGGCGGCAAGGTACCCCGTCAGGACGTTACGGCTGGTCTCACCGGACGCGTTCGGAATGAACGTGGAGTACAGCGAATACGACGGCGCTTCCTGGCCGGGCATCTGCATCGTCAGGTAGTACGGCGGCTGCAGGGTGGTGTTGGTGCTCGGCGACACGGGGTCGTTCGGCGTGGTCCAGGCGTCGTCTTCGGAGTAGAACGAACCGGGGTCGGTCACGTGGTACTTGCCGAGGACAGCGCGCTGCACCTTGAACATGTCGGCCGGGTAGCGCACGTGGCTCATCAGGTCGCCGGTCATCTCGCTCATCGGCTTGACGGTGGACGGGAAGATCTTCTGCCAGGTCTGCAGCAGCGGGTCGTTCTCGTCCCAGGCGTACAGGGTCACGGAGCCGTCGTAGGCATCCACGGTGGCCTTGACCGAGTTACGCATGTAGTTGATGTTGTCCAGCGCGAACGGCTGTTCGGGCGTCTCGGTGTCGGCGATGGCATCGCTCAGGCTCACCGCGGTCGAGTACGGGTAGCTGGCCGAGGTCGTGTAGGCGTCGACAACCCATTTGATGCTGCCGTCGACAACGGTCGGGTACGGGTCGGAGTCGAGCGTGAGGTACGGGGCGACCTTCTGCACACGCGTGATGGGGTCACGGTCGTAGAGGATCTGGGATTTCTCGTTGACGGCATTGGCCAGGAAGATCTGCTCGGACTGGAACTTGAGCGCGTAGATCAGCTTGTTGAACGGGCCGCTCAGGCTGGGTCCGCCGTCACCCGTGAAGGTGGTCTGGGTCTGCTGGGCGCCGTCCTCGCCGGACGGGTAGTCCAGCTCGATCGGGTCGGTGCCCTCGGGCGCGCCGACGATCGAGTAGGTCGGCGAGGTCTCGCCGAAGTACACCCGCGGCTCGAATTCGCCCAGGGCTCCGGAGGTGGGGATGCCGTTTTCGAGGAACACCGGCTGGCCGTCGGCCGAGCGCTGGTTGCCGTAGGCGGCGACGACGCCGTAGCCGTGCGTGTAGACGACCGAGGAGTTGACCCAGGTCTCGCTGCTCAGGCCGCCGAGGTCGAGGTCACGGACCGCAACCACGGTGTCCTGGGACTTGCCGTCGATCGTGTAGCGGTCCACGTCGAGGTTCGAGGGGAACTGGTAGTACTGCTTGAACTGCTCGAGCTGGGCGAACGCGTCGCTCACCAGCGCGGGGTCGAGGATGCGGATGTTGGCGGTGGTCTCGGCGTCTTCGCGCAGGGCGCCGGGCGTGGCCTCTGTGGTGGCGGTGTACGGGATCTCTTCGACGTCAGCCACACCGTAGGCATCGCGGGTGAGGTCGATGTTGCGCTGGATGTACGGCGCCTCAAGGCTCTTGGCGCTCGGGTCCACCTGGAAGCGCTGCACCACCCAGGGGTAGAGCGAGCCGATCAGCAGGCTGCTCACGAGCAGCAACGCGGTGCCGATCACCGGCAGGCGCCAGCGGCCGATGAAGGCGGTGACGATGAACAGGATGGCGACGAAGATCGCGATGCCGGCCAGGATGGCGCGGCCGGGGATGGTGGCACTGACGTCGGTGTAACCGGCGCCGGTGATCAGGTCGTTGGCCTGGGTGAGGGTGGAGTACTGGTCGAGCCAGATGCTCACGCCCTGCAGCAGCAGGTAGATGGCGGCGGTGACAGCGATCTGCACCCGCGCGGCCTTGGCCACGAAGACCTCACGGCCGGTGATTCGGATGGCCCCGTACAGGTATGACGTCGCGAGGGCGACGAGCGCGGAGATCAGCACGACAGCGGAGCTGAACGCGAGAAGCGACTGGTAGAACGGCAGGTCGAAGAGGTAGAACGACACGTCGAAGCCGAACTGCGGGTCGGTGGTGCCGGCATCCGTGCGGTTGAGCCACATCAGGATCGTCTGCCAGCGCGTCGCGGCGGCGACGCCGGCGAACAGGCCGAGCAGGGCGGGGATGCCGTACATCGCGAGCCGGCGGAGCGGTTCGATGACCTGCTGGTAGCGGTCGATCTGCGAATTCAGCTTGGCGTAGACCGGGCGCAGCCGGTACGCGAGCTGAATGCTCACCCAGACGGGCACGGCCATGCCGAGGAATCCGACCACGAACAGCGCCGCACCGGCGATCCACTGGGTGGTCAGCACACTGAGGAACCCGAGTTGGTCGAACCAGAGCACGTCCGCGTACAGCCCGGCGAAGATGAAGAACAAAATCACCAGCCCTGCGATGATCGCTGCCGTGATGGCGAGCGGGGCACGGCTCCGACGTGGAGCGCTTCCGGCGGATGATGTGGTCACGAATTGGCCTCTTGCTCTGATAGATCGGGGGTCAGACCCTCATTCTATGCAAGCCGTCTCTGGGCAAACCCCCAGTTCGCTGAGGGCTCGCCCAGAAGGAGGGTTGCTATCAGCTTGCCGGGCAGGTCGGCAGGGTGCTGGTGTCTGCTCCGGTGCGGATTGCGTCGAGCGCGGCGAGGGAGTCGTCGAGGGTGTTCACGGCCAGCACGGTCAGACCGTCAGGCACATGCCCGGTCACTTCATCGCAGTTCGCGGTGGGCGCCAGGAACCACTTCGCGCCGGCCTCCTGGGCGCCGAAAAGCTTCTGGCGGATCCCGCCGATGGGACCGACGGTGCCGGACTGGTCGATGGTGCCGGTACCGGCGACCTTCGCGCCGCCCTGGATGGATCCAGGGGTGAGCTTGTCGATGATGCCCAGGGCGAACATCATGCCCGCGCTCGGTCCGCCGACCTTGTCGAGTTGGATGTTGACGTCGAAGGGAAACTGGTATTCCGAGGTGACGTTGATGCCAAGCACCACGTTGCCGTCGATGTCGACGGGGGTGACGTCGACGCTCTGCTCGGTGCCGCCGCGGCTCAGCCCGATGGTGGCAGGGGTGTCGGCGCCGTTGGCGGTGAGCGCGCCGCGCAGGGCGGTGATGTCGGCGACGGCCTCACCGTTCACGGACTCGATGACGTCGTCCGCCTCGATCAGGCCTTCCGCCGGCGCCCCATCGGCCAGCGACGCGACGGTCAGCTCGGTCGGGTAGTCGTAGCCCAGGCTGGTCAGTGCCGCGGCGATGGAGTCCCGCTGCGAGTTCACCATGGCCGCCTGGTTCTGCTCGTCACGCTGTTCGGTCGTGACGTCGGCGGGGAAGACGGACTCCAGCGGCACGACGGCCTGGCTCGGGTCGAGCCAGGCGCCGGCGACCGTCAACCAGTTCAACCGGCTGTCGGGGTTGCCGAGCACCGAGACCGTGAGCAGGTCGAGAGTGCCCTCGGTGGGGTACACGGTCTGATCCGGGATCGTGATGAGGTCGGTCTCTTCACCCTCGTACTCAGCCGAGCCCAGGGTGTTGAACACCGGCCCGGGCTTTTCGACCACGTACGGCGCCGGCACCACGGCCAGGGCGAGCCCGGTGACCAGGGCGATTCCCAGCACCACCCAGCCCGTGCGGGAGCCCCGGCGGGGTCGATCGGAGCCCGAATGTGATTCAGCGGTGAAGAGGGCCACCAGGCTCCTTAGAGAGATGTGCGGGGTTACTGCGATCTGTTCGCTACAGGCGACACCGCAAGACCCCAGCGTAGGTCATTTCCCAGTTCTAGCCGGGGTTCTCGGGCTAGCGTAGAGGGACGCAACTGAGAGGTGCCTGAAGTGGCCGATGACTCCCGACCCGACGAGGGTCAGAACCCAGAAGACGAATTCCGGGACATGCTCCGAGACATCCTGTCGGGCAAGTCCTCGATCGACCCAGGTCAGCTGGCCGGCGCGGCCGGCCTCCCCAACGATCCCGCCAGTGTCGCCGCGTTGATGAACCAGTTGCAGGGCGCCCTGAAGGGCGGCGGTGACGGCGGCATCAACTGGGAAATCGCCCTGAAGCAGGGCCAGGAACGTGCCGTTGCCGGTCAACTCAGCACCACCGACGCCCAGCGCGCCGAGCTCGAGCAGGCCTTTCACATTGCGGCCCTGTGGCTGGACGATGTGATCAACGTTGCCGAGCTCACCGTGGAACCGCGCCTGATGACCCGCAAGGAGTGGGTGACGGCGACTATGCCGCTCTGGAGTCAGCTGGCCGAGCCCGTGGCGACGAGCATCTCCGATTCGCTCACCAACGTGCTCACCGAGCAGGCTCCAGAGGAGCTCAAGGGCATGCTCGCCGGTGCCAGCCAGATGATGCGCAACCTCGGCGGCACCCTGTTCGCCATGCAGCTCGGCCAGGTCGTCGGTCAGCTTTCCAGCGAGGTCGTTTCCGGCGGCGACATCGGCATCCCCCTGTTCGGTGACCAGCAGGCTGCCCTGCTCCCCCAGAACGTCGCCGAGTTCGGCGAGGGCCTGGACGTGCCAGGTGACCAGGTGCAGATCTATCTCGCCGTGCGCGAGCTTGCGCACGCGCGCCTGTTCCGGCACTCCCGCTGGTTGCGGCTGCACATGATCAGCTCGATCACCGAATTCGCCCGCGGCATCACCATCGATACCGAGCGTCTCGAGTCGCTGGCAGAGGGCTTCGACCCGTCCAACCCCGAGGAGCTGCGCGACGCCATGGTCAACGGTTCGTTGATCCCGCCGAAGTCCGACGCCCAGCTGGCCGCCCTGGCCAGGCTCGAAACCATGCTCGCGCTGGTCGAGGGCTGGGTCGACGTGGTCACGGTGGAGGCGACCAGCCGGCTACCGCGCGCCGACGCCATCAACGAGACAGTCAAACGGCGCCGCGCCTCCGGTGGCCCCGCAGAATCGGCCTTCGCCACACTGGTGGGCCTGGAGCTGCGCCCCCGGCGGCTGCGTGAGGCTGCCGCGATGTGGCAGGCCGTGACGGATGCCGTGGGCAACGAGGCCAGGGACGCCCTGTGGGCGCACCCCGACATCCTGCCGACGTCAGAGGACCTCGACGACCCGCAGGCCCTGGTCGCCCGCCTGACCTCCACCGCGAAGGGCGAGCCTCCGGTGCTGGACGATGTTGATCAGGCCCTCGAAGACCTTCTCCGCGACGACAACCCCGACCGCCCCCACGAGGCGTAGCCGGCTCGCCGGTCAGGCCGCGCGGATGAGGGACAGCGCGGTGTCTTCGTCGGTGATCAGGACCGTGCAGAGACCGCTGAGAACCACCGAGCGGGCGATGGCGTGCTTGCGGGGCCCGGCAATCACGGCGATGGCGGTCTTGGCGCGCCGCAACTGCTCGAGCGGGATTCCGAACGTTCGTTCGTCCAGGGCCGGGTCGACGATCTGGCCGGCGCTGTCGATGAACCGGCCCACCACATCCCCGACGGCGCCCTTCCGCACGAGCTCGTCGACCTGGGCAGGGGTGAGGTAGCCGCTGTCGACGTGGGCGGAGCCCTCGTCGGCCTGACCGGCGCTGAAGAGGTACGCGGATGCCGACGAGCCCATCTCGAGCACTGCCGTGACCGAACGGTCGGAGGCGATGGCCAGCTTGGTCTCGACCCGCTCCAGGATCGCGGGGCTGGGCAACAGGGTGAACTGGCCCGCGCCCTTTTGCGCGATGCTCACGGCGGTGGCCGCGGCGGTGCCGGGCCGGGCGTTCAGGCTGACGCCGCCGTTGATCTGCACCACGTTGACACCGTTGGCCCAGCCGGGCTTGAGCTGCACCGAGATGTCGTACAGGGTGCGCCCCCAGCTGATGCCGAGCGTGCGCGGAACCGGGCGCAGGGCACTGAGGTAGTCCGCGGCCGCCTGCGCGGTGCGCTTGTTGAGGTCGAGTTCGTCGACGACCCCCGACGTGGACACCACGATGGCGTCGGCCAGGCCGGTGGCTTCCCGCAGCTGGCGCTCGAGCCCGATGCGGCGGGCCCGCGGATGCACGATCTCGATGCGAATGAACCCGTTCGCCTTGGCCTGGGCCAGTAGCCGGCCGACCTTCCACCGGGTGAGCCGGAGGATCGTACCGATCTCATCCTGGGTCTTGTCTTCTTCGTAGTACAGCTCGGCAGCCCGAATGGACAGCAGCTCGTCGATGTCGGTCATTCGTTGGTGCCTTCCTACGTGGCCCTAGCGTAAGTGGATCTGACCGACCGGTACAACACTCGTTGCCGATCTTGCTCATATGAGCAGGGTGGTCACAGGCGGTGCCGGCGCTCCAGATCGTCCTCGAGCAGATGCGGACGAGCGATGACGGCCCCCGCCACGGTGACCGCGAGCGCCGTACCGATCAGGAACAACAGCGGCGCCGTCCAGCCCCCGGTGACCTCGTGCAGCAGGGCGACGCTCAGCGGGCCGAGCGCGCCGAGAGTGTAGCCCACGCTCTGCACGAACCCGCTCAGAGCGACCGAGCCGGCGTGGGTGCGGGTGCGCAGGTTGATCAGCACCAGGACGAGGGGGAACAGCAGCGGTCCGAGGCCGGCCAGAACCACCCAGAGCCAGGTCAGTGTGCCCGGGGCCAGGAGAAGCCCGAGGTCGCCGATCAGGAAGACGGCAGCGCCGAGGTACACGAGCCCGGCCACGTTCTTCATCCGCGCGGTCAGCCAGGGAATCAGCAGGGCGCAGGGGATGCCCATCGCCGCGTAGACCGAGAGCAGCGTGCCGGCCTGGGCGGGGGTGACGCCGGCCGTGTCGATCAACAGCTGTGGAAGCCAGGCGAACATCGCGTAGGCGTTGAGCGAGGAGGTCGCAAACACCACGGCCAGGGCCCAGGCGATCGACGACCCCCAGATCCGGCCCACCAGCGCCGGCTCGGCTTCCTCCACGACGGTGCCGGGAGTCAGCTGCACACGGTGCCGCACGAACATGGTGACCCAGGGCACGAGGGCAATCAGCACCGGCAGCACCCACAGGCCGAGGGACACCCGCCAGCCGGCGGCATCCGCGACCGGCACCGCGATCAGCGGCGGGAACAGGGTGCTCAGCGACAGCATCGTGACGTAGAGCGAGGTGACCAGACCGATCCGGTCGGGGAAGTACTTCTTCACCAGCGGCGGCAGCAGCACATTGCCCACACCGAGGCCGGCGAAGGTGACCACGCTGCCGATCACCAGCACCGGCAGGGAGCCGGCCAGGCCGCGGGTGAGGTGCCCGATCAGCATCGCGGTCAGGGCGAGCACGAGAACGTTCTCCAGGCCGAGCCGGCGCGTGTAAACGGGCGTGAAGATGCCGAAGACGGCGAAGCAGACCGGCGGCAGCATGCCGAGGACGCCGATGGCCGTTGCGCTCAGTGGAACGTCGGTGGAGATCTGGCTGACGATGGGCGAGAGCGCCGCAACGGCGGTGCGCAGGTTGGCGGCGACCAGCACGATGCCCAGCAGCGCGAGGGTTCGCCCGGTCCACAGGGGGCGGGGCGAGTTGGCTGACACTCAGCAAGTCTAGGCTGGAGGGCATGGCAGAATTCGCACGACTCCTCCCTCTCAGCCTGCGGAGCGTCGGCAATGAATCCGGCGTCAACGCGCGCTGGTCCGGGCATCTGGCCGCGACCCTCACCGCCATCGCCGACCTGCTCGCCGGGCTCACTCCCGAGCAGTGGGAGGCGGAGAGCCTGTGCGCCGGCTGGCGGGTGCGCGACGTCGCCGGGCACCTGGTCTGGCGGCTCGGCAGCAGCAAGAGGGAGCTTGTCGGCAGCTCCACCCGCGCGTACGTCGGGCACCACCTGCACCCGAGCCGAGCCATCGACGCGGTCAGCCGGGCCGCGGCGGCGGCCGAGCCCGACCAGCTGGTGGAGCGCTTGCGCGAGATCGCCGCCGCCAGGGCCGCCACGGGCCGGGGCAGCATCACCGAGCTGACCGAGGCCGTTGTGCACGGTCTGGACCTGGCGCATCCGTTGGGCCTGACCCTGCGCATTCACGCGACGGCCGGCGGCGCCGTGGCGCTGCGCCGCAGTCTGATCGCGCCCACCGAGATCAAGGCCGTGCTGCACACCCGCCGGCTGGTGGCCACGGATGCCGAATGGAGTGTCGGCCACGGCACCCCCCTCCGCAGCACGGCGACGGAGCTGATCCTGTTCCTGTTCGGCCGCGGCCCGTTGCCCGCGAACACGCCGCCGGCAGAGCCCTCGCCGGAGGAGCCGACCGTCTGACCCGCCGCGTGACCCGCCGTCTACGGCAGTGGGACGTTCAGGATCGCGCGGGTCTTCACGACGTCGTCTTCGATCTGTCTGATCAGCGGCTCGATGCCGGTGAACGCGACCATGCCGCGGATGTGTTCGACGAAGGCGACCTCGACAACGTGGTCGTAGAGGTCGATCTCCCGGTCGAGCACGTAGGCCTCGACCTGTTTCTGCGGCACGCCGTCGAAGGTGGGGTTGTTGCCGATGGAGATGGCGGCCGGATATCGCTTGCCGTTGTCGGTGAGCCAGCCGGCGTAGACGCCGTCAGCGGGAATGAGCCCCTCGGCCTGCGGTGAGAGGTTCGCGGTGGGAAAGCCGAGTTCGCGGCCCCTGGCCGCACCGTGCACCACGACGCCGCGCACCGTGGGCGTGTGCCCGAGCAGCCGGGTCGCCGCCAGCACGTCGCCGTCGGAGAGCAGTTCGCGGATCCAGGTGGATGAGACCCGGCGCTCCCCGTGCGGCATGACGTCGTCGATCAGGCGCACATCGAAGCCGTATTTTCGGCCGAGTTCGGTGAGCAGCTCGGCGTCGCCGGCACCGCGGGCGCCGAACCGAAAGTCCCGGCCCACCATTACGTGGCGGGCGTGCAGGGTGTTCACCAGGATGTCGCGCACGAAGGCTTCCGGCGGCAACGACGAGAGCGCCCTGTCGAAGGCGAGCACGACGGTGGCGTCGATGCCGGTCTCGCCGAGCAGGTCGAGTTTCTGCTGCACACTGACCAGCTCGGCCGGGCACCTGTCGGGGTTCAGCAGGGCCAGCGGATGCCTGTCGAAGGTGACGACGACGGCGGCCAGACCCTCCCGGTGCGCGAGCGCCTTGAGCTCGGCGATCACGGCGCGGTGGCCGGCGTGCACACCGTCGAACTTGCCGATGCTCACCGCGGACGCCGGCCAGTCGGCCGGCACCGAGTCGAGACCGTTGAGCACCTTCATCGGCGCGTTGGTGGGAACGGCGTGGGCGGCGCTCACGCTGCCGCTCCGTTCCGGCCGGCGCGCTCCGGCGCGTGGCGGGCCAGCCACCACATGCCCAGGACCGGCAGCACCAGCGGGATGAACAGGTAGCCGCGGCCGTAGACCGACCAGACTGTGTCGTGCGGGAACAGTTGCGGGTCGACCAGGCTGAGCGTGCCGATCACGAGAACACCCAGCAGTTCGAAGCCGATGGTGATCCAGGCGATCCGGTACCAGACCTGCCCCCGGTTGATCAAAGCGATGGTGGCGATGATGTAGACCACGGCGGCGAGCGCCGACAGGGTGTACGCCAGCGGAGCCTCGTTGAACTTGCCGACGATCTGCACGAAGGAGCGACCGGTGGCGGCCAGCGCGAGC
>Ga0247807_10002418_pt1 | contig 10268 bp, 5 predicted proteins | sample UWRJL074202C1_FD_179931 | JGI IMG/M metagenome (GOLD analysis project Ga0247807, IMG submission 179931) | Plant litter microbial communities from Arlington Agricultural Research Station in Wisconsin, United States - UWRJ-L074-202C-1 | ecosystem: Environmental > Terrestrial > Plant litter >...
GCCCCCAAGCTGCAGGAACCAGCACCAAAAAAATGCATGGACAGTTGCCATGAGGGAGCCAGGACAGAGCAAACCTTTTGCCAATAACGGCGAGAAAGGTCTAGCGCGCGAATAATGGACGTGCAAGCAGAGGTGCTACCACGGCAATAGGCTACCGGAGAATATGCCGAAGTGCCCGGCACAGTGAGCAAGATATCATTTCCTAGTGTACGTGTTTCCATTGAAACGAGAGACTTGTGCATGTCAGTAGCACAGCATCGTTAATCTTGCGCAGCATGTCGCCACAATCCTTACGTGGGGTTCAGGTGAAAGGAGCCCGCAATGTAGTGATGCTTGAAAGGCCCTCTAATGTGTTTACCTAACAATATCTCCATATTTTAGCAAAGGTCAGAGAAGATCTCTCTTCGGATATCACGTGTCGGATTTCCCAGAGCGCTAGCACAAGCTAGGTAATTGGCATTTCTGCTCTATATAAGAATGGAAGGTGTTAGTGGGTCCTTGCTCTCCAACGTCACTCTAACCACACGAGTGGTTTCGGGACCCCTCACTAGATTATTACCAAATTATCGCTGTGGGTGGTTACAGTGTTACAGCAGCCACGGCAGCCGTCTCCTGGAACGCACTTTGACTGGTTTACGTACGATAGTCTAAGGCATGACATGCATCACCTTCTAAGTATAGCTGATATCCTTGTCAGGCGGTGGAGGAAATTTCGGGGAATCGGGAGAAGGACAATGTTCCGGCTACTGGGTAAATGACAGCGGACGGCAGCTCAACACATGATTCTTGTATTATCAAGCCGTCCAGAAAAAGGATCATCAAATCCAGTATGCTAAGTTGGCCTAAGGTTCTGAGCAAACACTCCTCGTTCTAAACTTGTGATCGTCATCCAAAGCCAAATCTTCAGGGTAGTTCGTGCAAGTCCAGAAGAACACAACCTAGTAATGAAGTATGCCATGGGGCGGTCTCCCGTCTTGGTCTCCCTATCTAGAAATTGTAGGAAGTAATCTGTATGTCCGACTGCAAATGGACAATCAAACAGAATTTTCATGTGTTCGTCCTGTAGTAGAGTTGCCTGCTTATTACAGCCATGCCTTCTTGTACAGTATATGCCAGTTGTCGGTCTATAATACTGTACAGGTGAAGCATTTTTCAATTTTCGTCTAAGATAGCCGGATGGAGAAGGAGAGTGGCAGATCTCCTCATCCCACGTTTCCAGGTGGCTAGTAAAAACATGCGTACCATGAACATGAACATGCGTAACCATGAAGATGCGTACTATGAACATGCGTCCCATGAAGCACTACCGAAGGAATGGGGGAGGGGTCCGGATATGCCGTGATTTGTGTGATTTGTTGATTCGTATAATAGCGTCATACCCGAGACTGGGCAGAAGGAAGCTACATCCCTCAGTCATAATAACTGTGGTCCGTAAGTTATGAACGAACCTCTATCCACAATGTATTTGCACTTTCCATATGTATTGCAACCGAGGGCCTCTTCTGGTAGTGATACAAAGTAAGCTTTGCGCGGTCTCGGTTCCAAAGTATTGAGTATGCATGCAGAGATTTTGAATGGTCAGCGTAATTAGCCATATTAACATCTGCCTGCTCATGGGTCTGGAGGTCGGCGAAAGGCTGACGACAAGCCAAAGCTATGATGACTGCATACCTCCACGTTAAATCGGATACTCGCACGCGAACAGTCATTCACGACTACGGGAGCTAATGTGGAAACATATGCTTCGTGTTTGTACGCTCATGACAACGTATCGAAATACAACAGTCATGGAGATTATCGTACCATTCCGCCCGCCAAGTAGCAAATCTCCAACTGTTCAAAGATGAAATGAAAGTGTTATTCGCTACGAGTACCGGTAGAAGGCACGCTACTGACGATTATCAACCGGGGATGATGTACGATGCCGAACTTCCTTGTCCACCGTCTGAGATTCCTTGTCCCCAAGCTACCCGCCCCTGCACCACCGGTGCCACATGGCGACAGGCAAGATCTTTAGCAGTCAGCATATGGTGCTCTTGTAATGTAAGTTTACAACGTACTGGCATCGCTGGAACCTGCTTCGTGATTCGTATGGGGTGCGACAGGGTGGGCTAGGGTGATGCGGAGCAGGGAAGATCAGACAACAGGTACGAAGGGATGGCAGGACAAAAGTGCCTTGCTGATACGCATCCCCATTCGCGAAAACGAGCCACTTCTGGACGGCACATGCCAGACATGGAGCGAAGATGTGCAAAAACTGCAGATTTAATTTCCCAGCGGTTGAGGCGCGCCTGAGCAGCATAGGCAGCGCGCAAATGCCGGTTTAGCGAGATCTCAAGCTCCCTGACAACCCGGCTCGGTATATATAATGTAGTAAATAACTATGGCGTCTAATCTTGACGGATTATGCCTGAAAGCGGTGGCTTGATTAAGTAGGTATTTGTTGATGATGAAACATCCTCAGGTGTCTCAACTGGCAGGTGCATGGCCACAATTAACGTCAACATCAACGAGGCGTCGACAGTCAAATAATGTTCGGGTAGAGACATTATTAACATTGATGCAAGCGTGGTATAATCAGTGCAAGCGTGCCTTGTTGAACTGGGCTTGATGCCATGCCATTGTCTTCACAGCGTATTCGTGAAGCGACTAGAGCCATTTACTGAGCAAGCGAGCTTACTAAGGTTATTCAACGCGTTGATGGCTCCGCTCAACTCAGCGCAAAATTGATATCGCATAGAGTACCTATTAGATTTAACTTCTTTGTTGTTTCTACAAATGGACCATAGAAAAGCTAAGTAGCAGTGCCGGTCGGTCGGGAATACCTCCGACGCACGATTTTAACATCCAGGAAAGCTCACAAAATCCTTCGTGTCAGACAACCACAATAGATGTAGCAGAGCCAGACACCGTGGAGCAGCAGCCGCTCCACAAGAGCTACCGCTCCGAATCGTATATCGTCTTCAAAGCCATGTGGATGTAAGGATATCACTTACAAAGCCACGAGTGTTGGCCGTGATGACAGCGTTTTCCATGCATTACCCACGTTTTCCGCATCCTAAAATATCCCGGCCTACATACAAAGTCGTATGCTTCTTCCACGATTACGATCCTACGGATGCACTTCATGGCTGTGACCTATAGGCGGTGGCCTTAGTCGGCGCCATAGATCGGGCGAGTGCCATATCTCGGGGGCACAGCTCATGATTTGGGAGTCCATTGGACAAATAATAGTTGAGGCCAATGGCCTCATGACCTCTACCAGATTATAATTTGTAGGCATGCTTACGCCTCGACGTGAGAAATGCAGGAGACTCTGTAGCTACAACAATATCTACATTGCCTCGCGCTATACTCAACTTCGGATGATCCACAGCTGTAATTAGCCATTCGAGAATCGAAGATGGAGGGTGTTCAATGTACTATCATCACATAGTGGATTTTGCCGCTCGGTGAACGTAGCGGCCAGCCAACATGGGCAAAGCTTTCTCGTTCCTGGGGGCGAAAACCAAAGCTCCTTGCTGCAAGCAACTGTCGTCTTTAGGCGCTCCATTTGTGTGCTATAAACACATATTGGTCATGATTGGGTGCAAAAATGAAGATCTACAGGAGGTGTGTTGCAAATTCTTTGTCAGTGTCACTTCTATTTTCGTATGTGTAGCTTGATTTGAAACCTCTCAACCCGCTGCAAGCTCCTTCTCGATACCTAATCAGAGCTAAGAGCTTTGATTGAGGTACCATTCATTCTATGGGAACTGTGGCAGGGTGCCAGAAACTCTGCTCGGTAGAAACTCTGCTCGGTGAGTAAAAATCTTTCTGTCGCCGAAATATCCCTATTCTTGTAGTTTTCAGGAGGTTTGTATACCATGAACACATCCGTTGATACTTTAACATGGTACAACAATCTCTGAATGACATATTTATTACATGAGTTGCTTTGGTTTCCCCATTTCCGAATGCTTGAGGTTCAAAACCGGCGGTCTTCTCTTGAGTGGCATCAAATTTATCTATTGGGTAGGCAACACCTTATAGTTGCGTTTGATGACTATATTATTACTTGTATCGACTACTGAGATATGACATTCCTAAAAACTACATCAAGAACAATGGGACTCAAAGTTGCTAGTTGCGGTTTAGGATGTTTTGGTGGAGGAAAGAAACTTGCAAATGCCTAATCAAAACTCATAATCAAAAAGAGCGTACTTATTTCAGCCTTATTAAAATCTCACAACACTTATCTGTGATATCTACATTTACTGTACTGAAAGATGCCCACTAACTCCTGACGTAGCGCATTCAATCTTCCATGTCTTCAGCCTGAGCGATCATAAAATTGTCTTAGATTCTTGTAGGTACCGGAGTATATTTCTTTCCAGCTCCTTCTACTACTCGCATTTCTGAATAGTATTGGACTAGAAAGCGTAGCTACCGAAATTGGAACTGCGTAAATCTTCAAGAAAGCCGCAGCTGGCTTGGAGATGCTGTCTGATGGTGTTGTGTCATAATCAGGATATCGAAACTCGACCCAGCATCTGAGTTTCATGTTCACCGGTTCGCTGACCGATGATACGCGCGGCGATGTATAGCTGCTTTGGACCAGCATGGTGTTTTCAAAATGTAAGCACGGAGCGATGAGGGTTTTCAATAACTTGACGTGGTTGCCTAGAATATGTATTGCATGAGATGTGATGATAGCAACGATGTTTTAGTTCTGATCATGAAAATGTGCAGTTTAGATTTGAAAGCGATATACACAAATGGCAAAGAAGAATGATTTGATATACTTGACATTCACGATATATACGCCCTAATCCTTGGAACAGATGTCAAAAGCTACTCCCTGCGACAGCTGGATCTGTAAGATATTCTTGCGTTCCAGTTTGTCAATCTAAGAGTTCATTTTAGAGAGCCTAGTCAACCTAAGGAAAATGTTTCTCTATTCATGAGAACTCATGTATTTCACCCGCCCTTTGATGATTTATTATGCGATTGAGTTTAGAATTGTTTATAAAGCTGCTCAAACTCTTTATAGCAGTCATTTAGCACTGAATTCCAGGGCACAACTTCCTTTCCGACACAGAATCAAAAAAGCCCACTTCTCCTTTTTTAACCGAGGAGGTTAAGCGAGGACAGAAGAAACTAAATATTCGTTTTTGGAGATGACCAGCGAAGAATCCCATACATCTATAGTCCCAGCTCGAGAAAACGTTGACTGGGATCATTACAGACCTCTGATGCTGACCCAAATCATCGCTTCGTCGTAACATCATGATCTGATCATCGTAAGAAGCATTAATTTCCTCCATTATTCAACAACAGGCAAACTTAGATGCGGGCGTATAAACGGCTACAAACGTGACCGACTCAAAGTTTTGGTACTCTATATAGTAGATCTAGCCCTACCTCACTCTTTTAGTTGCGCTAGGTGAGTTGGTGGCTCTTGGTGGGCAGATATCTCTTACAGATCTGTCGGAGAAATTGTAAATTGAGTTGACTAAGTCAGAAAATCTATAGAACAGCCTTCAGAGTTGCATTAACTATATTAGATAGTGTTTTAAATCAGTACCGGGAATGCTTTCTCCGGATTTTTGGGAAGCATTAGATTTGAGGTATAAAGAGGGCAACGAAAGTACTCTTTTCCACACACTGCCATATGGCGCGGTCTACGACACTACCTGTGGTCAAGCTTACTTATTAAGAGTCAGAACCTGGCTACTTTAACTTACATCGACCCGAGCGCATTGCAAACTCAGTGGACTCCTAGAGAAAAACAACATAATCGGGGGCTCATGTAGGAAGAAAGCAAGGTAGCTAAAAATTCCCTTTAAATTTGTTTTTGAAGTCACTACGAGAACACAAACATGAGCCTAGAATCAATCTCGGTCTTATCAGTTCCCTGATACTATCGTTACATTAAATTGGAATATCTCCATAGGCGCTGCTAGAGGTGACCTGTTTCGAATTCTGGCTCTCGCGTGCACGCATTGACTAAATAGATATTAGTACCTCGTTACGCTCAGATGGGTGACAAAATCTTACCGATGGCCATGAATATCATGCCAAATTCATCAGCATCTTCGAACCACTTCTCAGCTCGATGGCCAATCCTTACGCCTTCTTCAATGCTGTAAAATTCCCATTGATAATAGTCGTCACCATCCCACTGCGCCAGCCAACGGGTATAAAGTCCTTCCCATCGCACTTTGTTTGTCTCTCGCCACAAGTATCCCGCGCAAGGAGCCGGCATGAATCCCAACTCCTTACAGTCAAAAGAGGGAAGTCTATGATAGACGCTGTAAGACCAATGAATAAGATAAAGTGTCAGTATAGCGCGGCGTTTAGTTGTGATGTGTACCCAAGTCTCGAATGGTGGTCGCGTGTGCGAAGTTTCCTCATCAAGTATAAGACCGGAACCAGCGGCGTGGTAGACAATGAGCCTGAGTTGACGAAACATGCCTTCTTCAAGGAGAGGGAGAGCCGTCTGTTCGTTTGAGGGAAATAAAAGAATTATGGTATAAATGGAGAGTGCTTGAAGTGCTGTTACGAGGTTCCCTTCATTCATTGTTTGGTACTTGGAGAAGTTTAGCGGCATGCATGCTTTGACATGTTCAGTGGACATTAACGCACATTATTAATCAGTTCTTGCATTTCTCGCTTCACAGTATCTTGTACAATTTCTGTTGCACCTGGGCATTGCCCATACCACATTTTGACCAGAGTGATACAGTTTGATAACGTTCCTGTTTGGGATTGTTCGGAAAGCTGAGACGGATGAATCATAGGAGGTAATGAGATCTCTTTAGCCAGCGTTCGTGGCCACGTTCTAAGAATCCTAAGAATTAGTTCCATGCTGTGGTGGACCAGTTTCGGAGTTGTGGTGGGAGGCAGCTGGTGAGCCAGTGTATGGGGGTGATCAACTAGGTCCAGAGCCCCGGTCAAGACCAAGTTGGCATCAAGGTCCTCAAAATTAATGAGTGACGATTCGAGAAAGGTATGTTGATCAGAAAGATGAAGTGATGATAGGCCCGGGCTTACAACTCTTGGAATCTGCTCAGGAAGTATAGCTGTCTGGATACTCATACCTCCGAGTTTCTGCTTTTCTATCGTTGGTCCCACACGGTGGGCATGGGAAACATCCTCAAACTCCGAACCATCTACGGATATTGCATATTGGCAAGAAGTATCGCGCATTGAGCATCGAGAGCAGATTGGCCGCCTTAAATCACATCTTGTCTTTGCAGCTGAACATTCACGACAAGATTTCTGTCGAGCACTCCGAGCCTTGTGAGCTCTGTCGGAACAGATTTTGGAATGTCGAACAAGAGATGATTCTGCAGCTAATCAGAATGCTGTCGTCCAGCAAGAGCCGCATATCAAATGAAAGTATTCTGGCCAAGGACGAAACACAACCGACTTACTTTGCGAGAATTTGAAGCCGCATTTTTCGCACCTAAGAGCCATACTTCAATATTTCTGTTTTAAAAAAAAATTCACTAAGAATATGGTCCCGGAATTTGATTTATTTCGGAGTGGAGCACAGCATGATAATCTTTAGTAGATGAGGGGCAGGTGTAACTATACGGTACAGATGATCTTAACTCGCATCAAAGAAACCGTGTACTCGGGACTCCGGGTTTTCTCACAAATCAGTTCGTGATAGTGCCATGATTAGCAGCGAAGAAACATAAATGATTGGAGGTGGTGAGGCAGTAGGTTCTGGCTGACAAATATTTGTGGATCAATTTTATTGATCGCTTGAATTCAGGTGAACATTAACCTGGCTTAATACACAACTTTAACAAGTACTGACGGAGTACAAGTTCTATGCTATAAGTTAAATAATATAAGAATGTTCCGATGTCTGCTAAAGTTTAGGTAAACTCTTGTCAGGACTCAAACCTCCACATCTTAACCATATATTTCTCACCTGCTGAAGAACCGAACATGACTATCAATCACTTTTACCTCCTTGTGTCCCAAGCTAAAATGCCTGCAATGAGAAGCTTCTACACAAATGTTCTTATGCCTCTTGGATATACCGAGATTATCCATGTCAGCGAACAATTTGTGGGATATGGAACTGACTACCCATACCTATGGCTCAAAGCACTTCCTGTTGGGAAGCTTTCGATGCCAACTCATGTGGCTTTTGACGCACCAGGTATGCCTGCTAATAAAAACCCAACATCTTTGCTTTTCTAAACGACACAGACTTTGGAGCTGTCAACAAGTTCTTTAAGCTTGCAATCGAAGCCGGTGCAACAGATAATGGGCCACCAGGAATTCGACCAGAAATGAGCCGGCAGCCTTACTATTCAGCTTTTGTGATTGATCCAGATGGAAATAATATAGAGGCTGTGTTTGTTGACAAGAAAGGTATTAAAGAAAGCAAATGAGGGATCTAGTGGATGATGCTTCTTGAAGTCATGCTAGTTGTGCTTCATATGTTATTGATGGGATGTATAATCAGTACTTTATACTCTTAGGTGCTGCATAATGTCTATATATTCACGTTCACGTTCACGTTAGTGTTAATGTGTACATTCAGAAGTGGCCATCTTTGCTTGGCCATCAATGCTTTGTATCCTTCCTCCATGAATCGTAGAAATAAATTCTATCCACCACCAATCTAGGCTCAAGTTCTTTTGGTAGTTGGGGCTATAATGGAGAGAGATGCACGGAAAAGATTAAATAATCAATCAAAACGATATGAAGGCTGGAAATTGGAACTGGATAACAACTCTGCTACACGACAATCCTAATGGCTACTGGAATTTAGATGTATACAGCCCTTCGATGCATTTGCTACATTTGATCCTACCGCTCTCCGGGAAGCCTCGAAACACTGTAATGATGTCGGTGTGTCCGGCTGAAACAGAGGATGTAAATGTTCATGTTTGTTGGTGGCATCTCAAACACACTTGGTCACGTGTTTAGTCTTGGCTGCTATCGTCCCAAGGTGTTTTCTATTTCACCATGTAGCGCAAGTAGAAATGTCCAGTATTATGACGATTCCAACCGGTGTTGACACTTCCCGGACGTCCAAAGCATGATTTGGTCCGAGAACTGCCAGGCTCTCTGCTCCCCTTAATCTGGTTAACAATTCGCCCGATTCGTTATGGTTCCCTATTTCGACACACCTTGGCAAACCTGACACAGACATTGTTTTGTGCCGTACCCTTAGAGAATTGTTGGCACCCAAGAAAGCAACGTACTACTCAAATCTTTTACAATAGGTCCGGAATTCTATTAGTTTATGATCAATTGGTTGCAGCTATGGTATATATTTACTTGCATCAGTTTGTAAGGTATTATTTGACATCCAATGTGGAAGCCGTTCAAAGATAGCACTTATTGGGAATAGCATCAAGACCATACAATTGTTGCGCATAAGGCTGAGGCTGAGTGACGGAAAATCTCCAGAAGTCTCGAAACGCCATTAGGTCAAGCTTCACTGAAATTATTTTTACTCCTGAATCCAGCCAATAGCCAAATAATTCGGATGCGATCATCCCCAACTTAGGTTCGAAGTCCATATACCTTGCTATTTTCCTATCGCCAAGTGACGGCCGCGGCTCTCCTGTATCACATTTCCATGCTTCTGCGCCTCCTTTTACCTTGACGTTCGTCTCATACCGAGACTCGCCGGAAAATGGGAGATGAGATTTTCTCTCCCCTGCGACCGATCTGGTTTTAAGTTATCCGGTGTCATGAGACGGTATATAGACCTGGTCTGCCACCAAGCCATGGTTTGCTAACCTTTTCGTCGTTACTATTTCGAAGACATCACTCTCGTTCGTGCTCGATATTCATTCTTTTGGCTGGCCATCTTGTTCATTCTTTTCAACAACCGCCTATTTCAACCCACTACATCTTATTCTATTTCCAACCACCACCTGCAAAGAACAGACCATTTATAATTAATTAACATCGACATTATGCGTCAATCAGTCATCTTCACTTTGGCGCTAGCCTTCTCCTCTATCTCTGCAGTGGCAATTCCAGACCCTACTTTCGACTCGTCCACAGCATTGAGCAACTCATATGATTCTGGCAAGGATTCTGGCAATGGCTCTGGCTACCCATATGACTCTGGCAAAGATTCAAACAAGGGGGACGGCAAAGATTCTGGTAAAGATGCAGGCAAGGACGCTGGCAAAGACATGGATTCTGGCAAAGACAAGGACGCTGGCAAAGACAAGGACGCTGGCAAAGACAAGGACGCTGGCAAAGACAAGGACGCTGGCAAAGACAAGGACGCTGGCAAA
>Ga0247807_10002419_pt1 | contig 10267 bp, 5 predicted proteins | sample UWRJL074202C1_FD_179931 | JGI IMG/M metagenome (GOLD analysis project Ga0247807, IMG submission 179931) | Plant litter microbial communities from Arlington Agricultural Research Station in Wisconsin, United States - UWRJ-L074-202C-1 | ecosystem: Environmental > Terrestrial > Plant litter >...
AAGAAGGATTATACTGCATTGACTTCATTGTTGATTTCCGGACTGGACAGTACAGAGATTAAAATTTTTAAAAAGCGTAACCGTGAGGTCAGGTTAAGTGTAGATGCGGATTTACAAACGCATTTACAGGCTGGTTTGGCTAATGATCAGAAATTGAGTAAAAATAGGGTTTCAGTAGTTGTGATGTCTTCTAAAACAGGTGATGTACTGGCTTCTGCTGCCTTTCCTTTGCCACCAGTAAAAAACTGGGAACAGCTGACGATGAGCCTTTCGGATCAGAATAAGCTGGATTCATGGACTACAACAGCTGATCCTGGTTTTGCAATTGCTACACAACCAGGGTCTACTGCTAAATTGCTGACTGCAATGGCTGGATTTAATAAACTGGGCTTAGCTGCCGCAAAACAGACTTACCTGGTCAAAGCCAATGAAAGAATACGTACACGTGGCCCTGAGCCTGATGAAACTGGTCAGATTGATATGGAACAGGCAATCGTGAAATCGAATAATGTTTATTTCATCAAACTAGCTAATCAGCAGCATTTGCAGGAGCAAATGGGAGATCTTTATTTGAAAACAGGAATGTTCCTGCATGGGGTTGGGGGATATTATTACGGCCGGAAATCAGTTAATGAGGAACAAGAGCAACGCTGGCTTGACCTTTGGCGTAAAACTGAATTTAGCAGTGCTTATAATCCAAATAATATTTACAGGAACCGGGCTACTGGTATTTCTGGGATGGCATGGGGGCAGGGAGAGTTAATTTCTACGCCTGCTGCAATAGCTCGTTTAGGTTCTGCTATTGCGAATGGAGGTGTTTTAGTTCCTAACCGTTATGTGCTGAAACTGGCAGATTCAACGATTAAGGAAAAAGAAGGAGTGTTGCTGGCCAGAGATCCGGCTGCTGCTGCTTTGTTAAAACAATATATGATTGAACAGAGTGCACGAAAGGCTGGTGTATTTGGTATCGCTGTAGCTGGTAAAACGGGTACGCCAGAGAGGATCATTAAAAAGAAAAAGGTAAATGACGGCTGGTATGTGTTTTTTGCACCTGATGGAAGCAGGACGGGTTATACGGTTGTTTGTATCCGGATTGAAGCGACCCGCGGATCCTCGGAAGCGGTAAGGGTAGCTGGTGAAACGGTAATTCCTTTGCTGGTAAGAAAAGGATATATGAAAAGCATAAATTAAAGAATATAAGGATGTTTGATTTTTTTAAAAAGAACAAAACGGATAATCCGTCAGATGCTAAAAGTTTAAGGGATGTGATTTTGCAGTTGATTAAAGAAGAACTGCAAAAATTAGATGGCGGAGAAGGGGCGCATTTAAAAGCCTTACAGCTTTTTGTAAATGCTGATGCAGAAGAATTGTTTCTGTATGAAACTGCTTTATATAGTGCGGAACCTCAGAAATTTAAGGATGAGGTACAACGGATTGCTGATAATTTTGCACTTGATCTTCCTGCTAACTGGAAATTGGAGGTGCAGTATGTCAATGAATTACCGGCTGCGGCTATTCAGAATAAAGAAACTAAGATTGGAATGATCTTGAAAAATTCTGATATAAAAAATGCTGTCCAGACAGGGCTAACAGCATGTTTAAAGGTCATTACTGGTAAGGCAGAACAGGAGAAATATAGCATTAAACCGGGTACTGGCCGTGTAAATATCGGGAGAGAAAGCAGTATACAGGGAAATGATGGCAGTTACCGTGTAAATACAATTGCTTTTTTAGGGGATGCGCAGGAAAGTAATAAATATATCAGCAGGCAGCATGCGCATGTAGAATGGGATAAAGAACAGGCTTGTTTTAAATTATATGCCGATGAAGGTGGTGTGCCTCCGGGAAATAAAACTAAAGTTAAAGCTGCACAGGATGAAAGTACACATAAGCTAAATTCAACACAAATAGGTTATACTTTAAGAGAGGGAGATCAGATTATTCTGGCAGATGTAGCTGTACTTGAATTTACTACATTCTAAAAAACGGTTAATTTTATTTAGTTTAGCGCATATATCCAGAAACTGTTAAATCTAAATGACTATAAAATTACTGTACCTGATACCTTTACTGATTTTATTTACTATTGGTAAGACTAACGCACAAACGAAACATACTATCAGCGGGTATGTCAAAGATGCCCGCACGGGTGAACAGTTAATTGGTACAACAATCAGAGTAGAAGGGCCTGCAAATGTATCTGCAAGCTCTAATGAATACGGATTTTTCTCTCTGACTACACAAAGCGGTACTTATAAACTTCTGATTGGTTCTATCGGTTATGTCATTGACACAAGAATTGTTAATCTGGACAAAAATATTCAGCTTAAGATTGCTTTGGTTCCGCAGGATAATAATCTTTCGGAGGTTATAATCTCGGGAGCTGCCAGAGATGAACATGTAAGTTCTGCAAAAATGGGGGTTGAAAGACTCAGCATGAAAGAAATTGACAGGGTCCCTGTTCTTTTTGGAGAAAGAGATCTGATTAAGGTAGTACAGCTTTTACCAGGCGTAAAATCAGCAGGCGAAGGTAATAGTGGCTTCTTTGTAAGGGGTGGTGCTGCCGATCAGAACCTGATTCTTTTAGATGAAGCTATTGTTTATAATCCATCTCATTTACTGGGTTTCTTTTCTACGTTTAATTCTGATGCGATTAAGGATGTTACGCTTTATAAGGGCAATACACCTGCACAGTATGGTGGCAGATTGTCTTCTGTGATGGATGTAAAAATGAATGACGGAAATAATCAGAAGCTAAGTGTAAATGGTGGAATCGGGATTATTGCTTCGAGATTAACAATTGAAGGGCCTATTGTAAAAAATAAGGGTTCGTTTTTAATCAGCGGAAGAAGAACTTATGTAGATGCTTTTCTAAAAGCAAGCAGCGACACTGTTGTCAAAAAGAGTGCTTTATATTTCTATGATCTGAATCTGAAGGCTAATTATCAGTTCGGAGAAAATGATAAAGTTTATTTGTCTGGTTATCTTGGTCAGGATAAATTGGGGCTGGGAGGTCTTTTTGGTCTGGACTGGGGAAATAAAACCGGTACTTTAAGATGGAATCATCAGTTTAGTCCTAAGCTGTTTTCTAATACTTCATTAATCTATAGTGATTATCGTTATAATATTGACCTTAGTAATTCTACTTCTTTTAACGGGAGGATAACTTCTCAGATTAAGGATTGGAATCTGAAAGAAGAATTCAGCTTTTATCCGAACACAAAAAATACATGGAGAATAGGGGTAAACTCTGTTTACCATACCATAAAACCTGGTCAGTATAGTGGCGATTTTACGTTAAACAGCCAGCCTTTTACGCATAGCTGGGAAAATGCAGCTTATGTAAATAATGAGTGGAAAGCTTCTGATCGTTTAAAAGTGGAATATGGTTTACGTCTGAGTGCTTTTTCTGTATTGGGTGGTGATAATAATTTTTATAACCTGAATGCTTCAGGAGCAATTACAGATACGCTTCATTATGGTAAAGGCAAAATCGTGAAAACTTATTTTAATATTGAACCGAGATTTTCTGCTGCTTATCAGCTCAATGAAGTTTCTTCCCTGAAAACTGCCTATGCGAGAAATACACAGTCTCTTCATCAGCTATCTAATTCTGCAACAAGCAGCCCGACAGATAAATGGGTGGCTACAAATAATATCATTAAACCGGAAACTTCAGATCAGGTGTCTCTGGGATATTTCCGAAACCTGAAAGATAATACTTTTGAGTTTAGTGCGGAAACGTATTATAAGGTAATGAACAATCAGGTAGATTACAGGGACGGGGCTAATATCAGAAGTAATGACCCTATTGAACCGCAGCTTTTATTTGGTAAAGGACGTGCTTATGGTCTTGAACTGCTTTTACGTAAGAAAACGGGGCGCCTGACGGGATGGATTGGTTATACTTTATCGCGTTCTGAAAAAATGATTGATGGAATTAATGAGAACGAATGGTATGCTGCAAGGCAGGATCGTACGCATGACATCTCAGTTGTGGGTATGTATGAGGTGAACAGGAAGTGGTCACTTTCAGCAACTTTTGTCTATTATACAGGGAATGCAGTCTCTTTCCCAAGCGGGAAATATTATACGGATAACCAGGTGGTCTTTTTATATACTAAACGTAATGCTTACAGAATGCCTGCTTACCACAGACTGGATCTGAGTGCTACGTGTAAGCTGAAGGAGCGGAAAAACTTCTCTTCTGAACTGGCTTTTGGTCTTTATAATGCTTACGGACGTGAAAATGCGTATGCAATTACTTTCCGTGATAATCCTGATGACCGTTCCCGTACTCAGGCGGTGCAAACTTCTTTGTTCAGGTTTGTACCTTCAATTTCTTATAACTTTAAATTTTAAAATGATGAAACGCAATATAAGTGTTTTCTGCCTGTTGATATTAACGGTGATGTTTAGTGCTTGTGAAAAGGTTATTGATGTTAAACTGGATGGATCGGCCACGCAAATTGTAATTGAGGGGCAGGTCACTGCAAATCCAGGACCATATCAGGTTAGTATCACTGAATCAAAGAACTTTGAAGATGATAATAATTTTGTGGGGCGTAATGATGGAATAGTTGAAATTAAGGATCTGACCTCTGGTGTTACTGAGACTTTAATGCATAAAAATGCTGGTGTTTATGAAACGGGCCTGATGCAGGGAGTTGGTGGTCATACTTATCAGCTGACAGTAAAGTTGAGTGGTAAAACTTATACAGCTACGTCAACTATTCCGCTAAAGGCAATAAAAGTGGGTAAGCTTTATGCTAAACGTTTTGAACTGGATGCTGACAAGATATTTATGGTGCCTGAATATACTGATCCGGTAGGTAAAGGGAATTATTACAGGATACGACAGTGGGTAAATAATGTTTTGGTGAAAGGGTCGTTTGTGCGTAATGATGATGCTACTGATGGCCGGACTTATGATAGTCAGCTTTATTATGATACGGATGCAAAGGTGGGAAATCCATTGATTAATAATGGTGATCTGATGAGGGTCGAACTGCAGTGTATCGATAAAGGTACTTATGATTATTTCAGGACCCTGAATACAACGATTGATCAGAATACGGATACGCCTTCGAATCCGCTGAGTAATATTTCTGGTGGTGCTTTAGGGGTATTTAATGCTTGTCAGTCTACTAATATAAGTACTATAGCTAAATTTTAATTGTAATTTCGTGTCTGCAGATTGCAGTTGCAGGTTATTATAATTGTAAAAAAAATGGATAAGTCTGAAGTTGAACAGGTATTAATCACAGTGAAGTCGGGAACGGAAGAGGCACTGAATATAAAAATTTATAAGAATGGAATACTTGCCCGCAGGGGCTGTGGTGGTTTACCGGGTGTGAAGATCTCTGGAATGAGCTTTACAGGAGATTCTGTATATTTTGATAAGCTAATGAATAGTGTTTCTCAACAGGTTCTTGATGAGAATATTAACCATGAGGAGGAGATCGTTACGGGTTCCCTGGAGTATGTAGTTGCTTTTTATGGGATAAGCAGTAATGGTGATCATGGGGAAAGAGCTGAATGGACAAAATCAACGGGACTGAGGTTCTTTATGGATGAGGGAACTGGTTTCAGACATAATTTATTGGGCTTTGTTGATGGACTGGCTATTGAAGCAATGAAACTGACAGATTCATGGTATTTTGATATTATGATGATAGGACTGGAAAAAATGAGGTCTGCCTCGCTTCCTGAACAGACACTGGCTACTGCTCCGAAAACTGATGAGGCACTGAAACAGGATTTTCAAAGTTATTTTGAACAGGTAAATAAGAAGGATTTGGAAGGGTTTGTGAAGGGGAAGGTTTATGTGGATGAGGATGGGGTTGAGTACAAGGTCTCTTTTTCGGGTGATAACAAGTCTCTTACGTATAGTTTTACTGCTTCTTAGAGGAAGGGGAAATAAAAAAACAGACCTGTATATTTCGGCTGGCGTTCATTTGAAGGAATGAACGATGCCGAAATATACAGGTCTGTTTTTTATTTCTCTAAACTAGCGAAATGGTGTGACTTGTTGGATTGCTTGTTTGTTAGTTGCCTTTGGATTGCTTGTTTGTTAGTTGCCTTTGGCTTGCTTGTTTATTAGTTGCCTTTGGCTTGCTTGTTTGTTAGTTGCCTTTGGCTTGCTTGTTTGTTAGTTGCCTTTGGTTTGCTTGTTTGTTAGTTGCCTTTGGCTTGCTTGTTTATTAGTTGCCTTTGGTTTGCTTGTTTGTTAGTTGCTTTTGGCTTGCTTGTTTGTTAGTTGCCTTTGGCTTGCTTGTTTGTTAGTTGCCTTTGGCTTGCTTGTTTGTTAGTTGCCTGTGGCTTGCTTGTTTGTTAGTTGCCTTTGGCTTGCTTATTTGTTAGTTGCCTTTGGATTGCTTGTTTGTTAGTTGCCTTTAGGATTAGCTGAAGAGTTCAATCAGATCGCTTTTTGAAAGTGATTTGAGCAGGGAGGTGTCGGTTTGTATGAGGTCGTTCACAAGCTCCTTTTTTGTTTCCTGAAGTTTCATGATTTTTTCTTCGATAGTGTCAGGACAGATTAATCTGATGGCGACTACGTTTTTTTTCTGGCCAATGCGATAGCAGCGGTCTATGGCCTGGTTTTCTACGGCTGGGTTCCACCAGGGGTCTACGAGATATACGTAGTCGGCCTCGGTGAGATTAAGACCGGTTCCGCCTGCTTTCAGACTAATAAGGAAAACACGAACATTTTCGTTTTGCTGAAAGTTTTGTACACGCTTTTCACGATTGGTGGTTTTGCCGCTCAGGTATTCAAAGGGGATGTCTTTTTGTTCGAGTTCTTTTTTGATGAGGTCGAGCATGGAGACGAATTGTGAGAATACAAGGATTTTGTGCTGGGGTGAGTGACTCTCTATTTCTTCCATCAGAGTCGTGATTTTAGAGGAAGAGGCTCCGTGAAGCAGGTTGTCTTTGAGCAGGGAAGGGGAATTGCAAATCTGTCTGAGCTGGGTCAGGCCTTTCAGGATGTGTAGGATATGTTTTTCTTCATGATCTTCTTTTTTGGAGAGGAGAAATTGCTTGTACTCGTTTTTGCAGGCGTCGTAGGCGGTTTTTTGAGTTGTTCCCATCTCGCAGTAGATGATCATTTCGGTCTTGTCAGGGAGCTCTGCGGCAACTTCTTTTTTTGTTCTGCGCAGGATAAATGGACTTACTTTCTTTTTGAGGGAAAGGGCAGCTTTTGTGTCTTTAAATTTATCTATAGGGGATGAGTAATGATCCCGGAAGTGTTGTTTACTGCCGAGGAGTCCAGGGCATGCAAAAGAGAGCTGCCCGTACAGGTCAAAGGTATTGTTCTCTATGGGGGTACCGGTAATGGCAATTTTATTCCTGGATTGTAAAAGACGAACGGCACTGTAACGCAGCGAGTCGGAGTTTTTTATGGTTTGTGACTCATCCAGGAAAATGTAATTGAAGTGGTATTTCTTTAGCCAGCCTATATCATAGAGCAATGTGCCGTAGGAGGTGAGGATAATTTCGTAGCTGCTGAAATCTTCGTGGTCTTTTATCCGGTCTGCGCCATAGATAGTATGGAGCTTGAGGTCGGGAGCGAATTTGGCTATTTCGGCCTGCCAGTTAAAGATCAGGGTAGTAGGAACAACAATGAGGTTAGTGTTTTGAATTACTTTTTTTCGTTGCGAAAGTATGAAAGCGATAATCTGAATGGTTTTCCCAAGGCCCATATCATCAGCAAGACAGCCTCCGAAGTTAAATTCATCAAGGAAGTTTAACCAGTTAAGGCCTTCTTTCTGGTAATCTCTGAGGGTTCCGTTCAGGGCTTCGGGGATCTCTGCGCTCTGGATGTTTTTGAAATCAGCTATCTTAGCTTTATAGGTAGAGAGTTCCAGTTTTACAGTTGCAGAAAGAATTTCTTCTTCGTACAGTTCTGTAATCGCTGTGAAATTCACTTTTGGGGTGCGGATGGATTCATCTACAACTTCGCCGGCACTGAAGTATTTGATGAGCCGGTCAATCCATTCCTGAGGAAGGATTCCCATGGTTCCGTCACCAAGTTTCACAAACTTACTTTTATTTCTGATTGACCTGTGAAGGTGTTTCAGAGGAACTTTTTGTTTACCGAAAGTGACTTCAAATTCGGTGTCAAACCAGTTCAGTCCACTGTTTACAGCGATGTTTATTTTTGCTTTGTTCGGGTTTATAGTATTACCTTTTAACTGATTGAAACCTAGTATAGTAATGTTCTGCTGCTGCCATTCTTCAAAGGCCGTTAAAAACCAGCCTTCGTTCAGAAAACGTTTTTTATGGAGATAGAAGGATTCTTTGTCCAGCTGTTCATCAAAATGAGGATGCTGACGGATCATTGAGGACACAAACTGGAGTTCTTCCTGCTCATCACGGGTTACTGTAAATATATTACCTGCATGATCTGATGCATGAATTTGTTTTTTGGAAAGTACGGGCACTTCAACAGCGCCATATTTCATTACGGGAGTTATGAGTACATAGTTTTCAGAGTCTGTGAGGTAAATGATCTTTTCTGTGGATTGATCAAAGTTTGCTTCTTTTAATTGTTCACGTGTAGCAGGCTTGAGATAAGAGTAATTGATGTGGATTTTATTTTCCAGTTTGGAAAGGATATCTTCTTTGAATTCTGCAAATTTAGAATCATGTATGATCAGATGATTGTTGTTCTGTCTGAAAAAATCTACTACTCTGATGAAATCCGGATTGTCAATAAGGTACATCGTACCATTATAGAAAATGAAGTAACTGAATTTTATATTCAGGAGTTTAAGGTCATAGGCTTTGCCTTCCAAAATAAGTTCGCCCGAAATGGTATAAAATCCGTTGGTCAGGTTAACGGCAAGCCGGATATCCAGGTGAAGGTTTTTGATTTTAACCGGAATGATTGAACTAACAGTCAGATTGGGGGAGATTTTGGAGTCATGGTAAAAAACGTCAAGATCAAGTGGGTTTTTTGCCAATGCCTTTAATCCATTGATATCTGTATCTGCCTGAGCGGTTTCATAGTTTTGCTGGAATTTTGAAATCGCTGTATAGAATTTCAACTCTTCGGGATTTTCAGTTGCCCATATGTAATCTATGGCATTTAATTGCTTCAGGGGATTTCTTATTTTACCAGTGGCTGTAATTGAACATTCTAAAAAATCAGCCTGAAAATGTGAGTAGTAACGGTGCTGCTTTAATACGAGTATTTTTTTTGTGCCTTCTTCTTTTGCTGCATGTTTTAAGAAATTGAGATTTGCTTTTGGTAAAAGAAGCTCCTTCAGGATGTTGTTTTTTTCTTTTGTAACCGGTAAGAGATCTTTGATGACGGGGGTAATCTCGAAATTCTTATTTACATATGCAATAGTAAACAGGTCGTCCGGACTTTCATTCTCTAAACCATAAGCCACAGCAAATTGTCTTATTTTTTCATGTCTTAACCTGTTGTCAAAAAATATACGGAGTTCGGGACGTTCAATGATATTAAAAAGTACACGCATCTGGTGTTCACATAATCTGTTTTTGGTTGCAAGACAACGACAAGATAAAATCAGGTTGTTTTGATCAAGACGCACATCTACCTGAGGGAACTTTATAGCTGCGTCAAGGTTCCCAAAAGAGGAATAACCTATTGAAATATGCTGTGGCAACAAATCAAAATAGCCTGGTGCTGTAATATCAGCCGGACCGGAACTGTGTTTTAAGATAAAAACAGTGTTGAAAAGAGATGGGTTGAAATCACTGATTACATAGGTGTCAGGATTGTTTTTAACCATTTTAAATAGGTTTGGGATATCTGCCATAGCGTTACTGGTAAAGATAGTGCTTTCAGCCGGATGACTAAAACAGGTGAAAGGATAAAAATATTAAAATAAATACTACTATTTAAGTAGACATTATTATATTTGCTGTCAGTAAGGACATGGGAAGTGAAATTACAAAAGAGAAAAGAAGTTATTACCAGATTTTTTCTCTGCTAAAATAGTCATGTGGCCGAGTGGTGAGGTATGGGTCTGCAAAACCTTTAACGGCGGTTCGAATCCGCCCATGACGTCAAAGTAATGCCAATCATTACAGCGATACTTGATTTTGGTTAGATCTAAGTTTTGTTTTGTTGATACTCCAGGTTGGATGACCTGGAGTATCTTAGTTTAATAGCCGTGGGTAATATGAATTGCTGAATCCATGAAACTGGCGAATTCATCCTCAAAAACGCATTTAACTTAATAATTGGAAATGGAAATCAGTCATAAGCTGATGTTCGTGTAAGTAAACGAACTGT
>Ga0247807_10002420_pt1 | contig 10266 bp, 7 predicted proteins | sample UWRJL074202C1_FD_179931 | JGI IMG/M metagenome (GOLD analysis project Ga0247807, IMG submission 179931) | Plant litter microbial communities from Arlington Agricultural Research Station in Wisconsin, United States - UWRJ-L074-202C-1 | ecosystem: Environmental > Terrestrial > Plant litter >...
TTGGGATTTCATCGGTGTCTGTCTACAGTATCGTGCTGTGCTTTACTGAGAAAAAAGAGTTGCAAAGTGCCTGAAAATCCTCCCGTATCCAGAGTGAATATCCCCAAATATCCACTGCTTGGCACTTGTCATATTTGTTCGGAAGAGCTTGCGGCAAACTTACCCCCATATTTTAATCATTTTGCGAGCCTCACGTCTCTGAACCAACAGAAGACGCGCAATCAACTTTCCATCTTCTAATCCCTATCCTTTCAGCTTCCAACACCCTGTCTGCAACAGATCCATAACAATCTCATCATCACCGAAACGTTCACCAACCTCCCGATACAGCCTGTCCCAAGCCACGCTAACGGGACAAGGACGAGACGTAACGTGCATACAAGAGATCTGCACGGCGCTGTGGCATAATCCAAGGGTCCAAGGGTTCCCACATTCTCTCCATTACCTTACACAAGACCAAGAGCTTTATCCACGGCAGTATCCCTCTTGCACTTTAGTGGCGAGCTCTGCGGACAATACCATACCACTCATACACTGTCCAATGCCTTGAGCCTCCTCGGGAAAAACTCACGCACACATCTCCTCATTTTCAACAGTCACGCCACGATCATTCACACTTTGTAGTGAAAAGATTTCCTGCTACAAAGGACGACTGACAGTAGAGTGAAGCAAGACTGAGCGTTAATATTCCAAAGCACACACAACTTGTATAACAAAGAGAGCACGCCGCAGCCATGACTGCACCTCCACCAAACAGTACCGTTCCTGTCCTCACCTCACAATCCAACACCTCCATAGATACAACCGCAACCTCCTCTTCCGCATCCAGCATACACAGCAACGACACCCGCGGTCGGAACCTTCAACGTCCCCGCCTTGGAACCAGAAAGTCCAGCGGGACCATCATAGTACCCAGGGAACATCCACGCGTCGAGTTGAAGGAAGGTGACGAGACGTTCGACGAAGATGATGCCAGGGCGATGAGTCCAAGACGCAGCAGTCAGGATTTGGAGAAAATGAGTCAAGATGCTAGAGCACATTTGAATGAGTGAGTTTGCATTGTCTCCGTAGATGGACATCGTGGACAGCACAGCTAATCACCATCCTAGGCATGCTAAGGTTCTACAAAAGTCGCTACTAGAGATTTTCAACCGAATCGAAGCTGTCAAGGAGGAGCACGACAAGCTCGACAACAATAATAAGTTTCTGCAGAAGTACATTGGGGACTTGATGTCAACGTCCAAAATTACATCAAGTGGTGGTGGGAGAAAGAAATAGGTCACAGCGCCAGGTCTCTATTATAATGGTTGTATGCAATGGCCACATAAAATTGTGGTCTATCTGGGGAGCGGTACGGACGGGCATATGAGGCGTAATATTTGGATTTTTGGGAAGGCACAGCGTCGGCGTATTGCTTTATTTAACGCCTCATACCCATGAACAACAGCAAGTTCAAAGAATTTGTGTCTATTAGACGTGTATTATACAAAGAATAAGAACCTCAAAGGGATTGATGACTTTACTAATCGCATACACATTGTGGTGATTAGAGATGGATAGCTCAACCAATAACACCTGGTGACGAATAGTGCAAGGACAAAACTGGCTTTCGACTATTTAGAAGATGTTCTCCGAAGATGTCTTCGTGGCCTCTGCTCTTGGTAAGCCTTCTGTACCAATAACCTATTCGGTTCACATTAGTATCAACATACACAACGGAAACACATGAATGATTATCGGTCTGCACTGTGTATGACGTTTGGACACGTCCATAGAGTTGTACAGATCAACATGGTAGACGTTCTGTCCAATGTAGATATAGCCGGTCTCAGAGTAAGTGTTTAACTCACTTTTGACGCAGCAGATGTAGTTCTTTGTCTTTTATTTCCACTCGACTTCGAAAACGGTCTCCCTAGATTCCGATTAGTCTTAAGAAAGCCTATATACAGCATATCGCTTACTGCCCCTTCCGGAATTCTCTGCACCATCTGGTGTGTTGTACGGTACAGTTGGTATAAGTGCTTCGCAGAGAGCAGTGAAGGAAGGTGGGCTTTGGTCAAGGGAGTCACTAACTTGACGACTTCTCGCCATGTCTGCCATCGACGTATCACTCTCGCTCAAAGTCTGGGTGCTGTACGATGCTCCAGAAGCTTGTCGATATCCTCTGAATATAGGTGGTGGGGGTAGCCTATAATATTAGAATGTATTTAAGCTCTCACTTTCGTGTCTAATATGAACACTTACTTTGAAAATGAAGCATATCCCTTCACTGTCTCGGACATCGTCACTTCGGAAACCTGGCGGAAAATCTTGTCGCCGCCAGATGGAAGGGTATTGGCTGAAGGAACTATGTCAAATAAAAATCAGCTCTTTTGAGAAGTACTTGATATGCTGGCAGTGATCAATCAATAAAATACCTGAGATTTGCGTTGGGGAGTGAGCATGTGATTCTACACCACCCACCTCAGCCTTGACTTTAGAAGGTGAAGCAAAGATCGGTTGCCGCCACATCGCAGCATTGGGCCATGCCAGGCTTGCTTTTTCGAGAACAGTAAGAGGAGCGTGCTGAAAGGAAAACCAAACGATGTTTCTCATCCTCTCGAATGTAATAGGAGGATTTCGGCCTTGAAAGCCTTCAGATATGATGATTTTTAGCCTGCCAAAATCATCCGCTGCATTCCAATAACCTAATGACCTTGGAGTTAGAAAAATCAAACTGATGCCTATACCCATGGGTAGGCTTACTTTGATTGAGGAGCTCTCGGTGGAACTCAGGGAACTGTAAATTTTCATTGTTACCATACTTGTCGATATCAACACCTAAATCCATAACAAGTGGAAATGGTGCATCTTCAGCGAATGTGCATAGACCTGTCAGTCGACCATCAACGAATAACCTGGCCTCGAACATGATAGCCTCCCCACGGTCTGATCCTCCGAGAAGTCTCAACTGTCTCAATTCTTGGAGGTCATCGCTGACAATTGGTGGTTTCCAAGAATGAATAGAGACACGGAATGGCGCTCCCAGAGCTAGGCTGGGGATGAAAGCTGTCGACACGTCAATTACAATTGCCTATACTGTGCCTTCTTCTATCTTCGGCTGCTTACTGGTGACGGTAGGGAGCAGTAGACTAGTGTTAATGAGCTCATGAGATTCTATCCATTATTAGTTTGAAATTGTGAGTCAGAGTTGAACCACCAGAATGTTGAAGCACATACCGGGATCGGGAATGACCTGACATGTGGTCTCTAGTTTGCAGTTAGAGGTTTGATGGCAGGTGTAGTAATACTCCAAAATAGTTTACTCACTAAATTCCTGCAAGGGAATCTTGCACTGAGCTTGTGGGAAGATGAGAACATCCCAAGTTTCGAAACGCATGTTTGAGTGATATGACTAGGTGAGACTGCAAAAGAATCCGAGCAAGGAACGTCAGAAGCAATGCAAAGACTGGAGCATGAATGGCGAGACGGCAAGGTATATGAAGTGCGCAAAGAGCTCGTGAGGAAAGAAGTCGCTTGAAGTGCTCGCCGTAATGTCAAAATGTTACTTCTAAATTTGAAAAGTCTAGGTAGTGGGAAGGGAAGGTGCATAATATCCGTTCTGGCTAAACATGGTTCGAATTTGGGAAGTATCAAGAGAAGATAAAAAGTCCAACACCCTGGGAAGCCGCATATCAGAGAGGTAGTAGTTGCAGATTAAGAACAAGTGACCCTTAGTTTGATACAAGCAAATGATATTTCCTGCTTCTTTATATTGTTACTAAGAGGGTTCTATTAAATAGTTGACAGCAGCTAATAATAACAAACGCATTCCCCAGCTAGTCAGCAAGAACGCAAATAAAAACTTCCAATAGGAAGTTCCCGCCAAAATCGGAAAATTCATTTTTACTTAGATTTTATGGCAACCGAATCCACGATCTTGAGTATATTCTGTGGTTAAAGAAGTAAACAGGTGGTGAAATTAGCAATAATTGTCGCGCTTTTGAGCCATTATTGTACAAATGGGAGCCCTTTCCGGTGTCTCAGAGCTTCGACCAAAAAGGGTTCAACTTCTAGCACTTGATTCGATAGTACTTTGTTTTCAAAAGTAGGCAAGAGTTGTAAGTCACTGCAAAAGTCAAGATTGTATCAGACTTTCATTTCAGGCTCGTATGTACAAATTCGCCAAAAACCACTCTTCTCATTTATCACCATGAGCCTTGGCCTGTAATAAAATTAGCATATAGCTATAACGATTGCTGATGTACACTTACCCTAACCGCAAGAGGACCACCTAACTCCCGCTCCAAACCTCCTTCATATTCCTTTGGGACCGATGGTTTATCCGGGTACGTCATTTTCACAGCTCCCAATAGTGCAAAGACTGCTACTACAAATGCGCAAACCTGAAGGGCTGCCTTTCCAGGTGTTGAATGTGTATATTCCTCTGGTGAAAACATGCCCAAGATATCATTATCCTCATGAACAGGCTCCCCATAGTTTCTACGCTCCTGCTTGTCCCACCAATCTCCATAAGGATCACGAAATTGGCGCTTAACTCGAGGAGGGTTAATGTATCCGCCATTCTAGATTTTTTATTAAGCGCATTCAATACAAGAAACCTCTCATTCAGCTTACCATTCCTGGATCCTCGGCTTCAGTCTATACACAACCGCGTCAGCTATGGCTCCAAATCGGTCTACAACAGCACAGGGAAATTATTGCTACTGACCAAACTAGGATACTCTGGTCCAGTTGGCGGTGGTACTCTAGCATGTAGAGTGCGGTGCTGCCCAAGTGCAGAACGAGCAACAGCTATGGTCGCGCGCAGGGGCCGTACAGTGGCAATTTGCCTGGAGAGCATCTGGAAACAACATCAGTAGGTCTTCTGGGATATACGGATGCGATTGAGCTAGCCTCTTACCTTGAATGGTTGTGGTCACGATCAATTGGTTATAGAAAATGTGCCCTGCTTTAGACGACTTGAGTTGAGGTTGACGTTCTGGAGCTACGGTAGCCGAAGCCTCCAATATCCGTCCATGCCCCATGCATCTTCCACGCGCCAAATTTTTGATCTGCTGTAATCCTAGTGAAATCGACAAATCCACCAACAATATCCGTAACTGATGTCTGGTCATGCTCAGACTTCACAGTTGTGTTATTTGAGAAGCTGCGAATGTTTTGCAGTTGAAACTACAACCCTGGATGGAAATTCCATGAAGTACACGATAGTCTGAACCTGAAGTCATGACACGGAGCGCGTCAGACGCTCCAGAGAGTCAACCAAATCAAGGTCAGTTTCCCATATAGTATAGATAGTCCATGTCTAAATACTTTCATTTGAAGGCCTCGTAACTATTACTGACACCGCGACAGAAAATGGACATAACATACCGAAAACAAATGGCCACAGAGAAAGAAACACAGAAGATGAAGAACCTCCTAGTAAAAGGCGTCGAGTCAGCGAAACTCCAACAAAATCAATACGACCAAAAATCGAATCGCCGCCTTGGAAGAAAATAGTTGCAGATGGGCCATCATCATTTACACAAGATGGGAAAAGAAAATCGGGCCGTGTAAACCAGTTACCCCTCGAAGTACAGCTTTCAACAGGCAAACGACAGACGCGAGGCGCCATACAGAAATCGATTTCCGGGAAAGGTAAACTTCCGAGCACTCCAGGGATAAAGTATAAACCTTCCGGAACGCGAGATGCACTCTCTGCATCGGCAGCTGGCCCGAAAAGACCTCAATCAGCGAGTTCTTCTCAACACCCTCTTAGCAGCCCAGCAAAGCCTGCGCCATCACCGAAACGCTCTCACCGAAAGTCTATACCTGCAGAGCAGACTCCTGCACCAGATAAACGATCTCACAAGAAAAGAGCAGCAGCACAAACTCCACAACCTGCTATAGCACGAGTTCGACCTCCAAACTCGCGCCGATCACTCCGCGGTATTGAGGCTACCACTGATGAGACAAGTCCGCAAATCAACGCGCCTAAACCAGAAGATACGAATCCTCAAAATCATAAGAATAAGCCCCCAAGGATAAAATTAAGAGTGAAAGCCGCAGGTTTGCCCCTAACACATCCTGGACAAATAATCCGAGGACTACCAAAATACCCGACCTTGAAAGAGTTTCTAGATTCGAGCATCAATATACCGGTGGAGGAAGGAGGGCTATATACTGCTGAGGATATCAATGACTACACGGCTGAAACAATTGCACGAGACGCTCAGATTATATTACGACTAGAAGATGCAGCTGCACCAGGGGGCATACTTAGTGAGGAGAAATGCTCAGTATATCAGCCTGAGGAACAACCCCAACCTCCACAGCAATATGCACATCAAGACCATCTGGTTCGGGCAGCTCTTGTTTTCCGGAGGTTGATGCAACTAGAGGAGAGAAAGCATCGAAATAATGCGAAACGATTGGCTGAGGCATGTAGAGATGAGTGGCTGAGAAAACAACCCAAATCCTCAGAGCAGCTAGAAGCAGATGAATTAAAGCTCTCTCAAGCCCGCTACAAGATTTTGGTGAGAACTATGCAAGCCACATGGGACAATGTAAAAGCAGAGGTGAACCGCAGACGACTACTGGAATGGGAGGCGCAGGAGCAAGCTCGAGTACGAAAGGCACTTAATGAGGCGGTAGACCTATCAACTCAGAAACTAGAAGCGAGAAGGGCGCGACAAGACTCAGAAGTGTCCACCGACGAAGAGGATGAGGATGAAGGCGAGGGAAGAGGAGAAGATGGTACGGATGAAGATGGGGGTGTAGAAGAATCAAGTTCTGAAGACGGAGAGAGCAATATGTCCTCATCAGACTCCGAGCCTGAAGATGAGGAGCTTCGGCTCAATTCACAGGCTGATGAGCATCTATCAGTAGAGCAGCTTCGTGAGAAGTATGCAACTCTCCCTAGCCTTCCCGTGGGATCTGTTGATGCAGAGATGGTTGATAGTGACAATGGCGAAGGTGCAGAAGGTGTGGATGAACTCCAACTTCAAGATGCTTTCGACGAAAGCGACGAATCGATTGACATGGATGACGATATGGGCTCTAGCGATGGGGATCGTGATCATGATGAAGATGATGAAGATGACAGTGCTGATGAGGATGATAACGAGCCCGACGATCCAGCTCCTTCAAGTCTTCTTGGTTTCCTTGCACCTGCAGATGTCGAGTCAATGAAACTCAACTCAAATGATAATGACTCTGCTCAAGATACGACAAATCTAGTGGAGGCAGAAAGCCGCAGCGCTTCACCTGAGTTGACTGTAGCCACAGCTGAAGACGATATGCAAGGGGTTGAGCTTGAAGGTTTGACATCAGAGTCATCAAAATTGCATCAAGAAATAGTGGCAACAAGCCCTGATCGTAGTAGCCAGCCTACTCCAATAACGCTGGAAACCAAGGCCTCTGATCTTGATTCCGCATCATCAATTGATGTACATCAAGCCAATGGTCAGATTACTCAAAGTGCAACACCACAGCCAACCAACCAGCTCAAAACGTCTGTACCTTTCCTCATGAGGGGCACACTTCGAGAGTATCAACACTATGGTCTAGACTGGCTGGCTGGGCTCTATGCCAACAATACCAACGGCATATTAGCTGATGAGATGGGGCTCGGCAAAACGATTCAGACAATTTCATTGCTGGCCCATCTTGCCTGTGTGCATGAAATTTGGGGACCGCACCTGATTATTGTACCAACAAGTGTCATGTTAAACTGGGAGATGGAGTTCAAAAAGTTTTGTCCAGGCTTCAAGATATTAACATATTACGGCACACAAGAAGAGAGGAAGAGGAAAAGGTTAGGCTGGAAGAGAGACGAAGATAAGTGGAATGTCATCATAACCTCATATCAGCTGGTTCTTCAAGACCAAGCAATATTCAAGCGCCGAAAGTGGCATTATATGATTCTTGACGAAGCCCACAACATCAAAAATTTCCAATCACAAAGGTGGCAGGCCATGTTAACATTCAATACTCGAGCACGCCTTCTCCTGACAGGAACGCCTCTACAGAATAATTTGACAGAGCTCTGGTCGTTGCTCTATTTTTTGATGCCATCCGGTACCGAACAATCTGTTGGTGGTTTTGCCAATTTGAAAGAATTCCAAGATTGGTTCAAGAAGCCATCAGAACAGATCTTGGAACATGGACGTGATCAAATGGATGATGAAGCTCGAGCGATTATTAGCAAACTTCATAAAGTGCTTCGTCCCTATCTTTTGAGAAGACTCAAGGCAGATGTGGAGAAACAGATGCCCGCAAAATACGAACATGTTGAATTCTGTCGGCTCTCAAAGCGCCAGCGAGAGCTTTACGATGGTTTTCTAAATAGAGAGGACACTCGAGGAACGCTTGCTTCCGGTAATTACTTGTCCATCATTAATTGCTTAATGCAGCTCAGAAAAGTTTGCAATCACCCAGATCTTTTCATCGAAAGAGCAATCATGACGTCTTTCCCGATGGAGAAGTCGGTCGTCGCCGATTACGAAATTAAAGACTTGCTTGTCAGACGGCGATTACTCCGTGAAGATCCAATGAGCAAAGTCAGCTTGGAATTTCTAAATCTCGTTCCTACCAAGCATGAAGCCTTCTCGGGTCATATCACCTCACGTGTATCTATGCTCAGTGCTCAGAAAACCCTTATGGATATGAGGGAAGCCCAACGAACAAGAGCACAGAACGCTTTCACTACGCTAGATCCATCAACAGCAAAATCCAACCTAGTCTATTTAGAGAGTGCATCCCGCTGGGCTCGGTTCGAGGAGCTCCAGCACTGCGTTTATCTCAATGCGCTTCGAAGACAGCAGAAACCGACCTATGGGACAAGGCTGGTGGAGCTCTTAACTTTGGGAGTCAATGAGCGGCCACTAACACCTCGCCCTAGACGCAGAGATCAGATGCTGTTGTGGTTGGAAAACTCCTCGCCGACACTAAAAGCTATGGTACCAACCCTCGCATCAAGGTCTGAAGCGTATAATTCCACAATTCAGAAGTTTGCATGCGTCACGCCTCCAGTCGTCACAAGAGATCTGACGTCTTTAATTCTCACGCCTAAAGGAGTTAACACTTTTCAAAAATCTATAGAACCATCTGAACTTGATCCATTCCACGAAGCAAGAATGAGGTTATCTATTCAATTTCCCGACAAACGCCTGTTACAATATGACTGTGGAAAACTACAGACCCTTGCTAGGCTTTTACGGAAATTACAAGATGGTGGACACCGTGCTCTTATATTTACCCAGATGACTAAGGTTCTAGACATCCTAGAACAATTTCTGAACATCCATGGCTACAAATATCTCCGCCTAGACGGATCTACCAAGGTGGAACAACGCCAGATCCTTACAGACCGTTTCAACAATGATAACCGCATACTCGTGTTCATTCTTTCAAGTAGATCTGGTGGCTTGGGTATTAATCTCACTGGAGCTGATACTGTCATATTTTACGACTTGGATTGGAACCCAGCGATGGATAAGCAGTGTCAAGATAGATGCCATCGTATTGGGCAAACTCGCGATGTACATATTTATCGCTTAGTTTCCGAACACACGATCGAAGCCAATATATTACGGAAGGCTAACCAGAAGCGGATGTTGGATGATGTTGTTATTCAAGAGGGGGAATTTACCACAGACTATTTTAACAAAGTTTCTGTGCGCAATGTAATGGATGAAGAATCGGCGCTCTTAGATGGTGATGCTCAAGCAAATGCTGCGATGGACCGCGTCCTTGGTGGACCAGATAACACCAAAGATGTATCACGTGTTCTTGCGCAAGCAGAAGATACGGAAGACGTGGTAGCTGCACGAATAGCTGAAAGAGAAGTTGTTACAACAGATGCAGCAGACTTTGATGAGAATGCGGTGGTTAGCTCGACCCCACCAGTAGTCCCAGGGACACCTTTGGATGGACTGTCAACACACGCCGCGGATGGTACTCCCGCACTTGATTTACTATCTGGAGGCGATGAAGATGATGAGCTAAATGCCTGGGGTCAGAGGTTAGAGTCAACAGATGACTACATGTTGAAGTTCATGGTGGAGCAGCTCAAAGATACTCCAGTCGAGATTCCTAGGGAAAAAAACAAAAGTAAAAGAGGGAGGGATCGGCACCGCTCCCATCGTCGCTGAGTGAATGTGTATAATATTGCTAAGAAGCTTGAAAGGTTAGGACAATTAGATGTAAAACGTTTGATGTGTAATGAGGCGGTATGGAAACGGCGTTGTACCAAAACATTCAAGGAAACTGGGAACCGGTCGC
>Ga0247807_10002421_pt1 | contig 10262 bp, 8 predicted proteins | sample UWRJL074202C1_FD_179931 | JGI IMG/M metagenome (GOLD analysis project Ga0247807, IMG submission 179931) | Plant litter microbial communities from Arlington Agricultural Research Station in Wisconsin, United States - UWRJ-L074-202C-1 | ecosystem: Environmental > Terrestrial > Plant litter >...
ATTAAAACTAGATTTCTAATCCAACTAGGCATAAGTGTAAAGTAATCTACAACACGACCGCCACTCTTCACACCACCAACTGTGGGAATCAACAAAACATTATCAGTTAAATATTCGAATATTTCAATAGCATCTTCTACAAAAGAGAGTTCTTTATGATTTTTATAATATGTCCTAGCGTGTCCATTCAACTTCCTTAGTTTCTTGCCTTTCTTTGTCACGTATCCTGAAGCAATTAATTTATCAGCTTCCTTATTAATTTGGTCTATACTAGGAAGGGTAATATCCTGATAGAATCGGATTAGATTCTCACAGATTGGATTCTTTTTAGCTTCACTTAAAACTCTATAATAATGCTTGTTTAGAAGGCTTTTAGCTTCTTTTGTCTTTAAGTCATAACTTACTATCCCTTTACCTAAATAAGGCGGTGTTAAGCGATAGAAATGATTCTTTTCACCTATGATGCTGATATGGTCACATTCAATTATAGCCCCTTTTTTCAAAGGCTCTTCCAGTGCTGCTTGGTATATCTAGTACTTCTTTTTTTAGAAAGAAAGCGGGACTCAGTGATGATTTCAGCATTAAGCATTTGAGGAAAACGTTTTTAACAAAATTGCATACTAAAACGGGTTTTATTGAATCTTTGGGGTATCAAAGGTCAGCAAAAGTAACGTTGAACAATTATATTGATAAGGTTCAAGTTGTAAAGGAGATTAATAAAATTGGGTTTGGTTATTTCAATGAGTAAAATTATATAACAATAAAAGGGTAGAACTACGTAAAGTTCTGTGATAATAATTTAATACATTTGAAAACAATGTATCATGTATTTGCTGAAATTTATTAGAATTAATAGTTTAGCGCTTTGTAAATTAAGGTATTAAAATTAATTTAGGGCTAATGCTTCGATACACTTCACAAAATCAAAAAAAATAAATTGGATTTATTTAGCAACACAGAACAGGAAGAAGAAAGCCGAAAAAACAAACTCGGACACGCGGATATTGAATATGTTAAATCTGTTGGTATCCTTACTCAAGCGAAAGGGTTTATGGAATCATATGATTATACATTAAACCCATATTCAGGTTGTTCATTTGGATGTAATTATTGCTATGCTGCTTTTTTCGCACGCTCTACAGAACAAAAAGACAATTGGGGTAAATGGGTAAAAGTGAAGGAAAATGCATTACAATTATTAATTAAATGGAGAAAAAAACCTTTAATAGATAAGACAATCTATATAAGCAGTGTGACTGACCCCTATCAGCCAATTGAGAAGGAGCTTGAATTAACTAGAAGCATATTGAATGAATTGGTAAACTATCACAAGCCAAGATTAGTGATTCAAACAAGAAGCCCGTTAATTACAAGAGATATTGATTTACTAACAAAGTTTGATGTTGTTCAAGTTAATATGACTGTTACCACAGATAGTGAGGATGTTAGAAAGGCATTTGAGCCTATATGTCCATCAAATAAGTCAAGGTTAAAAGCAATTCAAGAAGTGACTGAATCAGGAATCCAAACTTGTATAACAATGACACCTCTTTTGCCATTGCAAAATCCAAATGAGTTTGTAAAAGAACTCTTGAATACAGGCGTTAAAAAATTTATAGTTCAACCATTCCATCCAGAAAAAGGAAAATTTGTAGCAAGTACAAGGGAGTTAGCAATAGAACAAATGAAAAAAATGAATTGGAGTGAATCAAAGTATAATGAAGCTGTTGAAGTATTTAGAAAGGAACTCCCTTGGTTAGGAGAAGGAAAACAAGGATTTGCTCCAATTTAATAAGGTATGAAGGAACAACTAAAAGCTTGGCTTAAGTCCGAACAAAACAATCTTGATTTGATAATTGCTAAGTCTGCAGTTTCGTTCTACAGACAGAATAAGGAAAAATCAAATTTTCAATATGACTTAAAACAGTGTCATATTGAAAGTTATAATTTGATAAGAGGAAAAGATTTATGTTATGATAGGCCAAGTACTGCTTTTGCTTATTCCCTATGGTATCATCCCAGAAGGGTAAACACTTTTCTTTCATTTTTTCTAGATAAGATATTGGACCATAATGAACAGCATTTACAGCTATTTGATTTAGGTGCAGGTGCGGGAGCAATACAATGGGGTTTAGGATTGATTTATGTAGGACTTGTAAGGCTTGGTAAGAAGCCATCTAAGATTACAGTTATAAACATCGATACGAGTCCTTTTATGTTAACATATAATAGAGATTTTTTATGGGCGGAATTTGTAAAATCATATCCTGAGATTGATGAAAATTTTATTGTAGAGTATGAAGTTAACTCTTGGAATAATGAAAAAAAATTAGAAACTTCAAACCCAATTCTTTCAGCAAGTTACCTTTTTGACGCGTCGGACAATAAAAATGAAATTGCTAATGATTTTAAATTGTTAGTACAAAAATACAAACCGAAGACAGTTTTGTTGTTAACTTCTAATCAACCAGAAAAACGTCCTTTTATTCAAGAATTAGAAAAGGAATTTAAACAGCAAGGTTTTAATTCACAAGTGGTTTTAGAAAGTAATTTGATGTTTTCAAATCAGCTAACAAATATAAATGATGTTAGGAATAAATTATCTATAAGCTTAAATGTTTCTGAATTACAACGACCTTCTTATTGGCGTGATAGTAGCCATTATGGTTTGATTTTGCAAAATCCACAGTCTGAAATAACTTTTTCAAGTGGTCCTAATAAAATTTCTAGTATCGATATTTTTAATCCACCGATAACCGTTAGAAAAGATGTAATTTTAAACGACAAACAGAAAAGAGCCGCAAGGAATAGTGATTTGCCTTCTGTTATTGTAGGCCCAGCAGGTTGTGGAAAAAGTATTGTCATCACTGAAAAAGTAAAAAATATAATTGAAGAAAATAAATATAATCCTGATTTAAAAATTCTTATTACAACCTTTAATAAGGGATTAATAGGCAAATTAGCTGAATGGCTTATCAGTATTTTAGATTCAACAAAGTATCAAGTAAAGTACGATACTAACTTTTATGGTTACAATGATAAATCAAGTCATTTTACTTTCAATAATTCACAACAGACAAATATTAGACTTCTTCATTTTGATATGCTGCCAAAATTACTTGGAGGTGTCAGGTATAAAGGATTAGTTGAACATTCGAAACACTTTAGTTTACTTGATGAAATTATTAAAGAAGTAAGAAGGGAAGAAAAAATAAACAATGAACAATATGATAATATTTTAAATCATGATTTCCTTTTTGAGGAATATCATAGAGTTATTTACGGTTTACAAGTAGGTGTTGCAAAAGGAGAGAATACTTATTTGACGATTAAAAGGAAGGGTAGAGGAAATAATCCATCTATGCCAAAAAATAGTTATAGGAGACAACTAGCTTGGAAATGTTTGACAGAGTATGCAAATAAAATGCATGTTTTAAGTCTCCAAAGCTTTACTTTAAGGCGACAATATTTTTATTCTAAATTAAAATCAAAAGAAATAAATATAAAGTACGACCATATTTTAATTGACGAGTTTCAAGACTGTACTGATGCAGATTTTGAAATATTTTATATGATGATTAAGGACCCTAATAATTTTACGATTTCTGGAGACCTTGCACAATCAATTCACTTAGGCACTGCAGCAAATATTCCAAGAGATGAAAACATGGATAGACGACAATTTTATCGTCTTGAAGGTTCATATCGTTTGCCAGTAAGAATAAGTGAAAGTATAAAAAAACTATCAGAGGCTATTGTTCATAGATTTGGAAATAATGAGGGAGCAATAAGTATCACTCCATATAAAGGTTCCCCGCCAGGCGCAAGACCAATTGTTGTTTATGGTAATTCAATATTGGAATTATCTGAGAAAGTTTTAGAAGTATTTAAAACTTATAATATTTACGGCCTATCACGCATTACAATTTTAGAAAAAGATTTAGAGCTATTAAGAGAACTTGCTTTAAAAGGGATAGTAACAGAAACTGATACTATTTTAAGCCTAAAAGGACTTGAAAAAGAATGTGTTTTATGGTCTACAAGAATCCCTTTAGAATTTGAAAAAGAAAAATTTGAATTTGCATATACGATTGTAACTAGAACATCTTGTATATTAATTATAGCTTTAACAGAAGACACCCAAAATGTATACAAAGAAATACTTGGATTATTAGATAGAGAGAGATTGATATTTTGGGATAAACTAAGCGAAACAAAATTCGATACTTTTTGCGAAGAGTATGAATTAATAACAATTGAAGATGAAGACTAATAAATCTTAATTTATATTCTAAAAACTACACTCTAAAACTACACTTAGATAAAATAAAAAAGCCTTACATTTCAGTAAGGCTTGATTTTACTGGTGGAGAATACCGGATTCGAACTCGTCCCCTCTTGCATACTAGTAGTAATAATTTTGATTTTTATGTTTGTAAATCAATGTGCTGCAAATTTTTGAAATTACAAAATGTAGTGTTTTTTGCCAATTTTGTACTCAATAACTGTACTCAATATTCCTTAAAATGTTAAGTGCTTAATTATTTTATTCTAATTTTAGAATTTTACCGATAAATTCCTCTTTTATAATTTAAAGTGTCTAATTCGACTAATGTAAAAACATTTTTTTTAACATATACGCTTGATATGTAGTTAATTGCGTATATTTGGTATGAATATGTGTTAAATTATTTCCTATTTACTTATAGACTAACTAATAAACTTAAAGTATGAGAAATTTTACAATAATTGTTTTTTTAATTCTTTTGGGGTTATACTCTTGTGCACCAAAAGGTCCTCTAGCTAGTGTTGAAAATAAAGTAGACAATAAAATTGGTAATGCAGTAATGGACACAATAAAAAATTTCGGTTATGTTCCTATTGACCCAATGCCAGTCAAAGTAAATAATTATGACGGTTTTTTTAATATAACAAATAGCGATTATCTAAATGCATTATCTGATGAAACTATATTAGTAGCTACAGGAATTTATAATAAAAATGGAACAGTAACTTTCGGTCCTATAGGAGGCACAATAACAGGCAAAAAATATGTAGTAATTTTAGACTGGATTAAATACACAACATTATCACAATTAATTTCTGAAAATATGGCGGGAGAAATTGAATTGTATGATAAATATGCCTATAATAAAACTGACTTTAAAGGAAAAATAAATTCAATACCAATTTATGAAGGTATTGGGTTAAGAATTCAAGCTACTTTCATCGCTACTAGCGCAAATTTAGATGTTAATGGTATTTTTGGATTATCAGGTAAAGTCGACTCTTCAAGTTTTAAAGGAAGTATTGTTATTCAGTCTATGGGTATAAGTGGTAAATCAGTCAATCTTCCTCTACCAAGTGATATAAACCCCACTTCAATTCAAAATGCTTTAATGGCAATTTCTTCCATAAGAGCTTTGGTATATACATCTGACAATAAAGACTTAAAAATAACACCAAGAATTATAGGTTTTTACAATACGATTGGAGACAAAACAAATAGAGACCAAATGGTATCTTTTTTGTCATCATTAGAAATCCCTTTTATTGTAAGTCCTACTGCCGAACAGCAAATTGATTTTTATGAAAAAAACTTAAAAACTAAAAAAAAGTTACGTGAACTTGAGAAGCTTTACAATGATGAAAAAGTAGAAAATATTTCATCTAGAAAAATTAATACCAACTAAAAAACATGCTAAAAATTATTGATGTTGTTAGTAATATTTATAATTTGGCTTAAAATAGAAATTGTTACAATTTCAAAATTTTTAGTAGATTATTAATTACGATTAATAACCTCAACCGAATCATTATGTCTTTGCATTCAGTCATGTGGCAAATTCTTTCACACGAATATTAAAGGACAATATGCGGAATCACAAATAGGATAAAAAGGCAAACCCATAATAGCTACTACAGCAGATTGGATGTTATGCTTATTCGAAAAGAGCACTCTAAAACTACACTTAGATGAAATAAAAAAGCCTTACATTTCTGTAAGGCTTGATTTTATTGGTGGAGAATACGAGATTCGAACTCGTCACCTCTTGCCTGCCAGGCAAGCGCTCTAGCCAAATGAGCTAATCCCCCAATGCGATAGCAAATAAAGTCAATTAATTGACAAAAAGCAAATTTCAAATTGCATCGATAGGAATTATTTTTCAAAACCGTAACTTTACGATAAAATTTATTTTTATGAGTTCAGAAAATCAAAACGGTTCCTTAGAAACCACTTTTCATAACACTGTAGCAACAGTACAATTTGGGCATCCGGCGAGTAATTCGTTTCCTCGTCAGTTATTGGACAGGTTAACAGCTGAAATTAATTCGTTAAGTCTGAATAAAGACATTTCTGTTATTATTTTGAAAAGCGAAGGAGCAAAGGTTTTTTGTTCCGGTGCTTCGTTCGATGAGCTTTTGCAGGTAGAGAATGAAGAACAGGGATTAACCTTTTTCTCTGGTTTTGCTCATTTGATAAACGCGATGCGAACTTGTTCTAAACTAATTGTCGGACGTGTTCAGGGTAAAGCTGTTGGTGGCGGTGTTGGAATTGCTTCGGCTTGTGATTATGTTTTGGCAACACCGGAAAGTGCTATCAAACTTTCTGAATTGGCGATCGGAATTGGTCCTTTTGTGATTGAACCAGCTGTTTCGAGAAAAATAGGAAAAACAGCCATGACCCAAATGACATTGGCGGCGCACGAATGGAAATCGGCAGAATGGGCATTGCAAAACGGACTTTACAGCGCGCTTCATCCAGCCGAGGATTTAGACGTTGCCGTAGAAGATTTTGCTCAAAAACTGAGTTCATACAATCCCGAAGCGTTATTCGAAATGAAAAAGATGATTTGGGAAGGAACAGAACATTGGGATTCGCTTCTTGTTGAACGTGCTGCGATTACAGGAAAATTAGTTTTGTCTGATTTTACCCGAAAAGCATTGACACAATTCAAAAAATAAGGAAGGTTCGCAAGTCACAAAAGAGTATTTGAAGTCTAATTTTGTAAAGAATGTATAAAATGAAAATCATTTCATTGTTGCAGCAAGTAGATGTTGCAGAGAAAATTAAGAATGCTCCGGACGAAAGTTATCAGATAGGAGTGGTCATTGGATCGTTTATTCCGTTTGTAGTTTTAATCGGAATTGCATATTGGATGTATAACAGCGCTAAAAAAAGGGAGTAAAACGGTTATTAATTTGTAAATTTGCAACCTAAAATTCAAATCGATGAGTAATATCAGAATTACAAAGCAATTTAGTTTCGAAACCGGGCATGCTTTATATGGTTACGACGGAAAATGCAAAAACGTTCACGGGCACAGTTATAAATTATCGGTAACGGTTATTGGTTCACCAATTACAGACCGGTCGAATGTGAAATTCGGAATGGTGATTGACTTCTCTGACCTAAAGAAAATTGTAAAAGAAGAAATCGTCGATCAGTTCGATCACGCGACTGTTTTTAACGAAACTACACCACATATCGAATTGGCAAATGAACTTAAAAGCCGTGATCATCACGTAATTTTAGTCGATTACCAGCCAACAAGTGAAAACATGGTCGTTGATTTCGCTAACAGAATTATGAAACGTTTACCAGCCGGAATTTCTTTGTTCTCCCTTAAACTTCAGGAAACAGAATCTTCGTTTGCAGAATGGTACGCGAGTGACAATTAATTATTAGTCGAAAGTTTGAAAGTCTAAAGTCAAAAGTCTTTTTTAGTCTTTTATCTAACTGATCTAGTGTATAAAAATCTAAGGATCTAACAAATCCAGTATCTAAGAAGTCTAATGTCTAAGAAGTTCTAATAATCCAATAATCTAAGATCGAACAAATCGAGGATTTAACAAATCCAGCATCTAAGAAGTCTAATGTCTAAGAAGTCTAACAATCCAATAATCCAATAATCTAAGGATCTAACAAATCTAATAATCTAAATGAAAAAAAAAGTATATTTTGCTTCTGATCAGCATTTTGGAGCACCAACTGCTGAGTTGAGTATGCCTCGTGAACAAAAATTTGTGGCGTGGTTAGATGTAGTTAAACACGATGCAGAAGCGATCTTTTTATTAGGTGATTTATTTGATTTTTGGTTTGAGTATAAAACCGTTGTACCCAAAGGCTTCGTGCGTGTTTTAGGTAAATTGGCTGAGCTTCGTGACAGCGGAATTCCGATTTACTTTTTTGTTGGAAATCATGATTTATGGATGGACGATTATTTCGAAAAAGAATTGAATATTCCGGTGTATCACGATAACAAAGAATTTACGTTTAACGGAAAGACCTTTTTGATTGGTCATGGTGATGGAAAAGGACCTGGAGACAAAGGCTACAAGCGAATGAAAAAGGTGTTTACTAATCCGTTTTCGAAATGGCTTTTCCGTTGGTTGCATCCTGATGTTGGGGTAAGCTTAGCACAATACTTATCAGTTAAAAATAAACTCATTTCAGGTGATGAAGATGTAAAGTTTTTAGGTGAAGAAAACGAATGGCTGGTTTTGTACGCCAAACGTAAACTAGAAACCAAACATTACAATTACTTTATTTTCGGACATCGTCATTTACCCATGATTATTCCTGTGGGAGAAGACTCCAATTATGTAAATCTGGGCGACTGGATAGGCTATTTTACATATGGTGTTTTTGACGGAGAAACTTTTGAGCTTCAAAAATTCGAACAATAAACATTCCCAAAATTTATTTTTTATTGGGTGGATAAACCGCTATTTTGTGTGTTCTCAACGAATAACTTGACATTGCGCCACCATTTGATTTCTGAAAGCGTATTGCTTTAGAATCCTGTTTTGGCATGTGACATTCTACACAATTCGTAAGCAGCGATTTTCCTGCTGTTTTTATTGTTGAAGGTGTATGTTCTATGCCTTGATGACAACTAATACACATTGATGAATAAGTAGCGAGATTTTTGGAGGCGTTTTCATGCGGATTGTGACAATTCATACAATCCATAGCTTCACTTTTTTTGAAACATTTACTCTGAGCAAGTAAACCTAATTGATTTCCGTGCACATCATAATTAATGCTGTCATTCGAAGCAGGAACTCCTCTAAAATAATCTAATAAATCATCGCCGGGTTTGTACTGAAAACGTGATTTTATCTTTAGTTTGTCGTTTCCGGAATGACATATTGCACAGGCATCTATTCTTTGCTGTTTTTTTAAATCTTTAAAAGCAACAATGTTTTGGGCTTTTTTAAGATCAGGAAATTTTAAATGTGTTCGAACATGTTGTTTGGCTGGTCCGTGGCAACGTTCACAGTCGATTCCATAAATAAGCGTTCTTTTGCTCATGAAATCTTCGACTTCCATCGTCATAAAAGTAATGCTGTCTGAACTCGTCGTAACATACCTGCTGGCAATGTTTGAACTATGACAGCCAAAACATTCTTTGTCTATTTGCCTTTCGAAATTAGGAACCGTAGCCGAATAACCAGGACTTGTTGCCCAATCATTTATTGATTTGTAATAGGAAATAGGTAATTCAAAAGTATAGTGGTTTTTCCAGTATGCGCTTGTTTGTGCATTTTTGATCCCAAACAGAATTTCGAACGGATAGGCTTGTACTTCTTTTCCGTTTTTATACAAAACCTGATACAATGTATCTCTACGTTCTTCCATCACCAATTTGGTGTTCGCATCATAGACAAAAGTATTTTTGCCATTTTTAAAATGACCTAAGATGTTTTCTTTGGTTGCGGGAGAAGAAGCTTTGAAATGGGAACTATGAAAAGCAGATTCAGATTGTATTTTATGGCATTGAATACAGCTTTCAGAACCAGCGTAATCAGTTCCGCGTGGATCTATGTAATTATCGGATTCCTTTTTACAACTTGTAAAAAGAATGATTAATGCCAATATGGAGAATAGAAATTTTGCTTTTTTCATTGCTGTAAATATACTTGTTTTTGTAGGAAAACAAAATATATTTCAATAATGAAAAAAGAAATCCAAAATGTTCAGTAAGTCTAGTTTAAACCCACTCCGTAAACGTATTCGTCTAAGTCAATTCTAAATAAAGAACCTTCTACCAAGTCTTTAATCGATTTTAATTCTGTCATAGAGACTGCAAGATCAATTTGACTGCAAGGTGTTTTAAGTAAAAATTTATGGCAGGAATGTTTTAATTCGCAAGCTTCACAACAAGTATTGTCAAGAATACTGTCCTCAATTAAAGAACAAAACTGGTTTAGTTCCTGAACAGTAAAATAAAAACCGGTTTCCTTAAAAACCAATT
>Ga0247807_10002423_pt1 | contig 10260 bp, 12 predicted proteins | sample UWRJL074202C1_FD_179931 | JGI IMG/M metagenome (GOLD analysis project Ga0247807, IMG submission 179931) | Plant litter microbial communities from Arlington Agricultural Research Station in Wisconsin, United States - UWRJ-L074-202C-1 | ecosystem: Environmental > Terrestrial > Plant litter >...
ATTTTTATAAATGGAAAATTTAGAAATTAAGTCCCTATTGGAAGGGATACAAACAAAACTAGAAGCCGGGCTTGACGAAAAAGCAACAAAAGCGGTTCAGTTAGAAGTAAAATCATTGCAGGATAAAATCGACGCAATGGGAGACAAAGCATCTACTTCAGATGTTGAAGCTGTTAAATCATTAGCCGAAGGTATCAAAGATACTTTGGATCTATTGGATGTAAAGGTTCAAAAAATCAGCACCAACGCAGGTGCGATTGAAAAAACCAAATCTTTTAATGAGATATTAGCTGATACAATCGAAAGCAACATTGAAGCTATTAAAAACTTCTCTGGAGGCCAGTTGAAACTAGAAACTAAAGCCGTTGGCGATATGTCAATAGCTGCGAACTTTCCAACAGCTACTGGTTTATATCAGGAGCAACGCGGTTTATATGTACCACCATTTGAGCAAATGTGGCTAGGTGATATTTTGCCAGGTGCTACTTCAGGCGGTACTGGTATTGTTTATCCTGAACGTAACGGTGGTGAAGGTGAAATTGACGAATGGGATGGAACTGAAGATAAATCACAAGTTGATTATGATTTTATCAAACGTGAGATTTCTTTTGTTTGGTTAGCAGGTATTTGTATTATCGAAAGGGAAATGCTTGACGATATTCCTTGGTTAACCAGCTACCTACAAAACCAGTTGTTATTGGACTTGAAAACACGTGAAAATGCGTTTATCTTAAATCGTGCAACTACTGGCTTATTAGCTAAAGCTACTGCTTATGACGGTACTTATACCGTTCCTGTTGAGCGTTTGGTTGATGCTGCTTATGGTCAATTACCTGAAGACACTTTCGGTCAGCACCGCACTACTCACTTTGTGATGCGCCCACGTGCAACTGTAGAAATAGGTTTGAACAAAGCAGCTGGCTCACAAGAATTTGATTTGCCACAAGGTACTATAGGTTTTTCAGCGGGACAGCTTAACTTAAGCGGTATCACTACTGTTGCAACCACCTCAATGGCAGAAAACAATTTCTTAGCCTTAGATGCACGTGCAACTCAATTTGTTAAACGTATGCAACCTGAAATAAGGATGTTTGAAGATGCTGCTTTGGCAAAACGTAACAAAGTAATGTTCCGTATTGAAGAACGTGCTGCATTAGCGGTGTTTAACCCTAAAGCTTTGGTAAAAGGATTGTTAACACCTGAAGGAGTTTAATATTAACTTAGGGGGTGTAATAGCCCCCTTTATAACTTAAAAGAAAATGAAAAAACTATTATTACTATTAGCCGTTGTTGGTTGCTTATACTCAAAAGTAAATGCACAGGCAGTTGCACTTATTTCAACTACAAATAACACTGCGCTTGACACTGTAACCAATACAGCAACCCGCATACAGGCAGGCATCTTAAATGGCTATCAGGATGTTGTTAGCGTTGTTGCAACTGTTACTGAAATATCTGGTACTACTGGCGGTGCAGTTACTTGCTGGGGGTCAGTTGATGGTGTAGCGGATAGCTATGTTAGAGTTGATGCTAATACATTTACGCCAGCGGATCAGGCAGGCGCACAAAGCTACGGATGGTTTATCGAGCCGTCTAAATTCCCATATTATCAGGTAAGATATACAGGAACGGGCACAATGGCTGCAAAGCTAAAATCGAAAATACTTGGTAGAAAAAAGTAAGACTTTTTAAGGGGAGCGAAACCCCTTTTTACCACTAAAATATTAAGTTATGAAACTGAAATTTAAAAGGAATTATTTAGACTTTAAAGAGGGCAAGGAGTATAATGTTGAGCCGTTATCTACAGCAAAATATATTATATCAATGTCAATAGCTAAAGAGGTTGTTGAGAAAGACGGTACGCCAAAAAAAGCTAAAGAACCAAAGTCAAAACCAACTGAATAAATGTATCACCGCTATCCATACGTTAAAAAATCAACTCCTAAAGTTACCTATACCGTTATTACCGATGTGGAAACTGAAGTAATAACCTTAGAGGAAGCTAAGCAGTTTATGCAGATTGATTTTGACGATTTTGATAGCGTTATATATATGCTTATCAAAGCAGCGAGGCAAGAAGCCGAAAGATATACAGGTTTAAGTATTGGTAATCGTGAAATTCAATTAGGTGGGGATTGGGAAGAGGAAGATGCTTATATGCCTTTTGAACCTATTATAAGCACATCTGATAGTGGCGTTCAGGTAGTAGGTTATACAGATCAAACGTTGCCAGGCGACTTAAAGTTAGCCATTTTAAACATGGTTCACATTTCATTTGAAAACCGTACCACTGGGCTTAATTACGGGACTTCATTAAAGTTACTTGACAGATCTCGCAGACGTGTAGGGCTATGAACGGCGGGAAATTAACTCAACAAATACATTTTCTATCCTACGAATTAGTTAGTGATGGCGCAGGTGGTTCTGTATTAGATGAAACCCCAATCCATGAACTATGCACGTATGCCCAAATAAGGCAAATTAAAGCCTCTAGGGTAGCCGAAAACTTACAGGAGGGGATTAATGCGGTATATGAGATTAAGCTACGCCAAAGATGCGGATTTAGCCCACAAGGTAATTATACAATTGATTGGGGAGATAAATCCTTAGAGATAGTTGAAATAACCGAAGATGTTGCAATCCCCAGACAATGGGTAATAATAGCTATACACCGTGGCACAGGGATATAGAATAAATGGTATGGCCTCGCTACAGGCAAAGCTAAAAAAGTTGCCTGGGCAGGTAAAGCAAGCGGCTATTGCTGATATTGAAGATGCCGCGGACGCTATAGTAATGAAAGCCATTCAAAAAGTACCTGTTGATTTGGGTGTACTAAAACAAAGCATAGGCAATCAGCCAAAAAAAGGCGGGTTAAATTATATTGTTTATGTTAGTGCCGATTATGCACCTTTTGTTGAGTTTGGTACAGGTGCAGAAACAACAGTGCCGGCAGGGTTAAGCGAATACGCAAGCCAGTTTAAAGGTAGCGGCAATAATAGAAACGTTCCTGCGCAACCTTTTTTCTTTGCGGGGTATTTTGAAGAGCGTGCAAAATTATTAAAGACTTTAGAACGTAGTATAGCGCAATATTTATGAAAGATATACACACACCTGTCAGGCAGTTATTTTATAACGTTATCGAAACTACTTTAGGGTATAAGCTATATGAGAATGGTGCTATACCCGATACCGCGGTAACGCCATATATAATTATATCAGATGTTACGTCAAGTGAGGATAGCAATAAAACAGGCTTCGGTAATAGCGTGCAGATACTTTTAGATATTGTAACCTCATATGGTAAAAATCAAGTGGGTGGCAGCAAGCCGGTTGACATTATCGCAGGTGATATATTGGCCGCTATTAATAGCAAGGTTAGATTTGCCATTACAGGCGATTTGCAAATAGTCAATACTAAAGTTTTACAAGATCAAAAAATAAATGCAAAATCGGATACAAATCGTATCTTTAGGCGACTAATAAGATTTCAACAATTAATAATGGAGGTATAAATCATGGCTACAAGAGCTTACATCGACGGTAAAGACGTTGTATTATTTATTAAAAGGGTAAACAAAACACCGACACCTGAAACTGTTTTCAGGGCCGTTGCATGTTTGGAAAGTAACGGATTTAACGGTACTCGTGAAGAGAAAACCGTAAACAACAAATGTTCCGCAGGATGGAAAGACGGTATACCAGGTAATGGTAGCTGGGGGTTTTCGGGTAATGGTCAGGCAATAACAGATGTTACATCTGGTGAGGCTAACTTTCAGGAATTAGCCGAAATATGGGCGGCTGGTGAAGTTTTTGAAATGAAAGCCGCTAATGCTGACGGTTCATACTATCGTGGCGGCACTGCTATGATTACTGACTGGAGCGAAGATGCAGGGCCAGATGATCCGCTTTCTTTTGATACTACTATCAGCGGTTTAGGCGCACCTGTAATGGTAGAACCTGAAGCATAATATATGAACGGATATATAAATATAAAACTTGGTGATAAAAACCGAGGCATAAAGTTTGGTAACAGGGCTTTGCTTGATGTGATGGCAAAGCACCAGATTAACGGCGAGGCGGGTTTGAAATTCAGCTTTGACCTGTTGGTTAGCCTGGTTTACTTTGGATTGGTAAATAACTGCATGGTTTCAAAACAAAATGTAGATTTTACCGAAGAAGAAGTAACCCAATGGGTAGATGATTTACCAATGCCGCAACTTACTGAAATATTTAATGTATTTCAAAAGAGTTATGCAGGTGAAGCTAGCGACGAACCTACCAAATCCGTTAAAGGAAAAAAGTAAATTTAGCATTCCCAACTGAACGGGAATTGCTAGAAATAGTCGGCGAGTTGGGCGTTCCATTGTTTGATTTCTATGAAATGACGTGGAATGAATGGTGTTTTTATTCGGCTGGGTTGTATAAATCCAAAATGAAAGAGTGGGAGCATACCAGGGTAATAGCATGGATGGTTTATAAATCAAATGCAGACCCTAAAAAGTCCGCTAAAAATATGTTAGCATGGTGGAAACTTTCAACTGACAAAACAACCAACAAGCCTAAAAGAAAACGAGGTAAACAATTAACTAAAGCCCAAAAAGAAAACTTTTTTAATAGGATGCGCTAAATGGAAAGATTAGAAATTGAAATATTAGCGGGGATTAGCGGTTTAGAGAAAAGTTTAAACGCTGCTCAATCCAAATTAGAAAAGTTTGGCAAAGCGGCCGAACAATTAGGGGCAACCTTTAGTAAGGCGTTAACGCTACCTATAGTTGGACTTGGTGTTGCTTCAGTTAAAGCTTTTGGTGACATACAGGCCCTTAAAAACGGGTTAACAGCCGTAACAGGTAGCGCAGATGAGGCGGCAACACAGTTTGTTCGCTTACAAAAGATAGCCAAACTACCAGGGTTAGGATTGCAGGAAGCAGTTAAGGGTTCAATCAACTTACAGACCATTGGATTTAGTGCAGAAAAAGCAGAAAGTTCAATGGCTGCTTTTGGCAACGCTGTTGCTACTGTAGGTAAAGGGCGTGTTGAATTTGAACGTGCTATTTACGGTTTACAGCAATTAGCCAATACGGACTTTCCGCTTGGCGAAGACCTAAACATTATAAAAGACGCTATTCCGCAAGTTACACCACTTTTAAAAGAGGCGTTTGGAACTGCGCGTAGCGATGATTTAAAAACACTTGGCATCACATCTCAACAGGTTGTTGATACCATTATAAGTGGCCTTAATAAACTCCCACCTGTAACTGGAGGTATTAATGGCGCTTTCGAGAATTTAGGCGACGGTGTTAAAACTAACTTAGCTGAAATAGGAGAAAGTATTAATACAGCTTTTGATATTTCGGGAATAATCGATGCATTTATTGGTAAATTATCTTCATTAGTACAAGCATTTAGGTCTCTATCCCCTGCCACTCAAAAAGTAATCATAACCATTGCGGGAATATTAGCTGCACTTGGGCCAGTAATATTAGGGGTTGGTGTATTTACAACATCGGTTATACCTGCATTAACGGCAGGGTTAACTGTATTAGGTGGTGCTTTTGCTGCCATAACTGGCCCAATAGCATTAATAGCTGTAGCCATTGCGGGGGCTGTGTATCTAATTATAAAGAATTGGGATAGTATAGTAGCGTATTTCACTACAGGTGTGGGCAAAGGCGTGTTTGATGTGTTAATAGATACGTTTAATTCGGCTGTAGATTATATAAAGGCTTTATGGTCCGGTCTAACTAAATTCTTAACAGCGTTTTGGAAAGAGTGGGGCGGTACTATAACCATGATTACCAAAACCGCTTTCGGTCAAATTATTGAGGTTATAAAAATCGCATTTACCATATTAGGCACTGTTTTTAAATTAGCTACAGCCGTTTTAACTGGTAACTGGTCAGATATTGGCCCGATATTAATAAACGCAACTAAGCGTATATGGAACGGCATAATAAGTATCATAACTAATGCTATACAATTTACCACTGGGTTATTAGCGAAGTTTTTAGACTTTATCGGATTAGACGGCGTAGGTAAAAAAGTAGCTGATATAACTAATATCATTAAGGATAAATTATCTTTTGATATACCTGTTAAGGTTGACGATAAAGAAACCGAAAAACAGGTTGCGGCATCGACCGAAAAGATAACTAAAACCGTTGTCAAAACAACTGTTGCCGCAGTAAGCGAAGCTGCTAAAAAGACTAAAGAAATATATGAAGAGTTAAATAAAGATTTAACTAAAAATAGTTTACAATTTGGTACTGATAGTTTACGTGAAGATAACGTAAAATCATATCAAAAAGCTATTGATAGTTTAATTGATAATGGTTATACACCCGCAAGTAAAGCTATACAAGATTTAATAAATAAACAAACAAGTTTAAATCTTTTACAAGATGCAAAAGGTCTTGGTTTTAAAACAACAAATGCTAAACCAAATGTAGTTGATGTAAAATTAAATATACCAGCTGTTGATCTATCAAATTTTGATGTTGTTAAAGCTATAACTGTAAAATTAAATAAAGACTTTTTTGATTTATCTCAAACAATATTACAATCAGGTGTTTCAGATGCTTTTGCAGCTATTGGCAATTCAATGGGTGAAGCTTTAGCTAATGGTAGTAACATAATACAGGGATTGGGTGTAGCTTTACTAGGTGTTATTGGAAATATAGCCACTCAACTAGGTAAGGCTGCTATAGGGATTGGTGTAGCCATGATAGGTATTAAAAACGCTTTCTCAAACCCATTTACAGCTATTGCAGCAGGTATCGCATTAATTGCATTAGGCAGCTTTATATCTTCAAAGGTTGCTAATATACCTAAAGGCGAAAATATATCGGCTAATAGCAGCCAATCAACCCCTATCCGTCAATTTGCCAACGGTGGTATCATATCCGGCCCAACAATGGGGTTAATGGGCGAGTATGCAGGCGCAAGGTCAAATCCTGAAGTAGTTGCGCCTTTGAATAAGTTAAAGGGTATGTTGCCTCAAGGTGATAGTGGTGTTATTATACCAGATGTTAAGTTAAGGGGCGAAGATTTATATGTGTCGTTTAAACGCGCATCTAGCAGATTTGGGGGCTTAAATGGCTAAGTGGATAATCGATAATTTCGGTATGCGAATTAATCGCTTTCCTGCTGTAGATACTTGGCACGATGTTAATGTGGTTGTTGATGATAACGGAACTATAACAAACGAACCAGTGCCAGGTAAAATATTTCCTGATAGAAATTGCATGTCTGATTATAACAAGAATAATCGCAGGTTTAGAAGTGACGGTGAGTTAATTACCGAGTTTTGCAACTTAGATACTTATACTAACTATCGGGTTTATTCTCAAAATTGCAAGCCATTTGCTTACGTTCAAACAGATATTAACGCCACTAAATGCGGTTATACCGTACCATTGCCAGAACCATTTGTACCACCTACACCGTGGGGGGTTGCGCCTTATGGATTTTACGCTTATCATAATATTTGTGATGAGAAAAACGTTCCGATTAACGTTAGGATTTATAAACGAAACTATACAGGCGACCCAATTAAGATACAAAACAGTGGTGCAAGCCCTGTAATAATCAGCTATAAAAATACAGATGATAAAAAAACAACTGGCATAAGATCATGTGAATTACAATTGACTTTTGTATCTGGGCCGTCATTTAACTTAGAGCAGTTATACACATCTGATGAACGGGAGTTTAAGGTTATTGTACTAAAAAATGATATAGTTAAGTTTACAGGCTTTGGCACACCATCGGATGCAAGTGAAGAGTTTAGCGCAACCCCTTATGATGTTACATGGAGGGCAACGGATGGTTTAGGGTCACTTAAAAAAGTTGATTACCCTATGCCCGTTGCTGCTAGTACCGATATTAGGCAGAACTTTTTAGAGATTATTTGCTATGCATTAGCATTGACTAATCTAAATTTAGATATAGCCACAATTGTTAATTGTTACGAGGCTAAAATGGCTAATGGGATTAATGATGATCCGTTAAAACAAGCCACGGTAAACCCGCTACGTTTTACCAATAAGGGCAAAGTAATGAATTGTTATGAGGTATTGGAAAAGGTATGTTTGCAATTTGGAGCGTTATTAGTTCAGGATAATGGTATTTGGAACTTCGTTAGAGAAGCGGAATTGGCATGGCCTGTATTACGCAAACGTACTTATAAGTATACTGGTTACTTAATTAGAGGCGAGCAGTTTTTTAACAAGCGTACAGCAACTTGTAAAGGTGATGATATATCTATTTTAGATGATAACCCTACATTGCGAATTGGTAACGCTTACAAACGTGCTGAAGCATTATTGGACTTTGGAGAGATACCATTTCTATTGTACAACGGTGGCTTTGAAATATATAACGGTTCAAACTTCGCTGGCTGGACAAAATACGGTGGTATTAAAGTTAGTCAGATTGAAAAGCAGATAACTACCACTACTGGCAAAGTCGGCAGCGGTGATTTTGCATTGCAGTTTGATGAGATAGCAACCAATGGTAAATATTTGGAAAGTTCAAAAGTGCAGGTAGTTCGGTTGGATAAAATAACACTATCTTTTAATATTGGCAAAACATCTGACAATAATTCTTTAGTTGTTAACCAGCCGACACCACAAGTGCCAGCACCAGGTGGCGCACGTCCCGATAGGAATAATGCAGCCATACCAAATAATGCCACATCTTCAGTTGCTTTTAAATTGCGTATTAAGGTTGGGGAATATTACCTGACCAATCCCGCTAATGACGGCAATTACCAATGGGTTGCGCAATTAGCTATATGTACTATCAATGTCAATAATACAACGGATTCAATTAACGCTTACTTGGTTAAGTTAGATTTGCCTGAAGCACCTATTAACGGTGATTTAAATATACAGCTATTTGGCATATCAAGAGCGACACTAGGAACTTATTACCCTGTTTATATTGATAATATTGCCATTGATAAGAGCACCGAAACCAAAACAACAGGGCAAATCATATACGTTACTCAACAGGATGGTTTTTATACTGACAAATCAGATCAATTAAAGTTGTTATTTGGGGATGTACAGCAGGTAAATGCTATTCAAACGCAAGTGCGGCCAGTTAGAAGCGATACGCTATTGCAGATTAAAAATGATGGGTATGCTATATATACAGTCGATGGCAGCTACTCTACGGGATGGTATGAATACGGGCAATCAACTCAATTAGTACCTTTAGGTATCATATTAACCAGATCGGTATTAAAGGCATACCAAAAACCTTTTCGTTTCCTGCAATCTAGCTTTTTAGGCGAGGATATTTCATATTTAGATATTTTTAACGTAATATTACCTGACGATACAGAATTTGGTAATAGGGTATTTGCGTTATTAAGTGGTGATTTTAATTTAAAAACTGGTGAGGTAAACAATGCTAACTATGCAGAAATATTTAGCAAGCCAGGTAAGGCAGTTGATATAGTTCTGCCAGGCAATTCAGGCGACCCCTCACCACCAATATCACAAAACCCAAATCCTGCCCCTGTAACAACAGAAAGGATATTTACAGAAGAGTTTACACAGGAATTTAAATAATGGCTATACAGGATCAATTACAGGCATACATCGAGCAGGTTACTACGGTTATATCGCAGGAAACGCAACCTGATACATTAGATCCTAATACCATTGGTGATATGGGTACGGATTTGGCCGATATTCTATACGATTATTTGCCAAATCAAAACCGATTTGTTGTAACTGCTGGGACTGCTTCGCCAACTGGCGGTGGCGATACCGATATTTATTACAGGGGTGTAGCTGGAGGTATAGAAGTTTACCGTAATATTTTAGGTACGTGGACTTTATTAGCTACTATCCCAGTTGGCTTTACTTTGCCAGACGGCATATTAGTAGGGTTGCGTACATCTGTTGCGGCTGATGTGGTTACCGTTACTTCAGGTGCGTGGTCAATAGCTAATGCCAAATATGCTAAAAGCACGCAAACTCAATTTACCTTAGCTGCTAAGGATGCTAATTTCGACAGGTGGGATTTTATTTATGCGGATGAGAACGATGATGTACTGATATTAACAGGAACGGCAACAAGTACACCTGTTAAGCCTGCTATACCTGCTAATACGATTGAAGTTGATTATATATATGTTCCTGCTGTAGGATTGGCTTATCCTTTGAGTAATCCTAATGTAGATGCGGGGTTGCCTGTAGTTCGTAAAACTATAGCAGCAGCACAACCTGACGTATATACCTTATCTGTTGG
>Ga0247807_10002424_pt1 | contig 10248 bp, 9 predicted proteins | sample UWRJL074202C1_FD_179931 | JGI IMG/M metagenome (GOLD analysis project Ga0247807, IMG submission 179931) | Plant litter microbial communities from Arlington Agricultural Research Station in Wisconsin, United States - UWRJ-L074-202C-1 | ecosystem: Environmental > Terrestrial > Plant litter >...
TGATGTGCAGCCAACCCTGGTGCCACGTCCACTACCTCATCTTCCAAGAGCACGTTTCTGCTTCTGAGAAGAACTATCATCACCGACCAATATCACAACTTACCAAGACCACCAAGACTTCTAAGACTTCTTAGACTCTTGATATTCTATGCCCATCCCACCATCCTATCCACATATGTGACGTCAAGCATAAAATGAGCCACCGTTCCATCGCACGTTATAATGTTTGCCCCAGCTCCAGAAATGAAATGCTCCTTTGCTATACTTCCCATCATCATTAACACACACAAAATTCTTTATAACAAAACAGTCTTGATACCAAAAAGCAAGCCCACTACCAAAGAAGCATACAACCACACAACTCCTCCCCAACACCTTCAAAATGACGGACGCTTCAATTTTCGACAATGAATTCACCAAATCAAAGGCCCAGTCCGTATCCCCTTTGCCCTCCTTCTGAAAACCCAAGCTCACAAGGTTCCAAGTACTCCATCAGCATCCAAATCTCTCCACTCCGCGCCACCCGACGTGGACAACAACATCCACACGCCAGACACGCGCGACAAGATAGCGCAGGGAGCTGCAAACAGTGGCGGCATGGCCGAGAAGATAAGCGGTATCTTTGGCAAGGCGGGCCCAAAGGATGGGAAGGTGGTGGCAGGAGAGCAGCAGGCGCGTCACGAGCAAGCGAATCGGGATCTGAACAGAGAGTAAAATATTGGCATGGAAATCAAATTGTAATTTAAGGATATGAAGCGTTGCGGGGACTGGCATTTTCGCATTAGAGATACTCAATAAATGTATATGAATCCTTACCCAAAAAAATCCTGATAGGGCCACGAATTAATGATTGGTTGGTCAAGATGTCAACAAGAATTCTAATAGACCAACACGCCAGATAGCTGTATTATGTTGGAAGAAGTAACCAGCTAAAAGTATTCAGGATTTTGATTATTTAAAAGAATAGTGAAGAACGGCTTCTACACTTGATAGCATATACTGGTACAGGCATATCTATTGTTATGAAAACCATCAGTCGGTCTCTAGACCTTTATTCGCATGTTTTCAGTCATTATGTAACTCGGTTGATTACTGTACTTCACACATAAATACTGACTTGGGTAGAAATTGGTGGCACATTTGGAAACAATTTAGATCATTAAAGCGTTCATCATTTATGTGCAATTATTGATCCATGACCAAAAAAAAAACATATTCCATCCGAGCAGCACTATTTATGCCTCAATCTTTTGCTTCAGGATATCCTTCAAAGTAACCGCATCAGCAGCAAACTTGCTGATACCTTCCCGTAACTTCTCTACAGCCATAACATCCTCGTTGAAGTAGAATCTGAAATCGGGCTCGTTGTCAATGTATGACAGCTTCTCGATATCTAAGCTCTTAGCTCCAGAAGAGTCAAGCTTCTTTGGGATAGCCTCAGAAGAGTTCATGAGCTCCTCGAGGAGATTGGGTGCGATGGTGAGATAATCACAACCAGCCAACTCGGTAATCTCGCCGATGCTGCGGAAGGAAGCACCCATAACAATGGTCTTGTAGTCGTACTTCTTGTAGTAGTCGAAGATGGCCTTAACGGATGCTACTCCTGGGTCGTCCTCCTTGGAGTAGGTCTTTCCGGTAGAAGCCTTGTACCAATCAAGGATACGACCAACGAAAGGAGAGATGAGGAAGGCTCCGGCCTCGGCGGCGGCGATAGCCTGGACCTTGGAGAACATAAGAGTAAGGTTGCAGTTGATGCCGTGCTCCTTTTGTAGAATGCGTGCAGCCTGGATACCCTCCCATGTGGAGGCAATCTTGATGAGAATGCGGGACTTGTCAACACCGACAGATTTGTACAGCTAAATCAAGTTAGCTTTGACACCAGGTTATGAAGGTTGTTTGCATCCGTACCTCGATGATGTGGAGAGCCTTGTCAACTGATCCCTTGGTGTCGAAAGAGAATCTGGCATCAACCTCGGTTGAGACCTTTCCTGGAACAACGTTCAAGATCTCCTTTCCGAATTCGACCAGAAGACGGTCGAGGGTGGCATCGACCTTCTCGTCAACGTCGTTTCCGTGCTCCTTACCATATGCGACAGCAGTGTCGATAAGCTTGGCATATTCGGGCTTTTTCGAGGCAGCAAGAATGAGAGATGGGTTGGTAGTGGCATCTTGTGGCTTGTACTTGGCAATTGCTGATGGTTATTAGTCTTGTTTGTGATTCTGAGGAAGGTTGGGTTGGCATACATGCAAAATCACCTGGAGGGGTAAGTTAGCTTTGTTTTTATTTTCAGGGGAAAAGAAGACTTACCAGAGTCACTGACGACAGTCTACAATCATGGCAGAAAGTTAGCAAGCTACTTCTCGGAGTCCCGGAGCAGTCGAGAGGTTGTTATTGTTGTGAAACAGTAAATCTCTCAACGGTTGCCCACGTCGCATTCGGAAGCAGTGGAAAAACAACTTACGGTGCCAGTGGCTTTCAATTGATCGAGAGAAGAAGACATGATTATGGTATAGGTTTTGGGGGTGGTATGGGATGGTAGTGAGGTATTTGTAGAGGTGGTTGTTTATGTGGCGGGTTGGAAAGGGAAGTAGAATCTTTGTTGGGTGACGGAGTTTCTTGTCTCATGAACCCCTCCACCGATGACCAGTGACCCCACTACGACGTGTCGTTAGTAATCTCCTCGCACCACCGGCAACGAGCAGCAATTGGAAAAAGCTTTTGATGCTGGTCTATTATCACCCAATAGTGATTATTAAGATGAACAATCAAACATCAATCATCCATCATCCTTCTACTGAAATCCAGACGAACGGAAATCCGATGTGCTACAGTACAGTACGCTCATTCTTCTGCTCCAACACTCTTCCTTCACGGTCATGCTTCTGTTGGTCCCACACCCGGAATTTACTGAGTACACCCCCACGCCGCCCCTCTCGTGAAGTCCACGGAGAATGTCGGTGCGAGGTGTCACCTTGCAAGCAAACATCCCATTTATGATCCATATGAGTCGAGTCGAGGCGTGTTGCTGATTGACCACATGTTTGCTGGGTGATGCACCGGGATTGAGATCCCTTGCCTGAGAGGAGTCCCGGACGCCTGACGTCCCTCAATCGGATCAACTCCCACCTCAACATTGGAGAAAATGTTCCATCACAGACACAAAAAAGTTGTGTTCCGTGGCGTATTGCAATCTAGAAAGAACTCTCATCAGATGGTGAGGCATGAAGTCGCATTTGTTTGTGGCGAACATTGGTCAAGAAATTGGCACGCATATTATCCTGTGGCTTTAAAAGAGACTTGAAAACCTCAACATAGGCAAATACAGTAGAGTACTATACATTTCATGTTCATTTTGCTTCCATTTGTTCCCATTTCCTATATTACGTCATTCTCACCATTTCTGCAAACTTTCTGCATTTTAAGATTTTCGCTTTTATGATTTCAAAGCAAAGCCTTTCTAGCGACACAAAATGCCATTATGATTTTTTGGGGGCTGATTCTCTCGTTCCATGAAGGCTCCGCACTAGGAGGGAGGCTGAATGAAGTCCACAATTGAGCGCATCTCAATCTCTGATATTGCAGGATCTGGCACCATTCCATCCTCCTTCATATTCAACGCGATGTTTTACATGTTGGCATTTTGACACCTATTATCTCGTAGACCATCCCTCTAAGTATATATTTCTGCGCCGTCCGTGTGATGTAAATATTGCACTGTATGGTTTCTAGTGACATATGGATGCCGAGAACGGGAAGCTCATATTTATCACCAATTTAAAGATTGGAGTTGTGCTTGGCAAGAACCACCGAACGAAAAGGAGCGCACGCAAAAATTTAGCTTGTATGAACACAATACTAGTTGAATTAACCATTTCTATTTATAACTTAAATCATTGGACTCTTTATTTTGGAATGATATCTTATGAAATGCGTTGAAAAGCTTTAACCAAAACTTGTTGGCTTGATAGGGCATAGACTCCAAGTGAAGCTAATGTGAGCCGCTATATTGGTACTTGGAGATCGTTTGAAGTTATTGCAGAACTTAATAGCTAGGATCAAATAAATGGGCAGTGTGAGATGTTACAAGCAGAAACACCTGCAAATAGCGTGCACATGTGCCCTGTCAATCACAACCTAATAGCAAGAAACTTGACTCTTCAACAAGAGCCACGATTTCCAAAGCCTATACTGCTCTATACCAGATGTTTTGAATAGAGAATGATAATAGCTTACCCACCAAACACTCTAGTCTGTAGACGAATAAAAGCAGGCCCTGGGACTTTGAAATCTTTGAAGTCACAAATTATTTCACCCAGAAAAAACACCTTTTGCTGAAATTAAAATATCAAGAGCCTGACTTCAGTATTGAAACACATTCTACTCACTTCATGAACGATTTAGCTCCGCCATCCGATGCTTCGGTGACAGATTGTGATCTAAATTGAGAACTGAATACACGGCAGCTCCAGGCTTGCAGTATCCCAATCTACATCACACCATCAACGCCCAGATTGACTAATCTTTATAGAAAGTGTGCAATTGTCACTTACACACACGGCGCTTAAGTTTTAATCCTGCTAAGATATATGCCACACGGAGTGAGACAGCGATGAAAAGGAGGTAGCACATTATGTGGAGGCTTGGAGCTTGAAACTTGTGTGGACAGTTTACGATCTTGATCTCCTCCTCTTTAGCTAGTGTTAATTCTGTCTATAACCGACTTGGAAAAAAAATTAATAGGGAACGCGTGTAAGTATGTATGTACAATTGTTCTCGTAGGCGCGGTTCTCTCTGGTCTTCCGTGCGCCGCGCTTCCCCCTTGGATATGGATATGATGGACGTAGCAGAAATATACTCTTCAGCGGTCAGATAATCCTCTAGGCCTCTTTCTCAAGTTATCACAATCCTGGGAATGTCTATGCATAATTTGACATTCAGCGCTCGCTGCAGGCTGACCAGTCTTACTAAGTGCCCTTTTTTTTTGTATGTGGCTCTTGGCTTCTTCCCGTACAGAATCGAAAGCGTTCAAAATGAATCAATTATCTCCACATGTCGTGCCAACGAAACCAGATAGGGCTGGCCGGCAAGCGAGCAGAACAAAATTCAGGTATTGTCTCATCCGCCAAGATATATTTGGGGGTTAAAAAACGGTATGGCCACAGTGGTGTGGCGTGAGATTTCCCAAACCATATGCTGCACGTGGATTATTAAGTCAGCCTGCGTTCAGCCTCCGGGAGCTTTACAGTAAAAACAGCGGATTCTGCCGCGTTGGGAATTATGATTGGTGTTCCTTAACCGATTTCTAGAGGATGGAATTTGAATGGCCCCAGGGGCGGTCCTTCAAAAATTCTATGGCTTCTAGAAGCTGAGATATAGCTGGTTGAAGCAGAACTCTGGAAATGCTGGGCATGATACCTGCAGTATTGTGTGGGTGTCTTAGTAAGACCTCACTAGCTTCATATCGAGAAGGTAGCTCAGATATAATGGGACTGATGTACGCTTGAAAACGGTATGTTTAGTTTTATTTTATTGTCGATCATCATGCATTTTGCTTCCTTTACATTTGTTTTGTCCTTTCTGGTATTGGGCCTGCGTGACGTAGTGATGGGGCAGGCCCTTGGTGCTTTTTATTCTTCGCTCGGTCCTGGTGTTGTCGTTCTAGACCCGGTCAATCGCGAGTTTGTGTACAACTTTCATACGGAAACCGGGTTTCACCAGATGCAACGTATCAAACCCAATGTCTTACCGAAAAATAGCACAGACATTGGAGTTACCGGATATAGCAATTCTGCGAATATTTTCGTAAGCGAACCCCATGAAGATGACATATTCCTTCATCTACCATTTCCTCGTGTTTGCGTCGTCAGGCTAACTAGAATAGGCATCTGTGTATTACCAAACTGGTGATAATAGCATAGTACAGCTTAATCTTAGATGCTCTCGCGATAATGGGACGTGTGTCAATTTTGGAGAGCTTTATATTACCGCCAAAGCGGCAAATCAACCAAGTCCAAATACTAGATTAGCGGCAGTTTTGATTTCAAAGGACGTCGGTTACCGGATAACCTACGAGGACAAGACCGGCCTGCTGCGGCAATTCGACTACGCGCAAGATTCTAAAGGCGTTATCACGCCATGGTCAGATGGAAAACGTGTTGGTAACACCACCGTCACGGGTAGCGGGCATGCACTTGCTAGCACATATATCTACAAGGCCAATCTCACGACTGATCCGGTGCCACAGACAGTCTATCATCTTGTTGGGGACACCATACAACCTCAGACATCATATATATATTCAAATTGGACCACTCGAGCAACTAGTACTGCGCGACGCAGTGTCAAGTATAAACGAGACAGCGAGTTCACAGTATGGACCTCAAGTAAGACTATACCCCCTTCAATGCATCTCTATGAAACAGATGAGAGTCATGCTTCTATACTCTAACACTTTCCAGAACCCGCCATCAAGGACCTCCCTTTCTGGAACCCTGCCAATGCTAGTTTTGCAGCGGTGAATTACAATAAGTCAGACTATATATTTTACATCGACATGAAGCGGCAACTGCAAATGATCCGCTCGACAGATGGCAAAAACTGGACCGCTCAACCTAGATTAGACTCGACAAAATGGCCGCTGGCTGATGAACCCAACGCACATATTGCAGCTATCAGATCTAGCAACAAGAATGACACGTCTGCTTATGTATATTATACTTCAGGCCAGAAGCTTGTCCAAGCAAAGTTGTCAAATGACTCTTGGTCTGCATTCAGTGAGGTGGAGAAACCTGCGCCACCCTCTACAGATTCTCTTAACGAGTCACCTCGAGCATCCCGTGGTCGCCGAGTCATTACAATTGCTGCGGCAGCTTGTGGAAGTGCTGTGTTCGCGCTGATAGTATTCCTCATTGTATGGTTCGTGTATCGGAGAAAACAAAAAGCACTTGCTCTGAGGAATGTTGACCTCGCTAAAGATCAGGAGACTGGTAGTTCCAGCAACCTTGACTACACTGGCAAAGCAGAGCTGCACGGTGAGTCAGATGTCAACGAGTTAGACCATGATCCAGAGTGCCTGCTTCTACATCAGCTTCAATTGAGACGACATCATGAGTTGGTAGCAGGCATACCCGTTGAAATCGACGGCACACTTTGCCATTGCGAACTGGGCGAGAATCCAAGATATGAAATGCCTGGGTGCAACGGAGCAAAGGAAATGGATGGAGGTTTTGAAAGCTATCAAACATCAAGTGAGAACAGTCAAGACGCCTCCATCCACACTCCTGACGACCAACTCTCCGTGGAAACTGAAGGAACGGCTCCTAAAATAGAGCTGCCAAATTGGTCTTGGGATATCTTGAGAAGAGAAAGAGAAGAAATAGAAGCGCAGAATAGAAAAAAACGGGAAGAGGCAGAAGAGCTGGTTTCGCCCATTTGAGCAATCAAAGTGTGCTTCCTGGATATGAGCTCCCATATAAACAAATGTAACTAAATTTAGAGTGAAAAACGAATAGGACCTAGATGTTCTCAGGTTTTGCTCTTATTCTTGCACAAATTCTTCTCAGCACTGAATTTTCAAACCAATTGACAAATGGAACTTACTTTCATCTCAAACATTTTCCTTCCTCAAGGAAAATGATGGTCTTTCTGGATAAGGGAATCACGTGGAACCGAAGCAGGCTCCTCTGACGCTAGCGAATCTCTTGCGTTTCGTAAACATTATATCATGCTGATATCCTAGCCGGGAAATTATAAAAAGAGTATGCAGTACACGACCTGGTCACTTATTTAGGAACATTTGAGAAGCAGAATAAGTAAACCCCTAAATTGAAAGAGTTGGACCTCGGTACAGCGGAACACTTGTTGCATTATCGACTATAGATTTTTTTTGTAAGGTAAGTGTTCGAATCCTGTGTTTGCTTCAATACAATCTGAATTCCTTCTTGATTTCCAATGATATACTGACGTGCGTGGCCTCTGCATTGGGCCCAACCCTATTGAACCTGAAGTGTACTATATTCGTGGCTCCAACACTTATTTGTCGCTCCAGTTTTTCTCAATCCTGGTGGTGGCGACATCATTGCTAAGTGGACTGCGTTTGAGTGGTTTTGTACAATGAATAGTGTGTTATTCGAAGAGCGGGCAGGTTCAGAGGAAGTGCATTCTTGATTGTGGTAGTGACAGAGACTTTCAGTTACTGAGATTGGAGATATTGATGGACTGAAGTGTAGGAGACCTTTGAATTTTCGAGACGCTCGATAATGATCTGACGTAGTGAAGTGATATCTTTCTTTGAGTCTGAGATTGTGGAAGGTGAGGTGAGAGAGGTCTTGAGGAGCTTCCCGGAACTCAGTAACGGTATCGTGTAGAGTAGTCTTTCGGACTGATCACCAATCCACGCCCCTTTTTCGCTCCACGATAGATAGTTTCGATAATGTCGATAAGTTCTTGTTTATCCTCAAGCACCCAATTTAGCTTATTATTATTTCCAGTTCCAAAATCGCACATCATGTGTTTGTTCCGAAAGAAAAACATAATTGTTACAGGGTCGTACAGTTCTACAAGAGATATATCAGCGCAGTACTACACAAAACAGCAATAATACAAAGTTTACAATACTTACCATACATCTGCTTGAAGTCGGGGACTTGGTCGAGATCGCACACGTAAATGACAGCAAAGTTCTTGACTCGATCGGCGATACCTGTAAATGTGCAAGATCAGTAAACGCATCACAAAGCGAAAGGGGGCCTATTTACGGTATAGGACTTCATCTTGTCTCATGCAGTCAGGGTCCCAGTCGCGACCAAAGCGGATAATAACTAGTCGCTCTTCCTCACTCATGATAGCCTGATCAACATGCCAGCCTGTGACGAGATGGGGGAGAACGACGGAACCCATGGCGGGGTATGGGAGGCAGTAAAGCAGCTAAAGATCTGGAGTACAAATTGAAAGACCGTATGTTGCATAGAACGAGAGTATGTCAGTCAAACAAGATGCTGTAAAGCTGAGCGGTCTGTGGTTTAACTTTGGTGGGGAATGAAGGTATTCAAGTATTCTTGGGCACCTGTTGGAGAAGTGTCAGCCTTGCTGAGCACACTAGCACAGTCACGTGAAAATAGACACTGGTTTTTCAGTGACAAGCGTGGCCAAAGACCCACTAAATATATAACCACTAGATCTTTCCTGCAACAACGCAATGTATCAGATTCGTATTAATACCATGACTGAAATATTCTTACAATATAGTCATACTAAACTTATCTTCATAATCAAGGAAACTTTGATAAGACATATAGGGACGGGCTTAACGAAGGCCGTTAAAGTTTCTGAAGGTTTATTTCACCACGAAGTCAACGCTCAGGTGCAAACACTTCGCCGCTTACTGTTGGAGAAGCTGGAATTATTATATAGAAAGGAAAACAAATAGAAGAAAAAGAAAGAATTGTAATCTTCGAATTCGAAACTGTGTATATTCTGCTTTGTGCCTAAAAGATTGATAGATAGTTAAAGATACGAAAGGCAGAGCTCGATTGGTATATACCTTTATATTTATCTTTGCCTCATTTTATGTTGGTCTAAATGAGATCACACTGTTGTCACGTGCGAGCTGATTTGTGATCTTGTCGTAGCAGCTTTAAGAATTGCCACTACATAAGCATTCTTTTGACGCTGAGGCTAAAAATAATTAGAGAATACACTTCGAATTTGCAAATTACCTTCTTCCTAAATTTGAGTGTATTAATAAAAGAAGCACTGCATCTGCGAATCTTCAAGAGTGCATATACATAGAGAATGGGGAGATCTTTAGTACCTATGAAAACCCCGGATATGTAAGGCTGTGGAGTAGCTTTATATTGCACTAGACTTGTTGCCTAATTTTACCAACTTTTACACCATACTTCACCTGCCTCTCCTTGCCCTCGCCAAGACAAGCATTATTTGCTGACCCTTCAACCTCTTTATACTTTTGACACTAGGCCTACAGCCTTCAACTATATCGTTCGAATTTCTTTATTCAGCATCCAATCTCCCACTTGAGACAACGAAAAATACGGTTATACAGCCAACCAGCACATATAATGAACACAATGCTCAATTGCTTTCGCAGTGGCAGCAATGGTAGCAGTGACCACAAGTCATCTGGCCGCATAACTCCAAACTCTGCCGACCTTCCAGAGCCTTGGATCCGTTATCACGACAGAGAAGGTGCTCAGCTCTTTTATGATCGAGATACAAAACTCATCTCC
>Ga0247807_10002425_pt1 | contig 10248 bp, 6 predicted proteins | sample UWRJL074202C1_FD_179931 | JGI IMG/M metagenome (GOLD analysis project Ga0247807, IMG submission 179931) | Plant litter microbial communities from Arlington Agricultural Research Station in Wisconsin, United States - UWRJ-L074-202C-1 | ecosystem: Environmental > Terrestrial > Plant litter >...
CCCGCTTTATGTCCCGATTTATGACCACATCCAACCCCAGAAGATGATCTAACGCAGTGGCCGATAATGTGGTTTTATATTTCGCGCTATGCACCATGAATCTCCTGCTAATTCAACATGATAGTGATCACATACGTATCAGTCCAACTCCATACTTGAACGTCTTGTCTGAAGGAAGTATAAACCCGAACTTTAGAGACATATCCGTCTCCTAGGATTCTAGTATCGAATCTTAGCTTTTATTCCATTATATTATCAATCGCTTCCTTAACAAGTCTGTTTTAGTTTAGTTCTTGACTTACCATTGCTTCTGTACAAAAGACTTTAGCTGGCTTTCACGAAGGCATTCCACTTATCAAGAGCCCGGCGGGTGAAACTTTAGCAAGAGATTTTTGAATTGTAATGCGTCACGTTGAGTAATTGCACTTTGACTTGGTTTCGGAAGTGGACGGTGTATGTATGGTACATCCTATGAGGAGACATTATATTATTGTAAATGAGGTTGATAGAGCTGCTTCCGGACCTAACGATGATGATCCTTGATTCAAGCACAGTTTGCAAGCCATGGGTATCGAACAAAGCCCAGCTAATGCTTACAAATACGTCAACTATACAAAGGTAGGGATCAAATCCAGTCATTCACGCCAAAATCGGCAAGCATTGAATCAGAAATGTCTGAAATTATAAAATGAATAGTATTAGTTGTCATATGATGCACTAATCTTTAACTTAAACGAGCTGATACGTGTAAGCTGCCTCCAATCCGCAACAGATAAATTTAACATATTATTACATTATGAACGTTTCGCCCTTATATAAATTACTGACGAGTAGTAGTGCTGGCCAAGAAGCTTGAGGTCTTTTCTTTACCACCATCCGCCGTTAAATGAGCCGCAACGGTTTCCTACTGACACGCCACTGTTAGCCGAATAACAGTCAGTACGTTGATCCTTGCACTTCTTTGCAGCCTTGTCGAAGTTATCACCACCATCGTATCGGTTGCGCTTGAAGAATGAGTACTTGAGCTTGGGCTTATTCTTGTCATTGTCTTTGCAACCTTCAGCGTAAGTGCTGGTGCAAGCACTGTATTGCGCATCACATGCATCTTTACATGCTTGAGTTGGTCCTTGCTTACCACCCCGGCCGTATGACTTGCAGTTCTTGGTATTGGCTTCAGTGTAGAGCTTGAAGGCATATCCGCGATTGAAGTCGGTCTTCCAATTATTGCAAGTGAGGCAAGGAAGCTCAATATCACCAACTGGGTTTTGGCTAGTATAACCCTTGCTTGGGTTGTGGGGCTGTTTGCAGATATTGACTTCAGTAGGTACAGGAACACAATCACTGCTGGTGCTGGTGACTGGACGAGATGTAGTTGCCGGCTTGGTAGCACAAGGATAGACAGTGGTAGAAACAGATGGTTGAGGAGTTGAGGGGTATCCAGCAGGAGGATTGTTTTTCTTGCAAGCAGAGATTCCGCAATTCTTACCAGGGCAGGACTTGGAGCAGTACTTGGAGACACTGTTGCACCAATCTCCGAACTCGAAGCACTTCAAGTTGTCTGGGAATCCAGCCTTCAAGAAGCAAGATATTTTTTGTACTGCACAAGCCGAAACTGCCTTGGAGCATGAGTTGTGATCATTGAAGTCAGGAAGTGGGCTAGAGCACCATTTGCCGCACTTGTATTCGCAAGTCGGCTTAGGAGGTGTGATTGTAACCGTAGAGGTGCAGAGGGATGCGGAAGTGGTAGATGGCTTTGTAGTAGATGGCTTTGTGGTAGGTGCAGTGGTAGGTGCAGTGGTTGGTGCCGTAGTTGGTCCAGTGGATCGTGCAGTGGTGGAGCATGACGAAGAAGATGTTGTTCTATGAGATGATTAGCACCAGTTTCAAAGAGCGTGTTTTCCTCCCATGGGAACTGAAGGAGCCTTAGAGATAAATGCTTACATAATGGAGGAAGCGGTTGATGAGCTGGAGTGAACCGTGGATGAGCTGGACGAAGCAGTTGATGAGCTGGACGAGGTTGATGAGCTGGACGAAACCGCTGGAGGATTGGGGCCTCCACAAGGTTCAGTGGATTCTAGGTCTGAAGCAACATAGAGGTTGAGGGTATCCCGGCCACCACACTTCTGATTGGGATTGCCAGTGCAGGCCATGTCACACTGATTGGTAGACACCGCAAGCGTACCATTGCCCAAAACAACACCGCAGTAACATTCACTGCCAAATTCAACACCTGCAAATGCGTATCCGCCAACTTTGCAAGCTGACAAGCATTTTTCCAGAGTTAAGTCCGTTGAGGCAACTTGGTCTTGTCTCCAGGCCAGGGATTTACCATTGGTTCCCTCATGGTAACAACCGAGAGTTTGGTAGTCGGAGATATCAAGGTCATCAACAGTGGGGAACGTAGGATCTTGGTATACAGAAATGAGATCAGTTCCACCACAAACTTGCGTCTCATCACCAGTGCCTGAAGCCCAAGTCAGCATTTGCCTACACATCACGATATCAAGAATCCAGAAAGGCGCTTGTGAAGTACTCCTGCGCACTTCCAAAGAAAAGCGTAAGATGTCTGTCATGAGGACATGGTGCTCCTCCTGCATCAGGCTAAAGAGCTAACGAATATTCCGAAGCAGATAACTCGGCTTCAAAAAAGTTGACTTACACTTGTAGTTGCACTTGGACTCGTCTGTCTGGATACCGTTGACAGAGGCACCACAGAAGCATTGGCCATAGTATTCCAAGCCAGCATATTCGTAGTCGTTTCCTTGGAAAGATTAGATGATACAGCTTCAACAGACTAGATAGCGTACCTTTGCAGAAAGCAACACACTTCTCGACCGTCATTGTTGTTCTATCAAGATCGGAGCTGTATAAGAGAGCACGTGGGCTGCTGGGATCGATGAAACATCCAGCATATACGAATGGAGTAAAGTCGGTACACGAAGGTTGAGCAGGTCCACCGGTACGCTTACCGATGAGACCGAACTCGCCGGCATTGACACCAGCGAAAAGAGTGGCAGCCGCAGAAGCAGCAATAAGAGAGAGGTTCAACATGTTTTGAAAAGCTCGAACCCGAGTCTGAAGTTAGAAAAAAGAGAGAAATTAAAAGAAAAAGAGATCGAAGTTGGATGAGGATCCCAAGTGCAAGGGAGAAACACAGCCTATATATACATAGATAGAGGTAGCGAAGTACCTCCTTAGGTCTTAGATGACGGTCAGAGACCTAGAGCATGGCAAGGGTAGCGGGGGATCACCGATACGGTGGGTACGACGGAGGTGGAGAGAAAAGCAGAGTTAAGGTGGTGAGCGTAGTACCGGAAGTGGTGAACTATGAATGGCTGATGGAGAAGGCGGCCGGCGGCTTGAGTTGCACGGTCATTTACAAGGATTCATATTTTGAGACCTGGTAGGACAAGGGTAGATGAGAAACTGGTATACCGTAACTTTGCCTCTAAATACTATAGTAAGCCTAGAAGCCGTTCATATAGTTCCAAATAGACGTTCCATTCATTGTGCCCAGCCCAGAATAAATGCTCCGAGGGCGTAGCAGTTCCGGCTTGTAGGAGCAGCGTTAAATCCGAGATCGATTAAATCTATATTGTCTTCCCAGCTCAGAAAACGAGCCGGGACAAGCCACATTATTTGGGATTCAGAGCTTTTCTGAGCCTCGTAGGTAGAACTGGGTTACTGGACTCGTATCGGTGATCTTCTCGATCCAAAAAGAAAAGCAGCCAGTAGGAGTTGTACTTACTCCAAGCGAGTCCGCGGTCCGATGGGTGGTGTACATCATAGCTATGTCTCTAAAAACATGATATCGTATTTGGAATAACATTGGGTGGGCCAGAGCTGAGGCTGAAGTGCGCGAAAAGAACAGCGCAGGTTGTGGTAGTCTTTGCTCGCTCACTTCCTTTTCCCTATTTTGCAGATGTGGATTTCAATCTGGATATGGATGAGCCAGCCATTTTAGGCCACGTAAAGCCCGCGCCCGTTTCAGACCTATGAGTAGTTTAAATCTCGTAGACTGGTAGTATAGGACTATATCATTCCAAAGTATTGCTGATTGGTCCAAGAGGGGCATCAGTGCGTGCAGTGCAGTACCGTGCAGCCCACATCTCACAGCAACTTACAATATAGCCGAGTACTTGCAGCTAGAGTTGAAGTAGTGGGTGGTGCACTTACAAATATTAGAGCAAGTACAACAAGTACTGTCTGAAGTGGAGTACCATCAGATCATGCTGTCCTGAATAATAAGTAAGGACTGGTGGTGCTCGCTCGCTCGCTAAGAGAATCGCTAAGGATGACGTTATAAAAGTTCTCGCTGCGTTGGGAATTGGGTTGCTAAAAACAAAACCCGATGATCCTAAGATCGACTTCACCTCTCTCTCCTGCATAGATTCGACTCGCTGCTCTGTCCTCCAGTCATTCTTGCTCACGGGGCTATTGCGGGTGAGCTTTGTCTGTTTGCTTCCTTGATTCCAGTTTCTCGCTCTCTTCGGCTGCTTGACTCTAAGAACTGAAGAAGCATAGTTTAATGAGCATCGCGCCTCTTCGTCCGAATGCAGCAGAAAAGGACGTTATCCGAATGCCGGTACAGGGTCCGTCTGCACGCCACAGTTGTGTTTGCGCAGGGGGAAATAGGTACAAGTCAGGTACCGAACACTGATTCAGACACAACCGGACGGAACACGCCAAAATGAGCAAGGTTGGGTGAAATATCCGAGCGTGCGGCACCACGGTCATTTTAACGCACCACAATCACTCTCCACGCTGTAAACACCATAGCGTCCTTCAATATACCCTACTGTACCGGACGATATGTCAGGGTTCACCCTGCCCCGCTACCACGCAACCGTCTACTCCGTATTGTGTCTACTTGCCGTGGTGGGGCTGCTGCTGGGTTTTTCGCACTATTGACGACGATAGCACCGTCCTCCTAAGTACTGAACGGACTTGTTAGTCAACACGAAATAAAAGGGCTGGTAAATACGCCAATACTGTATAGGCCCGCGTCCAGGTCAGCGGATGCCCAACCCAGCACATCAATGAGCAGTCAAGAGTCATGACATGGTCACTGCACGCACCACCCAGTGCCGAAGCGCCAGAGCGTGGACCCGGAACAAGAGCAAAGAAAGGGGAACATCGAGAGGAATTAGAGAGCTAAGCGGATAAAAGGAATGATAGGTCCTAGAAAACAACTACAAAGGACACCTTGAAATGGGCCCATCGCTGCATCTCCAAATCGGAGTCCTTCCTTCACGTCCTTTTCTCGTTGCTCCCCTGCCCAGAAGCAAAAGATCGACTTTGGCGCCCCCGCTTCGCTTATCTGGAAAAAAAAGTCCGTAGAATTATGGTTTAATAAATCGTGCCGACTATGTATGTGTTTGAATTGATAAGGAAACCAAGATGCAAGCCAGCGAACTTCAACCACACAACGGCCCTATGATAGAATTCTGGCTCTAAACCACGTGGCTAAATTTAATTCTTGGTAGTGCCGAAGCTTTAGAAGTCCCATAGAAGGAACAGTGACGGCTAGAGTTAGAACTACTACATCCCTTAATCACGACTTAGTTTGTTTCATGACCTCAGCCCATTTCTTCATTAGCCTCCCCTTTACTCTTTTTACAGAAGGTATTATTGGATTTTTAGCGCTAGCATCTGATCAACAATTGACAAATAAGCAACGTCACCGGTTGCTTCTTATAACCGCCGGATTGTAGAAGTAAATCCAGTAAATTCTTATGTCCAGAGCAGAGTTGTGCAACTACTACACTCAATAATTTACACTGTAATTCTGTGCAATCAACTCTCGTCCCAGTTATGATTCTCGATATCCGACTCCGTGCACCGAATTCACGCGGTCAGAGTCGTACTACTCTTGCAGTATTGCAGGCTGCATGCACGGCGAGGGTCTGGTTTGTACAGTGTACCACGGCATCATGCGGGTGCTTTGCTTTTGTACGGCAGCGCTGAAAATAGCCACCATGTCCGAGGTCTTACATATTTGCACGACAAAAGATAAGACATTCCCATTTTGGTACGTATGCCTATGTTCTGGCTTTCGGCATCTGCGCATTTATACTGGAATACGATTACTTGATCCAAACCCGCCAATTATACTCGTATTTAATGACTTGGCAATACTTTCGTTTATACCTTGCTTGCAGTACATTCCTGTTACCGATATCAGAGTTGGTTGGTAGGATTTAGCAGTCACTGAGTTTGATCATGGTTGAATTGCCTGCTTACATCCCGACTTCATTTACTATATCAGGCCTACGATTCTTGAATTCATCACTGACCAAAGTTATCAATCTTAATTCTTCTTCTGTTGCAGGCTCCATCAAACTGAAATTAGATCCGTGAGTTCCCAGGTATCTTTCTTCGTAGCTTCCTCAACATATATAAACTGGGTGGCGAACAATATGACTTCTATCATTTCCACCTTGATCACCACCCACCTTCTTGAGAATCCCATTCAGCGTCACCGGACCGCAAACATAGATATCTGCATACTTTATTATTTTTCACCTCGTAGCCTCGAGACGATTCAAACGTTCGTCAAAGAAGAGTGTGGTCCAGTTACACATTCTCCGCTTACTTTTTTTGGGCTCTCTTGCTATGGTTTTTCGTACTAGTATTTCAATTATGTCAGTAAAGATGTAGCATATGCTAAGCCCAGTAGATCAAGACTACTTAGTTCTTAAGGGTTAGATACTACTAGTAATTATACAGCATTGATTACTAGAGTGGCGGGTTTGTGCTTAGTATTCAGTACTTTACCTAGTTAAAAGCACCAGTGCAAGCTAACATTGCAACGAGACTCGTCTGTTTTGGGATAACCTGAAATGACAGATGCTCTCCCTTCTACAACCTGGCCCCAGAATATAAGACATCTATGAAACCACTTTATGTAATAATGACTATTAGTCGACCACATAAGTATTCTCTATATGTCATACTTCGATTTTAACATTAAAACCACTGTCAGTAAGAGCAGAGAACAAAAATGGATCGCCAGGGGATAAGTAAGTAAGCACTGGTGCTTACCTAGTGGTCCATGCCAATGGTAAGTTGAATATGACACAGAACCATCGCATCTTGTCGAATCTAGCTTTAGAAGTATCAGTGGCACAGGTGATGATAGACATGAATAATCTTCTATCTTTCAAAGCCAGTCGTGTAACCACCATGCCGAGGTTGTAAGTAAGGCTGAAATCGTATTTGCGGTGTTATAAGAAATAATTTATGACGGTTGCAATACGGACTTTCCTAAGGGGGGTCCATATAGCTGTCGGTGAGCCTACGGGAAGGTACTAAACTGTATATAGCTACGGGAATTTCCTACTAAGTAGTATGCCTCAGCTGCACTTAAGTCATCTACGACCCCATAAGATCCCGAAGTCTTAAGAGGTCTACGCCCGTTTCTACATAGTCAACCAGGCACTCTTTGAAGGCAAGATTAAACATGACAACCATGACCTCCCCCGCATTACAGCTGATTTTTTTGGACATTATAATATAAAGTACTAGTATATTGTATCCCACAAATTTTAATAAGAAGCTCTACTCGAGGCCAACCAATCAAGGCTGCTAAACGAAACAGAGGGAGTAAGCAAATCAATCATATTAAGCTCATATAAGCTTAAACTGTAGTAGGTTTCAGTAGCTTATTATACCAAAATATGACCCAAGGTGTGTCAAGTCAGCAGGTAAACTTTAGGATCACAAGCTGCGTATCCAGCACTACTTTAACTGGAGCGGGTGGACAGATGAGAGTTCCAAGTCGAGGATTTTGAAGTATAGAACAAGCATAGTACGTAGTACAGTAAAGTAATTAAAGGCTTCTAATATTCTAATGGTAATCATCACACAATCCTTGTCATAAAGAAGAAAGTATTGGTTCTTTGACCATCTAGACAGTAGTATACTAACTAGTATAGTCTAAATCTACCACCAAGCAAACATGTGGTATAAGTAGTAGTATTGCTTCAACAACATGCTTGAAGATTCACTCATTATCAGGGAAGGCTCGGTGTCTAGTTCTTCGAATACAACTAACGTAAAAGAATGTCAGGCACTACTAGTTTTTACTGCAACTTATGAATCAATATATTTATCACTACCGCTAAATTCTCCTTTTGAAACCCAAAAATATATACAAAGTAAGTACTAGCAGTAGCATAGTGCCACTGCAGTGCCTGATTTTATTGTCATTGGAATAGTCCCAGTACTACATTACTGATACAACTACTAAATAGAGGAGGAGGAGCAGTAGCGGTAGCGGTAGAGTCTCGTGATCGGTTGTAGATCACCTAAATGCGAAGGTCAAAAAGCTAGTTGGCACTCTCTATTGAGTTATGCATATTAACAGAGACTTCTTCTCCCTACTATGTTTAGATAAACAGTCAAAGGAATTATACCGAACCATTAGTTCTAGCATGGCAGTACTAGTACTAGTACTAATATCAAAGTTAATTTTAAAGGCTCTGCAACACTACTGGGTCAATTCATACTCAATCTCAATGTTTTTTCAATTCATGAACTGAGTTCTGATTCAGTGGAGATCACAAAACTTGAAATAAGTCAATAAAACTCAAGTTGCTAGCTCTAGTAGCTTTAGATTGAGTTGTTATATAGTAAATTACCAATGCTAGTAGTATTTTCTTAAGTCAACTTCCCAAGTTTGAAAGGATATCAGCACCAAGATGTTGAGTTATAATAACTACTGTGATACTAGTAGAAACACCACTGCCCATAATTGGATTCTGGTCAACAGATATCTATTATTCTGCTAACTACTATAGTAGGTTATAGTATAACAAAGTGAATTGGACTAAGTACCGTATACCTTACAATTAAACTTTCTTATTACTAAAATTTTATATGATTTAGTATTTAGGCTCAATTCCAAGTCGAAAAATGCTAGTAGATCTACTATAATTTTGATTTTACGAGATTACTTATTCCTTTACTTATTTTCTAGTAGTACTAAAGATTAATGTTGAATCAACTCTTTACTCCATTCACAGTAATGCGGTTCCACTAATGAGCTAGAGCTAAGTATTGAGAGGTACACTACAGATAGTATAAAGAAAGGCAGTGTATTACTGTGAAGGAGTGAATCAAGAAATAAGAGGGCGAGTGAATTATGAGAATTTGAATTTGACCCAAAAAGATTTAACTTAAGGAGGGGAAATTTCCCTTATAACTAACTGAGCTTGACTTAAGGCCAATACCTAGGCGTTATGGCTTAAGCCAATCGAAAAACGGACCAAGGGTATTAGCCAAGGTTTCGACTACGGAACCGAAGAGAGTCCGCCTTCGAGTCCCATATCTACTAAGTTTACTATTATTAGGTTGTAAGAACCAACAATAAATATTGCGTAAGCAGTACTGTATGCATAATCCTACTATTACTTTCACAGCTTTGGAAATAACAGTACTATTATGCTTAGTAAAAGTACACCGATTGCAAACAACTACGTCTTATCACCTAAACTGTATCAAATTGTCTCAAAAAAAACTGTCTCAAACTTTGATACCTTAGCTACTAGGTCGAAATTTAAGCCAAAACTTGAACGATTCTCAGCCAATTTAAGGTGAAAACCTTAGTCGAAACCTTAACCGAGCAACCTATACTTGTTTAATTACCAAGAGTCATCCCCTCTTCGTTAGACTCTAATTCCACTCTCGATTAATTTTTACTACTTTACATCAGTGATAACCTGCACCCCTTTATGCTGCTTGAGTGTTGTATATACAGTATCTCTATGCAAAATTCCGAGATTCTCCTAAAGTGCTAGTGCCAGTAGTATGTGATAGCTGGGAATTTCTTTTGAATACAAATAATACTACTACTACCTTGAGAAATGATCAATGGTTGAAGGCACTTCCTACCAAGAAAAACTGTTACTACATTACTATATCTGTCGTTTATTTTCCCTCTGAAGTTATATCAATAGATAAGTTACCGCCTTTGCCTTCCTCACAACCTCAATATACCTACTGCCTCTAATCTAAACTTGCGGATGCGACTCTTCGTTCTTGGATTTTCTTTGCACATTATATAGTACTCACAGGCAGTAAGTAGTAGTATCTGTACCTGCCGGAGCCATTGAGAGTGTGTGTGGTCCCTCCGCCAATATTTCGCATGGAGCAGCAAATAAATGCACTATTATCCCAGCCAGTAATGCTGAATTCATACTTGACACTGGTCATTTACAACGATGCGGAGCTCTTTTGGGGAAGCCT
>Ga0247807_10002427_pt1 | contig 10246 bp, 5 predicted proteins | sample UWRJL074202C1_FD_179931 | JGI IMG/M metagenome (GOLD analysis project Ga0247807, IMG submission 179931) | Plant litter microbial communities from Arlington Agricultural Research Station in Wisconsin, United States - UWRJ-L074-202C-1 | ecosystem: Environmental > Terrestrial > Plant litter >...
TTTAATACTAATATTTACCCAAATGCAGTTAACGGTTCAATTTGGACACTCGCTTATGAATTTACCATGTATCTTGCAGTAGCACTTATCGGCGCTTTGAAAATATACAAAAAAATACCCCCCCTTGCATTTTGGCTGTCGCTTTTTCTCCTTGTTTTGTCTATGTCTGTTTTCGGACGCGAAATCTTCTCTCTTTCGATCTTTTACTTAAACATAGGCCAAATGTTCATATTTGGGCTTATGTTTTTTTCAGGAATTATCATGCATAAATACGAAAAACACATCACACTCAATACATGGTTTGGCTTAATTGCTTTTGTCGCTTTTATACTCTTAGTGTTCCTACTACCTGATTATATAGCGTTGTTCGGAGCAACATTACTTACTTATGCAATCTTTGCGATAGGCAAACATGGTCACATGAGCTGGACAAGTAAATACGGAGATTTCTCATACGGACTTTATATATATGCATTTCCAATTCAACAAATGATTGCTTCCATCACCCACACAACTAATCCGTTAAAAATGTTCGCATTAAGTTTTATCTTGACGCTCATTGTATCAATTCTCTCCTGGCATTTTGTCGAATCAAAAGCACTTAAATGGAAAGATAAGATCGATACAAAAAAATATCCCCTTCTTCAATCAGATGAAGCGTGGTAGATCACAGTTGGTATACTTTTAACAATGCGACGATTCAAAATTAATCCTTCAATAAAAAATCTTTTTAAAAATATATATATTCAAGCTATTCTTGTTGGTTTACTTCTTGTGCTTCCATTTATTGCTTATTTAAGTCTCACAGGGAGAATAGTTGCTCCTCTTAACACAATGCCCGGTTGGAGCATTCCTAACGTTCAAGGCGAGGTATTTGCACCTATACCATCAGACGTAAATCAGCAGATGCTTCCATTCCGCCAATACATAAAAGACTCATTATCAAAAGATTTCCAAATTCCACTATGGAACGAGAAAGCTTTTGCTGGAGATACGTTTCTTGCTAATCCAATAAATGCAGCCCTGTCCCCCCTCAACTTTATGTTGTTTTTCACCGATATTTATACTTTTCAAAATATCGTTGTAATGCTTGGTCTATTTCTTATGGCAGCATCAATGTATCTTCTACTGCGTCAACTTAAGTTCAGTTGGTATTCAAGTGTCATAGGAACGGTAGCTTTTATATATGCCCCCTTTTCAGTATTCTGGTCAATTTATGGCATTGTTTCAATTCCAATGGCAACAATTCCCCTTTCATTGTTCTTCTATTACAAATGGCGCGACCATTTACGTAAAATTAACGTTTATCTAATTGCACTCGCTCTTACGTTAGGGCTGTCTGTATATTTCGGTCATATTCAAATTGCACTTCTCCCTTATGGAATTCTTATCTTAGCGGTTATTTATGATTTAATTATCAAAAAAATACCTACAAAAAAATTACCATATATACTCGGTTCCATAGTTGTTGCTATTATAATTACCCTTGGTCAACTTGTACCTATGCTCCTCCAGACCCCAGAAAGCCATCGATCGGACGAAACAACATCAGTCGATCCTAAGTCTTGGCCAGAACGAATCGATGAACTATCTCGAATTGCTACACCGTATGACTTAAAATCAGGTCCAAACGACCTTGGTGCAACAACCCGTAGAGAACTAAATGTAGGGCAAATTCCAGGAATATTATTCACTATATCAATTGGTCTTCTTATCGTTTCTCTTGTTCTACGAAAGAAAATAAACTTTCCTTATTTTTATCTTTTCCTAACAACCTTTGGTGCTTCTTGGCAATGGAGTGATTTTCCTCAAACTCTTTTGAATGTTATATCGCCTACGTTTAGATCACTTGCTAGTGATTACTTTCTACCCGTTGCACTTCTGGGAATGTCAGTACTTGCAGCGTACACTATGCAATTTGTAGTGACTCGAGTATTTATATCAAAACTTACTGTAAAAACACCGGTTAAATATTTCTTACTCGTTCCGTTTGTTATTCTCGCCTTAATCTCTTTACCTCAGTTAATGTTAAGTAAAGTATCCACCCTAAGCTCATCGTACTATCTTGCTTTTTATATGGTTTTTATCGGCTCACTACTCTTTTATACCCTTCTAAGAAAAGTACATAACGTAAAAATTTATTTTACATTAACAATAATTATTGTTGCACTTGTTCAAGGTTGGGCATTGTATCGAGTTTCTCAACCGCTCGCTTCACCAACTATCCTGGAAACAAAAAACCAACTGCTCGAATATGTCGTATCGAAAAATTCTGCAACACCAATGATTGTAGACTATTCGGGCCCACAAGAATCGATTCTGTATGACGTTGCACTTATAAATGGATACGACTCTTTATATTCAGAATCGATTCAGCATAGAATCCAGGCTATTAATTACCCTAACAAAACACCCGAAACCTATAGGAATAATTCGCTCGTTATTAACAATAAAACTAAACCTGAATTATTTATGAACCTCGGTGTCGAGTATACAATCAATAGCACTCCCTCTAACGGTTACAGCCAGCAAATCGACGGCGTATATAAGTCAGATAAACCAGCGCCACGCGTTTACTTTGCTTCAAAAATCACCAAAGAAACAAAAGACGGACAATTGAATAAAATAAAAAGTGGTAATGTTGGATATCACGAGGTGGTCATTGATGGCAATCACACACTCGCTAACACCTCTTCTAGCCTCAAGTATGAATTTAGCGTAAACAAACTTATTATTAAAACCGAGTCAAGTTCGGGAGGACTAGTATTCATAGCTCATACCTACAATAAAGATTGGGTTGCACAACTTCAAAACGGAGACAACGTTGATATCATACCTGCCTACTACGATTTTTCGGCAATCAATGTGCCCGCAGGAAGTAACACGATAACATTAACTTACACACCCAAAGCTGTACTCGTTAGTATTGCTATTTCATTGTTTGTTATACTCATAACAACAGCCGCTCTGGTGTACAGTGTAGTATTGCGAAAATCTATCGGCCATAAATAAGAACAAGGAGAGATATGAAGGGTATTATTTTAGCAGGTGGGTCTGGTACGCGTTTACATCCAATTACTGTAGGTATCAGTAAACAGTTGATGCCAATTTACGACAAACCAATGATCTATTATCCAATCTCTACACTTATCCGAGCTGGTATAAAAGATATTCTTATTATTACCACACCTCACGATAACGAAGGTTTCGTACGGCTTCTAGGTGACGGTTCGAAATACGGTTGCCGGTTTGAATATGCTATCCAAAACCAACCTAATGGTCTAGCAGAAGCCTTTCTTATTGGAGAAGAGTTTATTGGCGATGACAAGGTTGCCTTAATTCTTGGCGACAACTTATTTCATGGGTCTGCCTTTGGTGAAGAATTAAAACGCTGCAATGACCCAGATGGCGGCATAGTTTTTGCGTATCAAGTATCAGATCCTGAACGCTACGGCGTGGTCGAGTTTGACGAAAATATGACCGCTCTCTCTGTTGAGGAAAAACCAATAAACCCTAAGTCTAACTACGCTGTTGTAGGTTTATATTTTTACGATAACGACGTCGTTGAAATAGCAAAAGGCATCAAACCAAGCGTCCGAGGTGAACTTGAAATTACCGATATAAATGAAGCTTACTTAAATAAAAAGAAACTGCAAGTTCGCATCATGGACCGAGGGTCTGTATGGCTCGACACGGGAACTATCGACTCAATGGTAGACGCTGCGGATTACATTCGTGTTATTCAAAAACGCACAGGCTTAAACATAGGCTCTATTGAAGAGGTTGCATGGCGTGAAGGTTTAATTAATGACAAACAACTAAAGCAACTAGCTGAGCCGCTTTTAAAGACCGACTATGGTCGTTATTTACTCGAATTAGTTTCACAATAGATTCATATTAAAGCGGGTAACACCCTATGTGTGGCGGTGTATATGTTATAATTACAGTAGTAATTTATGGCGAAATCTACAAAACCAATTCAAAACACACCCCTTGTTTCAATTGTCATTCTCAACTGGAATGGCCTCGACGATACCTTAAAATGCCTCGATTCTGTAAAAGAATTAAAGTATAAAAACTACGAAGTAATCATTGTAGATAACGGCTCAGAAGGCTCTATTAAACCTCTCGAAAAAAGAATTACCAAAAACGTAAAGCTTGTAAAAAATGAAATTAATATGGGTTTTGCTGGTGGCGAAGTTTCAGCACTGCCTTATTGTGAAGGAGAGTATATACTACTCCTTAATAATGATGCCACTATTAAAGCAGATGCAATCGAAAAAGCATTACAGACATTCTCTCTTGATGAGAAAATTGCAGTTGTTGGCAGTCGTTCGTATTCAGTCGATGAAGATTCCGAAGCGTCTCATGGTTTTTACTCATTTCAGCGTATTGACCCTATAACATCTGAGGTTGCCACCTATAGTAGTGATGATAACAAAGTAACTGACTGGCCTACCGTTTCGGGTTCTGGTGTAATAATCAAAAAAAGTGTTATAGATAGTATTGGTTATTTTGACGAACGCTTCTTTGCCTACTACGAGGAGACCGACCTATTTGCTCGTTACCTTCGTGCTGGTTTTAGAATTGTATATAACCCGTCTTTTATTATTTGGCACAAAGACGGTGCATCAACACGAAACAAACGTTTCATGTATTACTACCTCATGCTAAAAAATCAGTTTTTGTTTTCTTACAAAAACTTCGACAAAAGCTATCTTCGTCAATTCAAAAAAACTTATTTTCGCAACTTTAGACGATCACTTTGGATATACCTAAAAGACAGGTCTACGACTGAGGCAATCCATAAAGCGCGTGTACGTTCGACAGTATGGAATCTTTTACACCTCTTCGGTACCGTAAAGTCTCGTAAGTCTACTTTCTCTGTTAATCCCAGCTTTAGCTACAGTGAACTTCTCATCCAACAGCAGCCCCTTGCTATGTCTATCGTTATTGACGCTACCACCTACAACACAAATGATTCATTAAAAACACTAAACTACCTACTTTCCCTACCCACAAAACCGTCAGAGATTGTTATTATTACTAAAGAAAAAATTTTAATACCTACACACTCTCACCATATCGCCATCCAAAACATTGTTGACAAAGGTATTTTCGACCTAAGTGCATACGACTATGGCTTCATGTCATCAAATACAGACTTATTGATGTTCTTAAATCCAAACGACGTTCTCAAATCAGCACCTATCCAATTTAGCGAAAACCTTATATCAATCTATAAAGAAGCTATTGGTAGCGAGTCGGCGGCCGTAGTAAACAAAGACTTCGCAATTGCAGGAAAAAGCGATTTACAATTTACAAACGGCTCATCAGTACCTATTCTCGCCTTAAGAAAGGCAGATCTCGTAAACTATCTTGTTATAAACGAAGATACTCATAGTCTTACAAACGAATCTATCGGAAACTATATCAATTGGTGTGTGGTTGAATGTAAGCCAATCTCAAGAATATCTGGTTCTGAATTGTTAACTCTTACTGTTGATACACCAGCGTCTACTTATCCTGTTTTAAGTAAACCCGTTAAATGGCACGTTAAGAAAACCATCCATACTCTTCATTTATCACGAGTTTTTTCTAAGTTACGAAAAATAGTGAAACGCGGTTCAGCTAAAAGCGAGTCAGAAGCAGTAGGGTATGCAATCGCCAACCAATCCTTAAATGTATCCTCTCAGCAGGCAAAAGACACCCCTATATTTATAAATACACGCGACAGAGTTGAACCACTTCGCGAGCTACTGGAGTGGCTACAAAAGGCTGGACATACTCGAATTGCACTAATAGATAACGACTCAACCTATCCAGAATTGATAGATCTATTTAACTCAACCCCTTACCAAGTAGTTACACTGGGCAGAAATGGTATGCATAAAGCCCCATGGGAGAGTTTTGCGATCCGCTTCATGTCAAAAGGCCTTCCATATATAGTAAGTGACCCTGACGTAATACCAACAAAAGAAACACCTAAAGATATTGTTAAATACTTCTATTCCATATTAGATACATATCCAAACTTTAATAAAGTAGGATCTGCGTTAAAAATTGACGATCTGCCAGACCACTACCAGATGAAACAGTCTGTAATTGATTGGGAATCACGCTTTTGGGATGATTCGCTTCTTCTTTCAAAAGATATATATTCAGCAGACCTTGATACAACGTTTGCGCTATACCGCGGCAAGACGTGGTGGTTCTTGTCGCCAAGTATTAGGGTTGGCGGCAAGTATTCATTACGGCACGAGCCATGGTACCAAGATCTTAATAGGCCTACAAATGATATGATGTATTACAGAACTCGTGCGAGTCAGGAAGTAAGTACCTGGACAAAGGGTAAACTGCCGAAACACCATCTACGTGCACTTAAGAAAGAAGGATTACTGTAAGTTATGACAAAGCAATCAAATAACATTAGAAACGACGACTTTTTTCTAGCAAAAGAAAAATTAGGTTTACTATCTGTAGGTGACCCGGGTACACAGGATAGGTTACAAGTTACAGATACTTTTTTAATTTCTGTCGCAAGAAAAATTGATGGGAAAATAAAAGAATACCCTAAACTAAAAAAATCACTTGTTAAAATAAAGCGCAGCGCATCTAAGGCAAAGCATATACTTACAACATCAAGATATAATGCTGTTCAAGACAGTAAAACTACGAACCTTGCCGAGCTGTCAGTAGAAGATATCAATAAGAAGATCAAGACAATATTACTCAAGAAGGTAGCTACTCCAAAAGTAAGTATTATTATTCCAGCTTTTAACAAAGTTAATTACAGTCTTGCATGCATACAGTCTATTTCTGAACGTATCGACACAACAACAAACCCAAGCTTTGAAGTTGTACTAGTTGACAATGGCTCTAGCGATAACACCATAGCCCTCAAAGGAATAAAAAACCTCGTGTTTGTTCACAATAAAGAAAATCTTGGCTTTGTAGGTGGCTGTAATGAAGGTCTCAAGGCCTCTACTGGTGATTATGTAATCTTCTTGAACAATGATGCAGAAGTTACCGAAAACTGGCTTACAAGCCTCTATAACACTATAGAGTCTGATTCAAAAATTGGGATAGTTGGATCAAAGATAATCTATCCAAATGGCGTATTGCAAGAAGCGGGTGGAATTATTTTCAAGGATGCAGATGGATTGAATTACGGAAAGTTCGACCAGGCAGACTCTTATCAATACAACTACGTTCGAGATGTTGATTACTGCTCTGGTGCGAGTATCATAATTAAACGCAGCTTAATGAATTCTTTTGGTGGTTTTGATAACCTATACTACCCCGCTTATTACGAAGATACTGATTTAAGCTTCAAGGTCCGCAAGGAGGGTTTAAGGGTTGTCTATCAACCCGAATCTGTTATTTTCCATATCGAAGGTGGAACTGCTGGTACGAGTACCAATTCTGGATTCAAAAAATTCCAAGCAATCAATAAAGAAAAGTTCTTGGAGCGTTGGGGTAAAACCCTTAAGTCGTCACATGTTCTTCCTGCTGAACACTACCTTGGTCGTGATCGCTCTGGAGATAAACTCGCACTCATTATAGAAGAGGCCCTTCCAACACCAGACAAAGACTCTGGCTCACGAAGGATGGTAGCAATAATCGAAAGTCTTCAGAAGCTTGGTTATAAGGTAACTTTTTGGCCTAATAATCTAACGGCGATTCAACCGTATACAAAAAACCTTCAACAGATGGGCGTAGAAGTTGTATATGGAAACATCGATTTCATGCAATTCTCAAAATTGTATGGCCATGCTTATGACCTCGTCATCATGTCTCGTCCAGAAATATGTGCAAAATATATCAATATTTGTAAGACGTTATTCACAAAAGCTAAACTTGTTTACGATACGGTTGATTTGCACTACGTTCGACTCGCACGACAAGCTGAAGTTGAAACAGCTAACGCAGAGCAATTACTCGAGCAATCTAAGTGGTATGAAGTACTCGAAAAAGGACTCATGCAAAGAGTTAATGCAACCCTCGTTGTCAGTGAAAAAGAGGTAGAGTTACTTAAAGAAGGTGGCGTCACCTCTAAGGTGTATGTTGTTTCAAATATCCATACAATTGTTGATGATTCGTTTAAGACAAAATTCCAAGACCGTAAAGACATTGTTTTCCTTGGTAACTACGCCCACCTGCCAAACAGGGATGCACTCACTTGGTTTACTAACGAAATATTCCCTACCGTTCAAAAAAACCTTAAAGGTGTTAAGTTACGAATAGTTGGGGCTAACATGCCACCAGAACTTGAAAAAACACTCACTTCAAAAGACTATATTCTTGACGGATTTGTTAGTGACAATGAATTGTTTGAGATATTAAAAACATCTCGTGTATTCGTTGCACCTTTACGCTACGGCGCGGGGGTAAAAGGAAAAATTGGCCAAGCTATTGAACATGGTTTACCGGTAGTAACTACTTCTATTGGCTCTGAAGGAATGTATCTCAAGAATAACTTCTCTTGTATTGAAGCAGATGATACGGCAGGTTTTGCTAACGGTGTCGTTGAGTTATATAACAATGGAAAAATATGGAAAGAAGTTCAAGCAAACGCAAAGACTTCACTTATTGAGCATTTCTCGACAGAAAAAGCGACAAAAGATATTAAGCGCGTACTAGATAGTTAGAAATTAACTATCTAGCGCTTCTTAGAGGCTACAGGAGTCATGTGAATAGTCGTTACCACATCTTCTATACTTGCGATTCTAACACCGCTCTCAAGCATTCTGCGGCAAAGATTCCAGTCACCAGGTTCTCCCACCACCCAACTTTGTTGGTCATATTCAAAAAACGACAATGCTTTCATGTATAGAACACTTTGAAATGAAAATTCGCCAAACTTAGGTATTTTAGCGTAAATTTTACGCTCTTCAAGTGTATCTGTATTTTTTTGAAGAATAGCACCATACACAAACTCAGCTTTTTCATTCAAAGCTACTTGAAGCAACTTCTCAATATGGTCGGGTGAAAACTCATCATCATCATCTAATGGTGCAATCCAATCACCCTTAGCCATATATGCGCCTATATTCATACCGGGTGAGCCCGCTACAAGCCACCGGTTGTACGAATCCTCAGGATATATACTTCTATAAGGTAGGTTAACAAACGTTATTCGTGGGTCGTTAAGTGCCTTTACACGCTCTTCGGTGTCATCTGTACAGTGATCTCCAACAATAATGATTTCAAAATTTTTATAGGTCTGGTTAAGAACGGATTTTATTGCAACGTTTACGAGTTTTTCAGCATTATTAAATGTTGCGATACGTACAGTTACAAGTGGGGTTTTATTAACGAATACTGACTGGTAGATTTCCTCTTTACGAGCGGTCCACAACTGATTTCGTAAATAATTACTATTATCGCGTTGGGCCTTTAAAATATTAAATGCAGCATCTCCTAAATCATTAATACGTACAATTCTTGTTGAGAATTCATTAAGACTGTCTTGTCGTACATCAGCTTTTTTATTTATTTGAGATATATTGCTATGTATATCGTGCAAGTCTTGAGCGTTAAATCCAAGAAGAAATTTTACTATTTTGTTTCTCATAATTATACCTTTATGGTTCCGGTTAAGGTTTTACAAATCTCAATAATGTCGGCCTCGGTCATATCATTCAATAGCGGCAATGAAATAATACGACTACTAACTTCTTCGGTGAATTCAAGATTACTAGCTACTGAAGATTTGTTCATAATTGATTTATGCAAATGAAGCGCTGGTGTGTAGTAACGTCTTGCTTCAACAGATGAATCTATAAGAGTTTGTTGCAATGTATCTGCATCATTACCCATTGGAACAAGCGTAGACACAAAAGCAACTGTAGATAAATAATCGTTAGCTTGAAAAACAAAACCATAATCTTCTAAATGTTCTTTATAGATTGTAAGTAACTGCTGTCGTTTTTCTATTCTTGACTTCAACTTACCGAGTTGACGAACGCCTATTGCACAGTTTATTTCCTGCATTTTTGCATTAGTACCAATACGATAAACTGTCCTGTCACTTTCAAAACCAAAGTTCATCAAAGAACGAGCTTCTTTAATGAAAGTGTCGTTTTTGCTCGTAATAATACCGCCCTCGCCTACTGCGAAAGGTTTTGTCGCATGAAGAGAAAATACTTCACAGTCACCTCTTCCACCAACTATTTCACCTTGGTTGTATTTTGAACCAAAACCCGCCGCGGTATCAATAATTATTTTTTTATCATACTTTTTC
>Ga0247807_10002428_pt1 | contig 10244 bp, 7 predicted proteins | sample UWRJL074202C1_FD_179931 | JGI IMG/M metagenome (GOLD analysis project Ga0247807, IMG submission 179931) | Plant litter microbial communities from Arlington Agricultural Research Station in Wisconsin, United States - UWRJ-L074-202C-1 | ecosystem: Environmental > Terrestrial > Plant litter >...
GAATCGTCGTATCGCTTTGGTGAAGAGTGAGAGGCGTTCATCTCAAATGCTTCGATAAGGCCTGCACTGACTACAATTGAGCAAGGTTCAGGATGAAGATCTACCCATCTGTTGCCACCCCAAGCTGAGATAGTTGCAACTAGCCTAGTTGCTTTATTGGCATCGTGTTGAATAGGCACTCCTCGATATGGACTTTGCGATGCAGAATTGGAGGGTGCAAGACTGGTATTCGGCAAACTATAGATCGAAGGTGACCTTTTTGGAACATGTGCTTGTATCGGCTTGATGTCAATCTCGGGAAGCTCTGCAGCTTCAAGTTCGTCATCTTCAGAAGAGTCGCTAAACGATTCGTCATCAGAATCTGACATGTCTGATGAAGAGGACGTTCCAGAAGCATATGAAGGCTGGTATTCATGTTTCAAAGGAGATGATGTTCTTCTATGCCTGTTCTTCGGAGTAGAACTCTCAATGACTGGCACGTTTTTCATCAATGTTGGGGTTTTAACTCGATGAACTGGTGGTGGTGGTGGTGCTCCATCATCTCTTGAGCTTGCTGAGGCTGGTAGGTCCTTCCTAACAATTTCGTTCTTAGGTCTCATATCCTCCTTCAGCGGATGGCTGCTTGTCTCTTCCCTTACTTTAGGATCTCTTACTCTGGGAATGAAAGGCAAGCCACCTGACATGAAATACTTCGCCTGATCAGCCTCCTTAGTATTAGGTTCAGGACTGACACAGTCGTCCGAAGTTCTGCCAGGACTCTTGGAAAGCGGCGTTGGACTGCCAGGCATTGAATTCTCTCCACGAGAGTGATATCTTGCTCTTGCATGTTTGGTAGCAACGAAAGGTTTGCCAGCTCTCCTCATAGCCTCATTGAGGTCCCTTGGATTGGGCTCGCTAACTTCTGAATTCTCCTTGAGGGTAGGTATAGATGGAGAGGAGGGGCCTCGAGACCGACTGACAACCACTTCTTCAGCTTCTCTTCGGCGGCGCTCTCCAATCGGTATTGCGATGTCAGTATCCTTCTTGCTTGGCTGTCTAGCTGGAAGAATTGAGGTTGCTAGCTTGGAGATAATGCTAATGTCGTCTCTAGTAATTGGAGGCGGAACTGGTGTCTTCCCGAGCATATCAACCCACTCAGCCGCCGCTTCATCATCATCCGTAGTGAGAAGGAACAACTCTTGCCAGTTATCGCCTCTAATCATCACCACAACCTCAGCTGCACTATCTCCAATTCGAGCAGAAATTTGTTCCAATGCAAAGGGGGGAAACAACAACCATTTCTTGATCTCATCCCCGGCACAGATAAGAACATCTCCAGGATCCTTTTTATCAGATGGCTTGTCCCGAAGTAAGAGTTCTACTTCACATTCCACACGCTGGCCGCTGGAATGGATCATGTCAAGCTCGAAGCTGTCCTTGGCACACACTTGTCGAGTTTGATCAATCTTGAAATCTTCAGCTAAAGCCAAAGTTTCTGGGTCTCGAGCACGGGTAGTATCTGTGTTATTGGCAGCACGGTCTACCATTCTAGCAGCTTCTTCCTTTGTGCGACGACGACCTCTGGACTCGAGTTCTTCCCATCGTTGCATTGTGTTCCACGTAGCATCAGTGGGATTAAGTTTGTGGATACCCTAGGAAGAATGAGTACGAAATCGGAAGATAGGACAGTCTTTACTAACCTTAGCAATCTTGCACAAATACTTGACTCGAACCAATGGTCTTTTGAGCAGAAAAGCTACATCAACCCGTTCACCATCTTCCTTCACCACATCTCCATGAGAATTGAGTGCCATCTCATCATGGCTTGGGCTTTGTGCCGCTGAGCTAGACGGTGACACCGCTGCAAGGTTTACCACGACATCCTGGAAACCCATCCGCCATGCAGTGAAGTAATCATCGTAAGTCTTGCTGGCGCCTTGGAGCCAATTGATAAGAGCAGTAGAGTCTTCAAGAGGGATACGGGTGTGCAAAGACTTCAGTCGTTCAAGAGCTACTCCCATGTCAACAATGGGTTTGGTGAAAGATGGATCCGGGCCTTGGTTGGAATTTGCAGCAAACAGGCCAGCAGCAATAGCAGAGTTCGACTTCGAAAGAACACAAGTGAGAAGTACTGGAATAACACCAGCAACCAGCGTTTTTAGCTCACGCATGTACTTTATTTCGTCAGTAGCCAATTCACGCATCAAATCACGAGTAGTAGCGCTTTCGAGACGACTTCTGCTGGTTCGGACGCTGCGTGCCGATCTGATACTAGGAGCACGTCCTGGATGGGATGTATTATCAGGTAGAGATAGAACGGACATCAGATCAGAATGCTTAGTGAGGCGTCTTTTCAAGCCATCGGCATTACCAGACTTGCGGCTGTTCCGTGATAGAGTTGATAAAGTCGATAACGTAGGATTGGTGGAAATCGAGCTTTGAGTCTGTGTCACGGTGGTTTGCGAGAGGTCGGATCCGGTTCCCGTTCCCGAGGAATACGTGCTGAAAGTCTCAACAGATGCAATTGTAGATAACCGATGCTGGCCAGTAGTTGGAGCTAGTCTTCGTGGAAAAGCAGGCAGAGAATTAGTGGCCTCATCCTTGTCCGTGTTTGAGCTTGGTTCGCGGATAGTAGGAAGTGGTCTGGAAGGTATTTCCTCAAGTATTGGCTTTTTAGTCTGCTGACGTTCTTGAGGGCTTTGATGATCATAGAAGCCAGATGATAGGTCACCTGAAGGGCTCCCTCTCGTTGTATAAGTAGTAGACTCTCCACGGAACGCGTCCAGTAATGCTTCTTTCAATGGGAGTTTCCTCTCAGACTTGGGAGAGGATGCATTTCTTGTAGCTGCTCTCCTTCGAAGACCAGAAGATGGAGTTGTAGGAGGCGAGTTCTCCATACTTGGCAAGGTTTCCCTTGCAGCTCTCGGTGTGAAATGGTTCTCTGTATCCATAGCTTTATCAGCATTCATACTTTGTGAGCTTGATGTCCGTTTGTGGCGTTTCATGTGATTAGGATCGACCTTGGTCATGAAATCTTGCTCTATTTTATCATTCTCATTATAACTGCGCCTTCTCGAAGAATCGTCAGGAAGAGAAAGAGTGGATTTAGGGGAGGTTGGCTGATCTATAAAAGGATCGTTGGTCTGATTCAACCACGACTCGATACTGGGTGGCTGATTGGGTCCAGTTCTAGCTGGGTCGACAGTATCATGAACAATGTTCTTGGCTTCAGTATACACCTTCTTCAGTACCTTTGGAACGCCAAAGCTGGGGTTACGTTTTGGCGCAGCTGGTTTTCTCATGGAGCCAGCTTCTGCACCAAGTGGGAGATCTAACACGCTGAAAGCCGAGTTGCCAAACGGAATCTCTGACATGGAATCAGACGGTGATCCTGATTTTGGGGCCTTCCATCTTGATGCCTCTCGACTGGGGGTTGCCCATGATGATGCGTCCTCATCACTCACTTGGCTATCCTCATCACGCGTACCTCGCACTGGTCTGAGTTGCCTGTCGCTCCGCTTCCGGGGAGTCCTCGAAATCGGCTCCTCATCTTTAGATAGCTTCTTCTGTCTCAAAGGCTTTATCCTAATCCCGTCATCGCCATGAGAGAAAGAGCTATCCCTGGATGGCTTGATACGAATTCCGTCATCGGATAGATTTGGAGAAGGCTTAATGCGAGTTCTATCATCGACAACCTCTTTGGGGGATGTTTTTCTTCTGGAAGATGCGGTCTTAGTGGGAGTCTCTTCCAAATCATCATGTCTAGAGGATATTCGACTTTTTGGTGTTTCACTAGCTTTCATCTCACTTTCATTCCGCTTGAACCAGTCGTCCATTTTCTTTCCAGATGTCGGATTCTGCGCTGTTTTGTAGTTGGTTAAGAAGTCTTTGGGGATAGGTGACCCCTTTGTTGGAGTTTCTACTGGCTTCACAGGCTTGACCTTCTTTGGAGTATCTACTCGACTGGGCCGCGGTGCGGAACTGCTGTGAGGTTCGTCTTCTATCTCTACCACAATCTCAGCTCTTGTATCCACCCTGGCGTTCATCTTCACCCAATCTTCAATCTTCTTCTTGGGCGTCGGATTTTGCGCCGTCTTTTCCAAGAAATTCTTCGGTATAGGAGCTCCCTTTCTCGGAGTGGTATCCTTTTTCATCCAATGCTCATCACTAATGACCCTTTTCTTTGGGGCGCCTGCGCTCTTACTTCTCCTCCTTGAAACACCCTGCCCATTTATAGCCGAAGCTCCAATGGGCTTCCACTTGTCTCCAACATCTTCCGCCTCTTTACTTTTCCTCCGTCCCGGGCGTTTCTTCCCATCTTGTATCCTCGCTTTATCAGCACCATCATCTTCCGTTGCGGGAGTAGCCAAATCAGTAGCAATCGCACCAGCGTTTTCTTTCTGCCATTCCTTTACCCTGTCTTGTACCCGTCCAGGCGGCTGCACCTTCTTCACTTCCTCAACTCCCAACCTCAGCTCCTTCTTCACGGCATCTAGACTCCTCCTCCTCGCCGCCGCAGTCGCCGGCCGTCCGGTACGCTGGGGGCTCGGCCGTCCCAGCAAGAAATCCTGGAAGAGGGTTGGAGGCTCCTTCTTGCCCGTGAGCTTCCTCGCCGGCGCACTGTTCGGCGTCCTACGCACGGGAGTGGTGCCAGTAATTCCTGCAGCGCGTCTGTTTGCTGTTACGCGTCCCGGCGTTGCCGGTTGTCTCGTAGGCGTTGCGGTTTCATCATCGTTGGGAGGCATCTTCTATAGCTGTACTGAAGTTGTCCGTATTAGCTATAGCTACATTCTTGGGCACGCGTGGGTTTAGGTGAGGTAGGGCAGAGAACGTGGGGGGTGTGGTAGCACTACATTCCTGCGCTTGTGATATATATGGCTCTCGACGTACCTATGGTTCTTCCAGCTCTTCCTCCACTGGCAACCTGCAAGCTCGATGTATTGCGCTTCCAAATACCCGCATCACAGGTCGGAATGATCTTTGTGGTCTTCGGTGTTGGGTCAATCAAATTGACGAGTGCGAGCAGCAGACAAGCTGACGGTGGTCGACGATCGCAAGATCTTGATTCGTTATTTGGCCGGAATTGAGGTTGACACAGCAACAGCGGGATGACCTGCAGGTCTGGACGCTGGAAGGCCTAAAAATACCCCTCTTCCCGCAGTCAAACTGAAGTCATCGTGATATGGCGTGGATGATGGATGGATGTATTTTGATCGCGAAGGTAGATGCACATTAAGACACTGTCAGAAAGCAGATGGAACTGATGGCATTGTTTGTATATCACGCTGCTTGCACTATAGTACCACATTCTGGTTTGTTTACTTTTCAAGCAAGGTTCGGACCTAAGAAAGCCCCTGTCGATGGGGGTCCAGTACCGTCGCCAGGAACTTTAGCGGTCCCTCAATTGGTTGTGCCACTAAGCCCACATTCACCACAGTATGAGCCTCGTTGCCAAACTGACTTTGTACTATATCCGACCTCTTGTTTGTTGTGTAAACACATTTATTTGTGCATGCTGAGTTCATCTTGATGGTGAACCGAAGCAGTCCCATTATATCCCCCAACCTATTTCTTCTCTTCGATAGAGCGGTAGAGGATGAGACAGGTCTTGTGCGCGACGAGCTTTTTCATGGGGAGTTGCCAGCTGGTCAGGGTGGTATCAGGTGATAAATCCAGGGACCAAATCAAGGAATATTGCTCAAGGGGGTTAGCAATTTGTGGATTCAGCTAATGGCTTTATTATACTTTGTCATGGTATAACAAGAGCATCTGGAAATGGTAATATGCCTCTCACATTATATCAGATTTCGCATGAGTATCAACAAAGAGGCCGCTAGTAGTCCTAGCTTCGCCGTTGTCGTGAGAACAAGAAGTGTAATAGTATGGTGGTTAGCCCGGATTCACTTTTGAGCATAATTAACGAATCGAGTCTAAGTGCAACTTGAGTCTTTCTAGCGAGATATGGCTAATGTCTATCGTTCCTTCTGACGTCTATCGAATATGCACGCGCATCCAGTAGTATACACATGCTCAAAATAGCATGTTTACGTTTCTCTAACCAGCCCTTTTGTACGCATATGAAATCTATCGGTCTCTTATGTACACCTTGTAGCATGTTCCTCGAAGACTTTCCACACCTATGTATCCTTCTTGGCGGATCCGTTAGGATACTTCTTTCCATTGATCTTCTCGAGGGTTTCGAAGGCATTTGCAATCGATCGCACACTGCTGACCAGGAGGACTATTGGACATGTTAACTTCGCTCTTTGCTGCAGCGGGATCTTTCAGCTTCGGGGACTTACTGCCGGGGAAAACCATCCAGATGAAGTTCATGAAGAAATAGTAGAACCAAAAGTAAAGGAACTCTGGGCGACTGTAGGTAACCTCCTTGTAATAGTGATCGAACATGCTAGTGGCATAGTAGAGGATGAGGCCGTAAATCTGTCCCACGCAAACAATAATTTGAAGAGGATGACGTAAGGCGTGGTTAGTGGTTACCATAGCTGCCACAACGAAGCAAAGAGGGCCCCAGGTGAACTATCGAAGCAAATCAGTACTGCCATGGAAAAAAAGGATGCAGAAGTGGGCCTTACAGCAGTAACAGTCTCCATGCAGAGCACGAATGGGTCGCTTGTCAGGTATCTCGAATCCGAGAATGCATATTCCTTCCAGAGCTGCCCGAAGAGGTCTTGCGCTGGTCCCATCTGGAAATGGTTGAGAGAGAAGTATCCTGTTGCAAATCAGTAACTGGTCCCCAAAATTTGCGCCGATTGACTTTCTCACCTTCGAAGAACAGATGGATAGCTCCGGCTAAGTATCGACCGTTAGCAGATGCTCAATTGAGACCATTGGCTCAAAGACAAGACATACACAAGATCAGCCACCAGATCGCAGCTTTCTCAACCGTAGGCAGATATGGGTGATTCCTGTTGACAAAAGTGTAGGTCCCCAAGAAGATCAAAGCTAAGCCGCCGAAGAAGACGGAGAGGAGGAAGGTGACACTCCATTCGTTGACGATGTAGTTGGGAATAGCCACCTCGAGTGGGAAGTAGAGGTGCTCGGTGATGAATTGGGTCGAGTGGTTGAGTGTCTTCATGACAACGGAATCAATTGCAGAAGCCATGGCCTTTGCTCACTTCTGGTGGGATACTGAGATGAGCAGAATTCTGTTCGGGAATTGTTGAGAGGGGTGGAGGAGGTGAGGTGAGGAAAGGCCGCGCTCAAGAGTCAAGAGGGAAGCAGAGAGAAGGGGAAATGGGGAGAGAGCTAGCGATAGTAGCTAGCTAGCTAACAACCAGCTTAGCTCTGAAAATAAGCTTGGCATTCTAGCTCTGAAACCCCTCCTCTCCGCTTCGCCTCAAGAATCGTGAGACGAAGCCATACGAAAAGTTGCGTGGACCCTGAAAAATAATAATATATTATTGTTCCTGCAGCCGATCAGACAACAGCAAACCCGGTCATCTGGAAGCGAGGCTGACTGGAACACTGCGATCATGACGACTCATCATGGACCAGAATGCGCATTTACTCCGATTTGCATGAAAATCCCCGTACGCGTTCTCCCCCCATGCACACCTTGGATTGTTTGGTTGACAAGAGTAGTAATTCATACCAGTCGAGTGGACAGGGCAGTGTTGACCGGCGGAGTCGATCCCGTCACCGACTGGCCATCCTGTGGCATCCACCCCTTCCAATCCGGATTCAATCAATTACCCTGGCTCGGCTACACGATACTATAGCTATTCATTTCTTTCATGGTGCTTCTATCTGGCATGGTATCCATCCATCCATCCATCCATCTTCTGTACTTCGGCGCCCAACTTCCACGTAAAGGAGTGAGTGGTGTATGTAATGATGGCAGTCAATGCCTAGATGCATCTGCTCATCCTGAAGGTTCATGGTAGGGCCGGTGCCCCTAAATATCACGAACATTGCATTGCATAGGTGGCCTGCTCTCGCACTCCGTCGTCATATCTGTGGCGGAGAATCACGCGGCGTCGGCGTGGCCATACCTTTTATTCCGTTCAATAGGAGGTCTCACAATACGGGGATCATCTTCAGTTGTCATGAACCAACTGTAGTTGGTCGCATCGCAAGGAATGGAGCCTGAAAGTTACGTAGGTAGGACTGCCACTTGCGAGCAGGTGGCCAGATAGATGTGGCTGGCCCGCTGGCTTGAAGGGGATCTGGGCTACGAACCCAAAATTCAAGCCGGGAGATTAGTGATTGGCTCACCATAACACTCCAGAATCCATGCCGGGGAATTATTTGAATTCCAAAGTTCCACGTTGCGGGGAGTGTGGCTTCGATCATTTGCGAAAGAAAAAGGTGTCCTCCACCAGGTCATCACTCCCTCCACTGAGTCCGGTGATGCTATCGTCATCCACAACCTCACTAACTCTACTAAATGACCTCTTTTCATCGGCCGCTACCAGATTCAAGGGGGATTCCTCCCTCCGCCCGTAGATGTCGACCCCTCGGGCCTCCGCCTCTTGCCATGGGACAGGAGAATCGTCAGGTTCGGATACCGAAGCCAAGATACAGTCCTGAGAGTCACTAAAGAATATCGTTGGTGTCGTAGATGTTGTATTTAGCCATCTGCCAACCGTCTTTCCAATTGTCTTCCCACCTGGAAGTTGCGCTGCAAAGTCAAGAATTTTGGGGCTCTCCCAAGTTGGATCCCACAAATGTATCAGCGCCTTGCTTTCGTTCCCCTCGCATCTCACTAAAATGAGCTCATCGATGCTTGGATGCCACGTTACTTTAGCTACAGGAGCATGGAAGATCATAACGGCGCGCAGTATCTTTGTTCTAATGTCCCAAATCCAAATTGTAGATGGCATGTTCTCGACTCTGGTAGCTAGAAGCGTCCCGGAGTTATCAAATACCATGAGGTTTGTGCCTGTTTTTGCATTTGAATCATTGGCCTGGGGTAAGCTTGATGTTGGAGGGCATATTATCTGTTCTGCTTGTACGAACTCTCGGCGGAAACCTCCGTGGTGTGGTATAAGTTGTTCCTGCCAGACCTGTAATGGTTAGTGGATTTGGGTTTGAAATTTAATGAAGGTGCAATACTTGTAAGCTTTCAGCTGGTCTTATTGTAGCTGTATGTAATAGGCTCATAGCTTCTGTAAACGACGGTGCTGAAAGTACAGTTACTTGCTTGCTGTAATCGGCTACTGCCACATGAGTCCCTGAACGGTTCCAATCAAATAGCTTGATACCGGGACCTAAGTTGAGATCGACTTCACCAATCGTAGGAACGGGACCGCTCCAAGTTTTATAAAGATATCCATCTGCCGCATATATTAAGAACCGATGTCCTTGCGAAGCGGATTCCCAGATCGCTAGCCATCTCCCATCGGCACTCCAGCTGATTCCTTGTGCATCAACTGTATCTGAGTGCCATGATCGAGTCACTTCTAGAGTATCGCGGTCATGTATGCTGATAACATCTTTTCCTCCACTCCTCGTTAAAAGCGCTAGGTTCAGTGACACTGGTCGATATGATACTCCTTTCGTTGCCACGCCAGGATTGTAGAATTTCGGATTGTTTATGTCCACGGATTTCGAGGTTACCAGATTGAATACAGAAAGCTTTAGGCCAAACTCCGAAAATGCACAGACTTCATTGTCGGTCGCCCCAAATGACACAAAAACTGGTTTCGTAGTTCCTGAGGTGGGATTTGTAATGGTAGCGGAGAATTGGGAATCTGTTATTGAGAAGACTCTGATTTCTGCGGCAGACGCAATAAGTATTCGGCTTGACGACGCTGACCATAGAAACCAATTTATTGAAGCTGCGAGTTCTGGTGGGAGAGAAATAACGCGTGTAATCTCAAGTGACCGTGTCTCTCTGATGCTTAGTTTGGAGGGGAAGATGGTAGCAATGTAGGCGCCATTAGGACTCGGTAGAGACTGAACAGAGGCTATATCCGCATTAGTTACATAAACTACAATGAATTCTCAAAATTAAGCACTCACACTTCAATGTACGAGAGAAACGCATGGTGGTAACTGTTGTTGGACCGGATATCTCGGGTGTATTCTACTTTGTTTACACCACTTCGGCTGAGGCAGGACTTTAAGGCAGAAGATAGTGCTTATCGGCCATCGGAGCCGTGCGGTCATCAACTAAAGTGTGCTATGATAGATTCCTATCCCACTATGCAGGTTCGTTACTAAGACAGCATTCCACCCGGTACTACAGAGAGGATGGGCTGGTATCCTATATAAGTACAACATTCCTAATTTCGCAGAGGATT
>Ga0247807_10002429_pt1 | contig 10242 bp, 8 predicted proteins | sample UWRJL074202C1_FD_179931 | JGI IMG/M metagenome (GOLD analysis project Ga0247807, IMG submission 179931) | Plant litter microbial communities from Arlington Agricultural Research Station in Wisconsin, United States - UWRJ-L074-202C-1 | ecosystem: Environmental > Terrestrial > Plant litter >...
CGACCGTTCGGAACGTAGAGGCTCCAGAGCCGCACACCCTGCACGGTGACACCGATGGAGCGGGCCTCCTGCGGCGGGTCCGCGAGTTCGGCGGCGACCTTGCTGAAGCCGGGAGCCGTCGGGAACCCGATGGTGACTTCTTCCATGGGCAGGCGACTGGCGAAGGCCACACCGTTCCACTGGCTCAGCCCGTGGAGCTCAACCTCGTAGCCCGCCTCGGTGAAGGCGTCGAAGGGAAATTGGTTGGGCTTGCACTTGATCTCCTGCATGGCGAGAACGTCAACGTCTTCACGGACGAGCCAGTCCACCACCCTGCCGACTCGGGTACGGATCGAGTTGACATTCCAAGTGGCTACGCGCATGGTTCCACGCTAGCGGTGTTTATTGTCCGTTCGGTGTTGCGTCGGCTGCTGCGTCCAGAGATTTGAGCACAGCCTCGACTTCGTCAGCGGTGAGGATGCGCCACGGCACATCATCGACGGACTGCAGGCCCGGAGCATCCCCCTGCGTCCACCATTTCGCCTCGAAGGGCACGTCGTCAACGAGCACACGGTCACCCGACCGGTACGCGATGTCGGCGGCCCAGTCGGTATAGCTGCCCGCGGGCAGCAGAATCGGCACGCGCGGGGTGTCGCCCGGCAGCACCGGTCCGATGAGCGACCAGGGCGTTTCGGACTTCGAGAGCGCCGGGTTGTCGGGAACGTCGCCCTTGGTCCAGTTTTTCGCCTCGTAAACGTTGCCGTGCCAGACGACCTTGGTGCCCTTTTGGAAGATCGAATCAGTCGCCCAGATCTCGTAGGGGCTGGTGGCGGGATCGTCGACGGGAGCGGTGGGCTGCTGCAAACCGCCCTCGCCGGTCACGTCGCTGGTTGTGCTCGGTGTGCTCGGTGTGGCGGAGGGGGACGTGGCGGCCGCGGTCGCTGCGGCCGAGGCGAAGTGGTTGCCGAGCACGGTCGAGAAGAGGGTGTCGTCCTGGTCGACACCACTGCAGGCATCCGATACCCGGGAGAGGTCGGCGTAGTTCGGACCGCACGTGCGGTCGCGGTTGAGGGACCACATCGACATCCGTCCGATGCTTTTCTCCTGCGCAAAGGTGCTGAGCGCGGTGGCATCGGCGAGGGTGAAGATCTCGCCCGCGATATCGTTCTGGCCGACCATCGGAGTCGCGCCGATCTTCGCCCACAGCGCCGCCGAGGTTGGCACATTGGCCCCGCCCTTGGTGGCCGCGGTGTAGAGCACCCGCAGTTGCTCGTGGGTCGCGGTGAGCGCCTTGATCGCGGCGTCGCCCATGGACTCGTCCGCGTCGCGACTGGCTCCGTAGTTCATGGTCATGGCGTTGACGCCGGTGAGGTCGACGCCCGCCTCCAGCATCTGCGCCACGGCCGTTGTGCCCTCGGCGGTCATCCCAAAAGTCGCGGTGGGCAGCGTCAGCCAGACATCGAGGGGTGTGCCCGCGGCGAGGCGCTCGTCTTGCACCGTGCGGATGGCGGATGCTCTGCGCGCACCCGCTTCGGTGTTGGTGAGGTTCTCGCCCTCGACATCCAGGTCGATGGCGGTGAGGTTGTAGCGATCCACGACCTCGGCGTAGGCGTCGGCAAGGGCGGACTCATCGGTGCAGACGGTTGCGAGCTCATTGTTGAGGAACCCACCGAAGGACACCGTTGCTGTGCCGCCCAGTTGCTCTAGTCGAGCGATCCGACGGTCGAGGTCGAGGGAATCGGCGGCGTCGTCGAGGCTGTAATACGTGCCCCAGCTCGGTGTGCAGGGATCGTCGGTACTGGCCACCACAAACGACAGCACCACGTTTTTCTGTTCCAGTGTCTCCGGCGCCTCGAATGCGTACGAGGGTGTCGCGGTCACATCGACGTATCCGGCGAACCAGGGGGTGTGGGCGGCGATGGCACGGGTGGAGTTCCACCACTGCCATCCGCCATATCCGCCCGTGGTGAGTACCCCCACGATGACCAGCGCGAGAAGAACCCGCCAGACCGAGAGGCGTCGGGTGGACTTCGGTCGTGGTGGCGCGGGGCTCACTGCTGCGACCGGCGAGCTGGCCGGGGTTGTGGGGATTGTTGGGATTGTCGGGGTCTCGAGGTGAGGAGCGTTGCTCAGGGCATCCGGCGCATCGAGGGCATTTGGATCCTCGCGGGAATCGGGAACGTCCACGACATCGGACGCCTCGGGGGCGATCGAGGTGGTCGAGTTATCTGGGGCGGCTGGACTGTTTTGAGAGTCTGCGGTGTCTGCGGTATCCGACGTTTCAGGGGAGGCCGACGTATCGGACTCGTCCGCGTTCTCTTCTGCGGGAGCGTTGTCGATGGTCATCAGTCGTCGGAGTTGTGTGACTGCAGGCGATGTGACTGCTGATGGGATGAGGACGCGTCCGGCTCCGGCGCGGTGATTGGCGATGGTGAACCGGACGGGGCGGTGCTGTCTGCTGAGGCAGTGCTGCCGGCAGCGACGCTGGCCGACGCGGTGAGGCTGGCCGACGCAACCACGCTGGCCGACGCGGTGAGGCTGGCCGACGCAACCACGCTGGCCGACGCGGTGACGCTGGCCGACGCAATGATCTCGGACTCCGTGCGGGTGCCGATCGAGGGAAGGGGACGGCTGAACAGACGGCGGCGCGATGCTCGTGTTGATGAGGTGCGCTTCGACCTGCTGGTGCGGGCGGGCTGCGGGTCGCTCGGGTCGGAGAAAGCCGGCATCGGTGTACTGGCGCTGCCGTTGTAGAGAACGAGCTGCCAGTCGAGAACCGGCGCGACGGGTGCCGTCTGGGGTTCGGTCGCCGCCGGAGTGGGCTCTTTGCGGTCGACCCACATCCAGTCGGTGAGGCCGAGCCAGATGTCGACGACGGAATGCCAGAAACCGACGTATTGCGCGATGGCAATCGTGGCCATCAAGGCGTTGAATCCCGCGAAAATCGCGGTGCCCCAGTTGTTGTCGAGCACACACTGCCACACCGTGTAGAGCGAGAATCCGATGATCAGGTATGGGGACACCACAAACAACAGCGGTGCCGCTGTACGGTTCTGCACCTTCGGAGTGCGGGCGAACGGGATCTTTTTACCCGTGACCGCCTGCTGCAGTGATTTGAGTACCCCGGCCAGGTTGACGGGGAGCAGGATCAGGTTGAATCCGTAGATGCGGAAGATGTCGGAGAACTTGTATCCGGTGTCGCGGAGGTCGCTGCCCATCGCGAGAAAGTACGGGGCACAGGCGAGCAGCACGATGGGGCTGAGCAGCCGGCTGTCGTAGGGGAACGCGAGCAGGAAGAGCAGTCCGAAGCTGGCCCAGGCGATCGAGGCGATGTAGTTGAGGCGCAGCGCCATCTCCGTGAAGGGGATGGGGTTTCCCTGCTGTCGTTGGTCGCGGATCTGTTTGAGGAACTTGGGGAGGATTAGCAACCCACCATTGGCCCAGCGCCGGCGCTGGACGATCAGCGATCCGAAGTCGGGAGGGGTCGCGCTGTAACTGAGGCGCTCGGGGTAGTTGACCAGTGTCCAGCCGTGGCTGCCGAGGTCGATGCTCGACTCCGTGTCTTCGATGACCGTGCGGTCCTGCACGTAGCGGCGCACCTCGAAGCCGCCGACGGTCTCCACCTCAACGATGTCTTCGAGGGCACGCTTGCGAATCACCGCGTTCGCCCCGACCCAGAAGGCTGCACCGTGGTGGGACATTCCCTGGTGGAGCACGTGTTGGATGTCGGTGGTTGCGCCAGCGAGCCGCTCGATGCGCGTGGGCGCTCCGCGGAACGAGGAGTACGGCGTCTGCGTCACGGCAACGCGGTCGTTTTCCCACTGCTCGAGGAAGTAGACCAGGCGGAGGCAGTAGTCGCGCAGTAGTAGCGAGTCGGCATCGAGGGTGAGCAGGTACTCGGAGTCCTGCACAAAGTAGTTGGATTCCTCCAGCGAGCCCACCGGCCACAGGATGTCGCCATCGGCGCTGGTCTCGTGCCGGTAAAGGCCTCCCATCAACCCGATGTAAGCGTTGAGGTTCATGGCCTTGTTCGCTTCGTGGGACAACGACTTGAACTTCTTGCGCTCGAAGGTGTCGAGGTCGGCCGAGAAAATGCGGAGCAGCCTGCGGTGCAACTCGATCATGCGCTGCGGGGACGGCGCGTGGTTCTCCCACGACGCAGCCTCGAGCGCGGTGGCGGTGAGGGTGAGGTCCTCCGCCAGGCCGCGCAACACCTGGTCGGCGAAAAACGATTCCACGTGGTCGCCATCGATCTCGGCATACGCCATGGTCTGCAGCCAGCGAGCGGCCCAGCGGTAGTTGGAGGCAAGGCGTCGAACGGAATCGCCGGTAACCACCGCAGCATCCGTCAGCTCCAGCTCGCAGAGCAGCATCGCCTCGCTGAACCGTTCCTGCGGCTCGGCCAACGCCTCGGCGATATCGGACGTCAGACGGCGGGAAAGCTCGAGCTGGCGCGCGACCTCGGGATCGGTCGGGTTCGGCGGATCGTCGAGGAGCAGCACAACGCGGATCGACGGGTACTCCTGCAGCGCGGCGGACCAGAGGGTCATCCGCACCACGGACGGCTCTTCGGCGTAGGACGGCACCAGCACAGTGATGGTGCCGTGCCCGTCGGAGAAGTGATTGTCGAGGGCAGCGCGCGGCACACGCTGGTGGTCGCGGAACCGGCGGAGGGCTCCCTGGCGGGCCATCAAGTACATCACCGCGGAGAACAGAAGGGTGCTGACGATGATGACGTAGGAGATGGCCTCGGTGGTGAAGCGGAACCCGCTCAGGCCACTGTCGAGGAACTGTCGGCCGATTGTGTAGATCACGTAGGCGGCCCAGAACACCACGGTGGACAGGATGGCGAGCCTGCCGAGGATCAGTTTGGTGTCGCTCGGCGCCGTGTGGACGGTGGGCAGAGGGAGGGTAGAGCGCTCGGCGCCAAGCTGCCGGCGACGGACGCGCTGATCTGGTTTTTTCGACACAACGAACTCTCCTGTGCAGCCGTGTTTGTCACCATGGGGAGGAACTTGGTGCTCCGATGCACTGTGCTCGCTACGTCGGTACGGATCTGGGCTACAGAGGCTCCGCCTTCGTTTCAAAGTAGGGGAGTTGGTCCCGCGGCGCTGGGGTCGCGCAGGCGATCGTGCCCCCATTTCGGGGCAAACGGCCAAAATTGTCCCCCGTGCGCGAAAGTTCTTGTACCCCGAATGGTCGGCATTTAGGAGGTCAGGTCGAAGTCGGGGAATAGGGACTCGGGGCCTCCCTAGATATTGTGGTGAGTGTGAATACCACCAAACAGCAGTTGATCGACCACATTTCCGCCGGTGCCGTGTTCCACGGAGACTTCACCCTCACCAGTGGTCGCAAGGCGACGTACTACATCGACATGCGCAAGGTCAGCCTCGACTACCGTGTCGCGCCGCTCATCGGACAGGTGATGGTTGACCTCATTTCTGAGATCCCCGACGTCTACGCGGTCGGCGGACTCACCATGGGCGCTGACCCGATTGCCTCCGCCGTGCTGCACCAGGGTGTTGCGCTCGGCAAGGAATACCACGCGTTTGTGGTGCGCAAGGAGCCGAAGGACCACGGCCGCGGCCGCCAGGTTGAGGGACCCGACCTCGAGGGCAAGCGCGTTGTTGTGCTGGAAGACACCTCGACCACGGGTGGTTCTCCGCTCGCCGCGATCGAAGCGCTCAAAAAGGTCGGCGCCGAGGTAGTGGGTGTCGCTGTTGTTGTTGACCGCAACACCGGGGCGAAGGAAATCATCGAAGCCGCCGGCTACCCGTACTACTACGCCATCGGCCTTGACGACCTGGGACTGCCGCAGAGTGAGTGACACCGAGGATACCGGCACGGGCGAGGGCGTTACGCCTCCCGCGTCGGAGGTTCCTGCGCCACTGCCCGCCGCGGAGACTCCCGCTCCGGCGCTTCGTCCCCGGGGCAGTAACCGCCATGAAGCACCCGAGATTGTGCTCAACGAGAGCGGCGAGGTCGAGCCCGAAGTTGCCGATGAGCTGGTTGAGCCGACCGAGTCGGTAAGCCCCGCAGCATCCGGCCCCCACACCAACGACGACGGTCCCGCCACCGAGGCGATGTCCCTGCGCGATATTGCCGACATGGATAACGACGGCTCCGCCAACGACGACCTCGCGAACGACGGCCCCGCGACCGAAGACAACGCCGACGACGGCCCCGCGACCGAAGCTATGTCGCTGCAAGATATTGCCGACGTGGACGATGACAGCCCGGCAACCGAGGCGATGTCGGTGCAGGACGTCGCGGATGTTGAGGATGACGACGGGCAGTCGACCCAGGCCATGTCGATCGCCGAGGTCCGGGCGGCGAAGGCTGTTAAAGAGCCGCTGACCGAGGTATTTCCGCGCGGAGGACCCGTGCCACGAAGCGGAAACGCGACGGGCACTGGCACTTCGTCCGACGGCACTGGTGCTGACGGCACTGCCTCAGACGGCGCTGCCTCAGACGGCGCTGCCGATGGTTCCGCGCTGGACGCGCTCTTTCGCGACGATCAGTTTCAGGAGCACAACGACCAGGGCCTGATGCCACTACTTCCGGTCGCGAAACCTGGCGCCCGCAAGCCGTCGCCGAATTCGACCCGCACACCACTCACGCAGGCGCAGAAAACCATGATCTGGGTTGCCGGCGGACTTGTGGTGGTGCTGTTTCTTATCGCGCTGTACCTGCTCAGTTTTCGAGTCGGCGAGCAGACGGCCACACGCGAGGCCGCGGAGAGTGTGCCCACCACAACGAGCCAGCCCGTTGCCCCGGTGGACGCTGTGGGCCCGGTCGACCCCGGTACCCACGCGTGGAACGAACTCCTCGGCGGCGAGTGCATCGACCCGTTCGACTCCGCGTGGGACACCGAGTTCACAGTGGTGGAGTGCGACGACGAGCATGCCGCCCAGATGCTGGTGCGCGCCGAGATCGAGGCTGACACCCCGTTTCCCGGTGTTGAACCCCTAGCCTCGCAGGTCAACACCCTCTGTTCGGCGCCCGAGGTGCTCAACTTCGAGGTCGCCGGTGTTGTCTCCGACATCCAGCTGACGGCGAGTTTTCCCGCGGATTCTGCGGAATGGGATGCCGGTGACCGCACCTATTACTGCTTCGTTGAACGTGCCTCGGGCGAGCCTCTGCCCGGTGACTTGGCGCTGTCGGCCTGAGGGCTAGAGCTTAGAGCTCGCTCTCGATGGGCTCGGTCGACAGCAGGTCGGCGACACTGTTGAGGATCTCGTTCGGACGGAACGGGTAGCGGTCGATTTCCGCCTGGTCGCTGATGCCGGTGAGAACCAGAACCGTGTGCAGACCGGCCTCGATGCCCGCGATGATGTCGGTGTCCATTCGGTCACCGATCATTCCGGTGTTCTCGGAGTGCGCACCGATTTTGTTCATGGCGGAGCGGAACATCATCGGGTTCGGCTTACCCACAATGTAGGGCTCGCGGCCCGTGGCCTTGGTGATGAGCGCGGCGATCGCGCCGGTTGCCGGGAGGGGACCCTCGGGGCTGGGGCCGGTCGCATCGGGGTTGGTGACGATAAACCGTGACCCGGCACCGATGAGGCGGATGGCCTTGGTGATGGCGTCGAACGAGTAGTTGCGCGTCTCGCCGACAACCACAAAGTCAGGTGCCGTCTCGGTCATGATAAAACCGGCCTCGTGCATGGCCGTGGTGAGTCCGACCTCGCCCACAACAAAGGCGGTGCCGCCGGGCATCTGCGATGCGCAGAAGTCGGCGGTCGCGAGCGCCGAGGTCCAGATGGCTTCTTCGGGAACGTGCAGGCCGGATGCGCGAAGGCGGGCACTGAGGTCGCGGGGCGTGAAGATCGAGTTGTTGGTCAGAACCAGGTAGGGCTTGCCTTCATCCCGCCACTGCTGAAGCAACTCCGACGCACCCGGAACCGGTCGGTTTTCGTGCACCAGCACGCCGTCCATGTCGGTAAGCCAGCATTCGATTTCGCTGCGATCACTCATTCGGCAATAGTACCGAGCGCACCTGTTCTCCCAGTCGCTTCTGCATGATTGTGATGGCATCGGGATTCTGGTCGATCACGACAAACCGGCGGCCGAGCTTCTGGGAGACCGCAGCAGTAGTGCCACTGCCAGCGAAGAAGTCGAGCACCCAGTCACCCTCGGCGCTCGACGCCTGAATCACCCGACGCAGGATGCCCTCGGGCTTCTGCGTGGCGTACCCGGTTTTCTCTTTCCCGGTCGGCGAGACGATGGTGTGCCACCAGACGTCGGTGGGCAGTTTGCCGAGCGCCACCTTTTCGGGGGTCACGAGGCCCGGGGCCATGTAGGGCTCGCGGTCGACCTCGGTGCTGTTGAAGTAGTACGTTTTGGGGTTTTTGACGTAGACGAGAATCGTGTCGTGCTTCGACGGCCAGCGGCTCTTCGAGCGGGCGCCGTAGTCATACGCCCAGATGATCTCGTTGAGAAAGTTCTCCCGACCGAACAGCGCGTCAAGCACCACTTTGGCGTAGTGCACCTCACGCCAGTCGAGGTGTAGGTAAAGCGTGCCGGTGTCGTTCAGTAGGCGCCAGGCCTCTTCGAGCCGCGGCTCGAGAAACTCCCAGTAGTCCGCGAAGGCATCGTCGTAGGAGTAGAGCAAGCCCTTCACACTGGAGTAGGTGTTGCCGCCGAAACCCACACGGGTGCCGTCGACGTCCCGTACCGTTTTGATGCTGGTGCGCGCCTGGGTGCGACCGGTGTTAAACGGCGGGTCGATGTACACCAGCTGGAACGAGGCGTCGGGCAGCTGCGCGAGCGCCTTGACGTTGTCTCCGTGCACAAGCAGGTTGGGGCCGGTGGGGTCCCAGCTGAGTTGTGTCATGTTCGAAGATTAACAGCCCGGGCGAGAGGCCTCGCCCAAGTGGAGGAGGATTGAGGGGTGACTGACCTGCCGACCCTTCCCGCTTCCGATGGTGGTGCCCCCGCGGCATCCGCCATTCCACCCGGGGCCACCACCCACGAACTGACCACCTACGGGGTCGGCCCCTGGGACGGCGAGCTGCCCACCGAGGAGCACTACGACCCCGACCTGCTGGAGCGCGGCGACACTCGCAACGTGATCGACCGCTACCGGTACTGGACCATGGAGGCGATCGTCGCCGACCTGGACGAGCACCGGCACCCCTTCTCCGTCGCCATCGAGAACTGGCAGCACGACATGAACATCGGGTCGATTGTGCGCACGGCCAACGCCTTCGCCGCCGACACCGTGCACATCATTGGGCGCCGCCGCTGGAACAAGCGCGGCGCAATGGTGACCGACCGCTACCAGCATGTTCTGCACCACGACACCGTGGCGACGTTTGCCGAGTGGGCGCGTTCCGAGTCGCTACCGATCATCGCGATCGACAACGTGCCCGGCAGTGTCATCATCGAGACTTTTGCTTTTCCGGAGCGGTGTGTGTTGCTGTTCGGGCAGGAGGGGCCGGGGCTCAGCGCCGAGGCGATTGAGGCCGCGGATGCCGTGGTGGAGATCAGCCAATTTGGGTCGACCCGCAGCATCAACGCGTCGGCTGCGGCGGCGGTGGCGATGCACAACTGGATCACCCAGCACGTCTCGTTTGTGAAGTAGCGGCCGAGGCGCTCGCCGCCGTGCGGGAGCTGGCCCAGGGCATCCGACCCCCGCAGCCAATCCCCTCGGGTACCGTGGACGAATGACCACAAACTTGCTCGGCCCCGCTGAAACCCTTCTCGCCGAAGATCCTGACGTGCTCGCGTCGATCGCGAACCCCGAGATGGCGGCGTCTGATGCGGTTATTGCGCACCCGACTTCGTCTCTCGCCTGGGCGCTTCTCGCCGATGAGGCCTGGGCTGCGGGCAAGACCCTTGAGTCGTACGCGTTTGCGCGCGTCGGTTACCACCGTGGACTCGACGCGCTGCGCAAGGGCGGCTGGAAGGGCCAGGGTCCCGTGCCGTGGTCGCACGAGCCGAACCGCGGAGTGCTTCGTGCCCTGTTCGCGCTGCGCCGTGCCGCCGATGCCATCGGCGAAGAGGGTGAAGTGGAGCGTCTGGATGCTTTTCTGCTCGACGCCGATCCGACCGCGGCTCCCGCGATTGAGGCAGAGACCGCTCCGACCGCCGAGCGGTTCGACGCGTAACGAGTTGGTTCGGCGGACTCAGCCCGCGTAGTCCGCAATCAGCCGGGTCGACGTCTCGTCGATGTCGGCGACGCGATCCTCCGGGATGCGCACGAGTCGCAGGCAGCCGCGTGCAATCGACTGCGCGTAAGCGTGACGTGCGGCGCCCTCG
>Ga0247807_10002431_pt1 | contig 10234 bp, 6 predicted proteins | sample UWRJL074202C1_FD_179931 | JGI IMG/M metagenome (GOLD analysis project Ga0247807, IMG submission 179931) | Plant litter microbial communities from Arlington Agricultural Research Station in Wisconsin, United States - UWRJ-L074-202C-1 | ecosystem: Environmental > Terrestrial > Plant litter >...
GGCCCTTTTGCTAAAGTAGAATAGAGAATCATTGCGTTAGGACTTGCAATAATTAACCCTGTTGGTATACCTGAAGAGTCCCGCTGAATTTCACCACCTGCAGGTGCAGGGGTATCTTTAGTATAGCCTACGGCACGGAGTGCTGCACCGTTCATCAAAGCGCTGTCGTAAAGGTGCAGGATAAATACAGGTGTATCTGGTGCGATGGCATTAATTTCTTCGAGGGTAGGCATTCTTCGCTCTGCAAATTGAAATTCAGACCAGCCGCCTACAACCCTTACCCACTGTGGTGAAGGTGTTCTGTCCACTTGTTCTTTTAACATACGCAGTGCATCAGCAAGAGAAGGCACACCGTCCCAGCGAAGCTCAAGATTAAAATTTAAACCACCCCTGATCAGATGAATATGTGAATCATTAATGCCTGGTACTACTCTCTTATTTTTCAGATCAATAAGCTGAGTATTTGAATCTGACAGGCTCATCACCTCCTTATCGCTGCCAATGGCGATAAACCGGCCGTCTTTTATAGCTACTGCTGTGATCTCTTTTTTATGCGGTGCAATGGTGTGAATTTTACCATTGAACAGAATCATATCTGCATTCATCATATCTTTTGATTAAAGAATTTATGAGCTGTATTTATTTATTAACAGAAGCTATTGCTTCTTTTATTCCTTCACCGGCAACGGTAAAAAATGATGGCCCGGCAAGCAGTATAATTTTGGAAAGTGGTTTGAAACTGGCCATTTTTTCATCTTTAAGCCAGATTTGCGTCCGGTAAGCTTGAAAAATACCTTTTACGACATTTCCTGCCACCAGCGCTGTAGGGGAATCAATACCTGCATCCTTAAGATCACTTGCAAAAGAGAAATTAGTCACCTCAAACCTGAGCGCTTCACGCATAGCTACGCTGCCAACAGCAGTCATGAGATCTGCATTGAATTTATTCCGGTCCCCCAGACCAATTAATAAAAGTTTTTTTGCGCCAATAGTTCCTTTGGGAGGAGTTAGCAAGATTGTTTCGAGAGAATGCCCCAGAAATTTGCCGTTTTTACGCAGTGAAGTCACTATTCCTTTCATGTCATGATCGAGATGTACAAGACCATTTACTGCAGCGGGTAATGCAGGCGGGGAATTGAAGATATCTCCTTCTGTGTATTCAAAGACACAAGCTATCTGAAGGTCGCTAACCTGGGCTGAAGGTCCCTGTACTACACCTTCAACAGTTACGCCATTGACACTCCCCCACACCATGGTGGTTCCCACCTTAGTAGTTTGCTGTGCATATAATAAGTTTACATTTAAAATTGAAATAAAAGCAATTAAAGCTGCTGTTATGCCGTTACGAATCTGTTTCTGAGCCAAATAGTTATTTTTCATAATGATGATTTTTTAAGATTAAAACTTAAAGACGAGACGGGTATTCATAAAAAGACCGTTTTTCGAGCCCGGAATGATGTCTTCAATGAAACTTCCTGTTTTAAAATATTGTATTCCTGTGTTCAGGTTAATAAACTTGTTTATGCCATATACTGCACTTAAAAGATAGGCCGTGCCGATGTATCTTTTGTCAGAAGCTGAGCCACCGAGGTTGAAAGTACCGCCTGGTCTGTAAACGCCATCCTGTAATGAATACCGCCAGTTGAAGACTATATCTGCCTGGATCATCAGTTTACTGTTCAGGGTCAAATTTCCATAGGGATGAATATCGATCAGGTTAACAGGCCCTATCTGCGGGCTGAACCCAAAGTATCCTCCTTTTGGATAAATGGGATTGAAAGTATTTAGCTGGTTACCATCAGGGGATTTGTTCCCTGAGATATAATCATTTCTGAGATTAATTGTGGGCCTGAATTTTGTTTGTTCAAAAGAGTAACCCAATTCTGCAGAAGCTGTCCAGGCTGAAATAGTTTTTGTACCAAATTTCCCGAACTGATAAGCGGCTTCCAGATTATAGATCAGCCCGCCTCCATTTTTCCAGAACCTGCTTCCGATAGTATGGCGGGCCTCTTTATTTGTCCCTTCTTCAAACTGTGATTCATTCCTTCTGATACCAATATAATAGGCATCCAGGTTTCCGGTTCCTGGAAATATAAGCTTAGCATAGGTACCCCATAAATTTATATTTTTTGATCTTTTGTTATCAAATTTCCCAGGATTGATCGTATCGGCAAACATGACGAATCCATCCAGAGATAGCTTTTTTGAATGGTACATTAGCTTTGCACCTGTAAAATACAACCGCACATTTGGCCCTTCCCGGACTGATATTAATCTGCCAGAGCCATAATCCATTTCCTGTTTGCCTATCCGGAGGTTTAAACTCTTGTCTGCCTTTTTCCAGGCCCTAAAATCAATAAAGAGATTCTGAATATTGAGCTCATCCTGATCAACAGGCCTGGAACCATTTTTTCGCCCTCCCTGCAATGCACTTCTGAGCTGAAGAAAAACCCGTATTCTATCAGCAAAGTGTATATCCGTATGCAGATCATAGCGTTGCAGCAGGAAATTATTATGACCAGTTCCCAGCCTTCCCCAGTCTTCATTGTTAAAAGCTACATATTCCAGCCTGGCCTCTCCGCCAAATGAGAAAAACATCCTTTTATCCTTTGAAAAGGGCAAAAATTTTATGCTGTTATACAAAGTTTTTACAGAGTCGCCCCATGTGGAGTAATCTTCATCAAAACGCATGAGTTTAAAACTTTGCGCCTGGCTTTTGACTGCACCGGAAATCAAAACTACCCATAAGATCAGCACGAAGATTTTGAAGGAATTAAACATGTGGTTAATTAATTTCTGGTTTAACGATCACCTTCATTAGTGTTTAAGCATGTGATGCGCGTATTGAATACCAAGACCATAACCCGCTCCATATTTCTTCATCAGGTCTGTAACAGCCACATAAGTTTCAGTTCTCGCCCAGTCTCTTTGAAGCTCCAGTAAATATTGAACAGATGTAACGGGTTTAACTCCTGCATGTACCATCCTTTGAATTGCACGCTCATGAGCTTCGGCACTTACATCACCGCAGGCATCAGTAATCACAAAAACTTCAAAACCTTCTGAAAGTGCTGACAATGCCGGACCGACAATACAAACACCTGTCCATAGGCCTGCAAGCACTATTTTTTGCTTCCCTGTAGCCGTTATGGCTTTGTAAGCAGCCTCATCTTCCCAGGTATTCATTGATGTTCTGTCTATATACCCACTGGTAGCCTGAGGGTAAAACTCTTCAATTTCAGGAAATACGGGACCTGAAAAAGATTCTTCAGCTACTGTTGTCACAATGGCTGGCACATTAAATATTTTTGAAGCTCCTGCAATAATCGCCACGTTAGTACGGAGCTCTGTAATAGCAATACTTTTAGTGGCAAAAGCCATTTGACCTTCAAAATCGATCAGTACTAAAGTGTGGTTTTCTGGAGAAAGAAGATTTGGTGATGGTTTCATATCATTATATAATTTCCATCCATTTAGCCAAGAAACATACCAACCAGGCAATACACTAAATACCAGCAACTTACCTTATAGCTACCCATTACTGTGTTCTCTATATATCGCCAATTCACGAATGATTTACGACAGCTGAAATTTGTTCAGTCAGGATGTTCTGGGTCTTATCCCCTGTTTCATTCTGTTACAGATAAAAAAAATAATCAGAACATAACCAGCTAATTATCAAAACATAAAAAAACACATCAGCGAAATATCGTCAATTTACATTTTTTAATTTCGTCAGTTTTACAAGAATAACTTTACTTTTAACACTATGGAAAATGTGCAGAATTTACAAGAGCCACATCCTGTGCCAGCTGCTGATATAAGGCCTGAGGATAATAGCTCAGTCCTTTTAAAACTAATTAAAAAGGAAAAAGAGAATGCAGTTTTGCTTTCGCTAAGTAATGCTATAGCTACTATCAGGAACAAAACAGACCTGTTTAATGTAATCGAAGAAAAATTAAAAAAACTATTCAGGTTTGAACATTTCGTGATCTGCCTGATTAATGATGATAAAAAAACACACAGCGCGTTTTTATATAACCAGACAGAGAGTTTCGTCAAAAATCCGGGTATCGCACCGGTTTCAACAGAAAAATATACGCTTGATGATGGTTTATGCGATGTGATGACCTCAACAGACACACCTGTTGTTTTTAATGTTGAAGAAGTACTGAAATGGCCTTCCCCGCCTGCATGGCTTGGCTTCTGGTATAATCTTGGCATAAGGGAAATGATAGGTTTACCTATCTGGGACAAAGCTGAATGTATTGGATTTTTCTACTTGTATGCGAAAGAAACCAATGCTGTTTCCAATGAATATTATAATCTGCTTCACAGTATTTCCCTGCAGGTTTCTGTAGCCATAGCTAATATTAAAGCGAATGAAAAAATCGAAGAGCAGCTTCAGGAAATAAAGCGCTATAAACAACAGCTGGAGGAAGAAAAATCATATCTCCGGGAACAGGTCGAAAAAAACTATAATCATTCAGAAATTATTGGTCAGGGGCCTGGAATCAAAAAAGTATTTCATTTAATTGAGCAGGTTGCTGCCTCAGATAGCAGTGTAATCTTGCTGGGAGAAACCGGAACAGGAAAAGAACTGATTGCCAGAGCAATACACATGAATTCTCCAAGAAAAGAAAATTTAATGATCAAGGTGAATTGTGCTGCCCTGCCGTTAAACCTGGTTGAAAGTGAGCTGTTTGGACATGAAAAAGGCAGCTTTACAGGGGCTGCAGACCGAAGAACAGGCAAATTTGAACTCGCTCACAATGGTACACTTTTTCTGGATGAAATTGGAGAACTTTCTCTGGATATCCAGGTAAAATTACTTCGGGCAATTCAGGAAAAAGAGATTGAGCGCATTGGCGGCAAAACTACCATCAAAACCAATGTAAGGATTATTGCGGCAACAAACAGAAATCTGGCAAAAGAGGTAGAAAATGGTAATTTCAGAAGCGATCTGTTTTATCGTTTAAATGTATTTCCTATTACTATTCCCCCTTTAAGAGAACGCAAGGAAGATATCATTGAATTGTCCGTTTATTTCATGAACAAACTAGCAAAAAAAACGGGTAAAGAGGTAAAAACACTCTCCAGAAGTGTTTCTAATTCTTTAATTACCTATCCCTGGCCTGGCAATGTCCGTGAACTGGAACATTTAATGGAACGAAGCGTATTATTGTCTGAGGGGAATGTGATCAAAGAAATACATCTTCCTAAAGTTAATGAGCTGCAAAACCAGAAGGATGGCCTGAAAACAAATATCAAGACTATTTTTGATAATGAACGGGATCATATTTTTCATATTCTTCAACTCTGTAAAGGAAAAATATCCGGTAAAGGAGGAGCTGCAGAAATATTAGGTGTGCCTGCCACGACCCTGAACTCTAAAATAAAAAAGTTTAAAATCAAAAGGAAGCATACTATCAGCTGATAAACATTTAAAATCTGCCGATCTCAAATCTAAATATGACAGAACGAATTCTAATTGTTGAGGATGAATTTATTGTTGCCCATGACCTGAAAATGATTATTTCAAGGGCAGGTTACGAAATAGCAGGTATTGCAGATTCGGTAAAGAATGCATTGATTATACTGGAACAAAAAGAGGTCACCCTGGTATTGCTTGATATATTTCTAAAAGGAAAACAGACAGGAATAGATCTTGCACATATCCTGATGGATAAACAGATCCCTTTTATTTATATCTCTGCCAATTCTAATGAGAAAGTACTACAAGTTGCTAAAGTGACAATGCCTTATGGTTTCATTGTAAAACCCTACAGGGATAAAGACGTATTACTCAGTATAGACATTGCCAGGTATCGTAAAGAGCATAGTAAGCATCTTAAAATGAGTAATAAACTGTTTATGGAAGAGCTGATAGTTGATATTTCCATGAAACCAGTCAGCTGGAGAAAAAAGCTGCTGATAGTTGCAGGGGCATTCCACACCTGCCTCCCATTTGATTTCCTGACCATTGCAGGAACTACAAGTGATAAAATCAGGTTTTCTGAAATCGGAATAGCCCGGAGAAAGTTTAGTGAATATGACCTTGTATCTGTTGATGAATTTATTAAAGATTCAGGAATAACACCAGACTTTTATCAGTCCATCAGTCAGCTTACTCCCGAAATGACAAAAGATGGTATCTATACAGGTCATCATTTTGAAGAACTGCAATACAGAATTCCCGTAAAAAGACTAATTGCACAGACTTACGACTTAAAGTCTAATGTGATTAAATCAATTTACCTGGCTAATGGAGATTGTATTACCTTTTCCTTTTACAGCCGGCTGGAAAATATTTTCAAGCAGGAACATTTAGCCCTCCTGACCGTCCTCGAAAGTACGCTGTCCAAAAATCTTAGTCATATTATGGAACTTGACAAGGTCGGTTCTTTAAAGAAGGATAGCGTTATTGTACCAGAGAGAAGCAAACTATCTCATCCGCTGCATGAAGATAAATTCCAGTATATTATCGGACAGAGCCCTGCGCTGCTTAACCTGCTGGACCAAATCATGATTGCAGCCCCTACTGATACCTGTATTTTAATTACCGGGGAAAGTGGTACAGGAAAAGAACTGGTTGCACAAAATCTGCATAAACTTTCTGCACGAAAAGATAAACCACTGGTTACTGTAAATTGTGCAGCCCTGCCGGATGAACTTATTGAGTCTATACTTTTCGGACATGAAAAAGGGGCTTTTGCAGGAGCAACCAGTCAAAGAACAGGAAAATTCGAAGAAGCTAATGGAGGGACAATTTTTCTGGATGAGATTGGTGAAATGCCATTTGATGTCCAGGCTAAACTATTAATGGCCCTTCAGAAAAAAGAAATTGAACGTATAGGCGGTAAAAATCCTGTTCCGGTCGATCTCAGGATAATTGCAGCAACTAATCTTGAGCTGGAAAAAGAAATTTCCAATGGAAAATTCCGGTTAGATCTATTTTTCAGACTTCATGTTTTTCCTCTCAAAGTTCCATCCCTTCGGGCCAGAAAGCAGGACATTCCACTTCTTGCAGATTATTTTATACAAAAACATGCTAAATTGCTAAATAAGGAAATATCTGGTACTTCCGGAGATTTCATGGAAAAAATGATCCGCTATAACTGGCCTGGCAATATCAGAGAGCTTGAACACATTGTGATAAGGGCTATTCTTTTATCGAAGGATAAGATTCTTGACGAAAACCTTCTGGAATTTGAAGTAAAAGACGAAGAGACAAGACATCAAACGAATATAAAAACAATTCTGGAGAATGAACGGGACCATATTATTGATGTCCTGAACAAATGTAAAGGAAAAATATCAGGTGCCGGAGGGGCCGCGGATCTTTTGGGAATACCGGCAACTACGCTTAATTCAAAGATAAAAAAACTGGGTATAAACAGATTAGTGTAATTGGAACAGCTATCGGAAATAAAATGAGCAAAGAGAAGATTTTAATTGTTGAGGATGAATTTATTGTAGCCAATGATCTTAAGATCATGCTGGAAAGAGCTGGTTACAACGTGTGTGGAATTGCTCCTTCAGTAGCAAAGGCTCTGGAATTAATCAGATTAAAGCAACCTGACTGGATTTTACTGGATATTTATCTGCAGGGAGATCAATCAGGTATTGATCTGGCTGAACAATTGACAGCAATAGGGATTCCTTTCATATATATATCAGCAAATACCAGTCAGGATGTACTTGAAGCTGCAAAAGCTACTTTGCCTTATGGTTTTTTAGTCAAACCATTCAGAGAAAAAGATTTGATGGTTATGCTTGATATTGCACAGTACAGACATGAAAACAACTTAAAATATAATAAAAACGAAGAACAGATTTTTCACCAGCAAATTGAAAATATACTGCATAAGCAGGAACCTTTAGCTGAAAAACTTAAACAACTTGGAAAACCGCTTAGTTCGATAATTCCTTTTGATTTCTTATGGATCACCAAAGGTCATTCCGGAACAAATGCCAGAGATCTGAATTTACAGCAATTAAGCACAGATCATTTCCATACTTTCTCTCATCAGGATTTATTAGCAGAATTGTCAGTTTCACAGCGGACATTTAAATCGTGGGGTAATATTAATATCGGGGCTCAGGGAAAATGTATTCTTAACGGTTATGATTTCAGAAAATTGAGAATGGAAAATAACTGGATAAGAACTCTTTCAGACCATTTTAAGCTCGAATCAGCCCTTTTAATGGAAATTCCTTATAAAGAGGAAGTTTTCCAGTTTGTTTTTTTCAGCACAGGTACAGAAAATTATTCAGAAATACAGACTATACTCCTTAATCAGCTCCATAAAAGCCTGGTGCTGATAATTGAAGATATAATTTACTGTAAAGACCCTGATATTGTTGTTCCATTAATACAAAAACATGAACATATTGCCCAGCCGGAAGCATCTCCCAAAACCCACTTCAACGGCATTGTTGGAGACAGCCGCTTACTCCATGCTGTTTTTGAGCAGATAGAAATGGTCGCCCCTGATGACACTTCGGTTCTTATTCTTGGAGAAAGCGGAACGGGAAAAGAAAAAATTGCTCAGACCCTGCATAAGCTTTCCCCAAGAAAAACAAAGCCAATGATTACTGTGAACTGTGCTGCTCTTCCGTTAACACTGATTGAATCTGAACTCTTTGGTCATGAGAAAGGTGCTTTTACTGGTGCGCATGATAAAAGAATCGGCAAATTTGAACAAGCTGATGGAGGGTCTATTTTTCTGGACGAGATTGGCGAGCTTCCTCTTGAGGCTCAGGTAAAGTTATTGCGGGTTTTACAGGAAAAAGAGATTGAACGGCTGGGTAGTATTCATACTAGGAAAATAGATGTCAGGATTATTACAGCTACCAATAAAAACCTGGAAAAGGAGGTCGCAGAAGGCCGTTTCAGATTAGACCTTTATTACCGGCTTAATGTATTTCCTGTAGAATTACCTGCATTACGCAAAAGAAAGGAAGATATCCCTGCACTTGTCCATCATTTCCTGAATAAATACAACAAAAGAATTTCCAGGCCCATCAAAGAAATTTCCAGTAAGGCGATGTATACTTTGCAGCAATATGACTGGCCGGGCAATATCCGTGAGCTTGAACATCTGATAGAGAGAAGTATGCTGCTTGCCAAAGGAACAGAGATTACCGAAATAGATCTTCCGGCAAATCACTTGTCCCCCCCTGCTCAGCCGGATGATATTTTTAGTGTAAAAACTATGCATGAAATGGAAAGAGATCATATTATGAGTATCCTGAAAATGTGTAATGGAAAGATATTCGGGCCTGGCGGAGCAGCAGAAATACTGAACATCCCTTCTACTACTTTGAATTCTAAAATAAAGAAACTCGGGATAAAATATGAGTTTGTCAAGTAGCCATCTGATGTTAAAGATATTCAAAATGACTTTGTGGATTCTTGTACTTTTTGTAATTCCCTGTCAGCTCTGCGCACAAACAAATCTGAGATATTCTCTGAATGATCTTCTTAAGTTATTGAAAAATGCGCATACTGAGGAGAAAACTGTAGACTATCAGGTAAAAATCAGCAATTTCTATCTTTACAATAAGCTTTACAGCAAGAAAAACCTGGACAGTGCTTTTTTTTATGCGGATCAGGCGGGAATACTGGAAAGCAGGTTAAAAGGAAATCAATCAGAACAATCTGCTCAAATTGCTTTAGCGAGAATACAGCTCAGGAAGTCTTGTCCGGCAGCTGTATTAAACCAGATAAAATCAGTCAACCCGATTACCCGGATTAAATTACTGATGATAACCGGGGCGTATTATTTATATAAGCCACTTGAAGAAAAAAAAGACCTGGATAGTGCTTTGTATCTGCTGGCAAAAGCCAGAACTTTAAGCCATTCTTTATCCAGACCTGATCTGGAACATTCGGCACAGCTTTACATAGCTGATGTTTATGAAGAACAGGGAAATCATACTAAGTCAAAACAAAGTTTTCTGGAATTGATTAAACAAAGCAAAGATTCTGGTGACTTTACGGGTGCTGCTGCTGCTGCTTCAAGGCTCGGGGATCATCTTTCTTTTACACAGGAGCGGCTTGATTATTATCAGCTGGCTGCAGATTTTTACAGGAAAGCCGGCGAAACAGAGAAACAGATCGGTATGGAGAAGGCTATTGCAGATAGTATGCTCAATATGGGTTTATTAAAACAGTCAGAAGAAAGATTACTTAAGGTACTTGAAAAATACAAGAAAGCAGGTTACAAAA
>Ga0247807_10002434_pt1 | contig 10233 bp, 8 predicted proteins | sample UWRJL074202C1_FD_179931 | JGI IMG/M metagenome (GOLD analysis project Ga0247807, IMG submission 179931) | Plant litter microbial communities from Arlington Agricultural Research Station in Wisconsin, United States - UWRJ-L074-202C-1 | ecosystem: Environmental > Terrestrial > Plant litter >...
CTGGGATAACGAAGTAGCCAAACTTTACGGTGTACAGGCTATCCCGCAAAACTTTTTGTTAGACCCTAATGGCAAAGTAATTGCTAAAAACCTGCGCGGCGATGCGCTGGATGCCAAACTGGCCGAGGTGTTGGCCAAGCAGGAAAAAGTGAAAGCTGACGAATAATATCAATACCATTCATATTAAATGAGAAAAGCCGCACAACGCGGCTTTTCTCATTTATATCATATTTTGATAACTTAATTACCCAACTGCTTCAACGCCATATAAGCCATCAACCCGGTACTGATGCCCAGTGCACTTTCTTCCACATCGAATGTAGGCGTGTGTACGGCCGAGGTAATGCCACGACTTTCGTTACGGGTGCCAAGGCGGTAAAAGCAGCTATCGGCAACTTGTGAGTAGTAAGCAAAATCTTCGGCTGCCATCCAAATGTCGAGGTCTAATACGTTTTCTTTGCCCAGGTAATCTTCAGCATGGCCGCGTACCGAGGCGGTTAGCTTTTCTTCATTAATCAAAAACGGATAACCGCGCACAATGTTGAAATCGCAGCTACCGCCCATACTTTCGGCAATGCCTTCGGCCATTTTCTTCATACGGATATGCGCCTCGTTACGCCACTTTTCATCCATGGTACGAAAGGTTCCTTCCAGGTAAACCTCGTTAGGAATAATGTTGGTAGCGCCGTTGGCAATTACTTTACCGAACGACAATACCGACGGACTTTTAGGGTCGGCAAAACGGCTAACCACCTGTTGCAGGGCCGTAAGCATGTGCGCCATAATAATAACCGGGTCAATATTTTGCTGGGGCTGTGCACCGTGGCCACCTTTGCCTTTTACGGTCACATAAATTTCATCGGTACTGGCCATATATTTACCCGCACGGAAACCTACTTTACCCGCATCTATCAACGGCATTACATGCTGACCAATTACGGCGTGTGGCTTGGGGTTTTCCAATACACCCTGCTGTATCATGAGGTTAGCACCACCAGGCAGTTTTTCTTCGGCAGGCTGAAATATAAATTTAATACTGCCGCCAAACTGATCTTTCAGGCTGCTCAATATCGTAGCCGTGCCCAGCAATGATGATGTGTGCACATCATGGCCGCAGGCATGCATCACCCCTGGGTTGGTAGATTTATAAGGAACTTCATTAGCTTCTACAATTGGTAACGCATCCATATCGGCACGTAGGGCTACCACCTGGTCAGATGGTTTACTGCCTTTCAATAAGCCCACTATGCCGTTATCGGCCATGCGCAACCACGGGATGTCCAGCTCATCTAACTTGCCTGCCACGTAGGCCGAGGTAGCCACTTCGTTGAATGATAACTCGGGGTGGGCGTGCAGGTGACGGCGGTTGGCTACTGCATCGTTAAATATTTTTTGAGAAAGCTCCTGTATTTGTTCTTTGATCATTGCGGGGTGGTATTAGGATCGGCCAGTTTTGGCGGATTGATTTTTTCTGAAATGATAAATAGACTGGAAAATATGCCTTTAAGATCCTGTATTAATTTTGATGCTTCCAATCGGCTGCGAAAATCGCCTGCTTTTACCTTAAAGTTTGGTTCTTTGTAATTGATATAAGTGCGCAGCTCTGGGTGCATTTGTAATAGCCTGTTTTGGGCGCTGAATGCCTCTTTACGGTTAGGGCCGCTATAAAACTGCACCCGGTAACCATAAGCTGATATGTAGTTGCTGTTGGTAGCCCTTTTTCCACCCTTGCCAGAAGTATAGCGGTGGGCAATAAGAGAATCAACACGCGAATCTTTAATGATCTCTAAACGGCCACGGGTAGGGATAGGGGTTGTTTGAGCATGTGAAGCCCGTAAGTTGCAAAGCAACAAGATACACGCTGTAATAAAAGCTTTACTAATAAAATTGTCATACTGAGCGTTTCGAAGTGTTAACCGCTTAGATAGGTCTCCGACAGGCTCAGATTGACAAGATTTATACGTTTTAAACAAATTCATTTTTGCCTTATAACATCAATTGCGAGGTGCGAAGCAATCTGCACTTTGGCTATTTGCCCTGGCGCATATTGCTTCGTGCCTCGCAATGATGTGTAAATATTATATTAGCTGCTTATTACGCGCCGTGGCAGTTTTTAAACTTTTTACCGCTACCGCAAGGGCAGGGGTCATTACGGCCAATGCGTTGCTCGGCTTTAACGGGCACTTGTTTTTGTGGCTCCTGGTCCTCGAGCTGTATGACAGTTCCGTCTGTATCAAGCTCGGGCTTGCTCATACGCATTTGGCGCATGTCGGTTTTAGGCTCGGGGCGGGCTTCGCGAATTTCTTCAGGTGCCTGCTGTACCGGGATGCCACCTCTGAATAAGAAACTTACCAGTTCTTTATTTACCGTAGCCAGCATTTGGCGGAACAATTGGAAAGCTTCGAACTTATAAACCAACAGCGGGTCCTTTTGCTCGTAAACGGCATTTTGTACCGATTGCTTTAACTCGTCCATTTCGCGTAAATGCTCTTTCCAGGCATCGTCAATCAGGTATAAGGTCACGTTCTTCTCAAAAGATTTGAACACCTCTAAACCATGGTTTTCAACCGCTTTTTTCAAAGGAACGGCCACCTGTATGCCATGTATACCATCGGTAAATGGTACTACAATGTTTTCTACATACTCGCCGCGGGTTTCGTAAACATCTTTTAATACCGGGTACGCTTGCTCAGATATAGCTTCGGTTTTACGTTTGTAAAAGTCGGTTACTACATTAAAGGTACCGTCAACCAGGTTATTCAGGTTGGCAGCAGCAAACTCTTCTTGGGTAATTTCCGGATCAACCGAAAACAAGCGGATCATTTCCAGCTGGAAACCTTCGTAATTGTTAGCTTCTTTGTACTCAGTAACCACATCTTCAACCACATCAAAAATGGTATTGCTGATGTCTACCTCCAAACGCTCGCCAAACAGGGCGTTTTTACGTTTGGCATAAACCACAGTACGCTGTGAGTTCATCACATCATCATACTCCAGCAAACGCTTACGAATACCAAAGTTGTTTTCTTCTACTTTCTTTTGAGCACGCTCAATAGATTTAGAGATCATGGAGTGCTGAATTACTTCGCCCTCCTCAATGCCCATACGCACCATCAGGTTAGAGATACGCTCCGAACCGAATAAACGCATTAAGTTATCTTCTAACGATACAAAGAATTGAGAAGAACCCGGATCGCCCTGACGACCGGCACGACCACGCAATTGCCTGTCTACACGGCGCGATTCATGGCGCTCGGTACCTACAATGGCTAAACCACCGGCTTCTTTAACGCCTTTACCTAATTTTATATCCGTACCACGACCAGCCATGTTGGTAGCAATGGTCACAGTACCTGCTTGCCCAGCTTCGGCCACAATGTCGGCCTCTTTCTGGTGCATTTTAGCGTTCAATACGTTGTGCTTAATGCCGCGAAGCTTCAGCATACGGCTCAGTAATTCCGATATTTCTACCGAGGTGGTACCTACCAGTACCGGTCTGCCGGCTTCGGTTAATTTTACAATTTCTTCGGCTACAGCGTTATATTTTTCGCGCATGGTGCGGTAAACCAAATCCTGGCGGTCATCGCGTTGGGCGTTTACGTTGGTTGGTATCTCTACCACATCCAGTTTGTAAATTTCCCAAAGCTCACCTGCTTCGGTAACCGCTGTACCCGTCATACCGCAAAGCTTGTGGTACATACGGAAGTAATTTTGCAGCGTAATAGTGGCAAAGGTTTGCGTAGCATCCTCTACTTTGACATTCTCTTTAGCCTCAATAGCCTGGTGTAAACCATCAGAGTAACGGCGGCCATCCAGCACACGACCGGTTTGCTCATCAACGATCTTTACCTTGCCTTCGTCCAGGATGTATTCAGTATCCTTTTCAAATAATGTATAGGCTTTCAGCAATTGGTTAATAGAGTGGATTCGTTCCGATTTGATAGAGAAATCGCGCATCAACTCATCTTTACGTGCCAGTTTATCTTCGGCAGAAAGATCTGATTTTTCAATTTTTGCAATTTCGGTACCTACATCAGGCATTACGAAGAAATTTTCGTCTTCTCCTGAAGCTGTAATCAAATGAATACCTTTTTCAGTCAGTTCAACCGAGTTATTCTTTTCGTCTATCACGAAGAACAGTTCTGCGTCAACCTTAGGCATATCCTTGCCCTGGTCTTGCATGTAGTTGTTCTCTGTTTTTTGCAGGATGGTACGGTTACCGCCCTCGCTCAAATATTTAATAAGGGCTTTGCTCTTAGGCAAACCGCGGTGCGCACGCAATAAGGCTAAACCACCATCATCACTGCCTGTTTTACCATCGGCAATAAGCTTTCTGGCCTCATTTAAAGCGGTATTGATATAGGCTTTTTGAGCATTCACCAAACGCTCAATACGTGGTTTCAGCATGTAAAACTCGTGTTCATCGCCGCGAGGAATAGGGCCGGAAATAATCAACGGCGTACGGGCATCATCCACCAAAACGGAGTCAACCTCATCCACCATGGCAAAGTGCAGTTTACGCTGTACTAATTCTTCAGGGGTGCGTGTCATATTGTCACGCAGGTAATCAAAACCAAATTCGTTATTGGTACCAAAGGTAATGTCGGCCAGGTAAGCAGTGCGGCGCTCCTCAGAGTTTGGCTCATGCTTGTCAATACAATCAACCGATAAACCGTGGAACTCGTATAACGGACCCATCCACTCCGAGTCACGGCGTGCCAGGTAATCGTTCACGGTTACAATATGTACACCTTGTCCGGCAAGTGCGTTAAGGTAGGCAGGCAGTGTTGCTACCAGCGTTTTACCCTCACCAGTTGCCATTTCGGCAATTTTACCGCTGTGCAGTACAGTACCACCTATCAGCTGCACATCATAATGTACCATGTTCCAGGTAACATCATTACCGGCAGCTTTCCAGGTACTTGCATGGTGTGCTTTATCACCTTTAATGATCACATTACCTTTTTTGGCGGCCAGTTGCCGGTCAAAATCGGTAGCGGTAACTTCAATGCCATTACCTGCCGCAAAGCGTTTTGCAGTTTCTTTAACTACGGCAAAACCCTCAGGCAATATGTTTAATAAAATAACCTCCAATTCTTTATTGCGGTCTTTTTCCAGTTTATCAACACGGGTATACAATTCAACCTTGGCGTTAACATCTATATCCAGGTTGTTTTCTATATCGTTTTTAATGGCAGCAATTTGCTCATCAATACCTGCCAGGCCTTGTGCAATTCTTTCTTTAAAATTGGCGGTCATGGCCCGCAGCTCATCATTGCTAATATTTTCGAGCTTGGCAAATTCGCTTTTTATTTTCTCCACCAGTGGCATTATGGCTTTCACATCCCGCTCTGATTTGCTTCCAAAAAGCTTACTAATAAATCCTAACATAATTTAAGTATATACTCCGTTTATTCCAACTATTGAGCCACGTGCTCTTAAATGGCATTATGGCAGGTAAAGGTAAGTTTTTTTTAAGATAGAGCCAACAATATGAGTATAGAATACAGAATCAAGAGTACCGAATAAGACTATGCATTACGTGAAAACAGGTTTTAAAAGTCTTGACTCTTGATTCTGTGCTCTTGATTCTCTCTTCAAAACTCTATCTTTACCGCCATGAATATCCTGTTGATTGGTTCGGGCGGCCGCGAAAGTGCCTTTGCCTGGAAACTTACCCAAAGCCCGCAATGCGAAAAACTTTTTATAGCACCTGGTAATGCCGGTACGGGCCAGTACGGTACTAATATTGATTTAAAGGTTACCGATTTTGAAGGCATTAAGAATTGTGTTTTAAGCAACAACATCAATTTGGTGATTGTTGGCCCCGAAGAACCACTGGTAAAAGGTATTCATGATTTCTTTTTGGATGATGAGCAATTGAAGAATGTCCCAGTGATAGGTCCGCAACGCAAAGCCGCACAGTTAGAGGGTAGCAAAGATTTTTCGAAGCAATTTATGCAGCGCCATAACATCCCTACAGCGGCGTCGCACACTTTTACACGCGAAACTTTGCAGGATGGCTTAACTTACCTGGCTACCCAGGGTTTGCCTATCGTATTAAAAGCAGATGGATTGGCTGCCGGCAAAGGGGTATTGATTTGCCTGAGCTTACAAGAGGCCCAACAGGAACTGGTAGAAATGCTGACCGAAGCCAAATTTGGCGAGGCCAGCTCGAAAGTAGTGATAGAGCAGTTTTTACAAGGTATAGAGCTATCGGTCTTTGTTTTGACCGATGGCAACAGCTACAAAATACTACCCGAAGCCAAAGACTACAAACGTATTGGCGAGGGAGACACCGGCTTAAACACCGGCGGCATGGGTTCGGTATCGCCCGTGCCATTTGCCGATGCTGCCTTTATGCAAAAGGTAGAAGAGCGCATTGTGATCCCTACCGTAGAAGGTTTAAAACAGGAAGGCATACCATACAAAGGCTTTATTTTTATAGGACTGATGAACTGCGATGGCGAGCCCTACACCATTGAATACAACTGCCGCATGGGCGACCCCGAAACAGAAAGCGTTTTACCGCGCATAGAATCGGACCTGGTTGATTTGATGATGGGTGTAGCCGAAGGTAATCTGATCGAAAAACAATTTTCCATATCACCTAAAATTGCGGCTACCGTAGTTTGCGTGGCAGGTGGTTACCCGGGCGAGTATTTGAAAGATAAAGTAATTAGCGGATTGGATAACGTGCGTGGTTCCATTGCTTTTCATGCCGGTACGGGTATGCAGGGTGATGACGTAATTACCACCGGAGGCCGTGTGCTGGCCATTACTTCTTTGCAAGACGATATGTTTACCGCCCTGCAACAAGCCACGCTGGATGCCAGCCGTATTTATTATGATGGTAAATATTTCAGGAAAGATATTGGGTTCGATTTGCTGTAAACCCCTCCCAACCCTCCCCAAAGGGGAGAGGCTTAACAACAAAGCCCCGTTTAAACCTAATAATAGGTTTGAACGGGGCTCTGTTGTTAATTATAGTATTAAGGTGTAGTTACAGCTACCGGCAGTATTTTACCGTTAAAGAACTTGTTTCCTGTAAGGGCAAAATCTGCAATGTATTTACCCATTTCAAATGCCATAACGGGCGACTGGTAATCAGGAAAAGCTTTCTCCAGCATTTCGGTTTGGGCCGATCCTAAAGCCAGGCAGTTTACGCTGATCTTACGGTCAGCAAGCTCCAGCGCAAGGCATTCGGTTAAGGTGTGCAATGCTGCTTTGCTGGCCGAATACGCCGCTAAGCCCGGAAATTTAATGCTGCCCTGAACGCCGCCCATACTGCCAATATTCACAATATGCCCGCCATCGTTAATTTGGGGCAGCATACTTTGAATCATGCGCACATGGCCTATATAATTACTTTGAAGCATTTCCACAAAGTCAAATTCGGCCATTTCGACAAATGGCTTATTAATTAAAGCGCCGGCGTTGTTAATAAGGATATCTATTTTGCCATCCAAATGGGTGCTGACAAATTGCTGCAGCCCGGCATAATCATCGTGTACAATATCAAAGGTAACCGGGTAAAGAGTGCAGTCGGGATTAAGGCCTTTGGCAATTTCGAGCAGGCGGGTAAGCTTGTCTTGTGAGCGGGCCAGCGCTAAAATTTTATAATTTTTATTTTGCAGGCACAATTCAATTACGGCTTCAAAGCCTACGCCGCTGCTGGCACCGGTGATGATGATATTCATATCAACTACTTTTTAAGCTTTTGACGAGATTTATTTAGTTTCTAATTCGTTGTTTTCAGCTTCTTGCATACTCGGCAGCCCTTCTTCCAAACGGCTGGGACGCAGCACATAGTAAACGCCCAATAGCGATACAATAAGCGATATAATATAAAAAGATATACTCAGAAATACCGCCAGTGCCACATTCATGTGAAACGGTACCGATAGCTGGGTGAACATAGCTTCGCGCGCGCCTGCACCACCTAAGGAAATTGGCACAACGGCTGCCAGTGCAGATATAAGGAACGATAACAAGTAAGGCGCAAATTTGCCATTGAAACCTTGTCCTAACAAAACCATTATCATAGTTAACACCTGTAACGATTGCACCAGTATGGCTTTAGCATGACCCTCGAAGAAATTATTGGTATATTCTTTAAAAAATTTGTGGGCTACAAAATAATAAACGGCGGTACCTACCAAAAATATAGCACCCGGTATAGCAATGTGAAGTTCCACCTGCGGTACTAAAATAATAAGGGCTACCATAATAAGTCCAATAGCCCATAGCCCGCTTAAACGATCGAACAAGATAGCCCAAAATACCTTTTTAGCCGGAAGCTTATAAGTTTTATTTAAGATATATATTTTATAACCATCGCCGCCAATGCCGCTGGGAAGCAGGAAATTATAGAACATACCCAGTAGGTACAAACGGAAATTAAATTTAGGGTCTAATCGTAACCCTATGGACTTGAAAAAGCTGAGCAATCGCCACGAGGATACAATGCTGGATAAAAAGAAAATAATAACAGCCGCACTCATCCACCAGTAATTGGCGTGCAGTAATTTATATTTTACTTCGTTGAAAGGTACTTTGGTGAATACATAATATAGCAGGGCTGCAGTCACCACTATTTTGAGCACCAGCTTTGTGGCTTTCCATAGCGTGTCTTTCCAGGTTTTGGGCTTTGGAAGATTTTCCGGATCAGTCATTTGGTGGCAAAACTATAAAAAATCATTCAATTGCGTTTAAGGTAACCAAAAGCTTACCATAGGTTTACTTTGTTTATGACAATGAGTTTACGAGGAATACCTTATTTTTGCGGCAAATTTTATAGCCCATGAGTAAAGTTAAAGTTGGTTTGGTACAGATGAGCTGTACGGCTGATAAACAGCAAAATTTGCAAAAAGCCGTTGAAAAGGTACGCGAAGCCGCCGGGCAAGGTGCGCAAATTGTGTGCTTGCAGGAGCTTTTTACTTCTTTGTACTTTTGCGACGAAGAAAATTACGATAATTTTCAGCTTGCCGAAGCCATTCCTGGCCCGTCAACCGATGAGTTATCGAAATTGGCGGCAGAGCTTGGGGTAGTTATTATTGCTTCTTTATTCGAGAAACGTACGCAAGGGTTATACCATAATACTACTGCTATACTGGATGCAGATGGTACTTACCTGGGTAAATACCGCAAAATGCACATTCCAGATGATCCGGGTTTCTACGAAAAATTTTACTTTACCCCAGGAGATTTAGGCTACAAAGTATTCAAAACCAAATTTGCCACTATAGGCGTACTCATTTGCTGGGATCAATGGTACCCCGAAGCTGCCCGTATTACTGCCTTAATGGGTGCCGAAATATTGTTCTATCCAACGGCTATCGGCTGGGCATCAACCCAGGATGTTGACACCAACACCGAGCAATACAACGCCTGGCAAACCATACAACGGTCGCACGCTATTGCCAATGGTGTACACGTAGTAAGTGTGAACAGGGTAGGCGAAGAAGTAGGTTTGAAATTCTGGGGAGGTTCGTTCGTGTCTAACCCATTTGGTAAAGTAATTTTCCAGGGCGACCATCACGATGAGCAAACCACAACCATTGAACTGGATCTGAATAAAACCGATCATTACCGTACACACTGGCCATTTTTGCGCGACAGAAGGATTGATAGCTATCAGCCTATAACTAAGCGCTTAATTGACGAGGATTAATGTTGGTCGATAGTCCATGGTCCATAGACAATAGCAAGCTCAACTAAATATTTCAAATGGCTTTTAAATTTGAGTCCTTGCAAGTATGGCAGATAGCTTTGAACTTGTGTGACGATATTAGCGTACTTGCTAAGAACAAGTTTCCAAAGGACGAGTTATTTATACTGACATCCCAAATCAAACGTGCAGCAGATTCAGTAGTATTAAATATTGCGGAGGGTTGTACAGGACAAACCAATCCAGTTTTTGTAAATTTTTTAAATTATGCACTGAGGTCGGCAATTGAAGTAGTGGCTTGTCTGTTTATTGCAAAAAGAAGAGGTTTTATAGATGATAAAATCTTTGAAAGACTATATGAAGATTATCAAGCCCTAACTAAAATGATTACTTCGCTGCGAAATACACTTAATTAAACCTATGGACCATCGACCATTGACTATGAACTTTCCCACACAACAAGGCTTCACCTTCCCTGCCGAATGGGCGCCGCATACGGCTACCTGGTTAAGCTGGCCGCATAAAGAAGCTTCTTGGCCTGGCAAGTTAGAGAGCATTTATGC
>Ga0247807_10002437_pt1 | contig 10231 bp, 12 predicted proteins | sample UWRJL074202C1_FD_179931 | JGI IMG/M metagenome (GOLD analysis project Ga0247807, IMG submission 179931) | Plant litter microbial communities from Arlington Agricultural Research Station in Wisconsin, United States - UWRJ-L074-202C-1 | ecosystem: Environmental > Terrestrial > Plant litter >...
TGTACGCTGGTAAAGGTGAAGGACCCGTATAGTGCTTTTTCTGTTTTACTGGAAAAGTATAATGAAGCTTTAAGCCAGTCTTCTCAAAGGACAGGTATTGAACAGCCTTCATTTGTTCATCCTACAGCAAAACTTGGTAAAAATGTATTTATAGGAGCTTTCTCTTATATAGATGAAAATGTTGAGATTGGTGACAATACCAAAATTTTACAGCAGGTACATGTTGGTATAGATGCAAAAATAGGCTCAGGTGGAACTTTTCATCCAGGAGTTAAAATCTATAACCGTTCTGTAATTGGAAATGACGTCATTATCCATTCTAATACAGTGATTGGCAGTGATGGATTTGGATTTGCACCGCAACCTGATGGTACTTATACTAAAATTGCGCAGATTGGTAATGTTGTGATTGAAGATGATGTAGAAATTGGGGCCAATACGGCGATTGACAGAGCTACAATGGGATCTACTTTTATCAGAAAAGGATCAAAACTGGATAACCTGATCCAGATTGCACATAATGTTGAAGTTGGTGAGCATACCGTTGTTGCTGCGCAGGCAGGAATATCCGGAAGCAGTAAAGTCGGCGAAAGATCGGTTGTTGGCGGACAGGTCGGTATTGCCGGACATTTGTCATTGGCAAAAGGCACGCAGATTGGTGCTCAGGCTGGAATTAATTCCAGTATCACAGAAGAAAATAAACAATGGCATGGCACGCCTGCCCAGCCGCTTAGAGACTGGATGCGTGCATCTGTTTTATTTAAGCATTTGCCAGGAATAGAAAAACGGATTACAAAATTAGAGGCTGAAATTACAGCAAAACTCCAGTCATAGTATAATTAGTACCACACAAAATAATAATGAACGTTAAACAAAAAACCATAAAAAGCGAAGTTTCTGTACATGGAGTAGGCTTGCATACAGGTGCCAGTGTCACTTTAACTTTTTGTCCGGCTCCGGAAAACCACGGGTTTAAATTTCAAAGGACTGATTTACCAGGTCAACCAATTATAGATGCTGACTGTGACAATGTTACAGATACAGCAAGAGGAACAACAATTACGCAAAACGGGGCTAGTATCAGCACAGTTGAGCATGTAATGGCTTCTCTGGTTGGAATGGACCTTGATAATATATTAATGAAGCTGGATGGTCCTGAAACTCCGATTATGGATGGAAGTGCAATCCTTTTTGTTGAAGCGCTGGAGAGTGCGGGATTGGTTAATCAAAGCATTGACCGTGAATATTTCCAGATCCCTCACAATATAATTTATACTGACGCTGAGCGTAAGGTAGAAATTGTGGCTATGCCGCTTGAAGATTACAGGTTTACCTGTATGATTGACTATAATTCTCCTGTTTTAGGCAGTCAGCATGCTGTAATTTCTAATATTGCTGAATTTAAAAGTGCAATTGCATCCTGCCGTACTTTTTGTTTTCTGCATGAACTGGAATATCAGTTAAAAAACAACCTGATTAAAGGTGGTGATTTAAACAATGCTATTGTAATTGTAGATAAAGAAGTGACACGTGATGAGCTTGATCACCTGGCTAAAATATTCCACAGAGAAAAAATAGACGTTGCTCCGCAGGGAATCCTGAATAATATGGAACTCCGTTATCAAAATGAGCCTGCAAGACACAAATTATTAGATATGATTGGTGACCTTGCGCTTGTTGGCATGCACATTAAAGGACATATCATGGCTGCAAGGCCAGGGCATGCTGCAAATATTGCATTCGCTAAAAAGATTAAAGCCGCGATCAAAAAAGAAAAAAACAAGAAAGTTCAGCATGTTTATGACCCAGCTGTAAAGCCGCTTTATGATGTCATGCAGATCATGGATATTTTACCGCACAGACAACCATTTCTGTTCATTGATAAAATTCTTGAATTGTCTAAAACGCATGTGGTTGGTGTGAAAAATGTGACGATGAATGAAGAGTTTTTCAAAGGACATTTTCCTGGAGCACCGGTTTTACCAGGTGTAATTCAGATTGAAGCAATGGCACAAACTGGTGGGGTTTTAGTATTAAGTACCGTTCCTGATCCAAGGAATTACCTTACTTATTTCCTTAAAATCGATAAAGTAAGATTCAGGGCACAAGTATTGCCGGGTGATACTATAGTTTTCAGATGTGATCTGATGGAGCCAATCCGCAGAGGTATAGCACAAATGAAAGGTGTGGGTATGGTAGGAGAAAAAATAGTAGTGGAGGCAGAAATGATGGCCCAGATTTCAAAAGTTAAAGATAGCGAACGCGTATCATGATACAACCTTTAGCATATATACATCCTGATGCGATCATAGCAGATAATGTAGTAATAGAACCGTTTTCTGTTATACATAAAGACGTTGTAATTGGTGAAGGAACATGGATTGCCTCGAATGTGGTAATCATGGACGGAGCAAGGATAGGAAAGAACTGCAGGATTTTTCCTGGTTCTGTCATATCTGGTGTTCCTCAGGACTTAAAGTTCGCAGGTGAAGTAACTACTGCTGAAATCGGGGATAATACCACGATCAGAGAGTGTGTTACGATTAACAGGGGGACAAAAGATAAATGGAAGACTGTAATTGGAAGTAACTGTCTGATTCAGGCTTATTCACACATCGCGCATGATTGTGAGGTGGGTAATAACTGTATATTTTCAAATAGTACGACGCTGGCAGGGCATATCACCATTGGTGATTATGTAGTACTGGCTGGTTTAGTAGCTATACATCAGTTTGTTAATGTGGGATCGCATGCTTTTATTACAGGTGGTTCACTGGTACGGAAAGATGTTCCTCCTTATGTTAAGGCCGCAAGAGAGCCCTTGTCTTATGCAGGTATTAATTCTGTAGGATTAAGAAGGCGCGGATTTTCTTCAGAGAAAATCAATGAGATACAGGAAATTTACAGGGTACTGTTTGTAAAGCATAATAATGTAACCAAAGCTCTTGATAAGATAGAGGCCGAATTTGCGCCTACTGAAATTCGTGATGAAATTGTTGATTTTATCCGGAATTCGAATAGAGGCGTGATGAAAGGTTTTGGTTCAACAAGCAGCTAAGTTTAAATGACAATCGATTTAAAAGATGCCGGCAGACGATTTAATCAGGAGTGGATTTTCAGAAATTTCACTTATGGTTTTAAAGCTGCCGGTAAATATGCTATCCTGGGGCCGAATGGTTCTGGTAAATCGACATTGCTGAGTGTAATTCTGGGTAACCTGGAGCCTTCTGAAGGGAAAGTTGCTTATACACAGAATGATCAGGTCATTCCGGTAGAGAAATGGTATAAGCAAGTAAGTTTTGCAGCACCTTATCTGGACCTTGTTGAGGAATTTACGCTGCAGGAAACGATTGATTTTCATTTTAGATTTAAGGAGTTTCATCCGCGGACCAGTAAGGTACAGCTAATGGATCTTTTAGGTTTGGGCAAAGCTCAGGATAAAGCATTGAAATATTTTTCTTCGGGAATGAAACAAAGGACCAAACTGGCCCTGGCCTGTTGTACGAATACGCCGCTGCTCTTACTGGATGAGCCAACTTCTAACCTTGATAAACAGGGAATTGAGTGGTATCATGAACTGATCCGGGATTTTACCACTGAGAAATTAGTACTGGTAGGGTCTAATCAGGAAAATGAGTATTCTTTTTGCGATAATTTTATAAAGATAACTGACTATAAATAAATTGAAACATGGTGAATTGCAAGCCTAATGTCAAGAAACAGGCGGAAAATTAGCTATATATATAATTTAAAAAATAACTATTGTAGAACCAATAATTGTTTTTACCTTTGCGGCACGAAATAGCGCTGCTGGTAGAGCAATGAATTTCAGAAAAAAATGGCAAAAGCATCAGAAGTAAAAAACGGTAATATTCTCCGGTTCAACGGAGAGTTAGTACAAGTAGAAGAATTTCTGCACCGGACTCCTGGAAATTTAAGAGCTTTTTACCAGGCTAGAATGAGGAATATAAAAAGCGGCAAATTAGTCGAATATAGATTCCGCACAGATGAAGAGGTAACAATTTGCAGGGTAGAGACAAATGATTACCAATATTTATACGAAGATGGAGAATTCCTCGTTGTTATGGATAACAGTTCTTTTGAACAATTTAACATCCCAAAATCATTATTTGGGGATCAGATTAAATTCTTAAAAGAAGGCATGAATGTTGTAATATCGTTTGAGAGTGACGAGCCTATTTTGGCACAGACTCCCCAGCATGTTGAGCTGGAAGTTACTTATACAGAGCCCGCTGTTAAAGGGGATACCTCTACAAATGCATTGAAATATGCGACCGTTGGAGCAGATGTTGAAATAAAAGTGCCAATGTTTATCAATCAGGGCGATAAAGTTAAGGTTGATACACGTACTGGTGAATAGATAGAAAGAGTAAAATAAGAATTTTCATAGTTTAGTTTTAGGTTTAGGTTGATTTTGGCTTCGGAGTGGTTCCCGAAGCCATATTTTTTTACAGGCTTTTTTTGAGCTGGTCCGGGTTAATTTTTAAATTAGTGCAGGTTGTACAGGATTTATAACTTGCAGCGCATAGCGGAACGAAAGATGAATAAAGCTGAAATCAGAAAACAGGAAACTTTAAGAAGAAAGGAACTTAGCCGGCAGCAGGTAACTGCACTGAGTGAAAAACTGCTTGCACAGTTTGCATTGCTCGATTTTAACAGCATCAATACACTTCATCTGTTTTTACCCATTGCAGAAAAAAATGAACCGGATACTTTTTTGTTCATTGACTGGTTAACAAAGCATCATCCGCAAATTAAAATAATTGTTCCACGTGCTGATTTTAAGACCTCTCTGATGACTCATCATCATTATACAAATACAGCAGCGCTGTTAAAGAGTTCTTTTAATATTCTGGAGCCGGTAGTTGAACAGGAATATACAGGGGTTATAGATCTGGTTATTGTGCCTTTGCTCGCATTTGATGACCGGGGTTACAGGGTTGGCTATGGAAAAGGGTTCTATGACCGCTTTCTGGAGGGTAGAAGTACACTAAAGGCAGGATTGTCCTTTTTTAAGAGCGTGGGAACCATTGCTGATACCCACGTCAATGATGTTCGTCTGGATCTGTGTATTACACCAGATCAGATTGTTTATTTTAAAGATTGATTGCCTGTCCGGACTAAGCGTTCAATTCCAGTAGTATCGGACAATGGTCAGAGTGAATAGCATCAGAGAGGATTTCCACGTGTTTAATCCGCTCCAGCATAGGTTTTGTGGCTAAATGATAATCGATACGCCAGCCCAGGTTTTTACCTCTTGAACCTGCTCTGTAGCTCCACCAGGTATAATGATGCGGATCTTTATTGAGGTGCCTGAAAGTATCTATGAAACCTGCATCCAGGAACATACCCATCCATTCTCTTTCCTGTGGAAGGAAGCCGGAAGAATTGGCATTGGATTTAGGGTTATGTATGTCAATTGCAGTATGACAGATGTTGTAATCACCAGAAATGATCAGATTTGGGTACGTTTCACGCAACTTAGAGATATACTTCTCAAAATATGCCATGAATTCATACTTTTTAACCTGTCTCTCGTCTCCGGAAGATCCTGATGGAAGATATACACTCATTAAGGAAAAGGTATCAAAATCGGCCCTTAAAATGCGTCCTTCTTTATCGATCCATTCTTCACCACAACCATATTCTACATGATTGGGTTTAATTTTAGACAAGATTGCCACTCCGCTATATCCCTTTTTCTCTGCAGCAAACCAGTAATGGTGATAACCGAGGTTTTCAATCATGCCTATTATTTCAGGGATTTGTGAGGGTAGCGCTTTCACCTCCTGCAGACAGATCATATCTGCATCCGTTGATTGTAACCAGCCAACAAAGTTTTTTGTTGAGGCTGCACGGATTCCGTTCACGTTATAAGAAAGGATTTTCATCTTAGTATATATTGTTTTTTAATTGTGATGAAGCTTGCACTTCGTGCAGGGTTCATCGTCGTATATATTGTTTTTTATTGATTAAGCAGAAAAGCGGTTGCCGGATCTCCGGATTTCCTCATTTCTTTTTCCAGTTTGCGTGCTTTCCTTCGTTTTAAAAGCGTAATATTCATTTTAACATCGGCTAAAGGACGATCATTGGAATCAGTTTTGACTGCGGCAATTGTATCAATTAATGATAAACCGCTTATCACTTCACCGTAAACAGTATATTTCTTATCCAGATGCGGTACACCGCCAATGTTTTTATAAATCCCGCGTTCCCATTGCGGGATTTTAAATTTCAGTCTTTTAACTTCCAGTGTATCGAGCTGCGCATCAGTAAACTTTTTTCCCTGTACCAGGTAAAACTGACAGCCGCTTGAAGCCATAAGCGGATTATCGTCTCTGGCTGCTGCCAATGTTCCTCTTTTATGAAAAAGACTGTCCCGGAATTCGGCAGGAACAGTATAACCTACATCTCCGTTACCTAATTCTTTGCCGGCAGGAGCATTTTTTGAATCAGGATCACCTCCCTGAATCATAAAGGAATTAATTACCCGATGAAATAATGTGCCATCATAAAAGCCTTTTTTAACCAGCTTAACAAGGTTGTCACGATGCTTTGGGGTTTTATTGTATAACATAATGATACACTCGCCCTGTGCTGTTGTGATCTTGATATACTGATGTTTTGGCTTTGCAGCAAAAGCAGAATTCAAACAAAGTAATAACAGTAAAGTTAAGAATGGCTTCATCGCTTGGTATTTTTGGCTAAGTTAAGAGAGAATTCTGCTTTAAAAAACTGGTATGGCATAATCTTGTAATCTTTCTGTTTCTTAAGGCCGTCTACTTGTTATTTTTGAAAATTTATAATATTTTTGATAAAAATGAAACTGAAACAAAAGATAGCTTTGGGATTATGTGCCTTTTACCTTATTAGCGTAATTGGTGTTGCCTTGAGCCTGCATTTTTGCGGAGGTCAGCTGTCTGGTATTCATTTGACGGAAGTAGCACATTGCAGCGGATGTAAGGAAGCAGAAAAAACAGTTAAAGCAGATGATTCATGCTGTAAGAACACTAAGGTTGATGCTAAGATCAAAGACAGTCACCAGACAGGTCTGAAAGTTGATGTTCCTAAAAATTACAGTCTTCCAGTATTTTTATCTTCATTCTTCGCTGAAATAGTGGAGTCTGTTATGCCAGACGTATTCAGCAAAATAGAAGATAAAGTACCTCCTTTGTCCGCGCGGTTTGCCCTGCATGCCTATAATTGCGTTTTCAGAAATTAGATCAGGAATAAATTGAACAGTAATTGCGGATTATCATCCGTTGTTGCTCCCTTGTATTAATTTATTTCAAATCTATTAGAGACTGTTTCAGAAAGCTGAACAGGATCTTATAAAATTTCATTATGAAAACGATCAGCTATTTCATCCTAGTTTTTTTCTTATTTATTGGCGGAAACACTTTCGCCCAGCAGATTTCTAAAGCCGAGTTACAGGTTAACGGACTTACTTGTTCTATGTGTTCCAGAGCAACTGAAACCTCTTTAAAAAGTCTTGGTTTTATCGAAAATGTAGTACCAGATCTTAACAGAAATGTTTTTGTCCTTACTTTTAAACCAGATAAAAAAGTAGATCTGGACCAGATCAGGGACAAAGTTCAGGATGCCGGATTTTCTATCGGAAACCTTTCTGCGACTATTCATTTCAAAGACACCAGGGTTAACGATGCGGGGCTTGCAGTGCTTGGAGGGAATGTTTTTCAATTGATCAATACGAAAAGTAAAACCCTTGACGGGCCGGTTATTGCTAAAATAATGGACAAAGATTTTATTACTTCTTCGGCCTTTAAAAAGAAAGCTGCTGAACTAAAATCTGAAACTTATCTTAAAGGCAAAGGACTTGTAGAAGGTAAAGAAACACGTATTTTTCACTTAAGTATCTAATTCCCGGAATGAAATATATTCAATTAGCAGCAGTAATTTTTCTGCTTGGCGGGAGCATGGGCGCAGGCGCACAGGAATTATATGTGTTTACAGAGCCAGCGAGTAATATGGCCGCTAAATCAATTGGTGTAAGGCTTACCAATGAGGGTATCTTTAACGGGGGTGGAAACAGAACTATACCCGAAGTGATGTTTAGCTTCAATAAGAACCTGATGACGCATTTGCAGGGATTTTTCTCTGATATGGATGGTAAATACAAGCTGGAAGGCGGAAGTGTGTATGCGAAATACCGATTTCTTTCTATAGATGATACCCAGCAGCATTTACGTGCTGCTGTATTCGGCAGGGTAAGTACGAGTAAACGTCCTGCTTATACGGAGGATATTAACCTGGAAGGGGATAATAGTGGTATTCAGGGTGGTCTGGTAGTGACACAATTATTGCATAAACTGGCTTTATCAGGTTCAGTGAGTTATGCCAGGGCCTTTGATACAGAAAGCCGGAGAATACCCGGAACAGTACAGCCTGATCAGATGATCGGCTATAGTTTATCTTCCGGATACCTTGTTCTCCCTTTCGTTTATAAAAACTATAATCAGCCAAATTTCAATGTATACTTCGAAATGCTGGGTAAAACAAATCCTGCAAGTGGAAGATCATACCTTGATCTTGCCCCGGCTCTGCAGGTTATTCTGAATAGCAGAACACGGATTGATCTGGGATACAGATTCCAGGTAGCTGGTAATATGGCTGGGCGGTATAATAAAAACATGTACCTGTTACGTGCTGAGTTTAATTTCTTTAATGTTTTAAAATAAGATATACATATGAAAACAGTAATTTTAGGTTTAGCCTTAATTTCAGGCGTATTTATACAACCTGCCTTTGCACAGAAAGCTGAGGTGTCCGGTAAATTTAATCAGAGCTTGAAAAGTTATTATGCTTTAAAAAATGCACTGGCAACTGATAAACAGGAGGAAGCTCCAAAATTGGCGCTGGCCTTGCAGACTGCGGTAAAAGAAGTCCCGCATAAAGGCTTTAAGGATACGAAACAACACCTGTTATGGATGTCTGAATCGGCAGTAATCCAGCAGAAAGCAGTAGAACTAAGCAAAAACAAAGATTTAAAAAGCCAGCGCAAAAACTTTGAAAGCATCAGTACAGCATTTATCCAGCTAACCAGAGAATTGAAGCTGAATGATCAGGACGCTTTTGTTCAATATTGTCCAATGGGTAAATTCAGCTGGCTGAATGAAGTGAAAGAAATACAGAACCCTTATTATGGGAGTGAAATGTACGACTGTGGTACTGTGAAAGATACGCTTGAAAAGAACTAAAAATTTCTTATCATACATCAAGGGTTTTTGCCATAATTCCCTATATGTTTGTATTGTTATTTAAAACACATCATTATGAAAAAGATATTTTTATTCCTGCTTGTTGCTTCAATCAGCACAGCATCATTTGCACAAACAAAGTGGTCTGTAGATCCTATGCATACCTTCATTAATTTTGAAGTTAAACATTTGGGTATCTCTTTTGTCAATGGGTCATTCAAGAAATTTGAAGGCACAATTGATGCGGCTAAACCAGATTTAACGGATGCTAAAATCAACTTCACTGTTGATGTAAACAGCGTTACAACTGGTGTTGAAATGAGAGATAATCATTTGAAAACAGATGATTTCTTTAATGCGGAGAAATATCCAACCATGACTTTTGTGGGTTCATCTTTCAGGAAACTGAAAGATAATAATTATGAACTTGCTGGTAAATTAACTATCCGTGATGTAACTAAAGACGTTAAATTCAACGTGATCTATGGCGGAGTTGCTAAGGATCAGCAGGCAAATACAAGAGCGGGCTTTCACGCTACTACCACGGTTAACCGTTTAGATTATAACATTAAGTATGATCCAAGTGGAATGGCGGTAGCTAAAGACATCAAAATTGAGTTAAACCTGGAATTCGTTCAGGCTAAATAATATTTTTGTCTAAATAGAACAGGGGGTTGTTTGAGCACTGGATGCTTGAACAACCCCTTTTTAATTCAATAAATTATGGCAAATTTAACAGCACTTAAAAATTTAACCAGTAATCTTTCCGTTCAGGACGAACTGATGCCTGTTTTATTTATTGGTCATGGTTCACCGATGAACGGTATCGAAGACAATGAATTTAGTCAGAAATGGGCAGATATGGGACACACTATGCCTATTCCCAAAGCGGTTATTGTCGTTTCTGCGCACTGGTTTACCAGAGGTACTGCGGTTACTGCAATGAATTTTCCGAAAACAATCCATGACTTTGGTGGATTTCCACAGGCACT
>Ga0247807_10002438_pt1 | contig 10229 bp, 10 predicted proteins | sample UWRJL074202C1_FD_179931 | JGI IMG/M metagenome (GOLD analysis project Ga0247807, IMG submission 179931) | Plant litter microbial communities from Arlington Agricultural Research Station in Wisconsin, United States - UWRJ-L074-202C-1 | ecosystem: Environmental > Terrestrial > Plant litter >...
TTTCACGGGCACCGCGCACACGCACGAAGCCGACAGGTGTTGGTGACGTCATTGGCTCCACACTAGGTGGGAGCGCCCGGATCACGGAGTCGGCATACCTCCATTGACATTCAGCGTCTCGCCCGCCACGAAGCTCGACTCGGCGGAGGTGAGGAAGACGTAGGCCGGCGCGATTTCGGCGGGCTGCCCCGAGCGGCCGAGCGGGGTCTCGCTCGAACCGAATTCGGGCAGCGACTCCGGGTCGACGCCGCGGGTGACCTGCAGCACGCTCCACGTCGGACCGGGCGCGACGACGTTGACGCGGATGCCGCGAGTGATGAGCTGCTGTGCCATGCCCTTCGACAGGTTGTTGACCGCGCCCTTCGTCGCCGCGTAGTCGAGGCGGTCGGGAGCGGGCGTGTAGGCCTCGAGCGAGGCGGTGTTCACGATGGTCGCTCCGGCAGCGAGATGGGGCAGAGCGGCCTTGACGATCCAGAACGGCGCGAAGACGTTCGTCTGGAAGGTGCGTTCGAACTGCTCGTCGTCGATGTCTTCGAGGCGCTCCTGCCACACCTGCTTGCCCGCCACGTTGACGATGGCGTCGAGCCCGCCCATGCCGTCGACCGCGGCGGCGACGAGGGCACGGCAGTGGGCGGCATCCGTGATGTCTCCCGGCACCGCGACCACGGTGCGCCCCTCCGCTTCGATCAGCGCGATCACGCGGCGCGCGTCGGATTCCTCCTCGGGCAGGTACGACATCGTGACGTCCGCGCCTTCCCGGGCGAAAGCGATCGCGACGGCGGCACCGATGCCGGAGTCCGCCCCCGTTATCAGCGCCCTGCGCCCGGCGAGGCGCCCGGTGCCGCGGTAGCTGTCTTCGCCCAGGTCGGGAACGGGGGTCATCTCCGACTGCAGCCCGGGTTCGGCCTGCTGCTGCACCGGCGGGTGGATGTCGGGGTAGCGCGTGCGCGGGTCGCCGAACTCGTACTGGTCGGAGATCACGGGACTACTTCTCCTGCTCGATGCCCAGCGCGTTGCCGTCGGGGTCGAGGATCCACGCCGCCCAGACGGAGCCGCGGTCAGCCACGCCGTCGACCGTCTTCAGCTCGTCGGTGTCGTAGTCCTCGGGAGCGACGCCGCGCGTCTGGAGCCACTCGAGTTCGGCCCGCAGGTCGTCGACGCGCCACGCCGCCTTGGTCTGGTCGTCGTTCGAACCTGTGGTGCTGGATGTCACGGTGATGCGTGTCTCGCCGCCCGAGGCGTAGGCGATCGCCGAGTCGCTCTCTTCGAGGACGCGCAGCTGCAGGGCGTCGGCGTAGAACGCGCGCGACTTCTGCAGGTCGGTGGAAAGGAGCACTACGCCGACGGGGTGTGAACCGAGCATGGGGAGACCTCACTGTCGTGGATGGGTGGTCCGATCCACGCTATCCGCGCTCTCGCCGAGAGTCCGGGCCATGACAAAGCCCGCCCGGTCTGGTAGACCGGGCGGGCTTCGACGGTGGTCGGGGCGTCTACGCCTTGCCGCGCATGATCGCCTGCTTGACCTCGGCGATCGCCTGCGTCACCTGGATGCCGCGGGGGCACGCCTCGGAGCAGTTGAAGGTCGTGCGGCAGCGCCACACACCCTCCTTGTCGTTCAGGATGTCGAGGCGCACCTGGGCGCCCTCGTCGCGCGAGTCGAAGATGAAGCGGTGCGCGTTCACGATGGCGGCCGGCCCGAAGTACTGGCCGTCGGTCCAGAACACGGGGCAGCTCGACGTGCACGCGGCGCAGAGGATGCACTTCGTGGTGTCGTCGAAGCGTGCGCGCTCGACGGGGCTCTGCTTGCGCTCCTTGCCGTCTTTCGTGCCGGACGACGCCATGAGGAACGGGTTGATCTGGCGGTACGACTCGAAGAACGGCTCCATGTCGACGATCAGGTCTTTCTCGAGCGGCAGGCCCTTGATCGCCTCGACGTAGATCGGCTTCGAGATGTCGAGGTCTTTGATCAGGGTCTTGCAGGCGAGACGGTTGCGGCCGTTGATGCGCATCGCGTCCGAACCGCAGATGCCGTGGGCGCAGCTGCGACGGAACGTGAGCGAGCCGTCCTGCTCCCACTTGATCTTGTGCAGGGCGTCGAGGATGCGGTCGGTGCCGTACACCTCGACGTCGAAGTCCTGCCAGCGCGGCTCGGTGTCCACGTCCGGGTCGAACCGGCGGATGATGAGGGTGGCCGTGAAGGTCGGGATGACCTCGGGCACGTTGGGCTTGTTCTCGAGAACGGCTGTACTCATTAGTACTTCCTCTCCATCGGCTGGTAGCGCGTGATCACGACGGGTTTGGTGTCGAGTTTGATGTGGTCGATGGCGTCGGCCGAGTGGGCGTCGCCGGTGAGGTAGGCCATGGTGTGCACGAGGAAGTTCTCGTCGTCACGGGTGGGGAAGTCCTCGCGGAAGTGTCCGCCGCGGCTCTCCTTGCGCGACAGCGCCGAGTACACGACGACCTCGGCGAGGTCGAGCAGGAAGCCCAGCTCGACGGCCTCCAGCAGGTCGGTGTTGAACCGCTTGCCCTTGTCTTGCACGGCGATGTTCTTGTACCGCTCGCGCAGGCCCTCGATCACGTGGGTCACCTCGATGAGCGTCTCCTCGGTGCGGAACACCTGGGCGTTGCGGTCCATCGAGTCCTGCAGCTCCTTGCGGATCGCCGCGATGCGCTCGGTGCCGTTCGAGTTCGACAGGGTCTGGAGCATGGTGCGGATGTCGCGTGCCGGATCCTCGGGAAGCGGCACGAACGGCGCGCTCTTCACGTACTCGACCGCGTTCTTGCCCGCCCGCTTGCCGAACACGTTGATGTCGAGCAGCGAGTTGGTGCCGAGGCGGTTCGAGCCGTGCACCGAGACGCACGCGCACTCGCCCGCGGCGTAGAGGCCGGGCACGACCGTGGTGTTGTCGCGCAGCACCTCGGCCGCGACGTTGGTCGGGATGCCGCCCATGGCGTAGTGCGCGGTGGGGAGCACGGGAACCGGCTCGGTGTACGGCTCGACGCCGAGGTAGGTGCGTGCGAACTCGGTGATGTCGGGCAGCTTGGCGTCGATGACCTCTTTGGAGAGGTGGGTGATGTCGAGGTAGACGTAGTCCTTGTTCGGACCTCCGCCGCGGCCCTCGCGGATCTCGGTCGCCATGCAGCGCGCGACGATGTCGCGCGGCGCGAGGTCTTTGATGGTGGGGGCGTAGCGCTCCATGAAGCGCTCGCCGTCGCTGTTGCGCAGGATCGCGCCCTCGCCGCGGGCGGCTTCGGAGAGCAGGATGCCGAGGCCGGCGAGCCCGGTCGGGTGGAACTGGAAGAACTCCATGTCTTCGAGCGGGAGGCCCTTGCGCCAGATGATGCCCACGCCGTCGCCGGTGAGGGTGTGCGCGTTCGACGTGGTCTTGTAGATCTTGCCGAATCCGCCGGTGGCGAAGATGATCGCCTTGCCCTGGAAGACGTGCAGCTCGCCGGTGGCCAGTTCGTACGCCACGACGCCCGACGGCTGGTCGATGCCGTCGACCTTGGTCATCACGAGGTCGAGCACGTAGAACTCGTTGAAGAAGTTGATGCCGAGCTTGACGCAGTTCTGGTACAGCGTCTGCAGGATCATGTGGCCGGTGCGGTCGGCGGCGTAGCACGCGCGGCGCACCGGGGTCTTGCCGTGGTCGGCGGTGTGGCCGCCGAAGCGGCGCTGGTCGATCTTGCCGTCGGGGGTGCGGTTGAACGGCAGTCCCATGTTCTCGAGGTCGAAGACGGCCTCGATGGCTTCCTTGGCGAGGATCTCGGCCGCATCCTGGTCGACGAGGTAGTCGCCTCCCTTGACGGTGTCGAAGGTGTGCCACTCCCAGTTGTCTTCCTCGACGTTGGCGAGAGCCGCCGCCATGCCGCCCTGGGCCGCGCCGGTGTGCGAGCGGGTGGGGTAGAGCTTCGAGATCACAGCGGTGTTCGCGTGCGGCCCGGCCTCGATCGCTGCGCGCATGCCGGCTCCGCCGGCACCCACGATCACGATGTCGTGCTGGTGGTAGTGGATGCCGTCGACGATTGCTCCGTCGGCGTACTTGTTGAAGGCTGCGTCACTCATTGTGTAGGGGATACGTCTTTCTACGGCGCTGGTGTCTACGGAACCGGGCAGAAGCTGGGGAGCAGCTCGAGCTGGTCGGCGGAAACGGCCGGGCAGGGGTCGAAGGTGTAGATCACGAGGGTTCCGAGCAGCAGCAGCACTGCCGTCGATCCGAAGATGGCGCCGAGAAGGATGCGGCGCACCGTGCGGTGGGTCGCGTAGTCGTTCACGATCGTGCGCATGCCGTTCGCGCCGTGGATGAGCGCGAGCCAGAGCAGCAGGGTGTCCCAGACGACCCAGAACGGGTCGGCGAGCTTGCCCGCGACGAACGCGAAGTCGATGGCCTTCACGCCTTCGCCGGCGACGAGGTTCACGAACAGGTGGCCGAAGATCAGCACGAGCAGCACGATGCCGCTGGCGCGCATGTAGATCCAGCCGTACTTCTCCCAGTTGATGCCGCGGCGGGGGCGGCCCGAGCCGGAGCGGGGTGCGTCGATAGTGGTCATCGTCAGCCTCCGAAGACGTGCATCAGCTGGCGGGGGACGAAGCCGGCGAGCAGCACGATCCAGAGAGCGATGACGATGTAGAACATCAGCTTCTGGTGCTTGGTGCCCCATCCCCAGAAGTCGATCAGGATGATGCGCAGGCCGTTGAGGGCGTGCAGGCCGATGGCTGCGACGAGGGCGATCTCACCCAGGCCCATGATGGGCGTCTTGTAGGTGTTGATCACCGCGTTGTAGGCCTCGGGGCTCACACGCACGAGACTCGTGTCGAGAATGTGGACGAGTAGGAAGAAGTAGATCGCGACCCCGGTGATGCGGTGCAGAACCCATGACCACATGCCCTCGCGGCCGCGGTACAGAGTGCCCGCCGGTCGTCTCGGAGCCTTGATCGTGGGGACCGCGCGCTTTTCAGCCAGGGTTCCCGCCGATTCCTGTGGCACGTAACCCTCCTTGCGGATGAGTGGCCGAACTGCGCTCGTGGCAAGCAGGGCCGGTGAATGTTCGGTCATCGAACTCATTCATCTTATGTCGGCTCCGCCGGGCGCGCTTGTCAGGCGACCCTAAATGATCGCCGATTCCCGATCAGCGCGCTTTTACGACGGATGCGGTGGCGGATGCCGCGACCACGCGCTCGTAATGGCCGACCAGTTCGGCGCACACGGCGCTCCACGAGCGCCCGAGTACCGACCGCCGCCCCGCCTCGCCCATGCGCAGCCGCAGCTGGCGGTCGGTCGACAGCAGCTCGACGAACGCGGCGAGCCCCGCGTCATCCGCCGGCTCGAACAGAAAACCGTTGACTCCGTGGTCGACGAGGTCGATCGGCCCGCCCGAACGCGGGGCGATCACGGGCACGCCGCTGGCGAAGGACTCCTGCAGCGTCTGGCCGAAGGTCTCCTCGGCCCCGGTGTGCGCGAACACGTCGAAGCTCGCGTAGGCGGCGGCGAGCTCCGCGCCGCCGAGACGGCCCAGCCAGGTGACGGGCATGCCCGACAGCGCGCGCCGGGCGGCGGGCACCGACGGGCCGTCGCCCACGATCGCCAGGCGGATGCCGGGGATGCCGCGCAGGGCGGCGAGCCGCTCGACCTGCTTCTCGGGGGCGATGCGTCCGACGTAGCCGACGACGACTTCGCCGTCCGGGGCGATCCGCCGTCGCAGCGCGGTCGCCGCGTCTCCCGCGCGGTTCGCCGGGTGGTAGCGCTCGAGGTCGACGCCGCGACCCCACCGGGCGAGCCGGCCGATGCCCGCCGATTCGAGGTCGTGCTGCGACGAGCTCGACGGCACGAGGGTCACCGCGGCGCCCTCGTGGATCCAGCGCACCATCCGCCAGGCGAACGCGGTCGCCGCGCCCAGGTGGTTGCGTCGGGCATACCCGGCCACGTCGGTCTGGAAGACGGCGACCGACGGCACCCCGAGCCGGCCGGCGGCGGCGATACCCTGCGCTCCGAGCAGGAACGGCGAGGCGGCGTGCAGCACGTCGGGCGCGAAGGCCGACAGCAGGCGCTGCACGTGCGGGCTCGGCAGGCCGACCGGGAACTGACGGTACGCGATGGCCGGAACCTGGTGCACCGGGAAACCCGCATACTCGCGCGGACTGCCGGCCGCCGGGACGATCACCATGGCGTCGTGCCCCTCGGCGCGGAGGTGGTCGAGCACCTTGCACACGCTGTTGGTGACGCCGTTGACAGTGGGGAGAAAACTTTCGGTGACGATCGCTATACGCATTCGAGATACCCCGCTCCGTAGCCTTGTCACCACGGTAGGAGCCGGGGATGGCTGCGGGATGAATCGCGGGTGAAGGTATTAGGTTGGTCGGATGAGCGCCAAAAACCAGTACCTCGAGCGGTTCTACAGCGTGATCCCCGCCGGAGGCATCGGTTCCCGGCTGTGGCCGCTGTCGCGCGCCGACGCTCCCAAGTTCTTGCACGACCTCACCGGCAGCGGCCAGACCCTGCTGCGCGACACCTGGGACCGCCTGGTGCCGCTGTCGGGCGAGCAGCGAGTGATGGTCGTCACCGGGCGGGCGCACCGGGCCGCGGTGGAGAAGCAGCTGCCAGAACTCACCGACCCGAACGTCGTGCTCGAGAGCGAGCCGAAAGACTCCTCGGCCGCCATCGGCCTCGCGGCTGCGATCCTCGTGCGTCGCGAGCCCGACGTGATCATCGGCTCGTTCGCGGCCGACCACGTCATCAAAGACAAGCGCGGCTTCCGCCGCTCGGTCATCGAGGCGGCAGCGGTCGCCGACGCCGGCTACATCGCGACGATCGGCATCACACCGGCAGAACCGGCCATCGGCTTCGGCTACATCCACTGCCGCGGCACCCTCTCGGTCGACGGAGCCCCGAGCGCCCTCATGGTCGACACCTTCGTCGAGAAGCCCGACCTCGAGACCGCCCAGTCGTACCTCTCGTCGGGCGACTACCTCTGGAACGCTGGCATGTTCATCTCCCGCGCCGACGTGCTGCTCGAGCAGCTCGGCCGTTCCAAGCCGGAACTGCTCGCGGGCCTGGAAGAACTCGCCGACGCGTGGGACACGCCCCGCCGCGGAGCCGTAGTCGACAAGGTCTGGCCGCAGCTCGAGAAGATCGCGATCGACTACACCGTCGCCGAGCCCGCCGCGAAGGCGGGACGCCTCGCCGTGATCCCCGGCGACTTCGACTGGGACGACGTGGGCGACTTCGCCTCGATCGGCAAGCTGCACGCCGGCGGACGCAAGACCGACCTCGCCATCCTCGGCGAGAAGGCGCGCGTGCTCGCCGACTCGTCGAGCGGCGTCGTGATCAGCCAGACCAGTCGCCTCATCTCCCTCATCGGCGTCACCGACATCGTCGTGGTCGACACCCCGGATGCGCTGCTCGTCACCACCACCGCGAACGCACAGCGCGTCAAGTCGGTCGTCGACGCGCTCAAACTGTCCGGCCGCAACGACGTGCTGTAGCCGCATGGCCGCCCGCACGCCGATCATCATCGACACCGACACGGCGCAGGACGACTGCGTCGCCCTGCTCGTCGGGCTGCTCGACCCGGCCGCCGACCTGCGCGCCATCACGATGGTCGCGGGCAACGTCGGGTTCGAACGGCAGGTGCGCAACGCGCACATGACGCTGAGCGTCGCCGGCCGCCTCGGCACCGTTCCCGTCTACCTCGGCTGCCGCCGCCCGCTGGTGCGCGAGTGGGTGTCGGCCGAGTACGTGCACGGCGACGGCGCCGGCGGCCTCGACATGGACTTCGCGGGGCTCGCGCCCCGGGACGAGCACGGCGTCGACGCGCTCATCGCGCTCGCCGCGGCATCCCCGAAAGAAATCACGGTCGTGTGCATCGGCCCGCTGACGAATATCGCGATGGCGGCGGTGAAAGACCCGGCCTTCGTGGGCAACGTGAAGGCGCTCGTGATCATGGGCGGGTCGAACAACGCCCGCGGCAACATCACCGCGGCCGCCGAGTACAACTTCTACGTCGACCCGGAGGCCGCGAAGACGGTCTTCGAGGCCGGTTTCGCCTCGGTCACCGTGGTGCCGTGGGCACCGGTCACCCTGCGCGACGGCGTCTTCCCCCGCGGCAGGCTGGCCGAGATCGCGCGCATCGACACCCCGCTGGCGCGCTTCTACACGCGCATCACCGAGACGACGCTGGGATTCAACGAGAGCGTCGGCATCGACGGGTCGACCCACCCCGACTCGCTCACCGCCGCCGTGCTGCTGAACCCGCGCCTCGTCACGGCGAGCGGCCGGTATGCGGTCGACATCGAGACGGGTTCGGCGCTCACCCGCGGCTACGCGGCCATGTCGTGGGGTGCCCACGGACTCGAGCCGAACGCGACGGTGGTGGAGGGGGTCGACGCGGAGGGTTTCGCCGACTACCTCGTGGCGCTGCTGTCTACCGTCACCACCCCGGACAGGCCTTTCCGCTGAGCCTCCGGCCGCGCTGATTTCCGCGACGTTTCGGCAGCATCCCAGCTTTGTAACGTCTGTGTCTCGCGTCTCGGATTTTGCATGCGCGGCTTGCCGCTGTCGGTAATCTGTGTTGCATCCGCTCTGGTATCGCCAGGGCATGCATCTGGAGGAAACCCAAGTGAACGTAATCTCACGCAAGCGCGGCCTCGGTGGCCTGGCGCTCGTCGCCGCATCGAGCTTCATCCTGGCCGGCTGTGCAGCAGCCCCCGACGAGGCCGGCTCGGCCGAAAGCGTCGACTACAAGGCCTGCGCCGTCTCCGACGAGGGCAGCTGGAACGACAAGTCGTTCAACGAGGCTGCGTACGCGGGTCTCACCAAGGCCAAGGAAGACCTGGGCGTGGAGACCGCCGACGCCGAGTCCGCTTCGACCGACGACTTCGAGCCGAACCTCGCGAGCATGAAGGACGCCAGCTGCGACATCATCTTCGCCGTCGGCTTCAACCTGATCGACGCGGTCAACGCCGCGGCCGTCGCGAACCCCGACGACCACTACGTGACCATCGACGGCTACGTCGCCGACGACTCCACCAAGAACCTGAAGCCCATCATCTACTCGATGAACCAGTCGAGCTACCTCGCCGGCTACCTGGCCGCCGCGTACTCGACCTCGAAGGTCGTCGGCACGTACGGCGGACTCCAGATCGACGCCGTCACCGACTTCATGACCGGCTTCTACAACGGCGCCAAGGCGTACGAGGCCGACTCGGGCGAGACCGTGACCGTGCTCGGCTGGGACCCCACCGCCAAGACCGGCCTCTTCACCGACGGCTTCGGCGACAGCGAGGGTGCCAAGAGCATCAGCGCCGGCCAGATCGCCCAGGACGCCGACGTCATCTTCCCCGTCGCGGGCGGCCTGTTCAGCGCCACCTCCGAGGCGATCAACGAGTCCGGCAAGGACGTCGTCTTCATCGGCGTCGACAAGGACATCGCCGTGACGAGCCCGGAGTACGCCGACCAGGTGCTCACCTCGGTTCTCAAGAAGATGACCGACGCCGTGTTCGACGTCATCAAGGAGCAGGTCGACGGCACCGAGTTCGACTCGACCCCGTACGTCGGAACCCTCGAGAACGCGGGCACCGACCTCGCCGACTTCGGTTCGTTCGACAGCAAGGTCTCGGACGACATCAAGTCGAAGCTCGACGAGCTCAAGGCAGGCATCATCGACGGCAGCATCGACCCGCTCAAGTAGGTCGCAGCACCGATCCACACACAGAACGACGCCGGGGTGGCTCATCGCCACCCCGGCGTTTCTGCGTCCGATCGCCCGATACTCTCACCCGGCCGTTTTACTGGCAGAATCTTGACACGATGAAACTCGAACTCCGTGGCATAACCAAACGCTTTGGTGCACTCGTGGCCAACGACCACATCGACCTCACCGTCGAACCAGGCGAGATCCACTGTCTCCTCGGCGAGAACGGTGCAGGCAAGTCCACCCTGATGAACGTGCTCTACGGCCTCTACAAGGCCGACGACGGAGAGATCCTGCTCGACGACGAGCCGGTTCGATTCCACGGACCCGGCGACGCCCTCGCCGCGGGCATCGGCATGGTGCACCAGCACTTCATGCTCATCCCGGTCTTCACGGTCGCCGAGAACGTGATGCTCGGCCACGAGCCGGTCAAGGGCGGGGTCGTGCTCGACCTGCCGACGGCCCGCACCCTCGTGCGCGACATCTCCCAGCGTTTCGGGTTCGACATCGACCCAGACGACCTGGTCGAGAACCTGCCG
>Ga0247807_10002442_pt1 | contig 10206 bp, 8 predicted proteins | sample UWRJL074202C1_FD_179931 | JGI IMG/M metagenome (GOLD analysis project Ga0247807, IMG submission 179931) | Plant litter microbial communities from Arlington Agricultural Research Station in Wisconsin, United States - UWRJ-L074-202C-1 | ecosystem: Environmental > Terrestrial > Plant litter >...
GCCCATGGTGGAGAATTTGCGCGGGTCCATGCTGTCGTCCACGCCAAAGACCAGCGGTACGAGGATGAATCCGAGCACCACAACCGAACCGCCCACAATGAGGCCGTCACGGATGGCTCCGACATCGTCAACGAAACGGAACGCGACAAGCATCGCCACCAGCGCGGCGGCGACGAGCAACCCGTAGATCAGGCCGAGCACCACTCCCACGACCTGCCAGGGGCTGCGCCGGAACAGATTGGCGAGAAGCCTCAGTTTCAGTCCGAGAAATTGTGCAACCACTCCAGGCCCTCCGCAACCTTTCGTCCGCCGGCCAGGTCGACGAAACGCTCTTCGAGCGACACGTTGCCGCGCACTTCGTCGATGGTTCCGGCGGCCAGCACGGAGCCTTGCACGATGATGGCCACGTGGTCGCAGACCCGCTGGATCAGGTCCATGCCGTGGCTGGAGAGGATCACGGTTCCGCCGGCGGCGACGTAGCGCTGCAGGATCTCGGTCACGTTCACGGCCGACACCGGGTCGACCGATTCGAACGGCTCGTCGAGCACCAGCACACGCGGTGAATGGATCATGGCGCAGGCCAGGGCGATCTTCTTGGTCATGCCCGCCGAGTAGTCGGCGACCAGGCGGTTGAGGGCGTCCTCGAGGCCGAAGGCCGCAGCGAGGTCGGCGGAGCGGGCACGCACGGTTTCGCTCTCGAGGCCGCGCAGTACGCCGGCGTAATAGAGCAGCTGCGCACCGGTGAGCCTGTCGAACAGCCGCAGCCGGTCGGGAAGCACTCCGATGGTGCGCTTGGCGGCCACCGGGTCGGCCCAGACATCGACACCGTGCACGTGAATCGAACCGGAGTCCGGCCGCAGCAGCCCGGTGATCATGGACAGGGTGGTGGTCTTGCCCGCACCGTTGGGACCGACGATGCCGTAGAACGATCCGGCCCGCACCTCGAGGTTGACGTCGGCGACGGCCACGTTCTGGCCGAAACGCTTGTTCAGCCCGCTGACGGCGATCTCCACGGGGGCGAGATCACCGATGACGGCGGATGCGCCGGTGCGCGGAGCCAGCGGCTTGCGCACGACCGGCGGGATGCGCTGTGCCGGCGCGGCGAGAGGCGCGGCGACAACGGGTGCAACGTCAACCGTTGCAGCGACGATGGGTGCGACGACGGCTGGCGCCGGCACTGCTTTGGCGGGCCGGGTGGTGTCCGCGGCCAAAACGACGGGCGCCGTGTGCGTGACCGGCGCAGCGTCCTCGGTCGGCTCGGCGTCCGTTGTCGGCGCAGCGTCCTTGATCGGCGCAGCATCCTCTGTTGCACCCGGAGGCCTCTCCCCGGCCTGCTTCGGCGCGAATACGGGCAGTCGCCAAAACGGGCGCTTCGCGGTCCACGACGGCTTGGTTGCCGGGGTGCTTTGCGCCGGCGTCAGCACCGCCGTGTCGTCCTGGTCCATGGTCGGCAGGGTGAGAACAATGGTCTCTTCGTCGCCGGTCGGCACGGACGCGCTCACATCGCTCTGGGGCCCAGACGCGTCGGCGCTGCTCGCGTCAGCCGGCTCGGTCGGCGTCGCACCGGCCACGGCAACCGGGAGAACGACGGTGGGAGCGTCTTCGACGGGCGCAGGGGCGTCGTTTTCAGCGACGACAGGCTCAGCGACGACAGGCTCAGCGACGACTGGCTCAGCGACAGTCGGCTCGGCCGCAGTCGCCTCGGTGACAGGCGGCTTGGCCTCGACGGGCGCTGCAGCGGCGGTCTTGGCAGCAGCAGGCTTCCTGGCAGCAGGCCGGGCAGCAGCAGGCTTCGCGGCTGTCGCGTCGGCGGTCGCGGGACCGTCTGCATTCGACCGTGCCGCAGCGGCGGCCGCAGCAGCAACGGTGGCGGCGCGTGCGGATGCCGTGGCAGCGGACCGGGCGGCAGCGGACTTCGCCGCGGCTGCCTTGGTCGCGGCGGCTCTGGCGGCTCCGGCCTTGGTGGCCGATTCAGTCTTGGCGGCGGCGGCCCTGGCCGCTGCGGCCTTCGAGGCGGCGGTTCGTGCGCTGCTCGATCGGGCAGCGGCGCTCGCGGGCTTCTCCGGAGCGGCGGCCGTCTCGGCGGTGCCGGCCTCAACCGGGGTCGGGGCTGCACCGACAGCGGCGGCGGGCTCGTCCTGGTCGATCACTGCTGCGGCTGCAACGGCCGCTGCGGTGTCCGCCGTAGCGGTCGTGGTGGCAGGAAGCCGGGTGGCCTTGGACACGGCGGGCTTCACCGGCGCCTTGCGAGCTGCGGGGGCGCGTGTCACCGTGACCCGGGCGGCGACCGTGGCGGGTTCGTTGCGCGCAGCGCTGGCGGTAGGCGCAGCGCTCTCGGCAGGCGCAGCACTGTCAGTAGGCGCAGCGCTGTCGGGGGCGGTGGTCGCTGTCACATCCGCTGCCAGCGCGGAGGCAGCCGGCTTCTTCTTGGCCGGGGTGCGGGTGGTGGCGCTGGTTCGGGGGGCCGCCGGAGTGCGCGGTGCGCGGGTCGTGCTCCGCACGGGCTTCACCGGGGTGGCAGATTCCTCCGGGGTCACGGCGTCAGGCGTTGCGGCTTCGGGCATCGCCACGTTGGAGGTCGCTGAATCAACGGTGCGCGGCGCACGGCGCACGGGGGCCTTGCGAGGGGCCTTCGCGCCGGTTTTCGGCGCGGCAGCAGCATCAGGAGAAACGGGCTCATGGGGGCGGTCCGCAGGGGTGGCGTGTTCGATGGCACTACCCTCGCGTTCCAGCTCCGTATCGGGAACGGGCAAGACCGGAGTCTGCTCGTCAGGCTCGGAGTTCGGAGGCACTGGAGTCACCTCGCTAACTTACCAAGGACCGTCTGACCTCGCTGAGGCCGACGGCTTCCGCAGGCGGATTCCCACTAAACTTCCGACCGGAATCCCTGATCCGCCCGCCGCTCGAATCGTCACGATCCGGACACGCATTGGGCGGTCCCTTCCCCCAGAACGGGGTCTTCAGCTAGTCTGAAGGTGGCATAACGGTGTGTCTGTATGTGAACTTAGGGGTGAACCGCAGGCAAACTCGGCGAAAACGTCCGGCCATTGCGGGGCCACCCAGATCTTTCTTAGGAGATATTCGTGACCACCCAGGTAGTAATACTTGCAGCAGGAATGGGCAGCCGACTCGGCCGCTCACTTCCGAAACCCCTGACCGAGCTCAATGACGGTCGCACGATCATGCAGCAGCAGTTCGACAACATCGAGCACGCCTTTGGCAAGAAGACCAAGGTGACCATCGTGGTGGGCTACAAGCTCGAGCACATCATCGAGGCGTTCCCGCAGGCCTCCTTCGTGTACAACGAGCAGTACGACGTGACCAACACGTCCAAGAGCCTGCTGCGCGCCCTGCGCGCCTCCGGCAACGGCGGCGTGCTGTGGATGAACGGCGACGTCGTGTTCGACCCCGCCATCCTCGACCGTGCCGCTTCAATGATGAAGCGCGACCAGTCGTTCGTCACCGTCAACACGTCCAAGGTCTCTGACGAGGAAGTCAAGTACACGACAAGCGCCGAGGGCTACATCAAGGAGCTGTCGAAGACCGTGAAGAACGGGCTCGGCGAGGCCGTGGGCATCAACTACGTGTCCGCCGCCGACAAGGCGATGCTCATCCACCACCTCAGCAAGGTGGGCGACCAGGACTACTTCGAGCGCGGCATCGAGCTCGCCATCGAGAAGAACCGCATGCTCGTCGAGCCCGTCGACATCTCGGACTTCTACGCTGTCGAGGTCGACTTCGCCGAAGACCTCGAGCGCGCGAACCTGTTCGTCTGACCGAGCAGGAGTCGTGGGGCGCCGACGCCGATGGCGCGGCGCCCCGATTCGCTCCCATACGATAGAGCGCGTGAGTAGTTACGCTCAGGTGCGACCTGAACAGCGCACCCCGTTTGCGCGTTACCGTCATTCGCTGTGGTTGCTGACCCAGCGAGATCTGCGCGTGAGGTATTCCACCTCCGTGCTCGGGTACTTCTGGTCGATCCTCGATCCGCTCGTGATGTCGGGCATCTACTGGTTCGTCTTCACCGTCGTGTTCCAGCGCTCGGTGGGCGAAGACCCGTACATCGTGTTCCTTCTCGCGGCCCTGCTGCCGTGGATGTGGTTCAACGGCGCCATCTCCGACTGCACCCGCGCCTTCCTACGAGAAGCCAAGCTCATCCGCTCCACGCGAATCCCCCGCACCATCTGGGTGAACCGGCTGGTGCTCTCCAAGGGCATCGAATTCCTGGCCGCCATCCCCGTTCTGGTGCTGTTCGCCATCTTCTCCGGCGCCCAGATCAACGCGGATGCGATTTTCTTCCCTCTCGCGATCCTGATCCAGGCCGTCCTCACCGCCGGTGTCGGTCTCATCGTCGCTCCCCTGGTCGTGTTCTTCCGAGACCTGGAGCGGGCCGTCAAGCTGATCCTGCGCTTCCTGTTCTATGCGTCGCCGATCATCTACGCCACCAGCGACCTGCCCCAGGAACTGCACTTCTGGGCCGCGTTCAACCCACTGAGCGGCATCTTCAGCCTGTACCGCGCCGCGTTCTTCCCCGGTGAGCTGGACTGGTTCATCGTCGCGGTCGGCGCCGCGATGTCAGTGGCCTTCCTCGGCATCGGCCTGCTGGTCTTCTCCCGCACCGAGCGCGCCGTGCTGAAGGAAATCTGATGAGCGAAACCGTCATCTCCCTGAACGACGTCGGGATCAGGTTCCGGCGCAACCGGCGCAGCCGCCGCAACTTCAAGGATCTCTTCGCCGGCACCCGCCGCCGCACCAGGCCCGGCGAGTTCTGGGCGCTGCAGAACGTGTCGTTCACCGTGCAACGCGGCGAGGCGATCGGCGTGGTCGGCCGCAACGGCCAGGGCAAGTCCACCCTGCTCAAGCTCGTCACCGGCGTCGTGCTGCCCGACGAAGGCACAGTCGACGTCATCGAAGGCGTCGCACCGCTGATCGAGATCACCGGCGGCTTCGTGGATGACCTGTCCGTGCGCGACAACGTCTACCTCACCGCCGGCCTGCACGGCATGACCCGCAAGCAGATCGATTCCCGGTTTGACGACATCATCGAATTCGCCGAGATCGCCGACTTCATCGACACCCCGTACAAGCACCTCTCCAGCGGCATGAAGGTGCGCATTGCCTTCGCGGTGATCTCCAGGCTCGAGGAGCCGATCATCCTCGTCGACGAGGTCCTGGCCGTCGGTGACAAGGCCTTCCGCGAGAAGTGCTACCGCCGCATCGAGGAACTCCTCGCGGGCGGCCGCACCCTGTTCTTCGTGTCGCACAACGAACGTGACCTGCGCCGGTTCTGCGCCAGGGGCCTGTACCTCGACAAGGGCGAATTGGTGCTCGACGCCCCGATCGACGAGGTGCTCGACCGGTACAACGCCGAGTACGGCATCAAGAAGGCCTGAGACGTAGCCCGGGGCCGATTCGTCACAGAAAACCCACCTTGATCTGGCTGGGAATTAGTTCGACGATGCTCAGTTTCGAACCGTAAACTCGTGCTTCTGCACCCGAGGAGGACCGCACCATGGCCAAGAAGCCCACACCACTGCTGTCGCCCACCGGCGGAATGCCGCAGGGCGGCCAGCTGCCATCCGGGGTCGTCACCGGGTTCGACAGGGTCATGGCAATCCACCGCCCCGCTGTGCTCGCCCACATCCGCAGCATCCGACACCGTCACCCGGATGCCACCCCGGAGCAGCTCGTGCGCATTCTGGAGCGGCGCTATCTCGCCGCCGTCACCAGCGGCGGTGCCGCCGTCGGGGCGACCGCCGTGATCCCCGGGGTCGGCACCGGCATCACCCTCGCCCTGTCCGGCGTCGAAACGGCCGGCTTCCTCGAAGCGACCGCACTCTTCTCCCAGTCCGTCAGCGAGGTGCACGGCATCACGGTGAGCGATCCCGAACGCGCCAGGGCGCTGGTGATGACCATGATGCTCGGCCACGAGGGCTCCGACCTCGTGCGGCAACTGGCCGGACAGGTCACCGGCGGGGGCGTCGCCCGCACCGCCTACTGGGGAGAACTGGTGACCACCAGCCTCCCCCGCGCGATCATGGGTCCGCTGACCGACCGCCTCAAGCGCACCTTCATTCGGCAATTCGCCGCCAAGGGCGGCGCCAGCCTGATCGGCAAGGCCGTGCCGTTCGGCATCGGCGCCGTGATCGGCGGCATGGGCAACCACATCCTCGGCAAGAGGGTCGTCGGTTCGTCCAGGCTCGCGTTCGGTCAGGCGCCGGCCGCGTTCCGTGCGGAACTCGACCCGCGGGCGCACACCATCACGTTGCAGAACGGCGCCGTGGTGCCCGGCAACCGGCTCACGCAGTTGGGTCACGGTGCGCTCCGCGCCCTCCCCCGCCTGCATCGCCGTCGGCCGACTGGCCCGGATCAGGTAGAGCCGGAGCCGTTCGCTCCGGCGGGCCCCACCGCGTAGCCACAGCTCTTCCGCTGGTCGAGCTCGTCCAGACCCTGGCAGCGAGCCTCATCAGGTCTCGACCAGCTCGCCCGACGAGGTGGAAACCACGTGGGACGAATCAGAGCTCTTCGATTTCGCTGACGTCCTCGATGAACTCGGCGAGGCCGTCATCGTCGTTGGCATGCACCTGGGCGAACCGGTCCCACTCGTTCATCAGGTGCTCGATTGCGGCGTGGAACCGTGCCGTGGGAGCCCCGGGGGTGGGATCGCCGAAATACTGCTCCACCCATCCGCGTAGGCGCTCTTCGGCCCCACCGTCGGCCACGAGCTCATCGAGGGTCTCGACGATTCCGGCGGTCTCGTTCGCCGCGAGCCATTCACAGTCCGACAGGTAGCCGCTCGTGTCGATGGCCGCGAGGGGGTTCTGCGGACGAGTGACCATGAGAGGTTTGCCCGACGCGAGGCGGTCGTAGACCATCGCCGAGATGTCCACGATCGCAACGTCCGCGGCGGACAGCTGCCAGCCGAGCTCCGCACCGGTGTCGATAATGTGTTGGGCGCTGGCATCGCGGTTGTTGGCCGCGGTGATCGCCGCCATGATCTGCTTGTTCGCCTGGCCGTACTCATGGTCGACCACGCCGGATCGAGGATGCGGGCGGTAGACGACCCGGTGCCGGGGACTCTGCAGCAATGCAGTGACCAGACCGACCCCGTGCGTGGCGATGGAGCCGTACGCTGCTGCGGCGCGGTCGCCCTCCCAGGTGGGCGCGTAGAGCACCACGGTGCGCTCGTCGGGCGTGTACGGCAACCTGCCCGAGTAGTGGTCGGCCTGTGGCCGTCCGATCGTGATGGCTCGCTTGTCGAAGTCGAAGTCCCAGAGCACCCTGCCGAGCCTGGCGATCGCGGCCTGACCTGCCACGAACGAGTAGTCGTAGGCCTTGAACTGGTTGGTGGTCATGTACATCTTGTCGCTCTCACCATGATTGATGAAAACGTGCCAGCGGCGCCCGTAGCGCATCATCTGGAAGTTGCGGGAGTTCTGGTTGACGTACAGAACGATGCGGATGTCCTGGTCGGCGATCACTCGTTCGAGGTTGGCGACCTTGCGCACGTAGGCGACCGGCACCGGGCTCTCGTCGAGAAGCTTGAGGGTGCCGCCGGCGGTGCGGCTGAGCAGCACGACCGGCCAGGTCTCGGCCAGCTTGGCCAGCGGCTTGTACCACTGACGCATCTGGTAGAGGTTCACCGGGCCGTCCGCGAAGTAGACGGCGATCTTGAAGTGCTGGCTGGGCAGCGGATCCTGCGCCTGCAGTCGCTCCCCCAGCAGGCGTTGCGCCTTCCGGGATGCAATCACATCCTTGACCAGCTTTGCTGCGAGACGGACGTCTTTCCTGCTTACCACTGGTCCAGCCTACCCACCGGGCTGGGACCTAAGGCCTGTTCACCCCCGGAGGAGGCTCGGCGGTAGCCAATCGTTAGTCTGTCGGCTCAGATGACCGGGGGCCGACCCGCGCGGGTCATCCGCCAGACGGTGCGGGCAGACAGCGGACGGCGTTCGCCGGGGTCGGTGGTCCAGCCCTCCCACCAGCCGCGGAACCACGCGGCCAGGGCCGCCCGGTTGCGAGCACCGCGCAGCACCTGAATCAGCGTCCACGATCCCACGTAGACCGGCATCAGCACCACCGGCAGGTTGCGCCGGGCGATCCAGACGCGGTTGCGCGCATTGAGCCGGTAGAAGTCGGCGTGCCGGGTGGGCAGGATCACCGGATGATTGGCCACCAGGTCGCCCGCGTACCAGGTGCGCAGGCCCTGGTCCCAGACCCGCCAGGCCAATTCGATGCCCTCGTGGGCGTAGAAGAACGGTTCGGCCCAGCCGCCCGTGGCGTCGAAGACCGGCCGGGGCAGCAGCACAGCACCCTCCCACACCGAGAAAACGGCGCTGGAGTGCGTGGCCTCGCCCTTGCGGATGCGCGGGATCCAGCGGCGGGGAGCGGTCAGTCCGGTGGGGTCGACGACCTGCGGCTGCAGCAGGCCGATGGTGGGATCGGCGCGCAACAGCCCCACGGCGTCGATCAGGAATCGGGGATCCGGCAGGCTGGCGTCGTCGTCGAGAAAGAACAGGTACTCGCCGGTGACGTGGTCCACCCCGCGATTGCGGCCGGCCGGGATGCCGAGGTTCTCGGGCAGGGCGAGCGCGGCGACGCCGGCGGGCAGGCCGGTGGGTTGCCACCCGTTGCCCACGCAGACGATGTCGAGCTGCACGTCCTGCTGCGCGAGCAGGCTGCGGATGCCCCGCTCGAGGTCGTCTGGACGGCGGCCCTGGGTGAGCACGACGACGCCGATGGTGACAGGCACGCTCTCGCCTGGCCTCAGGAGCGCACGCGCTTGGAGGCCATGATCGCCAGGAAGTGACCGATCAGCGCGAGGAAGGCGAGGGGAACGAGAACGGCGAGGAAGATCCGGTCGGTGACCGGCTGGCCGGCAACGAGGCCGATCACAGCGGCCACGAAGATCACCATGGTCATCTCCACCGAGTGGTACAGGCGGTGGAACGGCAGGAACCGGGCCAGGCGGCGCAGGGTGGCGATCAGTCCGGCCTGCGGAACCTTCTCGCCCTTGTTGTCGGCCAGCTTGGCCAGACCGGCGTTGGCGCGGGCCACGTGCACCATGTCGTTGAGGGCTTTGTTGAGCACGATCAGCAGCGCCAGCGCGAGGCCGAGCGTGGTGAAGAGAAAGTCGGCCGGCGCCTCGAACGGGTAGGCAGCGGCGCGGATGCCCAGGGCGATGGGGATCAGGGCTTCGGTCGAGTAATGCCCGACCTTGTCGAGGAACACTCCGGCCGGCGACGAGGTCTTGCGCCAGCGGGCGACCTCACCGTCGCAGCAGTCCACGAGCATCTGCAGCTGCCCGAGTACCAGCGCCAGCAGGGCACCCCAGATGCCGGGGATGAGCAGCGCCGCGGCCGTGGACCAGCCGACCAGGATCATCAGGCCGGTGACGCCGTTGGCCGAGATTCGCGTCTTCAGCAGCATCCAGGTGAGGTACGGCGACAGGTCGCGCAGGTAGAGCGAGGCGGTCCAGTGCTCCGCATTGGCGCGCATCCGCACCTCGGGAGGCTGCGCGACGGCACGAAGCTCGGCGATCGAAGAGGGCCGAGCCGTGTTGGGCGAACCAGACGTCATTGATGTCTTCCCGTGTGTGCCGAGATGTTGGTGGTCAGCTTGAGGTAGCCGAGCAGAAACCCGATTCCCCAGCAGAAGTGAATGCACGGCAAGACTACGAGAAACCAGAGCGCGACACGAACACCGTCGGCACGGGTCGACATGGCTGTGGCCGCCACGACGATGAGCAGGTAGGCCAGCGGGGCCAGGAAACCAAGCAACAGCCAGCCGGGAGCGCCGAGCACGAGCTGCACAAGCCCGACCAGGCCCAGCAGGAGGCCGAGGGTCACGCCGAGCACCATTACGGGCGGCGCGAAGTACCGCACGCCGTTGGAGGCGGGATAGCGACGCGCCAGTTCACCGCGCCAGAGCCCGGTGGACACCATCTGGCGGGCCAGGCGGGACAGGCTGGGCCGGGGCCGATAGATGACCTTGAGCGCGGGCGTGAACCAGACCGAGCCGCCGTGCTCGCGCAGGCGACGGTTGAGTTCCCAGTCCTGACCGCGCTTGATGCCTTCGTCGAACATGCCCACCCGCAGCAGGCTGTCGCGACGGAAGCAGCCGAGATACACGGTTTCGGCTTCACCTTCGGGGCCACCCACGTGCAGCGGAGTGCCGCCCAGGCCGATGCGGGTGCCATAGGCGCGG
>Ga0247807_10002444_pt1 | contig 10205 bp, 10 predicted proteins | sample UWRJL074202C1_FD_179931 | JGI IMG/M metagenome (GOLD analysis project Ga0247807, IMG submission 179931) | Plant litter microbial communities from Arlington Agricultural Research Station in Wisconsin, United States - UWRJ-L074-202C-1 | ecosystem: Environmental > Terrestrial > Plant litter >...
TCAGTGTCACACCGAAGAGCGACGTGACTCTGGAGCCAAATCGACGTGAGAATCGAATTGCGAGCAGCCCGCATGCTGGACCCAGTGCGAGGTTCAAAGCGCCGACAAACGAAACGGTCGCGGTTGGGACATGCGACAACGTCGAGTTGAGCATCGCGGTTTGCAAGATACCCCAGCAATTGATTAGGCCGTTGCTCCAGAATGTGATCATGGCGGCCGAGAACACGACGGTCCAACCGTAGCCACCATTCGGAATCGCACTCGTGCTGAACTGCGCTTCTGTAGGCGAAGACGCGTGCGTCAGGTCAGTTGATTGGCGTTCTTCGGCCGAAATCGAGTTCAGCTCGTGAGTTTCTACTTGTAGGGTTTGAGTAGCTGAGGACATTGCAATTGCGTGTCGTCTCTCTCAATAGAGAGGAGGTCCTTGGGATGGTTTGCTAACCGAGCTGGACAGACACAGCTCAGGATTCGATACTGCAGCAACGGGAGACCAAGATATCACTGTATCTTCCAAGATATTACTGTATCGTTAAATATTTATAGGTGGTGATGTTGATGGCCATGTCAATCGTCGGCCTGATATCATTTCGGGTCTCGGCGTTGCGAATCTCGGCGTCGCGAAGAATGACAGTGGGCTGGCTAGGCTTGTCGTGGAAGGTTTGAGGATTGTGGTTTGTCATCACGATGAATCTGCGCTTACACGTAGTTAGGTATTACTATGATATGATCTCTATCTCAAATTATTTTAGCGTATAATATGTTAATCTTTAGTAATTTCTGTAAACTATTATGTTTATCACACTGAATGGTTCTTGTCTTCTATATAACTATATTTTTTAAAAATGTTATAAGTTCAAATGACTCATACTACGATCACGATCTCTCTCTTTTTTACTGCCCAGAATTATTTCATGCATCAGCCCCTGCTTTGAACAGATTTCCCTGATACACTAGACGCTACGAGAGGGTTGATTGGTGGAGCCTTTGAGCTCCATTGGATTATACGAAGATAGGATGATTTATGATACAATGATGGCCAGAGAAGATAACAATTGGGGACCTATCACGTGCTGTGAAGTTCCTGACTTAGGTTGAGAATGACTAGCAACTTCTTCTGTATGATATATATATATATATAACACTTCTCATAAGAGTATTGCTATTCCAACTCGCACACACAGGAAGTGGCAAACTGTTCAGTGTATTCTCGATGTTAGTTGGTGAGCTGTAGCAGTCTAGAGTCTAAAACCTCCAACATCGCTATCGAGATTCAGATATTCAGCTTGTGGCTCAAGTTCACCGTGCCGATGACAGATTGATCTAACAATTTGCTGAAACTAGAAAAAGATTCGTCAGTCACATTTTGTATTCGGCGATATGATTCTTGGATAAATTCTGCTCAGCTATACTGAATATCAGGACAGTCTTTACAATCCATGCGAGAGCTCTTCAGTGAACCGTTCGGACAAGCAGACAGACATTTCACCGATAGCCAAACGCTTAATTGGATCATCTACCTAATCACGAGAATAATGAAACAAAATTAATGCTCGATTCGATCTAGTGACAGAAAGTAATAACGGACAATGTCGTTCTGAGATATTTAAACGCAAATCTTGCTCAGAAATTGATTCACATATTATGTCGGAGAGATCTACTCCATATTGAAGTATGATACTATGTATCTCCCTCGCTGACACGTGTTTTGTGTCAATTGATTTTGTAATTCTTAAAGTCTCTCGTCTTCACACCCCTCGCAAACATCAAATCTAGCTCTTCATACGTCCTTCCTTTTGTCTCTGGGACCCTGACCCAGCACCAGAATAAACATATTATTGATAGTCCACCTTCTCACATTCTTCTATTAGCAGGTTTTCCTTACAAGTCGCGCAAAGAAGCGAAGAAGATTTCAATCAGAGAGTACTTGCCAAAGAAGAACCCCATCTTCCCCCTCATGTTAGCTTGATCTGGATTAATCATATATGGGATTGCAACAGTCATCACAATCCCAACCATTGCTTGCGATGCAGTTGCAACTGCGATGGTCTTAGTACGAACTTTTGTGGCTGATATTTCGCAGAAGATTATGTAGCAAACAGGGCCAATTGAAAGGTCGAACACCCCATTCCAGACAACCTAAGTTAAATAAAAGATTGAATCAGTAATACGCGCAGAACAAGATAGCCTTTTAATAGGCGGAGAATGTACCATCAGCGTAGATTGTGCCCAAATGATCGCAGGACGATCTTCATAATTTGGCACGCAATCTAGAATACCTATCAAGAACATAATAACCGCGAGGACAGCAAGACCAATGTTATAGATTCGGCGGCGACCGTATTTGGATATTATAATCCAAGATAGGCATGTGCATACCCATCCAAGAGCGAGATATCCCACGCTCATATGAAATGCTTTTGTACCAGTAAGACCGGCAACTAGATGTATAAGCAAGTAGTTCATGAAAGCAAATGAAATATTAGACACCGGAGGCTTTGAAGGGGCTTACGCTGGAAGAAATATGCGGCGTATCCAACTAAATAAATGCCGCTGAACACTTGGGTAGTAAATACGGCAATGGCAATTTCTGTTCGACGCCAATTTGTCTTCTTGAACACGTCCCAGTACGTTGTTCCTATTTCCATTTCATGTTCTAGTCTGTCAGTTTCAATCATCATTGCTAGAACCAATTCGTTGTCGACTTTAGAAGATGATAAGCGGTCTAGAGCCCGTTTTGCTTCTTGGAGTCTATCGTTCCTAATAAGCCACCAGGGAGACTCTGGCGCAAATGGTATGCCAATCAAAATAATTACAGGCCAGAGCCACTGCAGAGCGAATGGTGCGCTGTAAGCCCAGTGGTTGTTTAATTGAGACGTCCCAGCAATCACTCCATTTGCAAGAAGTTGGCCGGTTACAAAACAGAGGTTGATATAAGCCGTAAGGTGGCCACGAAGAGCAATTGGACATACCTCCGAAGCATAAGTTGGTGCAATAGTTGTATATGTGCCGAGAATAAGACCACCGATAAGTTCACCCACTAGCAGGACTTCTAAGGAGCGAGCAAAAAATTGCATAAATATAAACGCTGTGGTTGCAATTACACAGGCAGCGAATGTCTAGGGCTGTTAGTATAGATAACTTAGAACGAGTCGCATTCTATATACTCGTTTACGACCATACCACTCCATCGGGTAGCTAGCAGCAAGAGCTCCGACTACCTGCCCAATAGGATTGCCCATTCCTAAAGCTGTCTGCCACGGAGCGCTAACAATGTAATTTCCTTTGTATAGGTATCCGAAGTCCTTTTGAAAATAGAACGTGGCATATAAGCTGCCCAGTAGTTGAGGGTCAAATGCAGTCATAATAACCTAGATAGCTCAGTAAGGGAATAATATATCAGTTTTTACCACATAGTCACCCCTAAAGAAAAAAATGCGGACCATCCGATGCTTGCAGGATAAAGTCTCAGACCGTCCATAAAAGTCATTTGATGCTCTATATCAGTAGCACGGCGAGCCCGATCTCCGATGACTTTAAGAGGGTCATCTGCGAGAGGGATTTCATTGGTAGGTTCTCCATAATTGATATCTTGCTCTGACTTCTCCATGTTGTTTGCAGTGGTTTTGGAATTGGGACGTAAGCTGGGTCGACGATAGCAGTGAGAGAAAAGAAATCACCTTCGTCCCACTTTCTATTATGGCACAATTCTAGGCCGAGGAGCTGAGCGAGTGAGATCGTGCTTACGGGGCTGTTCAAGGTAGGCTGTCCAATTCATTAAAGTTTCCCATTGCATTTGCTTGCATATACATACAACGTTGTATACATTTGAACCCCGCTTCCTCCACTCCATTTGCATATGCACTTAAATTACCACAATAGCCTAGGTAAGCCTTGTATTGGAGAGAAGACTGTGATGTTACTATGGCAGGATAAATTAAAATGAGAAATGGAACAAGAATTGATTTTAACGAATAATTTTCAGCGCTGTCAAAATGGAAGAAGTCTTTTCTGTTTCATCTTCTACGGGTCCTACGACAAATTGAATATTACCAAACTGATATTTTACTATACACTACAAGATCTCTTCATAATACATATTGTGTCATTGTAGGTTGCACCAGAATATAGTTGCCTATGTATTTTCAAGGAGCGGTCACAGTGGTGCTGGCTGCGTTCATCACTGCCGTGCCAGGAGCAAGCCCGGTTACCTCAACTTCTCTCACAATCTTGCCCACAATGACTTCGCCAACCCCGAGTGAATGTTCTTCAGATACCGATTCGCCAATCACGCCATCATTGAAAAATAGCCTCGCATTGACACCACCAATGGGCTGGAGCAGTTGGAACCAGTTCGGCGATCAAATTGATGAGAAATTGATTATAGACACTATGAATTCTATGGCATCAAATGGCTTGAGAGATGCTGGATTTGTTTTCATCAATCTAGACGACGGCTGGCAGCGCTATAAGGGGAACCGTTCTGATCACCCACTTGAGGTAGACCCAGTCAAGTTTCCCAATGGCATCAAGGTGGTCGCAGATTATGCACATGCCCACGGGTTTAAATTGGGTATCTATTCCGGTCCTGGGCAAATGACTTGTGCTGGCTATACCGGTACCGAGGGCCACGAGGAGGAGGATGCAGCTATGTTTGCATCTTGGGGGATTGATCACCTTAAATATGACAGCTGTTGCTCGCATCAGACTGCGCCCAAGTCTGAAGTGCAGAAAGTCTTATTAAAGATGTCCGAGGCGTTATTGGCACAGTCACATCCCATTGTATATCACGCCTGTCACTGTGGCTGGGCCGATATTTGGGAATGGGCGGAAGACATAGGCGCTAATCAATGGCGTATTGGCCAGGATATTTCTGATGAGTTCAATTACCCCGGTAACCGCGAGAAGTATTACTTTGACGTTCTGGATATGCTGGATCGTGGCAACGAGCTTGTGCAGTACTCTGGCCCTGGTCACTGGAACGATTATGATATGCTTATTGTTGGTCTGAACGGCAACAGCACGCAACTAGTAGGCACAGGTGCTTCTAACGTCGAGTATCGTACACACTTTAGCATGTGGGCATTGGTTGCTTCGCCACTGCTAATCGGTTCAGACGTGCGTACGCTCGACACGTTCTCACTCCAGACTCTTACAAACAAAGAAATTATAGAGATTAACCAGGACTCCCTGGGAAACTCTGCCGAAACAGTTGGAGTGGGAGGAGAGGCGAATGGTGACTTGCAAGTTTATGCCAAAGAGATGTCTGATGGAAGCTACGCGGTCGCTCTACTTAATCGTGGCAGTTTTACAGCTGAAATGAGCGTGAGTCCGCGCCGTGACCTTACTATGACTTGGGACAAGTACCGCTTGCGTGATTTGTGGAAGCACAAGGAGGGAATCTATGACATCCCCTATACAACTGAAGTGATGCCACATGAGGCTAAGATTCTGCGTCTGTGGCAAGTTCAGGCTAATGCATCCATGTGTCTTTTCTAGTAATTAACACAGCTTCACAGACGACAGTCTACTGAGTTAGATTTGTCGTTGTTCAAAAAGCATATAGTCAAACTCTTTTTCTTCTTGCCACTTTCGTTTTTTTGCTAGTGTTCATTTGAGTAGGAGGTCGAAAGGAAAGAAAGCCGGTGCTAGACCTTTTATCATTTTGAGCAAAGCTCAATCTAAATTCGCCTTACCATATTCGACGTGGCAAACTATAGCCGTTGATTTCATATCCTTCTAACTTCATTTAAGATTCACTCGACTAAAGCCTTTCGCTTCTACACATCTACCTGAGATAGTACACGAGAAGCATTAAACATGCCGAAAGGAAGTTGTGCGCAAGTTAGGAGATCGCTTGCATCCTTTGCCACATAACAGGAGATGTTAACAGTAATGATATCCAGCGTTGCAAGATAGTGGTCTTTATGTTAGACACTAGAAACGTAATAAATGGGAAAACGAAACTAATTTTGTTTTGGTTTGTGAGAAATGCGGCCTATATACTGCATCGCCTCTTACTCATTACTAAACTCCGTGCTTCTGAGCTTCAGCATCGTGATAGTGGTGCATTTCTAAGCCTCTCCTCTCATAACCACACTTGATATAAAAGCCTTCCTTCTCTGGATCGCAGTCAAGAATGGTCTATACTTCTGGTTAGTTTCTAATCTGTTCAAGGGAGTGGGGCTTCACACTTTATAGCAGCCCTCCTGTTCTGAAATGTAATCTAGTGCTTGAATAAGCACCACTCCTAACCGTTTTCCTCGCTGGTCTTCCGCAATTGCAACATCTTCGATATGCCCTTGAACTCCTAGATTGTGTAGACTAGCACGAAAGCCTTAGCTAACAGATATACGGATATTTATATGTACAAATAGTGTTTTACGCATGCTGCAAGCAGAATATTAATTGCACTTACAACTTTTTCTCTATAACTAATGTGCCCGTTCCAATGATCATTTTCTCAGTTGGTTGATTTTTGTCTATGATTACCACCACGAAGTATGTGCCGTTACATTTGTTCATGAAATCATAGCGCTCAGTCCACTGCTCCTCTTCGATCTCACCAACGTGAGCTAGGCCCCGTAGAACATCTAGATGGCCATGTTTAAAATCGGACCGTTGGAGTGCTCGGAAAAAATATCCTTCTGGGAGGGCTTCCTGTGCTTTTGAAGAAATCAGTGTTCCAGAGAAGAGCCCTATGTTTGAGGACATTTCCGGTGTCGGGCATGTATGGGTTATGAATATTGAGGTGAAGTGGGAAGAATAATAGGACGGTTAAAAATTAGGAACAGAAGATAAATTATATGGATGTGCGCAATGAATATCAGAATATCGCCTGCTTCAATCAAGTTTTAATATCAGCTCAATTTAAGCGTTCAATAAGCGCCCCGGTTAGATAAAAAGAGTGTCCGTATTATCCGGAGTGAAGTTCACACCAAGATTCAATTGAGAGGGGCCGGGGTATACACAATCCTCAGGCAGTCATCGTCCTCTTGGGAAGTACATCCGTGGCTAGTAATACCGTCAGGACTGCTGGGAAGCCGAGTGCTCTGTCTTGTTGACGCAGTAACTTTTGATAATGTCATGGCCATATGTATATCCTGTGGTTCTACTGAAACCTGTCGTCTTGTTCGTACAGCTGGCTTGTCGTCAGAATGCTTCTCACTTACTCACGAGCGTTCACCCTAGACGTTGCACATTTCGGTGGATGTTGGATGTCCATTAAGAGAGCTTTGGGGCCTGGCCCCCATCACTGTTTGTTCAAGTTATTCATGTTTTGATGATTGCACCGAGGGAGGGGTAACATTGCATGCTGGGGTAGCATAAGCTCTGAGCAACCATTCGCCACTACAACGCTGATAGGCTACCATTCTTACACCCCAATATTAATATATTTGGTGTTTGTATCTGCGTATTTTTGGAACGTTAAGTAGTGCTCCAGTAAGAAATAATTCACTGCCAAATGCAGTAGTTACACGAGCAGTGAAAGCGAAACCCGAATTGCGTATAGACCACGCAGACCGAAGGCACGTATAACATCGGGCGAATATATTCGTGTGGCTGGGGGTGATGTAGACAGAAGTAAGGGAAGGGCACAGTTTCATGGTAGTCTCAGGTTTAGATCGCTTCTGATTGAATACTTTTTGGGGGCTGTGATGCCTAAAGGCCATGCCGCATCACTTTATCACTTGCTCTCCTCAAAAGATATCTGCCACAATTCCCTGTTCTCCATTTATAGCATATAGGCTTGAACTGATCTTTGTTCGTAAGATACACGCTAGAGCAAACTATCTAGTGAACTTCGGTCTCCGTCATGCCTGCTGTTTACCAGTATGTCTGGCGGGATTATGGTCTTCCGGCATATCGAGGGTGGATCCTGACTCTCAAAGACAACCACGCCATTGTCTTGGTAGCGTTTGTCACAACTTTCATAGCTTATTCACAGAGTAGAGCTTGGAAGGTTGAGAGGGATATTTTCAATACACTTTTTTCGGCGAAGGTACAATTACCAATTACGGACCATCATCAAGAAACGCCAACTTCACAAGGGGAAGCTATCAGCATCTTGATTCGAACGTTACTAAGCCAAAGAAATTTTGAGATTCATCAATTTAGAAGGAATTCTCCGTGGATCGGCTTGATAGCATTACTCAACCTAATGGCATTTGTTGCTTTGGGAATTGTCCTTCCCTGGTCACTTGCTGGAGGTTCTATTACAAGCACATTAGTCCGGTCTGCTGCAACCAGTGAATGCCTTAGTTCCGATGCCAGACCAATTCCATTGATGGGGCATCCGCTTGAGCGGGTTGCTTGGACAACTTTGGTGTCTGCCGATGTAACTTATAGACAGTGCTGGTTAGAATTCGACTTCAAGAAATAGGTCATGTCACCAGCTAGACGGAATCTCCACCCGACGGCCCGATCTTATTATCTCTAGAGTAGATTACTGCCCTTTCGTAGGCAACACTTGTCTGAAAGAGATCCGTCCTATTACACTGGAGTATACTGGCCTGACTCTTCGCGACTATGGTCTGCATTCAAAATCAAATTCCAAGGTTTCTATAAACCGTCGTCTAACTTGTGCACATTTGTCAACCACAAAGTTTATTAAAATATCATTATCAACCAACTGTGCAAAGACAATTGTCTCCTTCTGCGACCTGAGATCTTCAGACCCAAATATCTTAGCAATAGATATATGGTCCTGTGGCATGCTGATCAACGCATGTGGTGAGGACCAATCCCCCCCAGAGTTAAAAAAAACCAGCCTCTAATGCAAATGTAGCACGTCAAATATATGTGGGAGGATTACAGGCATGGTCATTTGGTAATAGGTCATTTAGTAATAAGTATAATTTGCCCCAAAGACAAAAGCTACACCCTGACCTACTAGGAAAGGATGGTGAGGTCACTATAGTCTCCTTCGACTTCTCTGGGACTCGGTCCTCAGATGCTAAGTTTCTATTGATTGGCTGTATTGAACAGTACCAATTATGTTTACTTGATGGGCTATGTACCTCTTGGGGCTTCGGAGAGGACCATATCGTGCCACTCATTGCGAGGCTACATGAGAAAGGGGACTACAGCTTAGCACTAGATCTTTTAGTGTTTTATCACCAAATTCTTTTCTCCGGCTCAATCGCAGAACTTTCATATACGCGTAGATTGGTCCCTCGCCCAATTATGATCAACTACAACGAAGAGCGCCCTATCAATGAAGAAACTTGGATACTTGAAGTACAAAGCTGGTTCGAGACAACATTCTTAGCATCAAGATACCGTACGTTCAACTTGCTATCAGGTGCATCGAGCGATATGGATGAGTGGCAAGCCTTTCTTCCCCTGCGCAGCAGCTTTTGTGATCGAGTGTTATTCAACAACGATAACTACACGAACTTCGATCTCACGCAACTTTTGATTATTCAAGGATGCCTTATACTTGTGTGTATCGCAAGTCTTAGTGGAAGTCTCAACAATGCGTTTCGGAAGATAAGAAACAAATTATCATTAGCTAGACAGCTAACTCAACAACCACTGCAGTCATCCGGGTTACAGTTTATTGTTTTAGGAAAGATGTTATTTTGGAAGCGGCTAGGCTACTTCTTGACTATCCAGTCTCTGATTAACCGTTCTCAAGGATTTAATGAAAATGTTTTGAGTCTTCGTGAGCTGAGAGGAGACAATCAGCAGCACAGCGAGGATATTGACCGTTCTAACGTACATGTAACAGCTTCACGAGCCCCTTCTTAAAAAAATTGATTTTTTGGGTCTTTTCACAGTCTAGCCAAATTGTACTTCAATTTTTTTATTTTTGGAATTTGGTAGATAGAAGACAAGACACAACTGGAGACAAATTTCTATACATTTATATCATTAAATATAGCAATAGCAAGCATAATATGTTTTTCTATTTCGGTCCGCTATGTATTGTTGAAAATCACCATTACGTTAAACATTGCTAATACAGAGCTCTTATCTTAAAAAAGAGCCAGGACAAAGGGATGTTACAAGAGAATCTGCCATAAGATTGAACGATATATTTAGAGAGGGCTCCTGTTTGGATTCCCTAGGAACTGATTTGGTCCTCCTCAATATACAACAGTACAGCAATGATCAACTTTTGTACAGTAGAATCGAATAGTAGGCACATCAAGGGTTACCCATCTGGGAGCCAGGCGGGAACGCGACCGAGAAGAGCGGCACCA
>Ga0247807_10002445_pt1 | contig 10205 bp, 8 predicted proteins | sample UWRJL074202C1_FD_179931 | JGI IMG/M metagenome (GOLD analysis project Ga0247807, IMG submission 179931) | Plant litter microbial communities from Arlington Agricultural Research Station in Wisconsin, United States - UWRJ-L074-202C-1 | ecosystem: Environmental > Terrestrial > Plant litter >...
AAACCGACTTGCTCGACGAGGAACTTCAAAAAGAAATGCAAGCTGAACTACCCGAAGGAATTCCGTCTGTCTTCATCTCCGCAGTTGCCCAGCAAGGGTTAGATCCGTTAAAAGATCTGTTGTGGAAAGAGATCAATAGCTCTTCCTAAATCCTCTTAATAAGGAGAGGACTTCAAGATTTGGCTGAAAATTAGACGATTGAATTGTAACTCCCTCTCCTTTGGAGAGGGCTGGGGCGAGGTTTTATTCCGCCCTGTAAACCACATAATCATCCGTTTTCTTTTGTACCGTAAAACCTTTATATCCCGGAAAGCACTTCATCACAATTTTTGAGCTTCCATTTTTATCATAATCTGCAGGGAGCATAAGGTATAACGGACCGGCGTGTCCTTTATAAAGGTAATCTTCCAGATCAACCCCTACATCGGCACCAATAGGTTCAATAGTGATCATACGGTTATGCTGAATCTCTAAGCCTACATCGGCACTGGTAAAAACAAAAATGGCATTGTGCTGCTGTTGGTCTTGCTGCATAATGTAGCTTAACGTAGGCTGATCTATAAACTGCTGGGTGATGCCCGTAGGTCCATGCACGCCTTCCTCTTTATTATAGGTGTACTCGTTATGCAGTCGGTTAAAGCTGGTATAAGCAATAAACAGCCATAGGAAAGCGAAAGCTGCTTTAAATACTACGCGGGTTTGGCTAATGAGATACAGCGTGCCCGGTATAACAATTAACCCCACTACACGAAAATGCCTGCCCTCATAAGATATAGCCAGTTGGCGGAAGAAGGCGTAGCTGAAAAACAAGACAAAAATGCTGTAAAATACAACGATCAATATTTTATACGGGCGGTAAGGTACGTAACGTAATATACAGATGATGAGTATTACGCTGATGATAGCCAGGGCAAGCAGCACAATAATGGTCCAAAAGTGATTAAATACTTGTCCGTCGGGCGAGTACACCAAGCCTTGTGTTAGATCATCAACCGAAAAGCCCGACAGCAGAGGCGAAGCCAGCGGGAAGCTGAACGTTTCCCAAATTACCCGCCAGCTATGGTCGCTTGCCGAAGCAGGGTTGCTGCCCTTGCTTAAAAAGAACAGATAGATGCATGCTACTGAAAGTAGGGCAGGTATACCAATGGCAAAGCCGTTTTTTAACCAAACTGCATAATCTTTTCGCGGCGGCGAAATATTAATCCAGAGGCAAAGCAAACCAGCACCGTATACCAGCAACATGGTCGATTTGGTAAAGAAGCCTATCCAACCCGCAACAAGTACAAATAATAACAGGGGGATGCTTATCTTTTTTAAATAAAAGCATCCGTACAAAAACCAACCTGCGTAGGCAAACATGAGCACCTCGCCGCCATTATAAAAAATATAAGGAATTATGTAAAATTGCTGACAGGCAATGAAAAGCACACTGGCCGCCGCTAATACCGGCTTAAACCCAACCTTCTTAAAAAAAGCAAAAAAGCCCAGAAGCCCGATCATCTCGCAAAGCACAATGGTAATAGCCGAAGCTTGCCCGGTATTTAAGCCCAGTAGCTGTTTGAAAACATAAGGGGTTAAGTACTGCCCCGGCGACCACCACGTTAAAAATAAGGAGGTGTTTTTGGCAATATCGGCCTGATCGGGACCTACCAGCCGGTTAAAACCACCGCCCATTTCCATAGAGCGCATGACCTGGAAACCCCAGCTGGGGTCGGGAAAAATAGCCGGTGGGGCCAGGTAGCTGATTATCCCTGTAATAAGCGTTACCACCAGTGGTATACCTAAGATGTAATAAGCTAATTTAATGTTTTTCATAGCGTAACGTGGAGATGTTGCTGCGGCAAAATTAATTAATATATACGGCGTAGCCTATTATTATGACGGCTGCATGTATTTGCACGAAGTGTGCCATGTAGATATTTAATAACTTTGTATTGGATTTAGGTTGTTAATTATGAGGATAGCCATTAACGGATTTGGCCGCATAGGCCGCATATTTTTACGTAATATATTAACCCGCCCCGGTATTGAGGTAGTGGCCATTAATGATATAACCAATACCCATACCCTGGCTCACTTATTTAAGTACGATACCGTTCACCGAGGTTTTAAAGGAGAGGTTACGTTTGATGATCAACACCTGTATATTAACGGTAAAGCCATCAAAATTTTAGCAGAGCATATTCCGGTTAACCTGCCCTGGGCCGAACTGGATATTGACCTGGTGATAGAATCCACAGGTAAATTCGCCTCTTTAGATGGTGGACAGCAGCATTTGGCGGCAGGTGCCAGGCAGGTTATACTATCTGCCCCGGCTGGTGGCAAGGCGGTGCCTACCGTAGTATTGGGTGTAAATGATGGCGAGATAGATCTGCAATCGCCCATATTGAGCAATGCCTCCTGTACCACCAATAACGTGGCCGCTATGGTGAAAGTGCTGGAAGATAACTGGGGCATTACCGAAGGTTATATTACCACCGTACACTCTATGACCGGCGATCAAAACCTGCACGATGCCCCCCATAAAGACCTGCGCCGGGCACGTGCCGCATCGGCATCTATTATCCCTACCACCACTGGTGCCGCCAAGGCTATAACCAGTATATTCCCTCATTTAGAGGGTAAGCTGGGTGGGGCAGGCATCAGGGTGCCGGTACTAAATGGTTCCTTAACCGATTTTACCTGCCTGCTTAAAAAGCCTGCCACTGTTGAAGCCATCAACGCCGCCTTTAAACAAGCCGCCGAAGGCTCCCTGAAAAATATCCTAGAATACACCGAAGATCCCATCGTGTCCACCGATATACTCGACAATCCGCACAGCTGCATCTTTGATGCCCAATTGACCTCCATTGTAGGCGATATGGTTAAAGTAGTAGGCTGGTACGACAACGAAATGGGCTACAGCAGTCGCCTGGCCGATTTGGTAGAGAAGATAGCGGGAGAGAGAGAGTAGGAAGAGGAGCGAGTCAAGAGTTCAGAGTAAGAACTTGCGTTTTAGCCTTTTTAAGAAGCGGTGGCCGGTCAGCGTACCCGGCCGGGAGTGGGCCTTGTGCGTTGGCAGGGATTGCGATGACTTGGCCTTTTTGCTACTTTTGTGGCTAATACAAAAGTAGTAGCCACTCGCGGCAATGAGCGAGACGAAGTAAGTTTAAGGTACTAACGAAAGTAAAAACGCACTAACAACGCCTGAGCAAATGATAAAATTTATAACCGCCGACGATATCCTCCCTATCCGCAACGAGATCCTCAGAGAGGGCAAACTCACTCTCGATGAATGCCGTTTTACGGGCGACGATAACCCGGAAAGTTTCCACCTCGGCTATTTTGTAAATGAACAATTGGCTTGCGTAGCATCTTTTCACCCGCAGGGGTATGGCGAGTTTACCGGTAATGGCTACCAGTTACGCGGCATGGCTACTTTGAGAGAATTTCAGGGGAAGGGCTTAGGTACGCAATTGGTTAACTTTGCCATTGTATACCTGCGGGGACAAAAAGTTAATTATACATGGTGTAATGCCCGCCAGGTGGCAGTAAGCTTTTATACTAACGTGGGGTTTGAGGTCGTGTCTAAAGAATTCGACATCCCGGGCATTGGCCCGCATTATGCCATGTACCTGAAGATACAGTAAGCCGGAAAGTTTAGATGTCCTGCTCGGGCTTACACCAAGTGCAAAAAGTATAGACATAAAAAAAGCAACCTCGTTGAGGTTGCTTTTTTTATGATCTGAATAATCAGATTATTGATTCTCTTTTTTGTGTTCTACAATTTTACCAATACCAAAACCAGCGGCACCACCGGCTACACCACCAATAAGTGCACCTACACCTCTGTTTTTCTTAGTAACCAAAGCGCCTGTTAAAGCACCGGCACCGGCACCTATCAGCGCGCCATTACGTCCGGCGTGGCTTTTCTTTTTGGCAACAGGGTAAGCGTTGCTGGCATAACCTGATGCTGCATTAGATGATTTTGAGCCAGATGAATACGCTGTTCTTGGGCGTGTTGCAGCATAGGTTGTTTTGGTTTTGCTTACTTCACGCTCACGTGCAGCGCCCACATTTTTCAAACTATCTTCGTAACGGGCTTGTTTTGCAGCTTTAAAAGCAGCAAGACCGGCAGTGTCTGCTTTTGCCACCACTGGAGTGGTATCTGCTGTTTTTACTGTAGCTGTATTAGGATTAGAGTGGCAAGCCACCATACCTACTGATATTCCCGTAACTAATAATAATCGCATTGACTGTATCATAATAATTGTTTTTAAGTAGTTTGTTGAATGTATGACTCATGATAACTGCAAAAGTCAATTCTACCTAAGCAATTTCGTTGCCAAATATTTTATTTATAGCTAATACCTCATAATATGGGCTGCTTAATTCAATATTTGTCAGGATTAAATATCATATACTAAGGGTTTATTGCACACATTTAATATTTATTTCATTTGTAATTGGAACTTTTTTATCATCTTGGCAGCTCATTTTTGATGTGTTAACTTCATGAAAACAATAGACCAATTTAACTTTACCGGAAAAAAAGCCCTTATCAGGGTAGATTTTAATGTTCCGTTGGATAAAGATTATAACATAACCGACGATAATCGCATTACCGCCGCACTGCCTACCTTGAACAAGATTTTGGCCGAAGGCGGTTCGCTTATCCTGATGTCGCACCTGGGCAGGCCTAAAGACGGCCCGACCAACGAATTTTCCTTAAAACACATTATTCCGCATTTAAGCGAACTCCTGGGTAAGGAAGTGCAGTTTGCCGATGATTGCATTGGCGCACAGGCTACCGAAAAGGCCAGTGCCTTAAAAGATGGTGAAGTGTTGCTGTTAGAAAACCTGCGCTTTTACAAGCAGGAAGAAAAGGGTGATAAAGATTTTGCCGAAAAGCTATCCAAATTAGGCGATGTATACGTGAACGATGCCTTTGGTACCGCACACCGTGCCCACGCGTCAACGGCGGTAATTGCACAGTTCTTCCCACAGGCTAAATACTTTGGTTACTTAATGGCTGCCGAACTGGAAAATGCCGAAAAGGTACTGAACGGTGCTGCTAAACCTTTTACCGCTATTATGGGTGGTGCCAAGGTGAGTGATAAGCTATTGCTGATCGAAAGCATGCTATCAAAGGTAGATAACCTCATTATTGGTGGCGGCATGGCCTACACCTTTGCTAAGGCACAGGGTGGCACTATTGGTAATTCATTGGTAGAAATGGATAAGCTGGAACTGGCCTTAGAACTGATTGAAAAGGCTAAGCAAAAAGGGGTAAACCTGCTGTTGCCGGTTGACTCGGTTATTGCTGATGCTTTTGCTAACGATGCTAAAACCGGTGTTGCACGCAAAGGTGAGATTCAAGATGGTTGGATGGGACTGGATATTGGCCCTGAATCTGTTGCCTTGTTCAGCAAAGTGGTAGCCGAATCAAAAACCGTTTTATGGAACGGCCCGATGGGCGTTTTCGAAATGGAAAGTTTTGAAAAAGGTACCAGAGCCGTAGCCGAAGCCGTAGTAGAAGCTACCAAAAATGGTGCGTTCACCCTGATAGGTGGCGGTGATTCTGCTGCAGCCGTAGCTAAATTTGGCTTCAGCGATGATGTAAGCTACGTATCAACCGGTGGTGGTGCTTTATTGGAATATATGGAAGGTAAAGAATTACCGGGCGTGAAAGCTATTAACGAGTAATTAATTAAACATAGCGTCATTGCGAGGTACGAAGCAATCTTCGCACGATAGGTAACATTTGTGCAAGGTGTACAGAGATTGCTTCGTACCTCGCAATGACGGTAAATATTACAAAGGCTGCTTATATTTTAAGCGGCCTTTTTTGTATGTTTAGCTATCCAAATCGTTATATGAAAATTCTTTCGTCCTTCATCCTCATTCTTTTCTCCTTATCGGTATTTGCACAACCAGCGCCAGATGCCGCTTATGTGAAGAACAACTATACCAAGTATGAGTACCAGATACCCATGCGCGATGGTAAAAAGCTGTTCACTTCGGTTTACGTGCCTAAAGACCAATCTAAAAAATATCCTTTCATGATGGACCGTACCTGCTACAGCGTAGCGCCTTACGGTGCCGAAGCTTATAAAACCAGCTTGGGTCCGTCGCCGCAGTTTATGCAGGACGGTTATATTTTTGTTTACCAGGATGTGCGTGGTCGTTTCATGAGCGAGGGTATTTATGAAGAAATGACCCCCGAACTGGAAGTACACAAAACCAATAAGGATGTAGATGAGGGTACCGATACTTACGACACCATTGACTGGCTACTTAAAAACGTAGCCAACAACAATGGCAAGGTAGGCGTATGGGGTATTTCTTATCCCGGCTTTTATACTACCACGGCTTTGCTGAGCCGTCACCCGGCTTTGGTAGCCGCATCGCCGCAGGCGCCCATTGCCGATCTGTGGCGCGATGACGGCTGGCACAACGGTGCATTTTTCCTGGTGGCCAATTTTGGCTTTTACCCAGGCTTTACTAATCGTCAGGACGATAAACCTACCCAGCGCCGCGGCAAAGGGTTTAATGCCGGTACTGAAGATGGTTATGATTTCTTTATGAAAATGGGTTCGATGAAAAATACGAACGATAAGTATTATAAAGACACTATTCGGCTGTGGAACGAAATGATGGACCACCCCAATTATGACCAACACTGGAAAGACCGCAACGTATTGCCTCACCTGCACGATATTAAGACCGCTACCCTGGTAACCGGAGGCTGGTACGATGCTGAAGATTTGTATGGTGCCATCAATACCTACAAAACGCTGTCCGCTAAAAACCCAAACACCCCCGTATACTTTGCCATGGGCCCCTGGGTGCACGGCGGTTGGGCACGCGGCGCAGGCGACCATTTAGGCGATGTTAATTTTGGCGGACCCACCGGACCGTTCTACCGCGAAAAAATTGAGTTTGCCTTTTTTAGCCATTACCTGAAGGGCACACCGCTGGATCTGCCTAAGGTATCTACCTTTCAAACCGGTGTAAACCAGTGGAAAACCTATAATGCCTGGCCGCCCGCTCCGGCTAAAGAAAAGAACCTGTACTTTTTGCCGGGTGGTAAATTGTCGTTCACGGCACCTGCTGCTGGTAAAGACAGCTATACCGAATTTCTATCCGACCCTAACAAGCCGGTACCTTACTACGCCAAAAAAACCATGGACATGGAGCGCGATTACATGACCGCCGACCAGCGCTTTGCCGCCAAAATGCCCGACGTGTTAACTTACCAAACCGATATATTAAGCAGCGATGTTACCCTGGCCGGTAACATTTGGGCAAACCTCAAAGTAGCCACCACCGGCACCGATGCCGACTGGGTAGTGAAAGTGATAGACGTTTACCCCGACACCGCCACCAATAACAAGTTTACCACCAAAGATGTGCAAATGGCCGGCTACCAGCAAATGGTACGCAGCGAAAGCATGCGTGGCAAGTACCGCACCGGTTTCGATAAACCTACGGCCTTTACACCAGGACAGGTAAGCCCCGTAAACTTCGAGCTTCAAGACGTGCTGCACACCTTCAAAAAAGGCCACCGCATTATGGTGCAAATTCAAAGCACCTGGTTCCCGCTTATTGACCGCAATACCCAGCAGTTCCAGGATATTATGAAGGCTAAAGACACCGACTTTAAGAAAGCTACCCATAGGGTGTATACTTCTAAATTACATTCGAGTTATTTGAAGGTGAGGGTAATGTAATGAGAATGAAAAGCTATCTTCTATTTGTCCTATTAGTAGCGGCATTCCAAGCGTGTAAAAGCTCCTCGAAAAAGGAGGGCGATTTTGCTATTGTAAACCTTAAAAGGGATGATAAAACGTTTTTAGTCCTAAAAGACACAGCTCAAAAACATATTACTCAATTTACTGACAGTTTAAAGCAGCATGGCAGCGATACTGCTAATTACACCTTCATTGCCAAATCGGACTTTGAAGAGAATGGTACGCATGAGCATATGTGGTCAAGGCTTTATACTATTAATAACGACGTATTAAAAGGCGAACTAATTGATTCTGCCTTCAATTTAAAGCGTATAAAAGTGTACGATAAGGTGGAGATCAAATTGAAAGAGGTGGAAGATTGGGTAATCTACGATAACGCTCACAAACAAAAGCTTGGCGGGTATTCTGAAAAATACCTGGATAGTAAACAGTAATAGGATTTTTAAGTCTCCGCAGGGTCTCTCGGCGAGGACCCTGCGTTGCCGAGCGGTTACAGCAGGTGTAAAGCATCGCAGGGTCCTCTATCGAGAGGCCCTGCGCGGACATAAAGGCTACGGACAGCGCGGTAGTCAATAGTTATGATTAAATCAAAAAAAAGAAATACTGCCTCTTTAATATTGGCATTAATAATAGCAGGAGGGTTTTTATGGGCTGTATTAACACCACCAAGCCTATTTAACTTCTTACCCTTTCAAATTCATGAATCAATGAGGCCCACCTCAATATCAGAAGACCTTTTTATCAAAATATTTGACATTTGTTCAGCAGCTATTATTTTAATACTAAGTTATATACTTGCATTAAGTGGGTTTGCGACTTATGGTCTCTTCTCAGAAAAACCTAATAAATGACAGTACCTACAAACAGCGCGAACTATTTAAACCTCGTAGGACGATTTGCTGGTAACATCAGAAAGCAAATCCCTGATTACTTCCAATCCGCTGTTCCAGCGTTTTAAACGATTAACTTCTTTTATATCCTGCCTGTCTTTAATCGTTTGATCAGGGTGGTAATAATCCAGCATTAAATTTTTCATTGCATGATGCACTTCATTTAAGCTTCCGTTTACGATCAGATCCGGATTCGTAGTTACGATATCGGCTAAAGCCTTAGTCATGCTGGTTACGTAATACGGGCAATCCCAATCGTGACGGTAAGGGCGATCGTCTTTAACATTTACTTTTTGCAAAGGGTGTGACAGGTCTTCTATCACCTCGCTTATTGCTTCGCCAAATACATTCGCATATTCAGCAATAAAATGGTTCCACCAACGCGGATGATGAGGCAGCTCTTTAAGTAAAGTGTCGCAGACAAATACACGTACTGGAAAATGCGGGGCCGAGGCATCCATAACTACTAACGACGCGCCAAAATGCCCCTCCTGTGGAGAATGGCGGCTGCAGATTACAAAATACTGATAGCCTTGCTCGCCAGCCTCGTGTAATTCTATCATGTGTTGTTTAATCTCCAGAAGGCGATCTTCCAGATACCCCCTTTTGAATACTACATTTAACTTACCGGCAGACTTAGCCACGCATTGTTTACTGTTTTCATCAACTACATTACCATTGGCCGGGCGGCTGGTGAAATGGTTGCCGCTGTTGTATCGTAGAATCTCTGATTCAGTTGGATAAGTAGCAATGTCGGCGGTATCGCCTGCCTCAGTCTGCTTAGCGGGTTGTACCGAACGAAACGGAACATGCATACATTCGCTATCCATTCGGTGAGCAAGGTTATAAATCCGCTGTTCTGCGGGTGCTAATAGCGGATCTCCGCTGGTTGGGTCGAAATAAACCTCCTCTGCACCTCTTCCCAAATGATAGGCGATAGCATTTTGTTGCAGTAATTGCCTCAACGGATGCACCGAATGCAGGAAAAAATCACGTAATGCGTTATTCGACAAGTACTCATCTAAAGATTGATCGAACCGGAGTAACGTTTCGCTTTCATATTGACAAATCCATTTACTCAAAAACCCATACACTTCAAATTCGAAATTATAGTTGGCAGCTTCTGCCGTTTCCCGTGTACAAATATGTTGGTGCATAGATCTATTGTGCTTGGATGTTCTAAATGTTGTCTCTAATTTAATCAATAATAAAACGTATTCCCTTTAATATTTACCAATAACAGCCGTTTGAACAGGCAAAACCACTTGAAATTATACGCACTAAAGTGGCGTATTAATAGAAAATAATTACGATTTGTTCAATCATACTTACGGTATCTTAGTAAAGAAAATTAGTGATCTGGGTCAGGGTTTTGACACATCCAAAATAATCAAAAAAATTAAGATTTTGATAGGCGTTTTAAAAATAAATGAATTTATTCCCTTTTAAATTAATGTAAAGTCTACTTAAGTATGTTGCTGCTAAATAACTGCGTTTGAGTTACTGATATGCACCAATTGGTAGTCGCTTATGAATTGAATGTTAAATAGATTTTTTTGAAATGATTTAGTTAGGTTTGGCA
>Ga0247807_10002447_pt1 | contig 10199 bp, 9 predicted proteins | sample UWRJL074202C1_FD_179931 | JGI IMG/M metagenome (GOLD analysis project Ga0247807, IMG submission 179931) | Plant litter microbial communities from Arlington Agricultural Research Station in Wisconsin, United States - UWRJ-L074-202C-1 | ecosystem: Environmental > Terrestrial > Plant litter >...
CGCGACGATGAACTGCACGTACCGGCGGAGGACCTCGCGACCGTGGAGGGTGTCGAGCTTGCGGCGGAGGAGGATCGCGGCGAGGACGGTCTGCGCGGTGCCCGCGATCGTCGTGACGACGGCGATTCCCACGGCGATGAGGTGCGGTGGAAGAGCGGAAACGATGAGCGCGCCGATGACGAAGAGCACCGCCTGGAACACCGTGATGAAGAACGGCGTCCGCGTGTCTCCGAGCGCGTAGAACGTGCGGCGGAGCAGGTACAGCACGCTGAACGGCACGAGGCCGAGGAGGAAGGCGATGAGTACGGGCGCCATGTCTGCGACATCCGCGAACCCGTTCTTGGCGAAGACGGCGCTGAACGGATAGGCGAGCACGATCAGTCCGACCGCGGCGAAGACGATGATCATGCCGCTCGATCGCATCGAGGCCGCGAAGTCGTCACGCAGCAGGCCGATCTTGCCGTCCCGCACGTGGGTGCTCATGCGCGTGAAGTACGCGGTCGCGATCGAGACGACAGCGATCGAGTGCGGGAGCATGAAGATGAGCCAGGTGTTGCGCAGTACGACGAGCGAAGCGTCCGAATCGTCGGATGCCGCGGCGATCGAGGCGACGTTGGTCTGCACTATTCCGGCTAACTGGGTTACCAGGATCATGCCGAACGTCCAGGCCGCTGCCTTGCCCGTGGCGCCCAGGCCGACACCGCGGAAGCGGAAGTTCGGGCGGTAGGTGAGTCCTGCCCGTCGCCAGAACAGCGTGAGCACGAACGCCTGCCCAGCCACACCGAGGGTGGCCGCCCCCGCGACCAGTGCGATCATGCCGGGTGTCCACTGCCCGGACCGGAAGTTCTCGCCATCCGAGCCGAATAGCGAGGCGAACAGGATGAGGCCGCCGATGACCACGATGTTGTTGATCACCGGCGCCCAGGTGAATGGCCCGAAGATGCCACGGGCGTTGAGCACCTCGCCGAGCAGGCTGTACAGGGCGTAGAAGAACACCTGCGGGAGACACCAGTACGCGAAGGCCGTCGCGAGCCCGAGGTCGACCTCGTTGAGCTCGGCCGGACCGAAGTCGGCGTATAGGCGGACCAGGGCGGGTGCGAGAACCGTGGCGATCAGACCGGCGGCGAAGAACACGATGAAGCCGAGGGTGACGAGCCGGTTGATGAAGCCCTGGCCGCCGTCGGCGTGCAGCCCCGCCCGCACGATCGCGGGCACGAACACCGAGCTCAGCAGGCCGCCGGCGATGATGGCGTAGATATTGCTCGGCAGCTGGTTCGCGAGGGCGAACATGTTCGCGCCGATCGAGCCCTGGCTGAGGGTCTGGGTAAGGAAGACGACGCTGACGAATCCGAGAATTCTCGAGACGATCGTGCCGGAGGCCAGGAAAGCGCTCGCGCGGCCGATCCCGTTGCCCTTCGGCGCAGCGGCGTCACTCACTCGCCACGTCCTCCGCGCGGTTGGCCCTGCGGCGCTTCACGACGGTGCGGAAGATACCGAACGCGAACAGGAGCACGACGAGGATCGCGAGAACGATTGTGACCGGTCCCTCCCACCCTGCGCGCACGTCGACCTGCACGTGGCTCGTCGTGCCGACCCGGTCATCGTTCGGGGTGCGGAGCGAGACGGCGATGTCGACGGTGCCGTTGGAAAGCGACTGCACGGGGACCGTGGCCTTGCCCTGGGCGCCCGGTTCGATCGTCACGGCGACGTTCTCGTCTTCGACGGAGACGAGCGGCAGGGATGGCTGCAGCGAGACGTAGACGGTGACAGCCTGGTCGAGGTCGTTGTCGATCGAGACGTAGATGAACCCGCGGTCGGCGGTGAGGAGGTTCCTGCTGCTCTGCACGAGGCGCACGGTGTTCCGCAGGGTGACCGAGTCGTCGAGGAACTGCGACGTCGCGACGCTCCAGCCGCCGTCCTGGGTCTCGGCACCGGCGGAGAGGGCGACGAGCAACTGCAGGCGGCGCTCCCCCGTGATGAGCTTCGGGGTCTCGGCGACCGTCGCGAACCGCCGATCGAGGCCCTCGGCGACGAGGATCCGCTTGACCAGTGCCACTCGGCTCTTGCTCTGCGGCTGGTCGACGAGCGCGGCTTCGTGAGATCCCGTTGTGGCGATGAGTGACAGCCCGACGACCTTCGCCTCGTCGAGATCGGCGATGAAGTCGATCGAGTCGGCGAGACGTTCCGCGGGAATTGCGGTGTCCCGGTCGAGCGTCAGGACCATCGAGGTACCGAGCGCACGCTGCGAGAACGATGCGACCGCGGAACCGATCGCGTCCATCGAACTCTGCCACGCAGCATCCGAGCCCGAATCGAGAGCGGATGACAGCAACGACGAGACCGTCTCATCAGCGACATACACCTGGCGGTCGTCGACCGCCGCGTATGCGGACGATCCCCGGGTGCGCGTGACGTTCTTCGAGGACAGGATCGTCGTGTCGTAGTTGCTCGCCTCGAGGATGCGCATGTCGCGTTCCACGACGGAGTCGGCACGCGGCCACGCGATCGCGGAGATCGTGTAGTCCCAGGAGAACAGTTCGGCCGTGGTCGGGAGTGTCGGGGCCTCACCCTCCGGATCCGCCGTGGGGTTCGGATCCTGGGGGTCGACAGCCGGAACGTCGGTGAAGTTGGCGGGATCGAGGGCGAAGTCGAGCGAGCTCGGGGTCACGACACTGCGACGGCCGGCCTGGAGCGGGCCGGTGAGGTCGGCGTCGGCGTACCCGAGCTCGAAGGTCTCGTTGGTCGCCGCGCGCAGGCGATCGAGCCAGGAGAGGGCCGAGGGAGGTGCGGTGTTGCCGAGCACGCGGATCGACGCGATGACCATCGGATCGATGCCGAGAGTGACTTCACGATTGATGACGGCGTCGAGGTCGTCGTAGAGCGCGCCGCCGGGAGTCGTCGACTCGGCGAGAGTCGGCGCATCGATGAAACTTCCCGTGGCGATCGGAACCGTGAGGGGCATGACGATCGCGACACTCGCGGGATTACCGTTGTCCGCCGCGGCGGCCGGAGCTACTGCCGCGAAGCCGGAACCGGCGACGACAGCGCCGATCACGAGGGCTGCTGCCGCCCGTAGAGCTGTTAGAGCCATGGCGCAGCCTCATCGATTCGCTCGCCCAGCATGGGATGAGTCTATTCTCTTGGCTATGGTGAGCGTCGCTTCTGGCATTGAGCGGCTTGGCACCCTTGCAACGTCTCCGGCCGTCTCCCGGTTGGCTCGCGCCTTCGAGGCGGCGGGGCATGAGCTCGCTCTCGTCGGCGGTCCCGTGCGGGATGCCTTCCTCGGCAGGCCGGTGCACGACCTCGATTTCACGACGGATGCCTCGCCCGACCAGATTCTCGCGATCGTGAAGCCCATCTCCGATGCGCAGTGGGATATCGGCCGCGCGTTCGGCACCATCGGAGCGCGCTTCGGCCAGGAGACCGTCGAGGTCACGACCTACCGCGCCGATTCATACGACGGTGAATCCCGCAAGCCGACCGTCGAATTCGGCGACTCCCTCGAGGCCGACCTCGTGCGGCGCGACTTCACGATCAACTCGATGGCGCTGCGGCTTCCCGGCCAGGTGCTGGTCGATCCCTCCGGCGGCATGGACGACCTGCTTGCCGGCATCATCACGACGCCCGGCACTCCCGAGGTCTCCTTCGGCGACGACCCGCTGCGCATGCTGCGGGCCGCCCGCTTCTCGTCGCAGCTCGGGTTCGAGGTCACGGAACCGGTGCGCGACGCCATGGCCCAGCTCGCCCCGCAGCTGTCGATCATCAGCGTCGAGCGGGTGAGCGACGAGCTCTCCAAACTCCTGCTCACCGACGACCCCGTACCGGGACTGCGCCTGCTCGTCGCGACGGGTCTCGCCGAGATCGTGCTCCCCGAACTCCCGGCACTGCGGCTCGAGGTCGACGAGCACGCCCACCATAAAGATGTGTACGAGCACAGCCTCACCGTGCTGCGGCAGGCCATCGATCTCGAGAAGTCGCGTCATCCGGATTCCGCTCCCGACCTCATCCTCCGACTTGCCGCGCTCATGCACGACATCGGGAAGCCCGCAACGCGGCGCATCGAGGGTGGCGGTGTCGTCACGTTCCACCACCACGATGTCGTCGGCTCGAAGCTCGCGACCAAGCGCTTGCGGCACCTCCGTTTCGACAAGGAGACGATCACGTCGGTCGCGCGCCTCATCGAACTCCACTTGCGCTTCTTCGGGTACTCGGACGGCGCGTGGACCGACTCGGCGGTCCGCCGCTACGTGCGCGACGCCGGTGACCTGCTCGAGCGCCTGCACATCCTGACCCGTGCGGACGTCACGACTCGCAATGTGCGCAAGGCCGACCGCCTCTCGTTCTTCTACGACAACCTCGAGGAGCGCATCGCCGAGCTCGCAGAAGCCGAGGGCAAGGCTGCCGTGCGTCCCGACCTCGACGGCGAGGCCATCATGCGCATCCTCGGCCTCACTCCCGGTCGCGAGGTCGGCGAGGCGTACCGCTTCCTGCTGGAGTTGCGGCTCGACGAGGGTCCGCTCGGCGAGGACGAGGCGGAGCGCCGGTTGCGCGAATGGCACGGTGGAGCCAGGAACGATCGCGCCAGCGATCGTGCGACCCCGGTGCCGAGGGAGCCTGCGACCGAGGATCCCGGCGAGTAGTTACTCTCCCGCGATGAACCGCTCGAGCTGCTCCCGGGCGATCGGGTCGGGCAGCTGCACCGCGGGCGATTTCATGAAGTAGGCGGATGCCGCTTCGACCGGTCCCCCGAGCCCGCGATCGAGCGCGACCTTGGCGGCGCGGATCGCATCGATCACGACGCCCGCCGAGTTGGGCGAGTCCCACACCTCGAGCTTGTACTCGAGGCTCGTCGGGGCATTGCCGAAACCGTGGCCCTCGAGGCGGATGAACGCGAACTTGCGGTCGCCGAGCCACGGCACGTGGTCGCTCGGTCCGATGTGCACGTCACTCGCGGGCAGGTTCGCCGCGATATTGCTCGTGACGGACTGGGTCTTCGAGACCTTCTTCGACTCGAGTCGCTTGCGTTCGAGCATGTTCTTGAAGTCCATGTTGCCGCCGACGTTGAGCTGGTACGTGCGGTCGAGCACGAGCCCGCGCTCCTCGAACAGGCGGGCGAGCACACGGTGCGTGATGGTCGCGCCGAGCTGGCTCTTGATGTCGTCGCCGACGATCGGCACTCCCGCGACGCGGAACTTCTCCGCCCACACCGGGTCGCTCGCGATGAATACGGGAAGCGCGTTCACGAAGGCGACGCCGGCGTCGATCGCGGCCTGTGCGTAGTAGCGCGCGGCCTCCTCGGAACCCACGGGGAGGTAGCACACGAGCACCTCGGCGCCGCTGTCACGAAGTGCCTGCGCGACGTCGACGGGCGCGTCATCCGATTCTTCGATCATCTCCCGGTAGTACTCGCCGAGCCCGTCCAGTGTCGGTCCGCGCTGGACGATGACATCGGATGCCGCGACCTCCGCGAACCGGTACGTCTCGTTCTCGCTCGCCCAGATGGCCTGGGACAACTCGACTCCGACCTTGGCCGCGTCGACGTCGAACGCCGCAACGAACTCGATGTCGCGGATCCTGTACTCACCGAAGCGCGCGTGCATGAGCCCGGGGACGACGGCGTCGTCGTCGGCGTCCGCGTAGAAGGTGACGCCCTGGATGAGGGAATTGGCGCAGTTTCCTACGCCGGCGATGGCAACCCGAAGGCTCATGGGGTTCGTGCTCCCTGGTCGATCATGAAAAGGACTGTTGAGACATGGAGTCCCGACTGACTACACTAGGCAGGTTGCCCCGATCTTTCTGACCGGTGCACACGTCAACACCCTCCTGTCACAGATCGTCTGTGGCCGTTCAAGTCCGAAGGAGGTGGGTTAGTGACGAATCAGTACGAACTCATGGTCATCCTCGATCCAGAGATCGACGAGCGAACCGTGGCTCCCAGCCTAGATAAGTTCCTCAACGTCATCCGCAACGATGGTGGAACCATCGACAAGGTGGATGTCTGGGGCAAGCGTCGTCTTGCTTACGAGATCAACAAGAAGAACGAGGGCATCTACGCCGTCGTCAACTTCACCGCGACTCCTGCCGCGACCGTTGAGCTCGACCGCCAGCTTTCGCTCAGCGAGGCTGTCATCCGCACCAAGGTGCTGCGCGCCGAAGAGGGCTTCGCCCAGGTCGCAGCCGCCAAGAAGGCAGCAGACGAGAAGGCCGCCCGCAAGGCAGCCGCACCGTCCAAGCCCGTAGCCGCGCCGGCAGCCGAGTAAGTCATGGCTGGCGAAACCGTTATCACCGTGGTGGGAAACCTCACCAGTGACCCCGAACTGCGTTACACGCAGGGCGGGCTGGCGGTTGCGAACTTCACTATCGCATCGACGCCGCGCAACTTCGACCGCGCGAGCAATGACTGGAAAGACGGTGAGGCACTCTTCCTGCGCGCAAGCGTATGGCGTGAGTTCGCCGAGCACGTCGCGGGATCCCTCACCAAGGGTTCACGTGTCATCGCTACCGGTCGCTTGAAGCAGCGCTCCTACGAGACCAAAGAGGGCGAGAAGCGCACAAGCATCGAGCTCGAGGTCGACGAGATCGGTCCGTCGCTCCGCTACGCAACAGCACAGGTGACGCGTGCAGCGTCATCGCGTGACGGTGGCGGCAGCGGTGGTGGCCAGGGTCGTCCCTCGCAGCCTCAGGTCGCGGAAGAACCGTGGGCAGCGTCAGCTCCCGCCGGTGGAAACAGCGGCGGCAGCGACGTGTGGAACACGCCAGGCAGCTACTCGGACGAGACGCCTTTCTAGGCCGTCTCTCCTCATAACAACTTATTTACTGAAGGAAGAATCCCATGGCAGGAAAGAGCAGCGGCGACCGCCGCAAGCCCATCCGCAAGGGCAAGGACGGCAAGAACGCCGCCCCGGCCAAGGCGATCCGTGTCGGTGTCATTGACTACAAGGACATCGCAACGCTTCGCAAGTTCATCTCAGAGCGTGGAAAGATCCGCGCTCGCCGAATCACCGGTGTCTCCGTGCAGGAACAGCGTCTCATCGCCCGTGCCGTCAAGAACGCACGCGAGATGGCACTGCTTCCCTACGCCGGCTCAGGCCGTTAAGGAGCCATCACATGTCTAAATTGATTCTGACGCACGAGGTCACCGGCCTCGGAGCGCCCGGCGATGTCGTCGATGTCAAGAACGGCTTTGCTCGTAACTACCTCATCCCCCAGGGCTTTGCCGTGACGTGGACCCGTGGTGGCGAAAAGCAGATCGAGTCGATCAAGGCCGCACGTGCCGCTCGCGAGCACGCAACGCTCGAAGAGGCACAGGACCTCAAGGCTCGCCTCCAGGCGACCACGGTGTCCCTCACGGTCAAGGCCGGCGAAGGCGGACGCCTGTTCGGCTCCGTCAAGCCCTCGGACATCGCTGACGCGGTAGCCGCTGGTGGCCTCGGCACGATCGACAAGCGCAAGATCGAGATCCCCACGCCGATCAAGGCAACGGGCTCGCACGAAGCGACGATCCGCCTGCGCGACGACCTCGTAGCGACGATCACCCTCACGGTGGTTGCTGCTAAGTAGTTTCGTCACGAAACACTCGCGATAGCGGGGAGCCGGAAGGCTTCCCGCTATCGCTGTTTAACCACCCGCGTCAAGAGTTATTTCGGGAGATTTCACCAGTTCTGTACACAGGTTTGTGACTACCACACTCAACCCTCAACGTGGGGTCTAGACATGTTTCTACACACACCATGTGAAACATAAAAGAGCTGGTCAAGCGCACTAAAGTTCTGAAAATAGTGTAGTTACTAACAACTGATTCCACAGGTTGCCCACACGATTCCCGGCGTTTCCCGCGATTTGTCCACAGCCCTGTCCACAGGGCCGCTTGGAGTGTCTACCGCTCGCTCAATATCGTGTATCAGCCCGGACCTCCCGCGTATTCTCGTGGCGGCGCCCGGCACTGACGACCATCGCGTGTCGGCTCCGCGTGTCAGTGCGTGGCGTTACAACTAGAGGCTTACAGTTCGCAATGGAGGACACCCGTGTCGATAGCTCATCTCGGTCTCGCTGGCGAACAGCGACAGCAAGGTGGAGAACACCGCGGCGATCGTGTTCCCCCGCACGACCTTCTTGCTGAGCAGAGCGCGATCGGCGGAATGCTCCTGAGCAAGGATGCCGTCGCCGACGTCGTCGAGGTCGTTCGAGGCGCCGATTTCTACATCCCGAAGCACGAGCTCATCTTCGAGGCGATCCTCAGCCTGTACTCCCACGGAGAGCCCACCGACGTCATCGCCGTCACCGACGAGCTGACGAAGGCCGGCGAGATTGTCCGCGCGGGTGGTGCCGAGTACCTGCACACGCTCACGAGCCTCGTGCCGACCGCCGCCAACGCCGGCTTCTACTCCTCGATCGTCGCGGAGAAGGCCGTGCTGCGCCGCCTCGTCGAGGCGGGAACGCGCATCGTGCAGATGGGATACGCGAGTGAGGGCGAGGTCGTCGACCTCGTCAACAACGCCCAGGCCGAGATCTACGGCGTCACGGGCAGTGTCGAGGTCGAGGACTACGTGCCCCTCGCCGAGGCCGTCACATCCGCCATCGACGAGATCGAGGCCGCTGCCGGTCGCGACGGGCAGATGACCGGAGTGCCGACCGGCTTCGCCGAGCTCGACAAGCTGACCAACGGACTCCACCCGGGCCAGCTCATCATCATCGCCGCGCGACCCGCAATCGGTAAGTCGACGCTCGCGCTCGACTTCGCGCGCGCCGCGTCCATCCACCACGACCTTCCCGCGATCGTCTTCTCCCTGGAAATGGGACGCAGCGAGATCGCCATGCGACTGCTGTCCGCCGAGGCATCCGTGCCCCTGCAGTCCATGCGCAAGGGAACCGTGCACTCCAACGACTGGACCACGATCGCCCAGACGCGCGGACGCATCAACGACGCTCCGCTGTACGTCGACGACAGCCCGAACATGACCCTCGTGGAGATCCGCGCCAAGTGCCGCCGGCTGAAGCAGAAGGTCGGCCTGAAGCTCGTCGTCATCGACTACCTCCAGCTCATGACCAGTGGCAAGAAGGTCGAGTCGCGCCAGCAGGAAGTCTCCGAGTTCTCGCGAGCGCTCAAGCTTCTCGCGAAGGAGATCGGCGTACCGGTCATCGCGCTCAGCCAGCTGAACCGTGGTCCCGAGCAGCGATCCGACAAGAAGCCGGCGCTGTCCGACCTCCGTGAGTCCGGATCGCTCGAGCAGGATGCCGACATGGTGATCCTCCTCCACCGCGAGAGCGCGTACGAGAAGGACAGCCCGCGAGCGGGCGAGGCCGACCTCATTATCGCCAAGCACCGCAACGGACCCACCGATACTCTCACAGTCGGCTTCCACGGCCACTTCTCACGCTTCGTCGACCTGCCGCCGGGGTCGTAGCGGCTCCGGATCCTTCCGCGGAGATGGAGCGATAGCGCATATGGTGTGGGAATGACCGCGCTGCTGATCGCCCTGATTGTCGCCGGTGCGTTGCTCGTGCTGTGCGGGGTGTTCCTCCGCCAGGTCTGGCGCGTAGCGATTCGACCGCTCTATCGGCATCCTGAAGCGCAGGAGCCGTCGAAGCTCAGTTGGCTCATTCGATCTACCGTCATGATCCTCGCTGGCGTTGTGGTCATGGTGACCGGGATCGGGCTTCTTGCCGACGCGGCGGACGAGCTGCCCGCAGCGTCAGAAAATTCGGCGCCGTCGTGCGCGGATCTTGTAGACGATGTAGGTTCTCCGTCCACTCGCGCGGAGGTCGACGGAACAGTGCAGAAAGCTGCTGGCTCAGCGGGGTACGACGTGGAACGCATCGAGTCGTCATCGGACAGCACCGCCGAACTACCCGGGGGCGACGAGACCATCACTGTCGATGTCACGACCTGGACCGTACTCGATGGCAGCGATACCGTCGCGAAATTCACGTGGACCTCCAGCGAATCCGTCCCCGGACGCTTCGGCGCCGCTGACTGTGCGTAGGGGCTGCGGGGACCTGGCTCGGGCCCCGGCGGTGCTCACAGTTACGGGCGCGTAAACTGGCTGCAGTGAGCCAGTCAGAAAGAGGTCGCTCCCGTGTCTGTTCCTGACGTACCGGCAGCAGGTTATGCCCGCTACTGGCTCGTACCCATCGTGCGAGCAGTCGTCGCGCTTGCGATCACCGTGTCGATCACGTTCAACCCCGATCACTCGGCCGCT
>Ga0247807_10002454_pt1 | contig 10181 bp, 6 predicted proteins | sample UWRJL074202C1_FD_179931 | JGI IMG/M metagenome (GOLD analysis project Ga0247807, IMG submission 179931) | Plant litter microbial communities from Arlington Agricultural Research Station in Wisconsin, United States - UWRJ-L074-202C-1 | ecosystem: Environmental > Terrestrial > Plant litter >...
TGGTCAGACAAAATACCATAATGGGTTTTTTCTGGCTGTGTTTCTGAATCAAACCTGGAAGCTTTCCATCAAGCACTTTTTCAAACACAAAGTCATTTGCTTGGCCGTCGAATCCATATACATGCTTTTTCAGCTTCACGGGTCTGAATTCTTCCCCAAACCGGTGCAGATGAGCAGGAACATCTTTCTGGGTGCAGTTCTTGCCAAGCCAAACAGCTATATCTTCAGAGTTTGGGACTGTGGCACTCAGTGCCACAAAGCGTACATTAGAATCTGAACTCTTCATCCGAGATACGACAGCTTCCAACGTTGCACCGCGAGCATCCTTGAGAACATGTACCTCATCGATAAGAAAGAGCTTTACCAACTGCAGTAGCTTTTGATGGTCCTTCCACTTGCGCGTAATGCTGTCCCACTTCTCAGGAGTGGTGATAATTATGGAAGCATCGCGGACCTTGATCATTTCATGTTGATTGGTGTCTCCTGTTAACTCCGCACATGTAAGGTTAAGATGGCTAAACTTTCTCCCCCAGTCTCGTGTACGCTCAGAACAGAGTGATTTTGTAGGTGCTTGGTACACGATTTTAAACTGTCCAGATTTGTGTCCTTCAATTAATTTACAGATAGCCAATTCAAGTAAAACTGTCTTACCACATCCTGTGGGCGCCGAAATCACTACGTTGTTATTACTTTTATAGATAGGTTCATAACACTGCGACTGTACAGCATTGAAGAGTTCATATGGAAAGATTTGACGTAGTCGATCGGGAAGATCGTAAGGTGATACGAGCTGTATTCCATGTACTATGGGGGGTGAATGCTTGAATGAGTTTGTGTGTGCTGTACGATTGGAGTCATGCGAAGGTTGACTTGACGGCTGCGTTAATTCGGGTGGTGTGGCGGGTCTTGTATTCTCCTCAAAGCCAAGTTCCTCACCACCAGTATATTCAGTTGTTGGAGCTGAGCGTATTGTAGCACGACGAAGGGTTACCCGAGCTGTAGGGCTTGAGTTGGGAGCGAAAGGGGATGATGATGTTGGGGATTGTCTGTCTTTTGGACTGTACTTGAAGCCGCCTATGAGCATCAGTATCGACATTATATCCCGCTTGGTATGGAATCACAAAAGCACCTATAAACTTACTCAAATTGAATGGCGGAGTTACTTGCTGCTTTGCTGGCTGCAGTCGCTTAAGCCTATCTAGACTTATGCTCTGAAAAAAGGTTGGTAGCTCATTGGTACTCTGATGTGGCCTAGAAATATTTGGCATGAAATCTCTCGGTGGCATTGTTCTCTGAAATAGCATATTGGTGGCTAGCTCGCTGATAGGACTCTGATCGTGTTGTACATTGGGCAGTCTTTCATGAAATGGGTTGACTGGCTGGTTTTGATGCACGCTATGGGAAGTTTTTAAGTGTCTATCGACATTGGTCATATACTTAGATTTTTGGGCGTCTTCGGGGTAGGAGTGACGCTGAGGAAGAGATACCCTGGTAGGTCCTATAGCAAACGCCGGAAAATGCTGATAAGAGTTGTCGCGTGTATACAAGTCTTGACCTGCAAACTAGCTGTCAGACTTTACACATCTTACTTGGCAATGAATGGGGATGCTAGCATGTACCATCAAGTAATAAGAAGTCCTCCATCGACTGTCTTGGACCAGATGCGATGTTGAAGTTACTGCATTGGGTATCTCTGGATGAAGAATTGAATCCACGACTCTGCTGCTGGCTTTCAGATATCGGGAACCCTCGTGTCGGCAGGCTCTCAACTCCACGGTTGCTAAATGATTGGCTCTGTCTATTGTGACTGTTCTGGCTTGAAGCACCGTTGAGAATACGCTGCATGCTGAGATTGAGATCCATTTTGCGTGATTGCCAGTTGCTATGGCATTATAAGCAGCTCTAGGCTGTTGAAATGGGAAGTCCTCAGAAACAATGAAACCGTCGAATGTTCTTCTGCGAACTTTCACTAGAAGCTCCACCTCATAGACATCAATGATCATAGATACCCTATATGACTGAAAACACTGTAGGGCTCTGAGCTGTACGGAGAAGCAATGTAGGTAGTTGAAGGGCAAATTGGAGGATGACCTATAACTTCAAATCGAACACGTGATAACTTGGATCGATAACCGAGCCCCTGATCTGGAAAGAGCCAGGCTTCTACCATGATTGACACCAAGACTTGCAGTGCGAACGTCTTGCCTCACCTTGGGAAAGAAGGGAATTCAAAAACCTATAGGAAAAAGGAATGAGACGATGAAGAGATAGAATATTCTGAGAGGCCCAAACTGATGAGCTTCAGAAAACATATTTTGGTATAGGGAACACATCTATTGATCGATACGTTCTAGTTCTTATTCTACTTAGCTCCCACTAGAGCCTGCGCAGAGTATAACGCTATACAAAAAAACCGACATTACTTTCCTTTATGTACCAACATGATATATCGTAATCCACTCCTCTGGTGTCCACTACAGTAGTGCAATAACAAGCTACATAGTAACACCATCGAAGTCCCTTTAACGCCTTTTTTGCACCCACAGCAGTAACCTGCATTTTATCGCCAGTGTATCCACTCGAGTTTATACAATGTAATCGTCGGCTTTTATCCTTGTCTTCTCAGAATACGTTCAGTCGTCTCTCTTCACTTTCCCTCTAGATGATCCTACTCTCGAATGATGCCTCAGTGGTGAACTTGGTCGTGATGTTGATAGCCCAGCACTCTTGATACTCTCTAATTGGGTAAGAGGTATCTGAAGCTGCTGTGGAGTCTTTTCATGCAGTGGGGTATACTGGCCAATTGTCGTCTTTTCGTAACTGGCAATTTGTATAGGGCCTGGGCGGCTGCGTTTCCGTTCCGGATTACTATAGAGATAAGTTGCAAACATAACAATAGCAGTACCGAACACAAACTATGTTGAATTAGAATATTTAACGAAGGCCAAAACTTCTGCAACTTACATTCAGGGTAACTTTAAAGTCAAAAAACCATACACTAAATAGAAAGCTAAGGACAATGCTGATGCTCGTCGCGAAGTTCTTAGCAATGTTATCTGCATAATTAATGCACATAGCCACCAAAACTCCACCGGTAGCTTGGAACAAAATCGCCGTCCACTGTGTATCTTGTCAGCATTTTGAAAATTGACGATATCATTATCATAGGTACAACATACCACTACCGCATTGTAACCATCAAAAAACCCATTCTTAGCAATTTCATGCCCATCTTTGAATACAACTCCCACTATCAGGGCTGGAAAGAGCGAGTAGAAAGACAACTGAACATTCCTAGTCCAGACTGTGACGTGTTGTGTGGATTCCTTCAAGACCTTCTCAAAATAAACCCCGGTCAATCCAGAAATCAAAGCGGCGCACAAGACTGCTGTAAGACCAATTGAGTAGTTCAGTATCGGAGGCTTCGAGATGCCCAAGTCCTCCTCAATCCCCTCATATGTGGCTGAGCGTTTGGAGAGCCCTTCTGCGAAACCTTCAATACCACGTTTGGTCAATTCCCGCGCAACTTCAACTGCTCCAGTACTCAGTTGTCCTATCTCGTGGAACGACCGGGGAAAGTAAAATTTATTATCCGCATCCTTCAGAGAGATGTTACTATCAGCCCCGCCAGCAGGTAGCTGTACAACAGCAACTCCAAGTGTTAAAAGAACAAGTGCAACCCAACGTTTTGGCGAAAGAGCTCGCCCCAGCATCGTCACACTAAAAAGCGCAGTTGTGAGAATCTATTGACCATTAGTCCTGGCGGAAACCGTACTCCGGCGAATATGTCCGTACCTTCAGCTGATATAAGATCTGGAAGTGCACCGCGTCTAGATTTGACACGGCAATATATTGGAGGGAGTTCTGAAGAGTGTACAGCGTCGCTGGGATCGCCAACTTCCACCCATCGCCAGAAAAGACAGACATATATAGTTGCTCGAAAAGAACCGTGGCAGGCGTCGAGGGAGGGAGGCTGCGTGAAATATCGTACATCGCAATCGTTAAGGAGACAGCCAGCTTTATAACTTCATTGAGGAAAACCGCAGTCGAGGTGAAATAGCGGTGGCCACCAGCCTGGGGCATTATCCGCGAGTAGTGTAGAATCTACATCTGGTCAGTTGGGCCGCTCTGCTTTGCTGAGTTCGTGTGGATTTGGGGTCTGGCAGATGAACTCTTACCAGAATTAAAGCCGAATTCTGAAATGTGAGCTGTTACACCATTAGCCTGGCCCCCTCCCCCCAAAGTTGATTCAATTCCTCGTACTGTGATCAAAGATACATGCTTCATAGGCACGCCCATAAAGGACGCCATTGGCGCATCTGATGCAATTGCCATAGGGACTAAGGGACCGTGGTGCCCAACTATTGTTGAAAGCTAGCAAGCAAGCAGGCGAAGAATTCCGAGGGATGGAGGTGTGATTATCGAGCGTAGCAGGACAGTAAAAACCATGGAATATGAAGGAGAAATGCCCTTTGTGCAGGCCGGCGGTGTGGAGAGAGAGAGAGAGAGAGAGAGAGAAAGAAACGGGGTTAGACAGTGAGGTGGTGTGCGTGATGGGTTGTTAGTGAGTGAGCGACCTGGAGATCTTGAATTTGGGCCGCAAGACAACTAGGACTGGGATTGGAATGGGGGACTGGGATGCGCCCAAGCCTCATCAAGCCTCTGCAACCCCAGAAGATCGCGCACCAGGCACGGAGATCCAATCACTAAATTCAGACAGCTGATCTAGTATCCACCATCCAGCTGGGCAGGTTCGAGCAGTTTGATATTGTGGAAAAGGTGTAACAGGCCGTGGGCATGGAGGCAGCACGAGGGGTTGTTAATATGTGTACATACATCTAACTATCTATATATACACTAAGAGAGGAACTGGACGGCTGGGTGCGAGCTTCCCGGGGAAAGCTTTGCTACTACACCGCGAAAGTTCAACTCTACAACTCTACAACTCTAGTGTCCGAGTATATCCCAAATGTAAATGCCAAAAACCAAACTCTTTCGCTTCGACAACCATGCACAGTGCTTGGTGCACGACAGGCGAGCGTCATAGACTGGCTTTTGGCTTCATTCGTCGTCACATGGATGCGGAAGAAAGTTTTTAGCATTCTACGTGGACCAATCCCAGCCTCATCTATCAGCCCTTAGGGCTTGACTATTCTGTGATGGGGTTCTTGAAGATCAGATGCTACACCAGATATTGCGGTCAGCGGTTAGCGGTCAGTTTCTTATGCTGTTGAATTATATTATCCCTCCACAGACAGAAGGTGAAGCAGGAAGCAATCGTGCGCACAGCAGTTACCACTTGTTGTAAGAAAATGCTGGTCACTATGAGCAATGGCTGGATATCTTAGTTTCGATACGTTGAGCCTCTACTATATTACTTTTCAAATCAGTATAAAAGCTTCTCTCGGTTTGGTAAATTTCCAGGATATTTTGAGCATTGAAGTATTTCAGGCAAGTCCATACACTAGTGTATGCTGCATCATATATGTCAAAATGGTCATGTATTATCGCTCACAATGTGTTTCTTCACTATACATATCCAGGGCTATGTCCCTAAATGTTATTAATTTACACAAAATATTGGGGTATAAGATGGCCAAAAAACCGCTGGCTCGTAAACCAACCAAACCAGTTAACAAATGAAAGTTCTCGTGCGCGTCGTCAGGATTCCCCTCCACCTATTATAAATACATCTCTGTATGCCAGTATATCACGTCTTAGTATATTTTTCTCTTCTCTGCGTTCTTGAGCGGTATTATCTTTGAGTCGCATTACGGCTTTTCACATGCCCCAGACAACCTCGTTGTCTTCCTCATTTTCATCAAAAAGGAAACCGCCATCGTTAGACTGCTTATCTTCATCCGCAAATCTGACTGCCACGCTCACGCCACGCTTCTTCGAGTCGGGCTCCTGTTGAAACCCATCCTCAGCACCCACCGCGCTGAGTCTCAAAGCAGCACCGCCTCGTGATTGCGCCGACGACCTGAGGGTCGATCGTTTTGAAGATATCGAATCAAATCTTTGTGGATGTTTCTGAGGTGCCCATGAAGACCTGGGGGTAGCGAAATCGTCATCTGAGCCATGGCCTGAATGTTCTGAATTAGACAGTTCTGGATTGCGAGGCGTATGTGATCCTGGAGTGTCGAGATATAGTAGGATATGACCCTTGTTGCTAGATCCATCTGGGTTGCGCACCGTACGGACCGAGTTTTCAGAACGGCTGGAGGTTGTTCGGCTGGGGATTCTTGGTGGAGATCTGGCTTCATGTTCTTGAATGATTGACTCCTTCATGCGGGCTCTTTTTTGTCGCAGTGCCTCTAAGAGTTGCTCCTCTTGCTTGGTGACCGCCATGTAACGACCGGACACACTGTCGTTTCTCTCAATTCCACGGAACACAACCGAGCTTGGGGATAGAGGAGGTGTTGGTTGCATAGATGACTGGGCAGATGCCAAATTTTCCATTTGCATTGATGATCGAGCAGATTCTAAGTGATTTGTTGCTTGAATTGACGACTGAGCTGATGCCAGTGGGTTTGTCTTCTTAGAGTTCCTTCGGCTCTTCTTCTCCGAAGTATGGCGACTGATAGACTCTCGTTGATGAGAAAGATCTGGCGGCGACCAGGGCCCAGAGATTCTTGGATTCGGCAATGACGCTTCCGGAATGCTTAGGAACGATGGAGCTTGTGCAGCACCTTTACGTGGCGTTGGCTTCCTTGGAGTGGGCGGCAGGGGCTGTTCTGGCACCTGATGGTGGTTTCTTGGAGGCTTTGGAAAGTCATTGTGCAGATCCCGAGATGGTCTTTCATAGCTTGAAGAAGCAGGTGTTCTTATAGGCTCTATATCAGAATCATCTTCGGAATCTGAAGATAGTGATAAAACACTGCTCTGCTTCAAATCCGTACTTGAGAAAGCGCTTGTGTTAGTATGTCGTGATGTCTTCGTATTACGACTAGACATGCTCGCAGCACTTGAAGATTCCCAGGGATGATTGGGTGGCATATTTGATCTTAGATTCTTCCACGAGAAACTGTTATTGCTATCCCCGGGGCTCATGTTAGGATTTCCGAGCTTATGAAGATCATAGGCGGAACGCTCTTCTAAATTGCTTTCATGTTGGTTCCGTGAAGGTACTGAGAGCGGCTTAGGCGGGTTGCTCTTGGGACTTCTACTCGAGCCGGACCGTTGGTCGGGAACTCGAGACTCTGGAATTTGTCCCATTGCGTGTGATTTGATTGGTAACTGTCCATATCTGTCATACACCTGACCAAGAGTATCAGTTGTTTGTCGATTCTTATTCGTGGTCTGAGAAAAACGATTACTCGCTTGAGACTTCAAAGATTCCTTCGAATTCCGCTTCGAAAGCTTCTTACGTGAACCTGGACCATTTGGTGCCTCGGCAGCAGTATTAGCATGCGATGATTCAGCAGTAACCTTGTGGCGTGATCTTGGGAAAAACAACGAGAGGTCTAGACGATTGGGCTTCTTCTTCGCACTGTTATCTCGAGATACTTCAGGGTTCTTGAATTTGGAGTCGGAAAACTCCCGTTCATACGGGTCTGAGGACTCGACCTGTAGCAACGGGCTCCTTGTTATCTGTAAGTGACCCTTCCTTAATGCTAAGTCTCGAGCAGAAGATTCAGAGGTTTGCTGTGAGACTGCGAGCGGCGACTTTTGACGGTCATAGTATGACTTCAACGTCGAGTCAGATCCCTCATGACGCATCCGCCTGCTTATACTGGAAGCATCGGTCGGAGCACCGTTGTACTCGCCATAATCTTGTCCCAGTAAAGTGGACGAAGCTTTCTCGTGTAGTTGAGGCTTCACCCTTCGAGGCGCTGCAGAATCATGATCCCAATGATCGACATTAGACCCCGAAAAGCTTCCTGTTTCCGTAGTTGACCTGGTCGATCGTGTTGATTCTGATATAGAAATGCTAATCCCGCTTGATCTTGAACTCGGGTAAGCCCATGACGGAGCATCACTTCGAGGGGAGTCAATGTTGAGCTCGCTCTCGGTTCCAAGAATCCTTTGTGCTTTCGATAAGTTTGATGTTGTAGAATGTGTTGATCTGCCCGACGAAGATTTGGGGGTTGACGGGTCTGGATCTTTGCTTGCGTGCCTGCGGCCAGGTATTGGGAACAGAAATTTCGAGGTTCGACCCATTGTTTCCAACAGTTTCAACCAGTCACGGGTGGAATATCTTCAGCGAAATCGTTTTCTACGCTGCGGAACCCTCTAACCCCGCGCAATTGTAAGACCTGCAATGGTCGAGTGGTGAATCTGGCGTGGTCACTGAGACATCATCGCCGTGTGTCGTGAGAAAGAGCTGCTCAGGATGGGAAACCCAAGAGGATCTACACGAGGGTCTGATGGGATTTAAACCGGTAGCTGTGAGCGATGGTCAATTCTGCTCGATGTGCCGTCTAGATTCTGGCGTCTAGCAACGGCGGCGCGACTCCTTTAGATGCGCAACGAAATGCCGTCAAGATGAGGAGGAGAAAGAGCGGAAGCTGAAGTGCATGTCTTAATTGAGCGCTTGGACTGAATCCAAGTATTCCCCCGTTTGTCCCCTTCTAGGCGACGTGCTAAAGCACCAGCCGGGTGCCGATTATTGCACTATGCACGAAAGACGGCAAGGCAAGCCCTCCGCTAAAGTGAGGGAGAATGATGCAGAACCAGGAGCCAGGATAGGAAAGCTGACCCAGTTAACCAGGGTTCACAACTTCGCAAGGTCTCGTAAGGGCGGAACACTCCATATATCTATCATAAGGGTGTCTGTCCTCTGTGGAAAAGAAAAAGAACAATTACAAAATTGATATTTTTCAAGAGATCAGGTGCCAATGAGCGCCTGTTGATCTCGATCATACCCGGACAATTAATTATTTTAAAAGCAATTATATATCACGGTCCATACCACTAGCCACCTATGATATCTCAACTCCGAGCACAACTCTTCATGTGAATACCAGGTAGCCTACAATTTCCGTCGAGCAATAAAGCGGCAGATTTTCATAGATCTGACTACCGTATGGTTGCCGAAAGTAAATAATCTCCCAAGGACGTGGAATGGGTGCTCTCCTTCTCTTAATCATATCTATATTGTACTGTACTTTTTGTGGACGACTTCGCAGGGAGTCGGTTTTCGGCACTGTTGTGTCACCTTCACGAGTACGACATAGGGGTTAATCTCATGTGCCTCCAACACACACACTCAATAAATCCTCAATAAATCCTCCCGGGCCGATCCTCAGGAATCCATACCGCTCTTAGATACGATCTTGCTGGAGCAAAATCCCATCTATCTGCGACATCTCTACTGTACTTATGGAACACACCCCATGTTATGCTCCGAGTCATTAGCGAACCATATGATCTTGGTACAGTACCCATTCATAGTAGCTACTATTGTATAATAGCTAAAACGACTTGCCTAGTCCTTCTCCACTTCTTCATCGATTCCACTTTAAGCTCATAGACGTGAGCATTACCCCTGACGCTTAACTCAACGTAACTCTAGCGTTTCATTAGTTTGGATTCCCAGATTTACTGCATAGGATTGCGTCCCAGGGTTGTGATTGGTGTCTCTTCCATGTAGCGGATCTTCTATTTTTACTGGGTGAGTTTCAACACTGTTTCTCCGTCTCTCTTGGACGGCATCTGAGTTGAACTCGATGTTGAAGTTTTCTCTTGCACGGTGGTTGCAACAGCCTAGTGGCCGATGCCATTGATAGATAGCAATCCACTATGCCCATTTTTAGAGGCAGATCTTTCTAGAAAAGCTCAACGGGAAGCGTGCGGTTTTGCGCTAAGGTGGAATCGCTGGTCTATATATTAATGGTCTAAGTACCGAAGCTGATTGTTTGTTATACAGTGGCAAATTGCCAGTGATCTCATTTGTCTGTAATGCTGCGGGAAGAGAAATGGCACCATGGGATTTCCTTCCGAAGGTGAAATCTCTATGTTTTGCAATAATGCTTAGATTGACTAGCGCGAGTAAGCTATCGTCGCTGATATAATGATACGACAACTACTCGAAATCCATGAGCTGTTCGGCTAGCTATTCGACTAGTTATTTCAAGAAACCATACAGCACTCTTTTCAACCGGGACACTGACTAGCTACAGCTATAACACTTCTCGGCTCTTCAAATTGGCTCAGATTGACAACCTGTGATAATGATC
>Ga0247807_10002459_pt1 | contig 10170 bp, 11 predicted proteins | sample UWRJL074202C1_FD_179931 | JGI IMG/M metagenome (GOLD analysis project Ga0247807, IMG submission 179931) | Plant litter microbial communities from Arlington Agricultural Research Station in Wisconsin, United States - UWRJ-L074-202C-1 | ecosystem: Environmental > Terrestrial > Plant litter >...
TCAAGCACTAAACAGCATGCAACTGGTACCCACGGACCAATGGGAGGGCTGTTTTTCGAGATTTGCCATGCATATACTTCCAAGTATGCAGCTGAAAGACTTTTGGGAACTACATTTGCAGATACATTACCCGGGAAGAGAAGAGTTGTCTGTCTTGTTCTAATGCATAAATAGGTCGCCTAGGAATGGACGGGGAAGTTGGTTTCTATTGAGACTCTATGAATTGGTTATAGTTTGACACAAAGGCAGACTGGCTTCCAAAGGTTTTATTACATCTTACGTGCCAACTCGCAATTCATCCAGCTCAACCCCCATATCAGGTGAGTGAGCTTTGCTATCCTCAAAACCACTCTCGACCTGCTAGCTTACAACAAAAGTCGCGAAAACCATGGAACTATGTCTTTACTTATTCATTATTTTCATCCATAGGTTATCTACGCCGCTACTTGTCTTCTCGTTATTTCCGGCTTACGAATAGTCTACTTAGTCATTCACAGGCTATATCTTAGCCCATTTGCTAAAAGTTTTCAAGTCCCAAACCTGGGCTGCCACACATTGGTACGATGCGTATTATGACCTAGTCAGCCATGGTGGTGGGCGCTGGACGTGCTGTATCTTATACTAAGAAAAGAGTTGTGACTCCAAAACTAGAAGGTTGTCTCGTAACACAGTGCGTCTCGGCACGCAGAGATAGACTTTAGTCATTTTCACTGGAGAGTTCGTTCTATATTTGTATTGCAGTACCAAGTTTTTGCTTTTATAAAAACGAGCTATGTGTCTGCTGTAAGGCTGAAGTGGGGTGGTCCGTGCCTCGTGATTTCTAACATCCTTACACACCCAGGATTTCAATCTGTTCACTTCTATTCATGATCACTCATCACTCCAATGCTTTGGCTAACTTGCTACTATTGAGAAGTCAGCTAATAGGCAACGCTTCTCTAACAAAGTTCTCGGATACGCACTATTGCCCCCCTCCACCCTTGCTCTACTGTTCTCTACGGGTAAGATATGACGGGTATGTTGTCTAATGAATCCAGCGGGATGTCTAAACTTCCGGTGGAGCTCCTTGTCAAGGTTTGCTCTCCTGTTTTCAAATGTTCCTAGCCCTAAATTAAACCACAGATTGCATCAAATTTCCAAGACTGGGTGCCATATAATGAATACAATGATGATGAAAACATTCCTATTCTTGCACTATTCAACCTCCGCCTTACCTCCAAAACCTTGGGAGAGGCTGCTACGCAGGTTCTTCTTCAAGATGCACAAATCACATGGCAAATATGTCGTTGGTCAAGCTTCTTTACTACATCCATTGAAAATGCAGTTTTGGCGCCGTCTAGCACATTCGCTCCAAACATCAAGAAGATCAGGTTCGAATTCGCGACCAGATGGTTGGATTGGCATGGGACGGGCCCTTCGACTTATCGTGATCCCTTCTTAATTTCTAACCAACACGACAATGAACCGTATATGCAAGCTCGGTTTTTGATCGATAATCTACCTGATATTCTGAAGTCCATGCCTCGGCTTCAATCTCTACAACTAGAAACTCCGATATGGAAGAGCAAGGGTGAAATTATACCCTATGCACCAGATCTTGATTGTGTGATGCTGGCAGCATTAACCCACGGCTTGATTGATGGCCTTGTGATTGCGAAACTCGAAGGACTCACTACTCTTGATCTGAAGCTGCCATGTACTCACGATTTTTTAGAATTATCTGAGAGGCTTTCAGACGCGACTTGCAATCGTCTTCGACATCTTGGCATAGAAATCACAGACGCTACTGGCGAGAACGGACACCGGGGCTATATTCAACATGCAACGAGAGAGAGAGACAATGACGATACTTACCCTGCGTCAAGTCTCCAGAAACAGTATCCAAATTTTGTCTACAGCGATGGTGTATTTGAACTTGTTGCCCGATGCCGAAACCTGATAACGCTGGAGGTGTCTGGTACACATTATCTGAATGGCAGCTCGCTAGTCTTGCCAGACTCATTAACTACTTTAAGATTGCGCCGCATTCGCTTTGATGCCTCTTATCTGGGTACTTTACTATCACAGTTGTCGAAAGTTTACTTAGATGACGTGGAGCTTACTACTGGCTTCTGGAATGACGTCTGGAAGATACTGCTGCACTGTCCATCGCTCATATATCTGGAGACACGATTGTGCACCTATGCGCGGAGCAATCCGCATGCTCCTGGAGTGCGAAATTGGCTGCTAAGGTGCGACGACAATCCCGACATCGTGACACCACTGGATGATGAGTACGGAGAATATGAAGGCTTGCGTGAAGTGATTAAGATGCTGGTCAAGAGAGCTGGTGGGCGAGAATTTTACCCCGCCGAATATACTATTGTTGACGACTTGGATGATCTCTCAAGCTGAACGTGGCCCAGGACAACCTCGATGAATGATCAAGAAGCTGTGGTTGCAAGATAATGCGTGGAAATGAGAGCCTTAGAGGTGAAAATCGTTGGGAAGGTTAGATTGGTATTATCTCTGATTTCAGATTTCGATTTCCACAAGGTGATTAACTATCGTACTAAATACGTGTCCATGCTAAGTGCTAAAGCATATGAGCTCATTCCTTCTTTCTCCCTCGATCTCCTTCTCCAATGATATTGGCCTTTGTTGACATTCAACATCTCGCATCTGTGACTCGAGTGTAGCCCGTACTGCCTCTTTTGAATCTGTGATAGATACATTGGTGTCTAGTAATGTACTTTCATACGATATCTGGTGTTGGCTATTGCCAATATACCGTAAGAGTCTAAGAATCATACCATGTATACTGACTTACTCCACACACCGAACGACCATAGATTGAGGAGAATTGTGCTAACCGAACAGATTCATGTTCTACAGATCTCACTTCCCTCAAAAGCGAAAATGTGTTTTGGTTCTTCTTGGAGGCTTATTTTGGAAGCTATATCATTAACCTGGCAAGCTATTTCTCTAGAACGATTTGGTTTTGTAAAAAGAGGTATACACGTTACTGCTTTTGATTGCGGGTTTGGGAGCAGCGAGATAAATTTCATGCCAAGAACTAGATTTTAGAGGTATTCCACGCCTGAGAAAGAATGAACTGCAAACCAGCCCCTTATTGAATGCTCTAGAACAGGGTTTGCTTGGAAATTTCTTTCATGTTATGCAATCCAACGCTTCGACAAGGCTTCAGCTACAAACGTTCGAAGTATGATGATAACGATGATGGTATTAATGATACTCCCTTTTGAGGTGTTGTAGTATCCTATCTGCAGGGGCGTCGTAACCCCAGAACACCGAGCAACCCACCCTAGTCGCCGTGCACTTGCGCTTGCTGCTGGAGATACAGATCTAGTTTATATCATTTCGAGCAAGCTATGAATGTAGTCCCGTGCGACAATGACCTGTTGCGCCATAGAAATACCTTAAGGTATCTTGCACGGGATTCTCTTGTCACGTATGCGTCATGCCTTCTCCACTACCCCTTACGATCACCCCAGCTTGGTCCATCAATGATATACCTCAGATTAGCGCCGAGAAGGGCATTGAATATTGTCATTGCGACATCATATCTCCATCCGGTCAGTTGTAATAACGAGAGTGGCATGGGTAAGAGGCACTGCATATTACGGGGGTTTGAGGTGTTCTCACACACAACATACTTTGTAAGCTCTCAAAGTACACATGGATTCCGCAACCCCCCTAATATTGCACCCCTGAGCATTTGCAAATTGCATCTCCTCGCACTCCGTAAATCGTCAAGTTGTCTCACATACGTGAGGGTGCTATGGTAGGTTAGGCGCGATAGGCCCCTTCTGAAGAGAAGAGCTAATAAACAATTCACAGGAGCCCCAGACGCCCAAACCGGGAGTAAGGGATGACGGATTCACCGTGCTTCACGATCCAGAAATTGCCATCGCCGAGTAAATCCAACGTACGAAGATCCAAATAATCAGCTGATTTTTATTTATAGCATTGTTTTCATTCATGGCTTACAAGGTCATCCTCGGAAAACCTGGGCGTGCAAGAAGAAAGCTGGAGCGGAATCGCAAGGTTCGGGAGAACCTTCAGGAACGGTACTCAAGAAGCTGTTCTCGCGAAGAAAAAGAGCGGACTCAAAGGCTGAATACAGGTCCGAAGATGATACTGTCTTTTGGCCAATGGATCTTCTTCCCCAGGATTGTGTGAATGCACGGATACTCACCTGGGGTTATGACTCCAAGGTATCTCGATTTTTCAGTGGAGCTGCAAATCAGAGTAACATCGCCGACTATGCTAGAAACATGTTACATGGCCTAAAAGCGGAGAGGTTGAAATGCGTGAGTGTCTCATATTTTCAAGATCATTTGCTAAAACATTTATATAGCATGGCAGGAGCATTATATTCATAGCACATTCCCTTGGTGGTAAGCTGACTATTGGTGGTGATGTGCAACATTGCAAACTAAAAAATAACAGGAATCATAGTAAAAGACGTAAGAATCTTCCGGGATATGCGCACGGTCTATTGGGTTTGTGGGTAATGCAAGTTTTGACATATTCTTAGGTGCTTAGTCGCGCCGCAGCTGATACGAACCAAGAATCACAAGACATTTACAGATCTACGGAAGCGGTGTTTTTCCTAGGAACACCACATGGTGGCAGCGACCAAGCTGCACTCGGGGAAGTTGTTAGAAGAATTGTTTCTGTATCAGGATTTGATACAACGGATCGGAATATTCGGGCACTCCAAGTTGACAGTAGTGAATTAGAGCGTATTCAGGAGAGCATTTTAAGGATTTGCGGGCGTGGAGAATTCCAAGTTTTCACGTTTTTGGAGTCCAAAGGGGTGACAGGAATCAATTATCTAGGTTTGAATAAAAAGGCATGTTTTAAACTGTTCCACTCCAATGGCTGCCAGCTGACATCTACTTTGGGTGACTGTAGGTTGTATCAAAATTTTCATCTACCCTTGGAGTTGGGGAAGAGACTATATTGACCATCGCTGCGAATCATATGTCTATGTGCCGATTTACTAGCCGTGATGATCAAGGTTATAAAATGATTTTGGGTGGAATTTCAAGTGTTGTGTCCCGCGTTGAAAAGAAACTCGAGGAAGCGCAAGCTGCTCAAGTGGAAACTGTGTCTCTAAGTCAAAGAACTACCAGCTCTGCAAAGTATTGTATGTAGTTTTCCAAATAGTTTGTGGCTTTTATCTAGCAATGAGAAACTAATTAGCATTCAAGCTTTCAACGAGGAAGAGAGGAAGTGTATTCAACTTCTGATTCAGAACTCAGTAATCGCAGCAAAGCACAAGTCATCACTTCCGAACCGCGTAGAAGGCACCTGTCAGTGGATTTTATCGGACCCACACTATCTTGACTGGAAAAGTCAACAAACGTCTTGCCTGCTATGGGTGAGCGGGTACCCTGGGAGCGGAAAGACCATTCTTTCTGCTTATCTCATGGAGTACCTGAGCGGTGGAGAAATTTCCCCAGGCTCTAAAACGACAATGTGCTATTTTTTCTGTGTTGATAGAATCAGCACGCAGAGGGATGCAACAGCGATTCTGAGGAGCCTCATTCATCAACTCGTTCTAAGACGCCGCTCGTTGATCAAATATGTCAAGGCTATGAATGATTTACACGTCGGGCAATTTGACCAGGATTTCAACGAGCTATGGAAAACTTTTATAAAAATGGCTTGTGACAAGCGAGTAGGACCTGTAAGTGTCATCGTTGACGCCATTGATGAGTGTGAGGCAACCACAAGGAATGAGTTTCTCAAAGCAGTATTGAACCTAACACGCAAGCCTGTGCCTACTGGCTCGAAACTGCCTTGCATTAAGTTTCTGGTCACAAGCCGACCTCTTTTAGAACGTCTTGACTACACACAAAATCTCTTGCACATTGGCCCTGAGATGGATTATGTTGACCAGGATCTAAAGTTGGTGATACAGACGCAGGTTGATGCTATCGCTCTGCGGACTCGATGCGGCACCGAGGTAAAAGCGTATCTCATGAATGCCTTGTATTCCAAAGCCGATCGAACCTTCCTTTGGGTACACCTTGTACTTCACCTCCTTGAAGATAGTTATCTTGCATCACAAGAAGACTTTCAACGTATCATTGATGAGTTGCCTCAAACTTTAAAGGCGACGTACGAACGTTTTCTTGAAAGCATACCCGAAATTAAGCAAGAGCATGCTACCAAACTGTTACGTATTATAATTGGAAGCCCTAGGCCACTTACTCTAGATGAAATGCGAATTCTTTTTGCAATCGAACACGATCACCGTAGCTTGATCGATGTTGCCAAAGTCGCCCAACCCAACATCCAGATGAAAATCGAGAAAGCATTAGGCCCGCTGGTCAGGATATCGGATAACCAGGTCTATCTAGTTCACCAGTCCCTCAAAGATTTTCTGATAGATCTTGCAACTCAAAAAGACAGTCCATTATCAGCTATCTATGGTGTTCACCCAATCAAGGCAAGCTTGGAAATTACCAAAGCCTGCGTGTCTTATCTGTCACTCAGTGAATTTGAGCAGGACCTTTTCGAAATCCCATCAAGCACCCAAAACTCACCAACTTCATTTGTCGAAACTCCAGCTGAAGCAGACACCGAACCATTATGGGATCCATTTAATCTAGAGGAGGCCGAAATCTTTCGGGATGTTGCACTTTTTGAAGAGACAGCTTGTCAATCTATTGCGGAGCAGTACCCATTTTTCGATTTTGCTGCTCGCCACTGGGCGGGACTCTTTACCTCAGCCTGTTTGATAAGCCCGCAAGGAGTGCAAAGGTCTGCTCTTCTCCTATCAGATATCTCTCATCCTCAAGGCTCGAATTGGTTTCGTTTTTACTGGTCCTCTATGGAACATACTATGCTATATCCTAGTGATTTTGTACCGATCATCCTTGCTTGCTATTTTGGCCATTTAACATCCCTGAAACTCATCTTGGATGTAGAAGTTTTCATTGAGCCAGATACATTGGCAAGAGGCTTATATTGGGCGTCACGAATGGGTCATAATGACTTAGTAGATCTACTTCTTCGAGAGAAAATCAATGACCGTGGAGTTGTTGATAGTAGGTCTGCTCTTGTTGCAGCTGTACAATTCAATCGTCTCGATGTGGTGAAACGTTTTTTAAGAGATGACGGATTCATTCCCGAAGAAGAAGGATATTTGGTAAACTATCCCTCAACGGGCCGTAGGACGCCCTTATCTCTCGCCGCAGGGAATGGTTTCATTGAGATTGCGAAGCAGCTTTTACAACATGGTCGGATCCAGCCTGGTATTCCAGACTGGGATCTATGGACGCCCTTATTCTGGGCAATCGGCGGGCAGTCTTTGGATGTGGTTCAGCTGCTTCTTATGGATAACCGTATTCCACTGAATCATGTAGATAGATCAGGTCGAAATGCATTTTCTTGGGCTGCTTCAGCGGGTGAGCTTGAGATCGTAAAGTATCTTCTAACCTTGAGACAACTCAAGATTGATGATCCGGATCGAAATGGTCGAACACCATTGTCTTGGGCGGCAGGAAATGGTCATCTTGAAACGGTAGCCTACCTAAGGCGCACCAAACTGGTAGATGTAACCCTAAAAGATAACAACGGGCGGAACGCAATTTCATGGGCGTGCGGAGGCGGTCATCATCGAGTGGTTGGATATCTGAGCAGGCATGACACTCAAGGCATTGACGAGGAAGATGCGGATGGCTGGACGCCGTTGGCATGGGCTCTGTTTAGAGAATCTCCCAAGACCGTGCAGGTATTGCTTGATAGCGGGCTAGTGGACGTGAACAAGAAAGACATAAACGGGACGAGCCCTCTCTCGTTTGCAGTAGGTTATGGGTATCTGAGTGTTGTCCGTATCTTATTAAAGATGGATGGTATTGAGATCGACAACCAAATTATTTCCAAAGGAGCTCAAAGACCGGTTATTTTGGAAGAAATCGAAAATTCGACTAAGTAACTGTGGCTTTATTCTAGGATAAGGCAAACATGTCAAATAGCAGCTGTATCGCTTGCGCAAGTGGTATTTCGACATTAGGGATTGAAGACACCATCTCTGCGCAACATCCAAGTATTCGAGAGAACATAATCATAATATATGAGGCTCTTTGGGACACAAGTATCGCAGATTTTGCCATAATGAAGCTAGGACTGGGCAAATGGATATTCGAAGGGCGTACTAGCTATGAGAAATGATTCAATTCAGAAGTGGCCAGGATCCAATATATAGATTTTCGTAAGATATGCTTTCAATACTATTTCTAAGCCCCGAGAAGTGGCAACGAGGACACTAAGCACGAATTGAATTTCTAATAATTTTGTCCAGACTTGACCCTTCATTTGTTGACCAAAAGCATCCAAATTGATATGAAAGTTCGTACAAAATACCATAGAGCGACAACAATCGGGCCAACTCTGCGCTCTAGGTACTCATGATGTATTGATACATCAAAATCCGACATACATATTGCTTTGGGTTGATAATATAAGGGCTAGTGTATAAACAAAGTGTGTGATGCACTGAGATGTCGTTTTTGGGCTACGGGTCTGGAAAGAAAGCCAAGCCACAGCCCGTATCGATAACTACATTTATGTAGGCAATGCAGCCTCGGCCAAAACACCAAACATGGCAACTCATTGGACGTGCTTCTTATGTAACCTCCAGGAGTTGATGCCCAACCAGCAAGCAGTGCAGCTGTAGCTGGGCGTCGTGGGTTTAAAAATAGAAAATGGGCTTTCCCAGCCTTATCCAGACGTTCCTCGATTGTAATTTCATTATTTTGGATGAGTATTGATCGCATGGCTTCTGGAGTCTTGCTCTTCTCACGATGTCAGGGCTCGAGATTATATCCGCTGCTTCAAGTATTATCACCCTTGTCGAGTTCAGCCAGAAAGTTCTCACCCGAGCCGCTGATTTTCGCGCGAACAACAAGGAGATTGGAGAAGTTTTTCAGTCTATCGACGAATTGCTCCCACCAATAGACCGCGCTGTCAAACGAACAAAAGAACGTATCGAGAAAAATGAAATAGATGAAGCTACGTGCAAAGTACTGATTCCAATACACCGGGGCGTTGAGCGCACATTAGAAGAGCTTCGTACAATCTTGAGAAAACATATTCCAGAAGACGGCGCTTCCAAAGTCGAGATTCTATGGAAGACTGGAAAAGGTGTCTTCCAAGAGAAGAAGGTGAAGGGCATTCTGCAAAGGCTGCACGAGTATGTTAGTGTGTTAACGCTATCTCATGCTGAAGCAGCAGAAGCTGGGAGCTTCTCATCGACTGAGAAAGAAGACATACAACGAATCCTCACTCACGTCACAAATTCGAATTTGACGCAAGCCGCAGGGGTACCAAGAAAATGCCGAAATTTGTTATCCCTGGATGGAGGAGGTCTACGTGGCTTGTCAATTCTTTACGTTCTACGTGATCTGATGGCAAAGGTGAATGAGCACCAAGACCCTCCTCTCAAACCATGCGAGGTGTTCGATTTGATCGGAGGATCTGGGACCGGAGGGTGAGTAAAAAAGTACTGGTCACATTTAGTCTGCTAATTATCACCAGCCTCATTGCAGTCATGCTCGGTCGTTTGGGAATGACCGTCGACGAATCCTTAGACACATACCTTAACTTGTTTGAGCGCCTTGCTGCGAATCTTGAAAATACTGCGGAATCACAGTTCGAGTCCTCCGCGATAATTAAGTCGGGTATATTGAGTGCGACTGTGTCAGAGCTAGTGAAGAAACAAGGTTTGCCTATCAACTGCGGATTTAGGAATGAGGATAATGTTAGCTGCTATACGTAAGTCTTGACTCCAACACGGTCATTGTTCAGTAGCTTAAGTTACTGATTACCGCCTCAGGCTTGTTTGTGCAACCGCTAGCAACACAAACACAATTGTGGACTTCAAAAACTACTGTCTGCCGGGGAAGCCAGACCGCAGACCAGCCACAATCGTTGAAGCTGCATGTGCCACACTTTCATCCGCAAAGGTATTCGAAGCTGTTGAATTTGGAAGACCACCCTCGAAATACGTTGCCGGTGAGCTGGGGGCAAATAATCCTATTGACCGCGTTTGGAACGAAGCACAACGAATCTGGAAAAATACCGATCCTGTTGGCTTGGAGCCATTTGTCAGTTGCGTTGTTTCAGTGGGAGCTGGTAGGCCCCGTTCGCGAG
>Ga0247807_10002460_pt1 | contig 10170 bp, 7 predicted proteins | sample UWRJL074202C1_FD_179931 | JGI IMG/M metagenome (GOLD analysis project Ga0247807, IMG submission 179931) | Plant litter microbial communities from Arlington Agricultural Research Station in Wisconsin, United States - UWRJ-L074-202C-1 | ecosystem: Environmental > Terrestrial > Plant litter >...
GTATCCAACTGCCTAGCTGGACGATTCATCATATGTCTCCAATCATAACCATCTCCGCTTCGACCTGTGGCGGCTGACCTGAAAATCATAATCTCATCACTCGAGTTGAGAAACTCAGTCTGTGCATCTCTCAAAAGGTCCCGGATCGGCTTCAAAGTCGTTCCCCAGCAATCTAGCTTAATGGATTTGTTGTAGTTTGCAAAATCAGTTTCTTTGTTCGAATCGGATACTGAGTGCTCAAAGATGAAGCGGGTGTTTTTATGCCAAAAAATGTATTGTCCTAACGGCTCAAATCGAAGAGGTAGCCTGAGAAATATCAAGGGATCAGTAAACATGCATCATATGTGGAGGTCTTGTGTCTTTGGACAAATAGATTATGATTTTAAACGGGAACTTGAACTTTGGCTTTACTTACTTATCAATGCCTCGATAGTTCACCGGCATGCGCTTGTCTCCATTAACATCTGAATCAATTTTATCCTGCTCTTTAAACAACTCCGATTCCTCATAAGGATTCTCTTCCATAGTCTGCAACGTCGCCGTAGCCTTGACCTTCTTAGATGTTATCGTAATCTGATGAACGGTCATCCATCGCATGAGGTAACGGTACGTAGGATCACCCCCCTCGATTTCCACTGAGGAGATATAGTATTTGCGTGCAACACTATAGACAAAAGCCTGTAAGCAGTGGAAGATGGTGGTGCATGCGGCAAGTACGAGGCCTAAATTCAGAATTAAATTGGTATCGGAGGCGACAAGGAAGCTTTGGAGAAAGCTGGTGATCAGAGGGAGGAACATTATGAGTTGAATGGGATAAATTAATGTTATGAGTAGCCCAAGTACTACAAGGCAATGGCTATGGATGAAAGACAATGATGGGCGAAAGAGTAAAAGCTGCAACTTATATAGATAAGCAAGCGATTGAGAGAATTGTGAGTGTTGATTAGATTGATATGTGCAGACAGTTTTTTTGGGCTGCATGCGCTTCTGTGATGCGCAGCGGTACGTCCGGGGGTCATAATGCATCTATTCAGCTCCGCCGTCGAGCTGAATTGCAACGAATTCCCGGGGTCTGACGACTGTTAATCATCTCCGGAATAACGACCTCTAGTAGCTCATACACTAAACAAACGATAAAACCAGTGTGTTATTGTGATCGATTTGTTGCCTTATGTTATGCTATGCCATCCCTGGAGAAGGATTTTTTTTATTCACAGCCAACAACTCACAACCAACAACACGGCCAATGATTTATTATCAATTCCCTTCCCAACGAGTTGCATCCTGAAACTTGGTAACTAACAGAAGCGGGCGCAGCAGTTGGACTTTACAGACATAGAGCAATCTCTCAGTTTGATATTTTTAGAAATGGTATAAATCAGTCTTTGAAACACCCAATAGTGGCTAGCGCTAGCGGCCTACTCCTCTTAATACCCGTTTTAAGGACGATAAATGATGCATTGTTAGATATAGTATACGTAATTACAGAATATTGGTATCAAGGCCCATATAGTCTGAAAAGTTTAGCTATTTCACACCAAAATTTGCCGTATGCTAGCGTAGTCTTGATGAGTTGTAGATCATATTTCCAACACTGAGAAGATATGTACTTAGTATCAGGCTCAGCTGGCAGTCCTTGAGGCTGTGGGAGAAGCAACATTGGAAAGGGATGAGGCTTGAGCAGAGTGATGAGAGGCTTGACCAGTATGTACCTTCTATTTTAGTCGATCAAAGGATGATGAAATCCTCGTATCAAGTCTATAGTAGTTTATCAAGCTTGTCAAGACAGCAAAAAAGGTATAAAGTCAGCAGAACAGGGCCTCCAGCTCTCACTTCTTCTCACAGCATCATCTTCGTACAATATTATCTACGCCATCCCATATTCTACCCTTTTTACCATTAAAACTCGCATCACGCTCTTCAACGCTCTACTACTCCTCTCAAAAGATTGTCTTTTCTGCTATTGATTTACAATTCTGACCATTCTTCGAAACCATGCTTTTCAATACTGTAACCCTGCTCTTTGTTTTCTCAACTGTAGCACTGGTGAATGCCCAGCACGCAGTACACGCTGGAAATATTGTTCAGAAGGTCAATCGCTCTATATTCGCCTTTATGACATCACTGACTATAAATTCGCCAACAGAATGACTTGCTTGCAGCACGCGCTACAAAACCACCGGCCAAACCGGCTAAAAATGGGAAAGGTACCAATGGGAAGACTTCAGTTCGTCCCGGAGCTGCAGGGGATATTGGCATATGTGTTCAGAGCGCTCGAACTGAGTTTTGGGCATACTGTATGCAGAGGGGGAACAATGGATGGCGGATCTGTGGGCGATGTAGTACACCAGGCTCTTGTTATTGCGCTGCTTAACTGGGAATCGGAGTTCCTAGAAGGTGGAATGTTGTAAAGAAGTGGTACGATTGGGGATGGGACTTGTGTTATTGTTGCAGGGCTAGAGTTTCGCGTGCATCGCAGGAGTTTGGAGTTTGGAGTTTGGAGTTTGGAATTATGATTTCTTCTGGTTTCATTTTTATTTTTGGACATAGCACCAGGTTTAGAATTTAAAATCTAAGAATGGAATAGATCGGGTATTGGAACTTGGCAAGATACCCATATGACCTCAATTATCAAAAATACTTCTGGTTTGTGTGGTAAAGAGTCGAGTTATATTAGGAGAAGCTCTTTAAGGAGCAATGCGTAGTTGCACTTCCTGCACTCTTTTCATATTTACTTGAACAGGCACACGTCCATAAGAAGGTTCATTTTAACTGTAGAACTTACACTATTCAAATATTTAAGTCTTTTCTACCAACGATTTGACCGTCCAGCCACACTCCCATACGTCCCGTACACTGTTCCTTTCTTCGAAAAGTTACACTTATCTCTGGTTCAATATCTCGTGCTTCGAGTGGTCGAAAAAAATCGAGCATCAGTAGGCAAAATTGCTATATTGTTGTGTATTTAATTATCCAATAACTATCCTCTGATTTTTCCTACTCATTATCATATTCCCTCCTTCTCAAGGCGAGACTATAACTACATCGACGTCTTGGTGCAATGGAATACGACAATTTACCCTCGATAAAGATTCCTGACTGCTATAGTTATGGTGCAAGTCGTGCGGCATCACGAGGGAAAAGCACTGTTTCACGGATATCAGTCAACCCCAAAAATCCTTGAACAAGGCGATTAAGACCCACTGTTAATAAATCAGCGCTTTGTTATTAGAGTTTTTATAACTGGGCTAGAGTATCTCATCTAGCTTCAGGCCAGTGATAAGAGGGACGAAAGAGTCAAACCCTAGAGAAACTTACAGCCAAAGCCGCCCCAGGGAGGCATACCAATCTCGTGAGCCGTCACGTATGGACGCCATTCAGGCGAGTCTGGGTCGAGGGGATATGCGCGTGTAGCGAAGGCTGAACGTAGCTCTTCGTAGGAGTGAAGCAATCGGCATCCAGTGATGATCTCTTGCCCACGCATGATAACGTCGAAAGATTGGGTTGTATTGTCGCCTTCTTCCGATAGGTAGGTGTTGCAAGCACGCAAATGTCTTGGGAAGTGAGTGATGATGAACACATCGGTAGGGGGACCCAGATGAGACTTCTCACTTGAGAAAAGGGTTCCCAAGGCTGCTTCTTCCTCTCTCCTAGCCAGAGTTAGCACTTCTCCTTGGTGATGAGGTTATAATCCACACGCAGGCTCGGCTACATTGATATGATGAGACGGCGAGATGGAATACCAAAACTTACGTAAGATCCTCCTGCACATCCGATTGCCAACCCAAAGATTCATTGAGAATCGCCTTCGCCTCACTAAATTTGATACGTAGCAGCTTCCCATTCTTGTTGAGCCCCAACTTGAATGTTCCCGCTAAAGGGTAAAGTTCCCGTGCAAGTTGAGTAAGCGCATTGTATTTCTCACGCTCCTGAAGGGAACGAATAAGAAATACCAAGAGGCTATCAGCAACCTCAAGAATTTCAATCCAATCATTTTGGAGATTGAACACAAGTTCAAGCATCGTAAACTTGAGACACGTTAGCTGTAATGTTCACTTTTAGGAGTTTCCGCACTGTTGCAAAATTCTTCGTGATGGTGGAGTTTGAAGTGGTTTAAAGATATCTTACCTCAGTCAAATGCCTGCCATCGGAGACTGGTTCTCGGCGGAATACGGTGTGGATGTCGTATACACGATCTAAATCCGCCGACAAAGCCATCCCTAGATATATCTCGCCCGTTGGTGCCAGTCTGGCAGTTTTATCGAAGTACGGAACATGGAAATAATCATCCTTTTCCTCTGGGAACTCGTAGCCAACGAACGCCGGAGTTGGGATATGACAAAACTCATGAGCTGTAAGGTATTCTACAGCTAGGTGATGAGCTCCCGAGAACAGTTTGAAAATTGCTGCTGTTGCCACTACTCGAGCGTCCAGTAGCCTGTTGTCCAGCCGGTGTTCTATCAATGCTGTGCGCGACTCCAATGATGGAAGGACTTCACCAGGAGCTCCATGAAGTTTGAGACTTTCCGGGATGTCAGCTTTTGCCTTAGATAAAATGGCTAGTTTAGCAACACGGAATTCCACGACCTGTGAAGCAGTTTTGTTCTTGATAGTTTGGTCGTCGCTCACAACCAAGCCCGATACCCTGACAAGAGATTCAGCAGTAAGACGCCGAGCTACATCAAGGCTGATGTCGTCAACTGAGCCTGGCTCAAGCCAAGCATCTATGAAAGTCCCGCTACGTCGAAGTAGAATTGTGACAACTGCATTGGATTTTATCACAGGACCACGGTGAACACGGGCGTCAAAGACAGCATGATCTGTCTTGTTGTGGTGGCCGTTCATAACCAGTTGCAGCTGACCTTGAAACGTTATTCTAGCTTACTCAAAACCTTCAGAGATGATTTTAAATACAGAGGGATTATTTACTGCCCTGTTTGCAAGAAAATTGGTTGTTACTCCGCTTCTAAGGCGGCGCTTTTCTAAGTCCTAGGAAAGACCGTTCCCGGAAAGAAGTGTGGCCAGAAATTGAAACATGAAGCAAACAAAACGTAAATTGTGGAACGTGAATCGTATTGAAACAAAAAGTAATATCGTGCAGAAGTCTATTGATTGTTGATCTGATGGTTGCTTTTGCAAAGCAGGGGCAGGGTATACGGAACCTCGCCTCTTGCCAACTCGGCACAGTCAATGGCGGAGAGATGTATTTCAATATACACGAGGGGTTGTATTCCGAGATTTGATTCTATATACCTCCAATTTTTTCAAACCTATTTGCCTTCAAATCATTTCTCAAGATGGCGATTTCCAAAACTAGAAAAATAATGAAGCTGGAGGTTCTCAGCTATGAGCTCCTGAAGGCTTATGACCACGAGGAGATACAGAAGATGATCCGCGTTCTTTCCAATGAAGGACTTTTCTTTCTCGACATGGAAGGTCCACTTGCAAAAGACTTTTTGGCAGATCTACCACCAGTTCTTCGCCATCAACGCAAGTTCTTTGAACAAACGTCTGAAGTGAAGTTCAAGTACCATTCTGGTTTGTACTACAAGGGGTGAGTAGTACCGTTCTCTATACTGCTGTTGAGTTGTCACTAGCTTTAGTCATACAACTGTACAATATTAATATCATTACTTTAGATTCTATACTTTTGACTCAGGAGTTGAAAAGATTCATGTACGTAAATTTATTTTTCCGCTTAACACAACGCCTTTTCATAGTCAGCTATCTTTGTGGCAACTAATTTTGACTTTACATAGCTGGGTCGTGAAGAATATGTTCAAGGAACTCTCGACCTACCGGAGGATTTGCACCCAGTTGCAGACAAAGTTGCAAGCACGTCTACTTTCATCGACAACCTACTTAGAGATCTTGGAATGATGACTTGTACCTCAATGGTGCCTCCTGTTCCAGCTCTTCTTGACGATCCTACGAAACCTGGCTTAAGCAACTTGTACCTAGCCATATCAAAGGCATCACCTGGAACGTTTCTGATGCCTTCGCATCTGGATGACGGCTTCTTGACTCTCACATTTTATGACGAGCCTTTCCTAGAAGTGCTAGATCGTAACACCCAGGAGTGGAAGTTGGTGGAAGTCAACAATCATATGCCGATTGTGAGCAATGGAGAGGAGATCCAGCGGAACTCGAATGACAGGCTGTATTCACCATTTCATCGGGTCAAACAGGGCGAAAAGGAGATTGATCTTATTATGTTTGATCTGTTCGAGTCTCCACGAATGGTAGAATAGTTCAAATAAGTCCAAGCTGCTTTCACCCAATTCAATTGAACTTGTCATGCTGCTATACTATCTGGATATTACATTTTGTACTTCCATCTCTGTGATTTACCTGAGATGTTTGATGGTAAGTATTGCTGATACGCCACAAACCCAAGAGATTTGATATTGGGTCAGACTTTAGCATTACGAGGCCAAAGATTTGATTGAATTTGAATGATTCTCAAGAGCTTAGATTATAACTTTTGCTACCAGTGATTTGATTCATGCTATGCCAACCTAACAACTTTTGAAGGACGAACTCCCTGATTCCGAATTGTTACATTGAGACTTACCCCAATAGCTTCTCAATTTCCGTTCGTCCACATTCATACCCCCCAACAAATTCACATCTTTTCAATTTATCTTCCTCAAGCTGATCCAGACATCTTTCGAAACTAACTGTCTTTCTCTTGATCATCTCCCGCAAAGCTCGCCTCTCCTTTCCACCAAGCAAAATGTCGTTACACGCTACCCACACTTCCAAGTCAAGAAAAGCCCTGGCGAGCCCAAGCAGGAATGCCACGTTCTTCATCGGTCGCTGTGCCCAACTCAGTAATTTAAATGCAAATTTCGTTGCATCGTTGTTGTCCCCATTTGGCGCCTCTAGTACATCACCTAGGCAGGTTGGCACGGGCAGCTTGTGTCTCTGAACGATGTCGAGACCAAGAGCAACGATATCAGGGCTATATCCAGGACGTAATTGTTCGTCCATACACGCAATTCCTGTGCCCTCTGGCAAGTAACCCTTTTCAGCTCGGAGTATCTGCAGACAGTTGGAAATAATAGGCGCAATCGTCTTATGTGGAGAACTAATTGTGTTTTCGAGGATACATGGATGTACAAACCAGAGCGGCAGCAGGACATCGAGCTGCACGTTAGAGACTTCTATTGGTGCTCGTGGTACAAACTCGGATACCTTGCTAGGAAACCACTCCTGCATTGGAGGGAACACTGGGTGAGCAACCGCAACATCGTTCCGGGCTGGACTAAACGTCTTTTCCATACTTTTGTAACCTCCGACAAGGTCCCAGTATGCTTCTTTGGGGTCAGCATCTTTCTTCTTCAGGGAATCAATCCATATGCGAAGCAATTCAACCTCGTCGTGCGTAAATGCACCAAACATTCTGCCTTTCCACGCGAGCTCGTGCATGATACGGCTTTTGCTGCTATCACCTCTGTAAACCCACGGTTTTGAATCAGCCAGAGCAACGAGAAATTCTTCCTTCCACTTATCGTCACAGATATCGTTGCCGTTATCATCAGGTGAACCCGCCGAGAACCAGGATGACAGGCTCCGCTTGCCGATTCGTGCCCGACTGGTACAGTGAATCTTTCTCGCGACATTGCCTTTTCGGTGCAAGAACTCAACTAGCTTATCTTCGTAATGATAAATAGTTTCACTGTTGTCAGAGCTCTGGGCTAGACAATAGCCGGCCTGCACACGTTTCCATGCGCTCTGGTAGTCCATTATGCCAGTCTCACGCACAATATCCATGAATTGAACAATATTCCCAAGTGCCATAGCGGAGTGGCCCGAATCAGTGTTGTCAATTGAGATATGTAGCGCATAGTAATAAGGCGAGATGCCGAACTCTGGCAGCTCCTTATTTGCTTTGTAGCCACTTAGACCAGGCGCTTCGTAGTGTAGGTTAAAACCCAGGATTTCTGGTAAGAATTCGTTGGGAAACATCGAGATGAGAAACTGTCCCGTAGCAAATCTCCAGAGTTGCTCGTCTTCCATATCATGTCGTGGGTGAATGAAGTCGGCTGTATCTCCATCAGGTAGGTGAACGCCAACACTCCTCAATAGATCTCTGTACATCACTACATGATTCTTTTCGATATCCCCGTCCCCAAGTTCCTCTGAAAATATCTGCCATGCGTTCTTTGTCACGCCTCTAAGGGCGAATGGGGTAGTAATTTGGTGGATATGGGCCAACCAGCATCCATCGGTATAATTCCAAGGTGCGCCATCCTTCAAATACCTGCGGGCTTCCTCGAAAGTCTTGAACAACTCTGGGCCACCGCCCGCTTCTCTTCGCCGAACGTAAGATTCAAATTCGTCCTTGATTATATCTTGTTCACGTTCAAAGAGCTTTCGCAACTTGACAGGGTCGAACTCTTTTATATCCAAGATATTGCATGCTTGGGGTTTGTAGCGCGCCATCAATAGACCTTGCTCCAGGAACGTTTGTAAAATCTCTTTGACCGTCGGCAAAACTTCTGGGAAGTTTTCCAAGTTTTGCAGTTTGTAGTACAAATCCTTGTACAAATTCAATCTCTCCTCTAACTTGATTTTAAGTCTATGAGATGTGTACTTTCCCTCTGAAACTGCTTGTTGATGCCCTAGATGGCTGCGAGTAAAGGATGACTTCAGCTTTGGGTAGGCAAAGTGAAGGAAAGAAGCCACAATGGAAACAACAAAGAAAGAAGTGGTAATCTGGGAAGACAACACATCAAGTGTGACTTCTCGCCAATGTCGAATTTGTGTTGTAGTGTTCATCATTGTTTTCTGGATTGAATATATGACACGGTCTGGGTTGGGTAGTTAACTGGATAATAAGTATCGTAAACAGTGAACAGTTTAGTATGGAACCAGTTTTCGATTTCCGTCTATACCAAAACTTGGATATCTCAGTCTATAAAGTCTCAGATGCTCCAGCACAGATTTATTACCCACAAAAGAATAGGGTCACTTTAGACCAACAGTTGTGTTGTTTCTTGGCAGTATAGCTCCTCGGTGTTTGCAGCCATCAAGGGGAGTTGGTGTACCAGTGGTCCAGACTTGGCTGCGTTCCTACGCCAAAAACCGCCAAATGATACCATGTCCTACCTCTCTATGCCGAAGTCATATGCTCACCGCTGCGCCACTCCTCGATCAGTAGGAAGATCTGATTCTCCAAGCGACCCGGGGATCTTAAAGCCGCAGGGTCTTATTGGTGGTACAGCAGAATCCCCTTGGTGACACAAAAAAAGCCCTTATCCCGGGAACCAGGAACATGGTTCGTTAGCGATCATAAATTAACTTTCTTGGAAAACGCTGTTCTGTTAGCCAATCTCCAAAGTATGCAGAAGCCAGATCTAGACGAAGAAAACAAATACCTGGTTATCTGTTGGATCAGTAGATACATAGGTATTGGTCAACCGACGTTGCATAGACGACTTTGTCTGTTGAAGCTAAATAAGATCCATGACGCGAAGAGAGACAAAAGAAATCTGTGGACGAGCAAATTTCGCCGTGATATCTACCACACACCAATCAAGTTCCCAACCGTGCGTTTCTTTGTTAAATAGTGTTTAGCCTACATTTCACAGCTGCACAAATTTCGGCGTCTAGCAATGGAACATAAAACCGCCCGTTATGTCATAGGTAGCTAGAGTGAAGAGATCATCTCATCTAGAGCTCACATCTAAATGGACGAGAGTAGTGGAATTATTAGGTGCAGACGCTCAACCTGGCATAGCAAGGCTGGTCTGATGCCGGCGAGTAAGCAAGATCGATGCAATATCGGACATTGCTAAGTTAGCCGTACGTTCAGAAGTGCAAAGATTGACAATTACATCTCCTTGCTGCTACTATCCCACTATTGTAAAAGCATTGCCAGTGTATGCTCGTGTAACGTTAAGGTTAAGCGACCTCTCCTCAACCAAGGTGGTGGAAATCTACTTCAGTGATGGTTAATGCGCCACTACTGAAGCAACGAGATGTAGTAAATATATTCTCTGTGTATATTGACATATCTCAATATTCAATAGTATTTCCAATTGTGAGTCTAATATGCTTTTGTCAATGTGCATCCACTGACTTAGTACGGACTTATTCTTGCTCTGCCGGTCATCGGATGTATGTGGATGATGTGTGTCCTTTGCTAAATTCAAACCTCAGACA